>ENA-OWRC01002997-OWRC01002997.1-human-gut-metagenome-genome-assembly--contig:-NODE-2997-length-11746-cov-3.130528_pt1 | contig 11746 bp, 9 predicted proteins | sample MGYA00248268_ERZ651895 | MGnify/ENA primary metagenome ERZ651895 (study PRJEB26924, sample SAMEA4378242) | human gut metagenome | biome: human gut; feature: human-associated habitat; material: faeces...
AAAATGTTGAAACATTAAGGGAGGTGTTGAACTGATGGCGTTGATTAAATGTGAAAATGTATCCATTGGATATGAAGGACAGATGGTCGTACATGACTTGGATTTTGAGATTAATCAGGGAGACTACCTCTGTATTGTCGGAGAAAATGGTTCCGGAAAAAGTACACTTGTAAAGAGTCTTTTGGGACTGAAGAATGTGGACAAAGGCAAGATTGTTTTTGATGATGGATTAAAACAGACAGAGATCGGATATCTTCCACAGCAGACAGATGTGAAGAAAGATTTTCCGGCCAGTGTTTATGAGGTGGTTCTTTCCGGTCGGTTGAACAGCAGAGGGATGAAACCGTTTTATACAGCAGAAGATAAGAAGCAGGCGTGGGAGAAGATGGACATGCTTGGAATCCGTGATCTCGCAAAACAATGTTTCCGAGATCTGTCCGGTGGACAAAGACAGCGTGTTCTGCTTGCAAGAGCATTGTGTGCGACAAAGAAACTCTTGCTTCTTGATGAACCGGTCACAGGATTGGATCCAATTGTGACAGCAGAATTCTATCAATTGATCAGTCGAATCAATAAGGAATCCGGGATTGCAGTTGTTATGGTTTCACATGATATCGAGAGTGCTGTAGAATATGCAAGTCATATCCTTCATTTACAGGAAACAGTGCTGTACTTTGGAAAAGCAGATGGATACGAGAAGAGTCGTGCCGGCAAGACATTCTTAGGAGGTGAGACACATGTTTAATACAGTGATTGAGATGTTGTCTTATCCTTTTATGACAAGAGCATTTCTTGTAGGATCATTGGTCGCATTGTGCTCTGCATTATTGGGAGTCAGTCTTGTGTTGAAACGCTATTCGATGATCGGTGACGGACTTTCTCATGTAGGGTTCGGCGCTATGGCGATCGCGGCCGCAATGAACGCAGCTCCACTTACAATCGCAATCCCGGTTGTTATTGTAGCAGCGATTCTGCTTCTTCGAATCAGCGGGAATGCAAAGATCAAAGGAGATGCGGCAATTGCACTGATTTCTACAACGTCACTAGCAGTTGGCGTGATGGTGATCTCATTGACAACAGGAATGAATACGGATGTATATAATTATATGTTTGGAAGCATTCTTGCGATGAGTGCGGAGGATGTGAAGTTAAGTCTTGTACTTTCCGTTTTTGTACTCATCCTGTTTATTGTTTTTTATCACAAGATATTTGCAATTACATTTGATGAGACATTTGCCCGTGCAACAGGTGTAAAAGCAGGAGTTTACAATACGTTGATCGCTGTACTTACAGCAGTGACGATCGTTCTTGGAATGCGTATGATGGGAGCATTATTGATCTCGAGCCTGATCATTTTCCCGGCATTGACATCAATGAGAGTGTGCAGGACATTTAAAAGTGTCATAATAAACGCAGCAGTGATCTCAGTGGTGTGTTTGATTGCGGGTGTGACCCTTTCTTATGTGGCGGCAACTCCGGCGGGAGCCAGTGTTGTTCTTGCCAATCTTGTAATGATGGTTCTGTATACAGTAGTCGGAGCTGTGAAAAATCATATGCGATAGATTAAATAAGATCAAGAACTCGACGTTGACAAGATATTTTTTAACACTTATAATTAATTTACGCTTTACGCAAATACGAAGACAGGGAGTAGTACACAGCTTGTGGATGTACAGAGGCTTATCTCTGAATTCAGACGATGACATGGATAGATCTGGTTGTTGATACAGGTACTGTGAACGGTAAATACTGGATATTCGCCCTGGGCATGAAGGTCATGCTTGGGGCTTTCTTTTTTGAAAAGGGAGGTATATAGATTGAAACAGATTTCAGGAAACAAATTACTTGTAAGAGCGCTGAAGGAAGAAGGCGTGGATACCATTTTTGGCTATCCGGGAGCATGTACGATTGATATTAGTGACGAATTGTACAAGCAGGATGATATTCGGATCATTCTGCCAAGACATGAGCAGGCACTGGTTCATGAGGCGGATGCTTATGCCAGAACAACGGGTAAGGTAGGTGTCTGTCTTGTTACAAGCGGACCGGGAGCTACAAACCTTGTTACAGGGCTTGCAACAGCGAATTATGACAGTGTACCTCTCGTATGTTTTACAGGTCAGGTAGCAAGACCACTGATCGGAAATGATGCATTCCAGGAGGTTGATATTGTAGGAATTACACGCAGTATTACGAAATACGGTGTTATTGTACGAAACAGAGAGGATCTTGGAAGAATCATTAAAGAAGCCTTTTATATTGCAAGAACGGGAAGACCTGGACCGGTATTGATCGACCTTCCGAAGGATGTGATGGCAGAGCTTGGAAGTGCGGATTATCCGGATACAGTCAATATCCGTGGCTATAAGCCAAATACGAATGTGCATATGGGACAGATGAAGCGTGCGCTTAAGATGCTGAAAAAGGCAAAGAAGCCGTTATTCCTTGCGGGAGGTGGTGTGAATATTGCACGTGCGAATGAGATATTTACAGAAGTCGTAGAGAAGACGGAAGTTCCGGTTGTTACAACGATCATGGGGCGTGGAGCAGTTCCGACAGATCACCCGCTTTATATAGGAAACCTTGGAATGCACGGAGCATATGCTTCGAACATGGCAGTCAGCGAATGCGATCTTTTATTCTCGATCGGAACACGTTTTAATGACCGTATTACAGGTAAGCTGCATGAATTTGCACCGAATGCACAGATCGTTCATATTGATATCGATACAGCATCTATTTCAAGAAATATTCATGTTGATGTGCCGATTGTTGCGGATGCGCTTGAGGCAGTAACAAAGATGAATGAATATGTAGAGCACTGCGAGACGAAGAAGTGGAGAAAGCAGATCGCAGAGTGGAAGGAAGAACATCCTCTGACAATGAAGAACCGTGTGGATATGGGACCGCAGGATATTATTGAAGAGATCAACCGTCAGTTTGACAATGCAATCATTGCAACAGATGTAGGCCAGCATCAGATGTTCACAACACAGTATATTGAGATTACAAAGAACAAGCAGCTGATCACTTCCGGTGGACTTGGAACGATGGGATATGGCTTCCCGGCTGCAATCGGAGCGAAGCTTGGTAATCCGGATAAGGACGTTATTGCAATCTCCGGAGACGGTGGTATGCAGATGAACATTCAGGAATTTGCTACAGCAGTATTGGAAGAACTTCCATTGATTCTCTGTGTATTTAACAATGAATATCTTGGTATGGTACGTCAGTGGCAGAAGCTGTTCTATGGAAAACGTTACAGTATGACGAACCTGAAATCAGGAGCACTTTTCCGCAGAACAAACGGGCAGGAGATGTCGGAGTACACACCGGATTTTGTGAAGCTTGCAGAGAGCTACGGAGCCAAAGGAATCCGTGTTATGAAGAAAGAAGATATCGCAGCTGCATTTGAAGAGGCGAAGAAGAATACAAAGACACCGACACTGATCGAGTTCGTTATCAATCCGGAAGAACTTGTATATCCGATGGTTCAGCCGGGCGGAACACTTGAAGATTTGATCATGGATTGTTAATCGATTAGAACAGAAAATATAGGTTAGCGAGGAAGAGATATGGATAATAATATGAAAAAGAGATGGATTTCTCTCTATGTAGAAAATCAGGTTGGTGTACTTTCGAAGATTTCCGGTTTATTTTCCGGGAAATGTTATAACCTGGACAGTCTGACAGTTGGAACAACAGAAGACCCGACCGTTTCCAGAATGACAATTGCAACAGTCAGCGATGATGAGACATTTGAGCAGATCAAGAAGCAGCTTAACCGTATGATTGAAGTAATTAAAGTAATTGATTTTACAGACGTATTTGTAAGAATGAAAGAGATCCTTTATGTAAAAGTCTTAAAATGTACACCGGAAGATAAAGTTGAGATCTTTCAGATCGCAGAGACATTTAAGGCGAAAGTAATCGATTACGGAAAGGATAGTCTTCTGGTTGAGTTTGTACAGACTGCGACAAAGAATGATGCAGTTGTGAAGTTGATGAAGGAAGAATTTAAGAGCATTGAAGTTGTCCGAGGCGGAAGCGTTGGAATCGAGTCGATCAGCATGATGGAAAGATAATTAATAAAAAGAAATAAAAAAGTATCAGAAGCAAATTTAAAAGTTTCTGATACTTTTTTGTTTATATGTTTTTTGATTTTGTATCCATTTGTGATTTGCTATTACAAACGGAATAATACTGTCGCAATATTAAAGTAGATCAGAATTGAGAAGGTATCCACCAGTGTTGTGATCAGTGGAGATGCCATGATCGCAGGGTCGAGATTTACTTTCTTGGCAAGAAGTGGGAGGATACATCCAACCAGCTTTGCCATGATCACGGTTCCCATCAGGGAGCAGGCAATCACAACTGCAAGTCCTGGATTATGATACTGTATAAAGATACGCACACCGTTGGCAACAGCAAGAAAAGCACCGACGATCAAAGAGATACGGAATTCTTTGAACATGACTTTGAAAAGATCTGTAAAACGGATCTCATCCAGTGCGATTCCACGGATGATCAGTGTTGCACTCTGGGAACCACAGTTTCCACCGGTATCCATCAGCATTGGGATGAAGGATACAAGAAGAGGGATGGCTGCGAATGCATTTTCATATCTTGTAATGATCGTTCCTGTGATGATGGAAGTGAACATCAAGATCAAAAGCCATGGGATACGGTTCTTTGCATGCTGAAGAACGGATGTTTCAAAATATGTCTTCTCACTAGGGTTGATGGCAGCCATCTTTGTGATATCCTCTGTGGCCTCATCTACCATAACATCCATAGCATCGTCGAATGTAACAATACCAACCATGCGGCCGTCCAGGTCAATAACAGGGAGCGCAAGCAGGTCATACTTTGTGAATAGCTGTGCAACCTGTTCCTGGTCAGCGTGTGTATACACGGAGATGATCTCTGTCTCCATCAGGTCTTTGATCGGAACATCGTCATCTGTTGTCATCAAATCTTTTGCACTTACGATACCGACCAGTTTTCTGCGTTCTGTGATATAGCAGGTGTAAATGGTCTCTTTATGGATTCCGGTCTTCTTGATATGTGCCATCGCCTGTCCGACAGTCATTTCCTCACGCAGGTCTACATATTCCGTTGTCATGATACTTCCGGCACTGTCTTCCGGATAGTTCAGCAGCTGGTTGATCATGCTACGGTCTGACGCGCTGACGGTAGCCAGAATTCGCTTTACAAGGTTTGCCGGGAGTTCTTCCAGCATATCGACCGTATCGTCCATATAGAGGTCGTCTAAGAGCTCTTTCAGCTCTTTCTCAGTAAACATTGTTACCAGATAAGTCTGCATGGAAGTGTCCATATTGGAAAATACTTCAGCAGCTTTATCTTTTGGAATAAGACGAAAAGCAAGAGCCAGTTCTTTATCACTTAAAGTTGAGAGAAGAGAGGCTATGTCCACTTCGTTCATTACATCGAGAATACTTCTGACAGCTTTGAATTCGCGCTGCGCCAGAAGCTTTATAAAAATATCTTTGTCCATGATAATTACCTCGCATTATTTTATTTTTGTCTATTGAGCCACATATGTGGTAACTACTGGCACCAGAGTCCATAACCTCACCTCCCTTGTTCGTATTTTTATGAGAAACAAAAAACTCCATCATTGCCTGAACAATGACGGAGTCGTATTGACTTCTTATAAAATGCATCGTTCAAGCTTTAGTATCACAGGGCATATCAATTGCATTAGGTTGTGCCTTCTCGACACAGCCTGCTGACCAACTAATCGTGTCTCCACAATCTCGCGGCAGCAATCTCCGGGTCCTATCGAATGCTTAAGCATGTCAAATATCCCAATCCCTGTGGTAACCTCACCTACCGAAATGATGTAGTTGTGTTGTTTTTACCATAGATTATTGTATCCCACGCAGCGGGGTGTGTCAAGGAAAAATGCGATAAATCTGTGTAAATTGGTGTAAAAAGAAAGAAAAAAGTGGAAAAAGATGAAAAGACAAAAAGGATATCTGTCAGAGTAATCATTACTTCTGGCAGATATCCTTTTTGTTTTCAATCCTTGCGGATCTGATATACAATTTTCCCATTCACTTTTTCCTCAGTGATCATTTTTTGCTTTACCATATAGGGAAGAATTGAATCAAGAAATTGTCTTGGATCAGTCACATTGATTTGTTCTTGCATAAATGGCTGTCGCGCTGTCAGATCTTTCACATATGGTTCAAGAGCTGTGCGGGTCATAGGACCATTTTTCTTCAATGTCTTTTTGACTTTGGAGATTCCTTTGGAACTGAGCATATTTGCAAGATCGCTTCCCTGTCTCATCGTACGCCACAAGCCCCATCCGTAGACGATCATTGTAGCAACTGCAAAGAGAAGTACATAAGGAAGATATTTCAGAATCGTATGCATCATTTCCGTTTCTCTCCTTTCCAGTAGATCAGGTGATTATCATGAAGGATCTCAAGGTATTTGATCAGTCTTGTCAGCGGCTGTTCCATAGAAGGAAACTCTGCTTCAAGCTCTTTGGAGATTGCATGTACATCCTTTTTATCATCGATGGAGTTCCACACAAAAGTTCCAAGCTTATCTAACTTGATTTCACTTACACGGGGACGACGGAAGAAGCGCTGAGCCAGCTTGTGATAAAATCCCTTCCATTCGATAAGGACGGTAATAATACCGTCCTCACCTGTTTCATATTCAATTTCCGGATTCTTCTCCGGGATAAAGTCAAGATAGTTTTTACTGTCTTTCTTTTTCATTGAATTATTTTTCCTTATCAGCTTTCATACATACAACGTACAGAAGTACGAGTAATGCAATGTAAAGCACCAGACTGCCAACCTGTGGTAAGTGGAATGGCAGAATGATCTTAGAATCAATCTTAACTACTGCAAATACAGCAAGAAGGATACCGATGATACCTTCTCCGGCGATCATACCGGATGTAAAGAGAAGACCTCTGTCTGTACGTGCTTTTTTCTCTGCCTCTGTACCTTTTTTCTTCTCAACGAAGATACGTACAATACCACCAGCCATGATACCAGCACTCAGAGAGAATGGAAGGTACATACCAACTGCGAATGGCATAACCGGCATCTTGAGGATCTCAACAACGATTGCAATAAATACACCGATCAGGATCATAGCCCATGGAAGTTCCTCATTCATGATACCTTCAACGAGCATCTTCATCATTGTAGCCTGAGCTGCCGGAATCTTTTCTGTTCCGTATCCCCAAGCTTCATTCAGAAGGTAAAGAACGAATCCGATTGCTGCTGAAGAAGCAACAACACCGATGATCTCACCAACCTGCTGTTTGGAAGGTGTAGCACCTACGATGAATCCTGTCTTTAAGTCCTGAGAAGCATCTCCTGCGATTGCTGCAACGATACAGATGATACCACCGATAGAGATGGCTCCAACCATACCTGTAAGTCCTGTAGTACCTGTTACTTTCAGGATTACTGTAGCAAAGAGAAGAGTAGCGATTGTCATACCTGATACCGGGTTGTTAGAAGATCCGATCAGTCCAACCATACGAGAAGATACAGTTGCAAAGAAGAATCCGAATACAACGATGATCAGGGCACCAACCAGGTTAACCGGGAAGATCGGAAGGATCCAGATCAGAACAGCGATCACCAGGTTAACTCCGATCAGTAATGGGAATGGAAGATCCTGCTCTGTACGAAGCTGTTTTCCAGATCCTGCATTCTTTTTCATACTTCCAATGGCCTGCTTAAATGTTCTTACGATCAGAGGAAGGCTCTTAATCAGACTGATGATACCACCAGTTGCAACAGCTCCGGCTCCGATGTATTTGATGTAGTTACTCCACAGAGCGGACGGACCACCACCTGGCATAGTGAGCAATTCATTGACTGTAACTGATGCAGGGAAGATTGTAGCATCTCCACCGAACAGTGCGATCATTGGCATAAGTACGAACCAGCTGAGTGTACCACCGGCGAACATGTAGCTGGAGATCTTTGGTCCACAGATATATCCTACACCACCAAGTGCCGGAAGAACCTGCATACCAATCTGTGCTCCGCTGTAGTTCTTGAATGCATGTCCAATCTCACTTGGGAAGAGCTGCATTCCGTCTGCAAGGAATTTGTAAAAGGCTGCGATACCAAGTCCTGCGAATACTGTACCGGCCTTAGATCCACCTTCTTCTCCGGCCAGAAGAACTTCTGCACAAGCAGTTCCTTCCGGGAAAGGAAGTGTTCCGTGCTCTTCAACGATAAGAGCCTGACGAAGCGGTACCATGAAGCATACTCCGAGTATTCCACCAAACAGGGCAATCATAGCGATGGAAAGGATGCTTGGGAAAGCAATCTTTCCTTCTTCAGCCCAAAGGAATAATGCAGGAAGTGTGAAGATAGCTCCTGCTGCAACAGACTCTCCGGCAGAACCGATTGTCTGTACCATGTTGTTCTCGAGAATAGAATCCTTACGGAGAATCACACGAATGATTCCCATAGAAATTACGGCTGCCGGGATGGAAGCGGAAACTGTCATACCAACGAGAAGTCCGAGGTATGCGTTAGCAGCTCCAAATACGATTGCCAGAAGGATACCAATCAAGAGTGCTGTCACCGTAAACTCAGGAACGACTTTGTCCGCTGGAATATACGGCTTGAATTCTTTCTTGTTGTTGTCCATTTTTTCAATGTCCTTTCTTTTGTTTTCTATACTATCCTGCTGTCCCCACAATAGATAGCGGCGCTTTCTTGTTAATAAAAAATTTTTTATTAACATAGCTTTATGATTATAGCATATTAAAGTGCTAAAAGGAAGAATAAAACGCAAAAATGTTATGGAAATATGTTGTAAATGTAAAATTTTTATAAAAATGGTAGATTTTGGAACAAAAAAGAGGCGAAAATGAGAAAAAGTTTCAAAATTCTTGACAAAAATAGGAGTTTCTAGAAAAAGAGACAGGAAATTGAGAAATACAATAGAATGTAGAAATGTTTGATGTCAAAAAAGAGAATTTGTGGTAAAATATAATGGATTATGTAGAAACAGAAAAGAACGGAGGTCAACAGTTGGAAGCTTATACAGGGTTTGCGGCGGTCTACGACATTTTCATGGATAATGTACCTTACGAAGAGTGGGGCGAATACATTCACAGTCTTTTAAAAGACCGTGGAATAGAGGATGGCATTCTTTTGGATCTGGGCTGTGGCACAGGAACAATGACAGAGAAGCTGGCGGATTATGGATATGACATGATCGGTGTGGATAATTCAGAAGATATGCTGGAGCTTGCGATGGAGAAACGTATGGAGTCAGGGAAGGACATTCTTTATCTGCTTCAGGATATGCGTGAGTTCGAATTATATGGAACAGTAAGGGCGATTGTCAGTGTCTGTGATTCGGTCAACTATATTACAGAACCGGAGGAACTAGAAGAAGTATTCCGTCTGGTGAACAACTACCTGGATCCAAAGGGAGTCTTTTTGTTTGATTTTAATACTGTATATAAGTATAAAGAGGTCATGGGAGATACTGTGATCGCGGAAGACAGAGGGGAATGTAGTTTTATCTGGGATAATTTCTATTATGAAGAAGAACGGATCAATGAGTATGATCTGACTCTGTTCATTCAGGAAGACGCAAGTGAAGATTTGTATCGGAGATATCAGGAGACACATTACCAGAGAGGGTATACCTTAGAAGAGATGAAAGAGTTGGTAGAACGTTCGGGGCTTGTTTTTGAAGCGGCATATGACGCAGTTACACACGAGGAACCGACAGAGAAGAGCGAGAGAATCTATATCGTTGCCAGAGAATCCGGGAAATGAATTGGATACAATTCTTGAATAGATAAGAAAGACGAGGAGAATAAGACATGAATGATTATATTGTAAGAGCAACAGCAGGAAATGCACAGATCCGTGCATTTGCGGCAGTGACAACAAACCTGGTTGAGGAGGCAAGAGAGCATCACGGAACAAGTCCGGTTGCGACAGCAGCGCTGGGAAGACTCCTTACAGGTGGAGTGATGATGGGAAGCATGATGAAGAATGATACAGACATGCTGACAATCCAGATTCAGTGTTCCGGTCAGATCGAAGGTCTGACTGTGACAGCGGACAGCAAGGGAAATGTAAAGGGATATGCATTTAATCCGGATGTGATGCTTCCGGCGAAGAACGGAAAGCTTGATGTCGGTGGAGCACTTGGACAGGGTGTCATGACGATCATCAAAGATATGGGACTCAAGGAGCCATATTCCGGACAGACGATCCTGCAGACAGGAGAAATCGCAGAGGATCTTACTTATTATTTTGCAACATCTGAACAGGTACCGTCTTCTGTCGGACTTGGAGTTCTGATGAACAAAGATAATACAGTGAAATGTGCAGGTGGATTTATCGTTCAGGTAATGCCTTTTATCGAGGATGAAGTGCTTAATAAGCTGGAGGCAAACATTCAGAAGATCCAGTCTGTAACATCCATGCTGGATAACGGACATACACCGGAGCAGATGCTTGAGCAGGTTCTTGAAGGACTTGATCTGGAAATTACAGATACAATGCCGGCACAGTTCTATTGCAACTGCTCTAAGAAGAGAATCGAGAAAGCAATCATCAGTATCGGAAAGAAAGAGATTCAGGAAATGATCGATGAAGGTAAAGAGATTGAAGTGAAGTGTCATTTCTGTAATACAGCATATAAGTATACAGTAGATGAATTGAAAGAATTGTTAAAACAGGCTCGATAAGTATTGCCGGGGCTTTTGCCCTGACATCATATAATAGAAGATGGGGTGAAGATGAGATGAAAAATGGATTTGTGAAGGTTGCGGCAGCGACACCGGATATCCGCGTTGCGGATGTGGAATTCAATACACAGAATATCATCAATGCTATGGAAGAAGCACAGAAAAATGGCGCGAAGATTCTTGTATTTCCGGAGCTTTGTGTGACAGGATACACCTGTAGTGATCTGTTCGACCACAGCGTACTTCTGAAAGCTTCCAGAAAAGCATTGCTTGAGATTGCAGAAAATACAAACGACAAAGATATGCTTGTATTTGTCGGAGCACCGCTTGAAGTGAATGGAAAGCTTTACAATGTAGCTGCGGCAATGAACCAGGGCGAGATCATCGGATTTACGACAAAGACGTTCCTGCCAAATTATGGTGAATTTTATGAGATGCGCCAGTTTACTCCGGGACCACAGACAGTGAGAGAGATTACATTTGAAGGAAAGAAGATTCCATTCGGTCCGCAGATTCTCTTCCAGGCAGAAGGAATGGAAGAACTGGTAGTGGCAGCCGAGATCTGCGAGGATGTCTGGTCACCGGTTCCGCCGAGTATTCAGGCGGCACTTGAAGGTGCAACAGTGATCGTCAACTGTTCCGCAAGTGATGAGACGATCGGAAAAGACACTTACCGTCGTGCACTGATCTCCGGACAGTCTGCAAGACTGATTTCCGGATACATTTATGCGAATGCAGGAGAAGGAGAATCTACAACAGATCTTGTTTTCGGCGGACACAATATCATTGCTGAAAACGGAACAGTGCTGAAAGAAAGCAGTAGATATGTAAATGAAATCATTTACTCAGAGATCGATCTTCAGAGAATTACAGGTGAGAGAAGAAAGAATACGACATTTCAGCCATTGGATGAAGAGACTCTGGTACGTGTTCCATTTACCGTGGAAGAGACAAAGACATTTTTGACAAGAACATTTCCGAAGAAGCCGTTCGTTCCTTCTGATGAACAGA
>ENA-OWRC01003013-OWRC01003013.1-human-gut-metagenome-genome-assembly--contig:-NODE-3013-length-11669-cov-11.650594_pt1 | contig 11669 bp, 7 predicted proteins | sample MGYA00248268_ERZ651895 | MGnify/ENA primary metagenome ERZ651895 (study PRJEB26924, sample SAMEA4378242) | human gut metagenome | biome: human gut; feature: human-associated habitat; material: faeces...
CGTAGTTCTGGAACACCATTGCGATGTCGCGGTCCTTCGGCTGCATCGTGGTGACGTCCTTGCCACCGATGAGGATGCGGCCCTTGTTGACCTCTTCAAGGCCAGCGAGCATACGCAGAGTAGTGGACTTGCCGCAGCCAGACGGGCCAACCAGCACCAGGAACTCGCCGTCCTTGATGTCCATATTCAAATCATCCACCGACGGCTTATCGTTGCCCGGGTAGATACGAGTAACATGGTCGAATACGACTTCTGCCATGATTTGTCATCCTTTCAGAGGCAGGTACGTGCCTCACGATCCGTTGTAAAGGGATTTCTTTTCGGTGCCTCGCCTTGCGGCTTACGACTTCGACAAAGCCACAATTCAAAGCGTTAATTTATTTCTTTGGTTTGGCGAAGGTTCTCTTCGTTGAGCCACGTTCCATGATACATACAACGCTAAAACTGTCAATGCGTGTCGCGAGTCGCACTGTTTACCTACGTTGGCAGGAGGGGGTTAACGGCGTAGTAAATACACGCATTTATCACCATCATGCAAGACAATGGTGCGGAGCGAAAGACAGAACAGGGAGGTTGCAGTGCGCAATATTAGAATCGGCGTGGTCGAGGATGATCCCGCAAGCTGCCAGCTGGTACTTGACTATCTCAACCGATATCAGCAGGAAAATGACGAACAATTCACCGTTTCCGTATTCGACGACGGCGCGAGAATCGTAGAGAAATATACCCCTGTTTACGATATTTTACTGCTCGACATCGAAATGAGCGAAATGGACGGCATGGCCGCCGCGAGACGCATTCGCGAGCGCGACGACAAGGTCGTGATCGTGTTCATCACCGCCGCACCGCAGTATGCGATCAGCGGGTACGAGGTGCGCGCATTGTCGTATCTGCTCAAACCCCTGCCGTGGTTCGCGTTTTCACAGGAACTCAAGAAGTCGATCGACATGGTGAGGCGCAATGGCGACGATTCCACGCTTATCGAAACCAGCAACGGGCAGATGCGGCTGAATCTTGCCGATATTCTGTATCTCGAATCGATCCGGCATACCATCGTCATCCACACGTTGGAAGGCAAACTGTCGATCAATGGCACGCTCAAAGACATGGAAGCGAAACTCGCCGACCACCATTTCTTCCGCTCGAATTCCTGCTATCTGGTGAATCTCAAGCATGTGACGGGCGTCGCCGACCAGGATTGCGTGATGTCGAACGGCGAACAGTTGCGTGTAAGCCGACCACGCAAGAAGGCGTTCCTCGCCGCGTTGACCGACTATATAGGAGGTGGCAGGTGACCAGCGTGATATTGCCGAATGCGCTGGCCGGATTGGCAGGAGGCTCCCCTTCCATACCTTCCGTTTTGGTGACCGTGCTTTCGGTGCCGCCGATGACGCCAATCACCAACGCTCTGCCCGACATCCCCCGTTCTTATACGGCGATCTGCGAATGGGCCGCGTGCATGGTGTATATCGCGGTGTTGTATCGTCGCGTGCCGCTCCGACGGTCGATCATCGTCAGTGCGGCCGGATTGGCATCGCTGGTCGCGGTGCAGTATTTCGACGGCAGTATGCCGATCTGGTTCTGGATCATCGGTATGCTGCTCGCATTCGCCTGCATGTATGCGACGATTCTGCTCGGCGCGGGCACCGGCAAACGCGAGGGCCTGTATATTGCGGCGCGCGCGTTCGTGTTGGCCGAATTGGTGGCGTCGCTGCATTGGCAGATCGTTACGTTCATTGGCGTGCGCGACGGATTCGCCGATTACGATTGGCGCGCGATCGCGCTGCTTGTCGTTACGTATGCGCTGTGCTTCGGTCTAGCTTGGATGGTTGAACGCGGAAATTTCAGCCAGGCCACACCTACCTTGCCGACCGCTTCCGCCGCGATTGCGACGATGGCCATTATGATCGTCACGTTCGCCATGAGCAATTTGAGTTTCGTGTCGACGAATACGCCGTTTTCCGGTTCGGTCGGCCAGGAAATCTTCTACATTCGCACGCTGGTCGATTTCTGCGGTTTCGCGATCCTATATGCGCAGCAGGAGCAGGCGCGCCGTATTGAGGCGAATACGGAACTCGCGTCGATCAACGCGCAGCTGGAAAGCCAGCATCAGGAATACCTGCAATCGAAGGAAAATATCGAATCGCTAGGCCGTCTTGCGCACGATCTGAAGCATCAGCTTGCGGCGTTGCGTGCCGAAGTCGATCCGAAGCATGCCGCGGCCGGCTTCGAGCAGCTGGAGCAATCGGTGCAGCGCTATAGCGCGCAGCAGCATACCGGCAATCCCGTGCTTGACGTTATTTTGACCATGAAAGAGCGCACGTGCGCCGATCGAGGCATTACGTTCACGGCGGTCGCGGACGGCTCGCTGCTAAGCGGCATGTCGTCGATGGATATCGCATCATTGTTCGGCAACGCGCTTGACAATGCGATCGAAGCGACGTCGAAATTGCCGAAACGTGAGCAGCGTCTGATCAAACTTGCGTTATACGAGCAGAATCGCTTTATTGTTATCCGGGTTGAGAATTATTACGATTCCCGATTGAAGAAGGATGCGGAAGGCAATCTGCGCACCACCAAGCGCGACGATCAGCATCGGCATGGTTTCGGCGTGAAGTCGATTCGTCATATCGCGCAGCAGTATGGCGGCGAAGTGACGATTCGCACCGAAGACCACTGGTTTGTGCTGACCGCGCTTATTCCGCGGAAAACCGGCCTTATGGCCATGTAGGACTGGCCATAAGGCTTAAGGCGGCTCCGCTAGTTTTCAAGATTCTGCGCAGCGGCATCGCCGTCAGACGCATCACCGGCATCACCGCCTGCCGATGCGTCGCCACCAGCATCGCCGGCATTCGCCGCACCTCCAGCCGACCCGCCAGCCGCACCGCCCGCCGCGCCGCCCGCCGCAGCACCTCCAGCCGTATTGTCCGGACTATTCGCAGCACCACCGTTAGAGCCCCCGTTAGTGCCGATATTGGTGTTGTTCGTCACGGTGTTGGGAGTCGACGACGCCTCCTGGTATTGGTCCATCGCCTGCTGAACGGCGTCTTTGGCGGCATTCAGCGCGTCAACGGCGGCCGTCACGTCGTTTTCCTTGAGATTGGTGCCATTGGCAAGGTTTCTGGCCGAGTCAATCGCCTGCTGCAATGCCACGCGCACGCTGTCATCGGCCACCATGCCGTCGGAATTGTCGAGCACGGACTGCGCCTGCTCGATCGCGTCATTGAGCTGGCTCTTCAGACGATTCTGCGTGGCCAGCACTTTGGAAGCGTCGACGGCTTCGGCCGCATTTGTAATCTTTTCGGCCTTGTCGTTCATGCTCCGTGCCTCGGATGCCATGGCTTTCGCGGATTTCTTCAGCTTGCTGATGCCCTGCGACGTGTCGCACGACAGGATTTTCGCTTCCTTCGCGTTAGATATGGCCGCATTGAGCTTAGTGACGGTGCTGGCGTCGGCGACTTGATCGGCAGTGACCTTCGCGCCGGTTTTTCCGATTTCCAAAGCGTCGGAAAGCGTGTTATTGGCACTTTGCAGCTGGCTTGTGGAATCCTGGCATTGCGCGGCTGCGCTGGTAATGGCTGATTTCTTGGAATTATTCGAAAGCATCCAACATGCAATACCGCCAATCAAAGCAATCACGACGATAGCCGCAATCACGATAGCGACGATTTTGCCGGTATTCTTCGGTGGTACCGGAATTTCATTGCTGTAATCGCCGTAACCCTCGAAAACACTGAAATCGCTTACACCGTTCACATCGCTTTCTTGCGAAGCGACCGTCGGAGGCTTCGGCGGTTCGGACATGTCAGCCCCCATCACCTCGGTATCCGTCGGAAATTCCAGCCTGAAATTGTTGTCTTTCGTCATACGTCCTTCTTCATCATCGGGCGCTCAGCATCGACCATCTATACGCCGACCCCCTAGCTTACCGCCTAACACACCCTTCAACGCGCATTCGCCTTAATTACCTTCTTTTCCGCACTTTTCGATAGGCGCAAAGCGGCAAGCGGCTCCCCTAAACGCGATGCGGTGAACGCACTCACCGCAACCGCGAATCCAATGGGCACAAACAGATTGATCGGAGCATCCGCAAGTTCCATCACCAAGCAAATCGCCATAAGCGGAGCCTGTTGGGAAGCTGCGAGCAATGCGCACGCACCCAGCAGAGCGTACATGCCAATCGAATTCGTGTGAAACACCTGCATCCACAGAACACCCAGCACAGCACCCCCCGAAGCGCCGAGCGCAATACCCGGCTGCAGCACACCGCCGGAAGCGCCGGAACGGATCGTCAGCAATGTGACAATCGCCTTCGCCAGGAACGAAACCAGCAAAATCGGCACCACCGCCAAATCAGCCTTGGACGAGAAACTCAACTGCGCGGTGGCACGGCCATTGCCCATAACCTGCGGCACCCAAATCGCCACCACGCCAGTCAGCAGGCCGGCGAGCGGCAACATCCACAGAATGCCCGCGCCCGACGGTTTGGACTTCTCAGCCCACTGCGAGCCGCGACGGAACAGTGCGCCGGCAGCGCCGAGAATCATGCCGGCAACCAGTGCGAACGCCATATAATCGGGGGTAAACAAACCGTCGGTTTCACCAATCAAATAGAACGTGTGTGTGCCCTTGACCAGCGACGCCACCCACGAAGCCAGCGCGGAACAGGCGAATGCGAGCGTCACCGTTTCGAGGGTTATGTCGGCGAGCAGAATCTCGACCGCGAAAAACGTGCCCGCAAGTGGCGCGTTATACACGCCCGCAAGGCCGGCGGCGGCCGTGATCGCCACCAGCATGCGGGTGTCTTTTGCGTCGAGACGCACCCAACGTGCGAACCGCTGACCGAACATCGCACCCAACTCGCGCGGAGCGACCTCTCGACCGATCGACATGCCCGTGCCGACGATGAAAATCTGCAGCAACACATGCACGACGGTCTGCCAAATCGGCATAATATCGCCATTTACCGCCTTTTTAACGGACGGCACCTTCGTACTGCGCGTACGCAACAGCCACCAAATCACGGCCGCAATGACCGCACCCGCGGTCACGGAAATCAGTCGACGAATCACAGGAACGTTGAACGGGCCGGATTCCTGCGAATTCTCAACATAGCCGAGCGTAAGATGCTCGACGCCGTACAGCATCAACGTCAGCAGGCCAGCGGCCGCGCCAATGGCCACACCCACAATCGCCACCGCCGCAATCAGCGCCGGAATTCTGCCAATCTTTGGCTGCGTTCCTTGAGGATTCTGCGACTCCTGCGATTCTCGTGTTTTTTGCGATTCCTGCGATTCCCGCATCTGCCGCACTCCTTGCACACCGTCTCCTTCGTTCAATTCATCCCCCCAATTGTCCCACCTGCCGCAGCATTCGTTTGTTACGCCCCGAGCGTGGCGATCGGCAGCACCAGAATGCCATCATCACGACGGTATGCAATATCACCACGCCCGACAATAAACGCCATGAATTCAGGCTCACGAACTTGAGATAGAGGATTTCCGCACACTTTTTCTTTGAAAGCATGTAGTTTGTCCACATTTTTCTCCGTGACTTTCAAATCGCTCAGCTTAATCTCCACCGCAGCCCAGCGACCATCCACCAATTCAAGAATCACATCAACTTCAAGACCTTTTTCATCCCGATAATATGCGATTCGATTCGCGCCACCCATCGATTCGAGATACACGCGCAAATCACGAATCACCAATGTTTCAAACAAATCTCATACTGAATCAGAGACAATAGTGATGACGCTCTCAGCTTATCCAGCACAACTCATTGCACATCATTTGATAGGGATTGCTGCGAGAGCTGCATCTTTAGGTCATCGACTTTTAATTCCAAACGTCTGATATAAAGCGCCTGTCGACGGATAATCAAATCACGCATATCATTTCCACCGGTTTCAGGGTTACCTTCATTCGTGCGACTGGAAGTAACCTCAGCATCGGGGAGATTCACTCTGTCTACCGTGCCTGGATCTTCTATTCGTATTGTCTTCCTCCAACGATGCATGCACCGTTCAATACGCTTTTCGCCTATCAACTCAGGACCGAGCCCCGCTTCGCGGAACAGCACAGTGGGAGATTCACCATTTTCAGCACTCGAAACGCATTCACGCTTGAACCACTCTGCATATCGGATACGTGAACCAGTAATACTTATGACCGCAGGCAGCGAAGCCAGATACTGTGCTTGTTCCGGAGAGAATCATTCGTCGCTCATGCTTACTTTTTTCACTTCATCGTGCAATCATCTGTATGGGATTTGCCGGCCGAATTGACGTCCCGTATGCGGCGCCTCGTGCGCAATCTGAACAAAATGAACGCAACAAGTAACATGAGCCCCGATGCCGCAGCAATGCTGCCTACGGCAGCACCCGTACGACCGATAAGGCCAGGATTGCCCGGCTCCTCGCTCGGGTTATTTTCGGGCGGGACAATAGGAGTTCCAGTGCTAAATTTCGGCTCTACTGTGATGTTGAGATCAGCGGATGTGTCTCCACTGCCAGGAATCGAGATGAGGAACGGATCACAGTCGTATGCTTTGTTGACTTTCGCCGAGCTCGTGCGGGAGACCAGATATAGGCCGAGCGGCAGATTCTGGAAAGTGAGCTGACCAGCTACGTTAGTGGTGCCGGAATGCTGGTACAGCTTGTTTTTCGCCGCGTGCGTAGCGAGCTTCTTGGCAGCATCGTGATATTCACTTGATGTCAGGCGTTCCCAATCGGCAGTGAGGCCGGAAAAATCGCCGACGGTTTTATATGAGGAGACGCTACCATCATTGTTCGTTGTGACGGTGGCGACGCGCACGATGGAATAGGTATCGCCGGCAAGCAATTTGGGCGAAGCCGTGTCTCGGCCCCATACGGCATTGATGGTGAGAGCGCCGAAAGAATCAGCTTGCGCATACGGCACCATAGAGCCGAAGGCTGCAAGAACAGTGAGGACGATAGTAACGGCGGCGGCAATCATGGCAGCAATGCGCGCCGCACCATATTCGTTTCCGCTATGCAGGTCTAACATGTCTGCCCGGTCCTTTCCGCCGTGATGAATGTGATTGGTTATTTGTACTGTCTGGCTGAGGAGGCAAGCCACCGTCCGGCTCGATATCCGCAGAGTCAGAATCACCAGATGCGACCTTGGCGCTCCCACTCTGCCGGCGTCGCCGCTCATGACGCTGCCATAAATGCCATGCGATGAGCAAGGCAATCAGTGCAAGAGACGGCAACAAGTACTGCAGCGGAATGTCCACGTGGAACGTGGATTTGGCATCATCCTGCTGCTGCGGCGCGTATGGGATGCGATGGCCACGCACCAGCAGCCGATGCGTATTGACCGCATACGGCGTACAAGTGATGAGCGTGACCAAATCCTTGCCGGGCTCAATTGCCAGTTGTTTGGTATCGGTCGGCAGAACGGTAGTGATCTTATCGACCTGATACGCATACGTGTCTTTAAGTATTGTGATGTAGAACTTGTCGCCTTTTTTCATAAGGTTCAAGTCCGTGAACAGTTTTGCCGTGGGCAAGCCCCGGTGGCCAGACAGCGCCGCATGAGTGGACGCGCCACCAACTGGCAGTGAGGTCTGTTCGAGATGTCCGATGCCGGATTGCAACACTTTCTCGGAAGTGCCGTGATAAATCGGCAAGGTCTCCTCGAGCTTAGGCACAGTGATGTATCCCATCATGCCGTCACCGTCAATATTGAGCAGACTGTTGTATTCCTCGTCCGTGGATGCGGAATTGACGGCGCCGGTTAGGGCGTCGGTCTCTCCTGCATCGTTCTGGGCGAGCTTTTCGTTATAGGCGTGCGCAGCATCCAGCACCTTCTGGTACTGTTCCTGGCTCAATGCTTCAACGCTGGCGTCGTAGTTATTTACGGCGCGGCTGGCGTTGCGCATAATGAGGAAGTTGCTGATCGTCGGATAGAACAGAATGAGCATTCCACCGAGAATGACCAGTAAGGGCAGAATGTTGCGCAGTCGTTTCATCGAGCGTTCTTTTCGTGAGGAAACCGTGTTTTGGGCGTAGCGGGTGTGTGCCCTTCACGCCCAAAACACGGTCATGCTCGTCAGGCGTTCTTGCGCTTGAGAGTCCAGGCAACGCCGAGCGCGATGACCAGCACACCAATCACCGTGAAGGCGATGGTACCCATGCCACCAGTACCAGGCAGGACAACACCGGACTTGTTCTGGACCGGGATGACACCGTTCGATGCGGTCTTGTCGTAGTTGCTGCCATTGTCGTTGTTGTAGGTGATGGTGACGGTGGCATTCGTGGTGTCAGTGCCGTCGTTCTGGCCTTCAACCTTCACGCCGAGGGCGCTGGCGAGCTTGTTGTAGCCGGCCGGCGCTTTGGTCTCGGTGAGCGTGTACTCGCCGTTCTTCAGCCCCTGGAAGACAACCTTACCGTTTGCAGGAGTGGTGATAGTCGTGGTGGTACCTGTCTCACCAGCCTTAGCTACACGGTATACAGCGTTCTCGGTCGCACTACCGGCAGTGACTTGCACGAAGCTAATAGCGGCGTCGCCCTTAGGTGCGAGTGTGAACTCAGCACCAGCAAGTCGAGTAGCGGTATCATCATACTTGTCACCAGTGTACTTATCGACGGTGAAGCCATAAGTGAAGACGCGAACCTTGCTGGGTTCGGACTCACCGGTGCCACCGGCGCTCGGGTTGTTGGAGTACTGAATCGTTGCGGAGTTGGTGTTACCATGACCGCCCACAACAGCATCCTTGTTCAGCGTGGCCTTGTAGGTGACGGTGATCGTCTTGCCGGCATTGGTCTGCTGCTTGTCCTTGAAGTTCAGCATGGTGACAGTAAGAAGCGTACTGTCGGAGACCGTAGACGTGGTGACGGTGTAGTCAGTGTCCTTGGTCAGTGTCGTATCTCCGACCTTAACGGAATCGACTTGTCCAAAGGTGAGGCCCTTAGACAACGTATCCTTGAAGTTGAAGGTGTAGGTGTCATAGGCGGACATGTCCGGAATGGTGGAAGTCAGGGTGAACGTCAGGGTATCACCGATCTTCGCGCTGGTGGCGCTCTCACCATTTACCTTCTTGACGACGGTAGGCAGGTCGCCCTTAATGTTGGCATCCACATTGGCGCTACCAACGGAAACTAGCGTGGCGTATTGACCACTGGCGTTGGCCAAGGTCGCACCCGGCACAGCGACCACGTAGTAGCCGTAGTCGAGACCAGTGAACGTCGCAGTGTACTTACCGTCCGTGGCATCGGTAGATACCTTAGCGGTCGCGCCAGCCGTGATGCTGTTGGCCTTGGTCTGCGCCCAGTTCGATGCCTTGGTAGCGAAAGCAACCAAGTCATTACCAGTCAGCTTGGATACGTAGTTGTTTGCTTTATCGTTGACGTTCGTGTCGTTAGCACCAGTTAGTCCGGAAGCATTGGAGTCCTTGAAGAACGGCTTCCACTCGTCAGTCAACGTGTAGGAGACAGCCTTGCCGTCACCGCTCACGGTGGCGGAGAACATCTTGTAGGCGTTCACGGTCTTACCGGCGAACTTCGCGTCAGTAGTGCTGACCGTCAGCGTGGCATTATCCGCTGCGTTGGCCGTGGCGACTGTCGTCGCAGCCAATCCAAATACGGTGGCAATCGCCGCGGCGGCAGCGAAAACCTTTTTCATCAGTGATTTCATTACTGTTCCTTTCTCTAAATGGAAGTCTTTTCTGTTTGGCAGGTACGGTTTGTCTATGTGGTCGTCACGCGGCATGGGCACCTCGCTTTCGTATACGGCTGGAGCCCGAGCTGACTGTGCCGGATTGAACACGTTGATCACGCACGTACCAGACCACGCCAGCTCCCATAAGCAGCAAGCCGAACATCAGGAACCACATCGTGCCCGCGCCTCCCGTATCCGGAAGCAACGCCGCATTGGTAACAATGGCCACGCGTTCCTTGGTGTTGTAGGAGACCGATACTTGGTATCCGCCCTCCGCGGGCTTGATGGTCTTGGTGGTATCGCCGTCCTTATAGGTCACGGCGGTTTCTTCCACGGTGTACGTGTAGTAACGCACGATGTCCTTGCCGTTGGCATCCTGTCCATCCACAAATGCGACCGGCAGTCCTTGAATCACCTTGCGCCAGGTGTTGCTCCAGGAAGAGGCATCGGAGGAGTCTAACGTCACCGTCCATGGATTCTTCTGCGTCACGGTTGTGCAATCCGCGCCGAAGCATTGAATCGTCTGCGGTGTCACCGTATTGCCACTGCCATCGGTATAGTGCGCGGCGATCTTCAGTTCGACTGACTGCGGCCGTTCGAGGTTGCCGTCCTTCCATACCTTCTGGACGGTCAGGTCAATGGTTCGGCAACCGTCCTTGCCGCACGGGTCCTGGCCGTCGTCCGGTTCGGGGGTGAGTCCGCCGTTGTTGTCGGTCACAGTCGCGTCGAGCATGAGCACGACCTTGGCCGGGGACTGGTAGGCATCGAACTTCGTCTTGGTGCTGCTGTCCGTGGAGTCGACCACGGCATCCTTAATGCCGACCCAAGTGGTGCCGGCGTCGCCGGATGCGGAGCTGTGCACAGCGCTGCTGTCGTATGTGTTGACCACGTCGAACAGCTTCACTTCCCAACGATCGAGTCCGGTGTTCAGCGCATCGTCTGCCGTGTTCTTCTGCGAGAAGATCTTGTTGCCGTCCTGTGCGGAGGTGCGGGCCTCACTAGCGTTCGCGGCCGCCTTGCGGTAAATGCGATAGGTGTTGTATGCCTTGTCGCCGTTGCCGTCATCGACCGGTCCGAGGATGTCGCTCATGGTGTTGAAGTCCCATACGGACTTGAGTTTGGTGTTCGAGAACGGGTCGACCAGTCCGCTGGCACCGCGGATCGTGTCGGCGTAGACCATGTGGTCGTCTGCCAGCACGCCCTCGTCGTTCAGTCCGGCGAAGCCGCCCGTGTAGCCTGTGGAAAGATCCTTCACACCGTCGGTATCCTGAGTTGCCCCTCCGCCGAACACGTCATAGCCACTGGCGATGCCCGTTACGGTGGACTGTTCCACGCGAGTACGGTTGCCCTTAATGAGCTGGACGGTCAGGTTGCTGCCCGACCCATCCATATCAATGCCGTCTTTGCTGCAAGGCAGTTTGATGACACTATCGCCGATGGTGACAATCGCCACGTCGGTCTGCTGCTGGTTTTCATCATCAGCCTTGGACAGAGCAACGCTCACCTTCAGTCCGAACAGGTTCACGTACAGCACGTTGCCTTCCGAAAGCACCTTGAGATCGAATACCTTGCCGAAGATGGCCGGGAACCACTTGCCTAAATCGATGACGCCGACCTGTTCCGCCTTGTCGAGGTACAGGAGCTTGACCAGCGCGTTCACCACGTTCAGCAGCAGTCCCACAAGTACAGAGTTGACCTCCGCGTCAACCAAATAGGCACGGCTGGTTTCACCGACGAATCCGCCGGCAATCTCACCGCTAGTGACCTTCTTGAGATTGTCAGACGTGCAGCCCTTCACCCTGGCCAAATCCACGTATCCAACAAAACCGCCTGCGACCTCGCGTCCGGTAGCCTTGTCGGTGGCTTTGCCGTAATTGTCGCCATGGTGTGTGGCGGTGACGGTATAACCGTCCGGGATGCCGGTGACGCGCGAATCGCCAACGTGCGAGCCCCAGATGTCAAGTACGCCGGCCGTGGCACCAAGCA
>ENA-OWRC01003026-OWRC01003026.1-human-gut-metagenome-genome-assembly--contig:-NODE-3026-length-11620-cov-21.486381_pt1 | contig 11620 bp, 9 predicted proteins | sample MGYA00248268_ERZ651895 | MGnify/ENA primary metagenome ERZ651895 (study PRJEB26924, sample SAMEA4378242) | human gut metagenome | biome: human gut; feature: human-associated habitat; material: faeces...
TTGCCCAGAAGGGCGAGGGCAGCGCCAGCAAGGGCCGCATCGTGCTGGCCACCGTGAAGGGCGACGTGCACGACATCGGCAAGAACATCGTCAAGGTCATTCTGGAAAACTACGGCTTTGAGGTCATCGACCTGGGCCGCGATGTGCCGGTGGAGACCGTGGTGGACACCGTGCGGGAAAAGGATGTGCATCTGGTGGGCCTTTCGGCCCTGATGACCACCACCCTCAAGAGCATGGAGGAGACCATTGCCGCCCTGCATGCAGCCAAACTGGACTGCAAGATCATGGTGGGTGGTGCCGTGCTCACCCCGGAATACGCCGAAAAGATCGGCGCAGACTGGTACGCCAAGGACGCCAAGCGCAGCGCCGACATCGCCAAGGAATTCTTTGGGGTGTGATTCCTGCAAAAACAGAGAAGGAGAAAACCATGAAAAATACGGCTTTCAGCCTGATGACGGCATTGCTGGCAGTGATGAACGAAAGTGAACCGAAAGACCCGTACTATGTGCTGGCGCAGTATTTTTTGTATCACTTCGACCAGCTGCGGGATCTGAACATCTACGACGTGGCGGATGCCTGCTATGTGTCCCGCAGCGGCATCCGGCGGTTCTGCCAGTCCATCGGCTTTGACAACTTTTCCGACCTGAAGGCTGAGGCCGATGAATGGAAGCGCCAGTGCAACTACTTCATCGGCTACAGCGTGCGTCCGGACTACAAGGAATACCTTTCCGGCAGCATCGGGGAGATGATGGAGGAAATCAACCGCATTGCCACTCCCGCTGTACTGGATAAGCTGGCCGAAAGCATTCATGCCAGCCGACATGTGGTGCTCTTCACCTCGGATTTTTCCGGCATGGCGGCTCGCAGCTTCCAGCAGTCCATGGTGGTCATGGGCAAGCTGGTGCAGATCGTGTCCGATGCCCACTATACGCTGGATTATCTGAAAGTGCTGACACCGGAGGACCTGCTCATTACAGTTTCAGCCACCGGCAACTTTGCCACCCTGATGGAGCCAATGGTGCAGAAGGCTGCAGCCTATAAGGTGCTGGTGACGGTCAACCACGCCATAAAAATGTGGAAAAGCTACGATCAGGTGATCTACCTGAGCGAAAAGGACAACAGCGGTGCCCGCACGGTGTACTCCCAGTATGGTATGACCTATTTCTTTGATATCCTGTACAGCCACTATGTGAACAAATACCGGGAGACTGACCTGCTGCAGGGTCCAATTTCTGAACTGCCTTTGTCGGATTCTCAAAAAATGCGGGTGCAAAGATGTGCAGAATGACGGGTAAAACCGTGGAACTGCTCAAAAACAAAAGAATAAATTGTTCAACCATCCAAACGGGGTTCGCATCGCGAACCCCATTTTTTGTCGGAGATGTGTTACGATAGTCCTGCAAAGAATTGGACCCGCGGGGGCTTCTGCGACGGCAGAACAGACTGACAAAGATGGAAAGGATTACACTATGTATTACGGACACAACCCCAAATTCCCGGACAACTTCATGTGGGGCGCTTCCAGCGCTGCCTGGCAGGTGGAAGGCGGAGTCGCCGATGGCGGACGCACGCCGGCCATCATCGACCTGAACTCCAAGACCAAGAAGCCTTTTACGGATAATACCTATGCGGCGGATCACTATCATCACTACAAGGAAGATGTGGCCCTGATGGCGGAGTGCGGTTTCTCCAGCTATCGTTTCTCGCTCAGCTGGTCCCGCATCATCCCTCATGCAGACGGCAAGGTGAACCCCGAAGGCATCGCGTTCTACAATGATCTGATCAATGAGCTGGTGGCCCACAACATCACCCCCATCGTTACCCTGTATCACTACGACCTGCCGGTCTGGGTGGATGAGCTGGGCGGCTGGAAAAGCCGCGACACCGTGGAAAGATTCGAGCACTACTGCCGCGTCTGCTTTGAGAACTTCGGCGACCGGGTCAAATACTGGCTGTCGCTGAACGAGCAGAATATGCAGATCTGCTATGGCAACTGGCTGGGCGTCAGCAAGGGCTGTGACGACTGGTTCAAGGATCAGTGGAAGATCAACCATATCATGAACCTGTGCCATGCCAAGGCTGTCAACGCCTGCCATGAGATGGTGGCGGGCGGCAAGATCGGCCCTGTGCCCGGCTGCGTGCCCATCTACCCGGAGACCTGCCGCCCCGAGGATCAGATCGCTGCTATGAACGCCGAGGAGTTCACCGAGAAGTTCTGGATCGATACCTATGTTTACGGCGAGTACAGCAACTTTATCAAGCACTACTGGAAAGAGAACGACATCGACATCGGAATGCAGCCCGGCGATGCAGAACTGATGAAGAGCGCCAAAATCGATTTCATCGCCGTCAACTGCTACCGCAGCAACGTTGCAAAGTATGCGCCGCATGACGCAAAACAGCAGGATTATCTGCTGAATAAGAACGGCGTCAAGGGCCAGATGGTGTTCCCCGTGGAGCCGGGCCGCTACGCTCTGACCCGCAATCCCTATGTCGAGTACACCGACTGGGATTGGGAGATCGACCCCTCCTGCCTGCGCTATGAGATGCGTTACCTGTGGGATCACTATCACCTGCCCATGATGATCACCGAGAACGGTTACGGCGCCCATGAGACGAAGGACGCCGACGGCCAGGTGCACGATCAGGGCCGCATCGACTACTTGCGGGAGCACATTTATCAGCTGGGCATGGCCATTGAGGACGGCTGCGAGGTCATCGCATACAACCCCTGGTCCTTCACCGATCTGCTGTCCACCGGCAATGGCATGGCAAAGCGTTACGGTCTGGTGTACATCGACACCACCGATGAGGAGCAGAACGCGGCCAAGAGCGTGGAAGAGCTGTCCATGAAACGTATCCGGAAGGATTCCTTCTACTGGTACTCCAAGCTGATCCGTTCCAACGGTCAGGACTGGGGAAAGGAGATGCTGAAATAATGGCAAAGAAAGATTATAAGGCCATGGCGGCCGGTATTATCAAGCAGGCCGGCGGAGTGGACAACATTGTCAGCGCGACCCATTGCATGACCCGTCTGCGCCTTGTACTGCGGGATAGATCCAAGTTTGACACCGATGCCGTCAAGCAGGTGCCCGGCGTGCTGAACGTCATCATCCAGAACGGCGAATATCAGGTGGTCATCGGCCAGGATGTCCCTGACCTGTATGAAGAGGTCGTCAAGATCGACGGCATCCAGGCCGGCGGCAGCGTGCAGGACGATGAGGCCGCAGCCAAGGATCTGGCACAGGATCACGGCAACATCGGCAACGCGATCCTCTCCTTCATCGGCGGCACGTTCAGCCCGGTGATCCCGGTGCTGGTGGCAGGCGGCCTGACTGGTGCGGTGCTGTCCCTGCTGACCAACGTGTTCGGCGTCTCGACGGAGTCTGGCACCTACACCATCTTCTACGCCATCAACCAGGCGACCTTCTACTTCCTGCCCATCTTCATCGGCTTTGCAGCCGCTGCCCGCCTGAAATCCAATGGTTTCCTGGGCGCATTTCTGGGCGCGATCCTGCTGTACTCCAGCATCAACGGTGCCGAAGGTCTGGACTTCTTCGGCATCCCGGTGCAGGCTATCAGCTATAACAGCACCGTGTTCCCGGTCATTCTGGGCGTGCTGTTCATGAGCGTGGTCTACAAGTTCCTGCAAAAGCATATCCCGGTCTTTCTCAAGACCATCGTCGTCCCGCTGCTGACCATGCTGATCACGGTGCCTGTCACCCTGATCGTTCTCGGCCCCATCGGCAACACCGTGGGCACCTGGCTGGCAAACGGTGTTTACGCTCTGTACCAGGCAGTTCCCGCGCTGGCCGTCATGGTCATCGGCATCACCACCCCGCTGATGGTTTTCTTTGGCATGAACAACGCCACCTACCCTGTGGTCTTTGCCCTGATGGCAGCTGTCAACTCTGACCCGCTGATCTGCACTGGCATGGCTCCCGCAAACGTGGCCGTTGGTGGTGCCTGCTTGGCCGCATCCCTGCTGTCCAAGAATGTGGAAGAAAAGTCCGTCAGCGTCTCCGCCGGTATCACCGCTCTGTGCGGCATCACCGAGCCGGGCGTCTACGGTGTGCTGTTCCCCAAGACCTACCCGCTGATTGGCGCTATGATCGGTGGTGGCATCGGTGGTCTGTTGGCCGGTATCCTGGGCATGACCCAGTACGTTATCTCCACGCCGGGCTTCATCAGCCTGCCTGCCTACATTGACCCCACCGGTTCCAGTTACAACCTTATCGTCTCGGTCATCGTGATGATTGTGGCTGTGGTCCTGGGATTCGTTGCAACCTACGCACTGGGCAAGCGCGCCGAAGCTAAGAAATAAGCCCCTGCAACAGGAAGAAAAGCAAGATCCCATCTGCAAAAGAAGAGCCGCTGCATCACACAAGAGAACGACGCGGCGGTTCTTCTTTTTTCGGCCCTCACAGGGAAGTGCTGTGGCGGGCCGGTACCGTAAAGTGTGGCCGAGAAAGCAAATAAAAACACCTTCCATTGGAGCCGTTCTGCTCCAGTGGAGGGTGTTTTACATTATACGTTTTGTTTTTTCTTAGGCTTGTTTGCCAGGCTGTCAACGAACCACGAGGCGAGGGCACCCAGTGCAAGGCCCAGCACAAGGCCGCCCAGCACATCGGTGGGGAAGTGCACATACAGGTACAGCCGGGTAAAGGCGATGAAAGCCGCCAGCACCAGCGCGGGGACGCCCAACTTCCGGTTTTGCAGCCAGAGCGCAAAGGCTGCCGCAAAAGCCGAGGCCGTGTGCCCGGAGGGGAAGGAGTGCCCGTGGGGACGCTTGACCAGAATGGTGATCGCCGTGTTCACGTCGCAGGGGCGGGGCCGGGCGAACAGCGGCTTGAGGATGCAGTCCCCGGCCACCAGATACAGTACCAGCGCCGTGGCCATGGCGCACCCGGCCTTGCGGGTGCGGCGGAACAGCAGCAAAAGCAGCGTGAACGCGATCCAGATCTCACCGTGCTCACCGGCGTAGTTGAGAAAGACGGCCAGCGCATCCAGCACCGGGTTGTGGAACTGCTGCAGCCAGTCCAGAAATGCGAATTCAAACGGCATAAAGAACCTCCTGTCTGTTGGTTCTATGGTAACACATCTTCCGGCCTACCACAACCCGGCAGGCAAAAAACAGGAGTGCAGAGATAAGTTACATCTGTTATATTGGGATGTGATATTACAATACGGAAAGCAAAAACGCCCGTTCCGACGGCAAAGGCCGGAACGGGCGCAGGATGCGAGAAAATCAGAGGCCCATCTCGGGCAGGGTGGGGTAGCTGTCGATGGCACCGTGCTTCTGTACGCTCAGGCCGCAGAACCGGTTGGAAAAGTCCAGGTACTCCTCCAGCTTTTTGCAGGACAGCTTTTCCAGCTTGTCCACCGTCACGCCGTCCCGGCTCAGCTGCCACAGGAAGGAGCCGATGAAGCCGTCGCCCGCACCGGTGGTGTCCACGGCCCTGACCTTCTGGCAGGGGGCAAAGGCATGGGCGGCGCGGGTGTAGGCGTGGGCCCCCTTGCTGCCGCAGGTGTACAGCACCAGCTGCACATCCCCGGCAAACAGCTGGGGCAGGGCGGCTTCGATGTCGGCGGTGCCGGTGAGGAACTCCAATTCCTCGTCCGAGACCTTCAGGATGTTGGACAGCGGCAGGAACTGCAGCACGGTCTGGCGCAGCATCTCCCGGTCGGGCCAGAGGGGGAAGCGGAGGTTCGGGTCAAAGCTCACGATCGCACCGGCCTCCCGGGCGGCTCCGATGGCGGCCAGATGGGCGTGGCGCATGGGGCTGTCCACCAGCGAGACGCTGCAGAAGTGCAGGGCAAAAGCGTCGCGGAACCAGGCCAGGTCGATCTGCTCCGGGGCATACAGCAGGTCGGCCGAGGGCTTGCGGTAAAAGCTGAAGGTGCGGTTGCCGTCCTCCTCCAGGCTCACGAAGGCAAGGGCGGTGTTGGCCTTGTCGGTGAACACCAGATGGCTCAGGTCAATGCCGCAGGCTTCCAGCTCCCGTGCGATCTTGTGGCCGAAGGGGTCATCGCCCAGCTGGGTGAGAAAGCTGCTGGCACCGCCCAGACGGGCAAAGGCAGCGCAGACATTGGCCGGTGCGCCGCCGGTGCGCGGGCTGAAGGACGGCACCTCGTCAAAGACGCATCCCACGCGGGACGGGATCATGTCGATCAGCGCTTCGCCGATGGAAAACAGAGTATTGCCGGGCATAGAAAACCTCCAGATCACAAATTGCAGAGTTCACAGGCTGCCCCGGTCAGCTTTACGCTCACGTCGCCGGGGGCAGGGTAGTACCGGGTGCTGAACACCGTGGCTCCCCCATTCAGGAAAATTTCCAGCGAGGAGCTGTCGCCCACCACCCGCAGGCTGCGGCAGGGGGCTGCCAGCCGGGCGCGGCGCACGGTGCGGCCGTCGGCCAGAGCGGGGTCGGTGAAGCGCAGGGTGCAGGTGCAGTCCTGTTCAGTATACACCAGCTGCACCCCCTGCGCAACCGTCAGGCAGAAGTCTCCGGCGGGTGCAGCGGTCAGGTCAAAGCGCGGGGCAAGGAACACTTCCTCGCCGCTGGCGGCGTGCAGGGCGGCGGCGCTGCGCTGTGCGTCCAGCTCCGGCACCGGGTTCTGCAGCAGGGTACCGTCCGGCCCGGCCGTCAGCACGCGGGGCACGGTGAAGCAGTGCTGCCAGCCGTAAGCCACGGTGGGCGCGTTGCCGTAGTCGGCGTCCGGCATGCCCATCCAGCCGATCTGGATGCGGCGGCCGTTGCCGTCCACAAAGCTCTGGGGGGCGTAATAATCAAAGCCTGCGTCCAGCTCGTGGAATTCGCTCAGGGTGCAGTCCCCGCGCCAGTCACCGTGGATGGCAAACCAGCCGCAGCCGTAGACGTTCTGGCACTGGATGCCCTGGGGGGACACCGCCAGATACCACTGCCCGTCCAGACAGAACAGGTCCGGGCACTCCCACATGTAACCGAAGGGTTCCGGGGTGGTCAGGGTGTTGATGTGGGTCCAGCGGAGCTTGTCGGTGCTTTCCAGCACCAGCACTTCGCCCTTGTCCTCCAGAGTGCGGGCACCCAGCACCATGTAGTACCGGCCTTCGTAGGCGAACACCTTGGGGTCCCGCACATGGCAGGTGAGCCCGGCGGGGTAGTCGCGGTTAGTCAGCAGGCACTGCTTGCTGTCGAGGGTCACGCCGTCCTTGCTGATGGCCAGGCAGACGTTGTGCCCGCGGCCCTCTTTGATGTAATCGAAATTGCCGGGGTGCTTGACGTTGCCGGTGTAGTAGAGGTACATGGTGCCATCCTCCACCAGGGCCGAGCCGGAGTAGGCACCGTGGCAGTCAAAAGGCTCGTCCGGATAGAGCATCACCGGCAATTGCTCCCAGTGGAGCAGGTCGGTGCTCACGGCGTGGCCCCAGTGCTTGACCCCGCCGTTCACGTCGAAGGGGCCGTACTGGAAGAATGCGTGGTACTGCCCGCCGTAGACGCACAGGCCGTTGGGGTCGTTCAGCCAGCCCACCGGGGGCTGCAGGTGGAACCGCTGGCGGTGGGGGTCGGCGGCAACGGTTTCCTTGCCCAGTGACTCCACCAGAGGCACCAGCTTTTTCAGGTCGCGCTGGAGTGCGTTCATGCCTTGACCTCCTCGGGGCTCCAGATGACCCAGGTCACGGCGAAGGACACGCCGAAGGAGATGGCCATCATGATGATGTACTGCAGCGGCATGTGCAGGTGCAGCAGGATGCCGAAGATACCGGTGACGCCGGTGCCGGTGGCACCCAGACCCACGATGCTGGCGTACCATGCGCCGCAGGCACCGCCCAGCAGGCCGCCGATGAAGGGCTTGAAGTAACGCAGGTTCACGCCGAAGATGGCAGGCTCGGTGATGCCCATGCAGGCGGACAGGGCAGAGGGCAGGGCCATGGACTTGACCTTGGTGTCCTTGCTCTTGAGGGCCACAGCCAGAGCGGCACCGCCCTGTGCCACGTTGGCGGCGCTGGCCAGCGGCAGCCAGTAGGTATAGCCGTAGCGGGCCAGCTGGCCCAGGTCGATTAGGGTGTACATGTGGTGGATGCCGGCCACGACGGTGACCGCGTACAGGCCGCCCATGATGAAGGAGCCGATGCCGTAGGGCAGGGTGATGAGGGTCTGCACGCCGGTGATGATGCCGTTTTCCAACTTGGTGAACACGGGGCCGATGGCGGCCAGGGTCAGGTAACCGGTGACGAACACGGACACCAGCGGGGTGACGAACAGGTCAAACATGGCGGGCACCACCTTGTGCAGCCGCTTTTCGATCTGGCACATGAGCCACACGGCGATGATGACAGGGATGACGTGGCCCTGATAGCCCACCAGCGGCACCGAGTACAGGCCGCCGAACACCGGCTGCATCACGTTGACGCCGTTGGAAACGGTCCAGGCGTTCTGCAGGTCGGGGTGGATCATGATCATGCCGATGACTGCACCCAGATAGGGGTTGCCGCCGAACACCTTGGCGGCGGAGTAGGCGATGAGGATGGGCAGGAAGGTGTAGGCCGTATTGGAGAACAGCTTGGCGAACACATACACCGAGCCGGTGGTGTCGATGTTCAGGAAACCGTTGTTCACCATGAAGTTCAGCGCTTCCATGATGCCCATCAGGAAGCCGGAAGCCACGATGGCGGGGATGATGGGCACAAAGATGTCGCCCAGGGTCTTGATGGCTCGCTGATACCAGGGTGCCTTGGCGGCGGCCTCCTGCTTCACGTCCTCCTTGCTGCCGCCCTCGATGCCGGCCAGCTGGATGAACTCGTTGTATACCTTGTTCACCGTGCCGGTGCCAAAGATGATCTGCAGCTGGCCCTGTGCCTCAAAAACGCCCTTGGCGCCCTCGGCGTTTTCCAGCTCCTGCTTGTTGACCTTTGCGTTGTCTGCGATGACCAGACGCAGGCGGGTGGCGCAGTGTGCGGCCGACACGATGTTGTCCTTTCCGCCGATGCAGTCCAGGACCTGTTGTGCTGCGTGTTTGTAATCCATAGTGCACTTCTCCTTTTCTTGATGCTTCCTCTTTCTGCGCTGCAGGGCAGTTTTGGAATTGACTTGACGCGCGGGGTGTGCTACAATACCGCTTTGTGTATGACAATTTCCGGGAAAAAGGGAAAACCAAGATGAATCTGACAAAGCAGTTCTTTAAATATGTATCGCAGAATATTTTCGGTCTGCTGGGCACGTCCTGCTATATTCTGGCCGATACCTATTTTATCTCGCAGGCGGCGGGCACCGACGGCGTGACCCTGCTCAACCTCTGCCTGCCCATCTATAACTTCATTTTTGCCATCGGTTCCATGATCGGTCTGGGTGCGGCCACCCGCTACGCCATCCTCCGCGCACAGGGCGAGGAGCGGGCGGCACAGCGGTATTTCTCCAATGCCGTCTTTTGCGCCTGCCTGCTGGCCGTGCCCTTTGTGCTGGTGGGCATCTTCTGCCCCGGCACACTGCTGCGGCTCATGGGCGGCGATGCCGGCATCGTGGCGCTGGGCATCCCCTATGCGCGCATCTTTCTGCTGTTCACGCCCTTTTTTATGTGCAACTACATCGTGTCGGCCTTTGTCCGCAACGACGGTGCGCCCTCGCTGGCCATGGTGGCCACGCTGAGCGGCAGCCTGTTCAATGTGGTGTTCGACTACATCTTCATGTTCCCCATGGGGCTGGGGCTGGCCGGTGCGGCACTGGCCACCGCCGTTTCGCCGATGCTCAGCATCGCCATCTGCAGCCGCCACTTCTTCCAAAAAGACAACACGGTGCAGTTCGTGCGGCAGCTGCCCTCGGCAAAGCTGCTGGGGCAGAGCTGCCAGCTGGGCATCTCCGGCTTTGTGGGGGAGATGTCCTCCGGCGTGACCACGACGGTGTTCAACTTCCTGCTGCTGGGTCTGGCCGGGAATGTGGCCGTGGCGGCCTACGGCGTCGTGGCCAACTTTGCGCTGGTGGCCACCGCCATTTTCAACGGTGTGGCCCAGGGTGCCCAGCCGCTGGTGAGCCGCTGCTACGGCCACAGCGACCGCGCCGGAGCCCGGAAGCTGCTCATTCTGGGCAGCTGCACCGCGCTGGCACTGGCGGCCGTGCTGTACGCGGTGGTGTTCGGCATGACCGATACGCTGGTGAGCTGGTTCAACAGTGAAAACTCGGCGCAGATGGCCCAGTTTGCCCACAACGGCATGCGGCTGTACTTCGTGGGCTACTTCTTTGCCGGGTTCAACATCGTGGCGGCGGGCTACCTGAGCGCCACCAACCGCCCGGTGGAAGCCTCGGTCACCTCCATCTGCCGCGGCGTGGCGGCCATTGTGGTCTGCTCGCTGGTGATGAGCGCCCTCTTTGGCATGAACGGCGTGTGGGCGGCCTTCCCGGCATCGGAGCTGCTGACGGCGCTGCTGACCCTGTTTTTGCTGTTGCGCCCCGAGCCGCAACCTTAAATATAAAGTTCCTGCTCGCGCAGAGCTTCTTCGGGCGAAAGCCCAGACTGCGCAGTATGACCGGCCAGTGTCCGCCATTGTGCGGGGGACTGGCCGGTTTCTTTTTTGAACACCCGGCACAGGTAGTTGGCACCGGAAAAGCCGCACAGGCTGGCCACCACGTCCAGCGTGTACTCCCGGTGCAGCAGCAGCCGCTGGGCGGCTTCCACCCGCACCCGGGTCAGGTAGCGCCCCGGCGGGATGCCCAGCGCGGCGGTGAAGGTGCGCACCAGATGGCTCTTGGACACCCCCAGCCGCTCGCTGAGCTCCTCCACGCCGTACAGGCCCGCGTAGTTGGCCCGGATGTCCGCGATGGCGGCCTGCACCAGCGGCGGCAGGGCGGGGGCGGCGCTGTCGGCGTCGGCCAGCTCACACAACAGGGCAAAGGCCAGCTGGCTGCGCACCCGGCCCGGCAATTCCTGCTCCGAGGCAAGGCGGTCCAGCAGCTCGGCGGCGGCGGGGCAGGTCTCGCCCCGGGCCAGAAAGGGCAGCTCGTGCAGCCCGGCCAGAAACTGGGCGCTGGCCTGCCCGGTGAGCTGGACGCACAGCAGGTGGCAGCTGCCCTCCGGCTCCAGCACCAGCGGGGCGCGGCTCAGCACCAGATGCCCGGCCGGGACGCTCTGGGGCGGCAGCAGCAGCGCAGCCCCGGCGGGCAGGGGCCCGGCCGAGGGCACACTGGCGGTGCACCGCCCGCTGGAAACAAGGCAGACCCACAGCCCGTCGCCGGTCAGGGTGAGGGGCGCGCAGGGCTGCACATCCTGCACCTGACCGGGCGCGGCCACGGCATTCCAGTCAAACAGCAATATCCGACACCTCAAATCAATAAAATGCTATTTTATATCACAAAATAATCTGTTATTATAATACCAACGAACCGAAGCGCCGTCAAGGGCGCTGCAAACACAAGATTATGGAGGCAAACGATTATGGCTTCGATTAGCTGCCAGCACATCTATAAGATCTACCCGGGCGCTACCGCTCCTTCCGTCACCGACTTCAACCTGGAGATCCAGGATAAGGAATTCATCATCTTCGTCGGCCCCTCCGGCTGCGGCAAGTCCACCACCCTGCGCATGATCGCCGGCCTGGAGGAGATCTCCAAGGGCGAAATGTACATCGGCGGCCGTCTGATCAACGACG
>ENA-OWRC01003032-OWRC01003032.1-human-gut-metagenome-genome-assembly--contig:-NODE-3032-length-11607-cov-3.074879_pt1 | contig 11607 bp, 7 predicted proteins | sample MGYA00248268_ERZ651895 | MGnify/ENA primary metagenome ERZ651895 (study PRJEB26924, sample SAMEA4378242) | human gut metagenome | biome: human gut; feature: human-associated habitat; material: faeces...
TCACAGGAGTCTTATTATATCACTAAAGCGACCCGCCGCAGGCGGAGAATCCTGCGAGCAGGATTCTTTTTTTATTTTTTTCAGGAAAGGAGGCTCAGCATGAAAATCGCACTTTGTACGGAGCTGAGAAATGTGGAATGGTTTGAAAGCAGGCTGCGCTCCCTTTTTGATGGGGATGGGCAGCTTGCGATTGACGAATTGTGGAATGAGAACCAGCTTGCTCAGGCACTCCGGCGAAGCCGCTACCATGCGGTTGTCATCGCCATGACCGGAGCAAAGGGACTGGAGGCGGCCATACAGGCGAAGCGGCTGGCACCGGAGACACCGCTTGTCTGGTGGAGCGATGATAAAAACTTCGCCCTGATTGCGTATCACCTGCGTATCCCTGCGTTCCTTCCGGCAGACTGCTCCGATCAGGAGTTATATGAGGCGATAAAATCCATCACAAAATGGAGGTGCGAACATGCGAATTGCGCTGTGCAGTTATAGCCAGAAAGAAAAAGAAACCGCTTTGCTGATGAAGCTGGGCAAAGTAGACCGCTTTGATAACGGCGTATTTTGTACCTATGCCATGCAGCGGGATGGGCCTTATGATGCTGTGGTGGTCATGGAGGACGGAGCCAGGGGAATGAATTTCTGCATGAGCATACGAGGGTACAGCAGGGATGTCCCGCTCCTTTGGATCAGCGATCAGGCAGAATTTGAACCCCAAAGCCGCAGGATGCAGGTAGATGACTTTTGGGTGAAGCCTGTGACAGAATATCAGCTGCGGGAGGCGGTATCCCAACTGTCCGGTCTGCTCTGCGGAAGATGCGGATCTCTCTGCCTGCAAGGGAACAGAGCAGGCAACGCCCCTGATGGCAGCTGCAGCAGACGATGAAACCATCTCCGGCAATGTTATCTGGGAGAACAGAAACATAACTACCCCGGTGACGGTGAAGGGCGACACAACAATCACGCTGAAAGGAGAGAATACCATTACGATTACCGAGACCGCATATACCGCCGCTCTGGATATGTATTCCGCCAATCTGACCATTCAGGGAAGCGGCAGTCTGACGGTCAATGTTCCCAAAGGGAAAAGTGGTATTGCGGACGGCAGTTGGAGCGACACCGCCGGCGGGACGCTTACCATAAAAGACGGGGTAAAGATAACCACCAACGGCGGTTTGTGCGGCTTGAGCGCTAAAACCATCGTGATTGAGAATGGAAAGCTGAATCTAAATTCCGGTTACGGTATTGTGACTGCATCCCTGACCATGAAGGGAGGAACCCTTTACGCCACCGGAAAATATGGTGCGATTTCGAATAGTAGGTATGGAAACGCCCGAAACATCAACAAAAACCTGACCATTCTGTATTCGGAAAGTCAGAATGCAAAAACAGACGATATGTCGGTCGGCACAGCGGACGATACGACAAGAGAAGAGGAAGTCAAGACCATCTATATCGCCAAGATGGCGCCCCGAGCAAGCCTGACCGTCGGCGCGCAGCAGGGAACCATACAGGAAAGCTCAGGCAGTCAGACGGCGACCTTCTCCGTGACCGGCAGCAAGGTCCAGATGAATACCCTGAACGTGGAATGGGTGGGCGAGCACACCGGTCTGGCGTTCCAAAAGTCCGATAACGGCGCGACCATCACCGTTACCGCGGACAACAATGTCAAGGAGGGCCGCTATAAGCTGAAGCTGACCGCAGACAGCAAAGCAGGATTCTCTCCTAACAAGGCGACCGCCACCGCAACGGTCACCGTCGCCGCCGCGCCCAAAAACCCCATTACCATAGACAAACAGCCGCAGGTCTCAACAGCGAAATTCGATGGGCAATTTCAGGCGAAGGTCTGGGTAAATGCCTCTCTGGCAAGCGGTCCGGAGGGTAAGATTACCTATCAGTGGTATGTGAACGGAACAGAATTTAAGGGCACAGGCAGCGGCAGTTATAAAATCACCCTGACCCAATCCGACCTAACCACAACGGAGGGCAAGGACTGGGAGTACAGCGCCCAGGTCTACTGCAAGCTGTCCTATAATAACTATACCGTAGATACAAAAACTGTCACCGTTACCATTAACACCTGCACCCATGCAAAATACACCCACGATGGCAAATGCCAACAGTGCGGCGAACCGTGTCGCAAGGAAGTGCTCTTTATTGACGAAGATGGTATCCCCTATTCGTCTGAACTCGATGGCGATCAGGCCCTGGTTGGGAGCCGGCTGATTTCCGGCGGAACCTTTTATTTTGTGCGGGATATTGACGCAATCTTGCGTGCGGGAGGTGATGAGACGAACAAAAAGGACCTTACGCTGGACCTGCAGGGCCACAAGGTCAAGGCGCTGGATTTGCAAGATTGCCCGTACAACAGCGTCACCATCAAAAACGGCACGATAGGGGATATTGAAGCCGAAGCCCCCGCGGTATTGATATTAGACAGCGTTACAACAGACGCGAACCACTTTTCTAACAGGTGTACCATGACGGTAAAGGGCGGCTGCGTGTTTGATAGTCAGGTGAAGTTCTTCGGGGAAACCCAGCTCCAGGGCGGCACGTTCCAACGTGGAATCAATGTAGAACTTGGTGAGCCGGCCCTGGCTCTGCTGGCGGACGGATATGCCTTTGCAGACGCTGATAGCGACGAAATTTTGAACGTTTCCAATGTAGATATTGCGAATAGAGCGGTCAAGGTGGTCGCGCATACCGACCAATATCAGAACGGCAAATGCGCCTGCGGCAGAATCTGCGACCATGCGGGCAAGGTGGACAGCGCCGGTTACTGCACCCGCTGCCATATGCTGGTGGAGGCATTTGAAACCGGCGGCAAGCGATACACCAGTCTGGAAAACGCGCTGGCTGCCGCGCAGGACGGTGACACGGTCGCGCTGCGGGGGCCTTTGGCCATCGAGAACGCAGAGCCTATCGAAATCAGCAAAAATATTATACTGAACTTGAATGGACACACCCTGAGCAAATCCGCTGGGAAGGGGCTTCTACGTATCCTCGGCTCCAATGTAGCCATCATAAACGGCAAGGTGCAAAACACCCATCCCAGCGACCCCTATCATGCGGTGGCGGTCGGAAAATCTAAGCAGACAGGCGCAAAGCTGACGCTGGACAATGTCACCCTGGAGGGCAGTATAGACGGCGGAACTGGCGCCCGTGGACGTGGGCTTTTCATTCTTACCGGGAACGAAGCCGTGGTAACGAGCAGCACGTTCACCGGCGGCATCTACACGGAGGGAACGCTGACCATGTCCGGCGGCAGCGCGGATCAGCTGAAATTGGGTGCGCTCAAGGGTATTCCAGTGACCCTGTCCGGCGGCTCCTTTGGCAGCATCGAAATCGGGAATGGCGCAAATTATCAGTCCCTGCTGGAAAAGGGCTATGCCTATCAGAAGCAAGACGGCACATTGCTCAAGCTGTCGGAAATGAAGGAGAATACTGCCGTAACCGTTGTGAAGTGCAGCCACCCGGATGACCATTCCGGCGGGAATGTTTGCCCCTACTGCGGCTATGCCGCTGTGGTGACAAAGACGGACGGCAGCATTTCCTACCATCGGACGGCAGGCGAGGCCATCGCCGCAGCCGGTGGCGGTACGGTGAAGCTGCTGGCAAATGCAGGCGAGATCACCATCAGCAGCCCGCTCAAGCTGGATCTGAACGGTAAGACGGCGGCAAAACTGACCGTTACCGGAGATGTCACGCTGGCATCCCTGCTGCCGAAGGGCTACGCTTTTAAGAGCGGCAGCACCTGGATCAGCGACCTTAGCAGTACGGAACTGACCAATGTTTCTATGGCCAAGATCCCCATCAAGAGCATGAACTATCCGACCGAGATGAGCATGACTTATGGCGGTGCGGGGACGCTTCTTGTCAAGGTAGCGAAGGAAACCGGCACCGGCGCTGTAAGCTTTCAGTGGTACAAGGTGGAGGACGGTAAGACCACAGCAGTTGGCAGCACGACAACAAAGAATCAATTTGATCTTTCTGCGCAAAAGCTGTCCGCAGGCCGGCACACCTTCCGATTTTCCGCCACTTGCAACGGTTACGAGAAGATGAGCAAGGATATTGTTGTAACGGTACAAAAGGCCGACATCAGGTCAGGTCTCATCATGCCTCCCACAGCGCAGGAAAACCTGACCTATACCGGCCAGGAGCAGGCGCTCATTACCGCGGGCAGCGTGACCAGCGGTGGCATCATGCAGTACAGCCTGACCGAGAACGGCACATACAGCCCGGACATCCCTACCGGCACCGATGCCGGAGCATATACCGTGTGGTATCGGGTGATTGGCGATGCAAACCACAAAGATACCGCACCCGCCAGCGTGGCGGTCCGCATTGGGCAGAAGCCGCTGACGATCACCGGGGTAACGGCTGCGTCCAAGCCCTATGATGGCACGACAAACGCGGACATCTCCAGCGTGACCTTCGACAACGTGACCTTGAACCGAGGCACAGACTACAACGTGACCGCCAGCTTTGACTATGCCAGTGTGGACAGCGGCAAGAACGTCACTGCCACAGTGACCCTGATGGGGCAGGCCGCGAAGAATTACGCCCTGGAGCAGAGCAGCTTCCCTACGACTGGCAGCATCACCAAGGCCGCCGCGCCTGACTTCACCAAGGAAACCGCGCTGACCATTGTAAACGGCTACGAAAAGACCTACACTGTGACGCTTCCCGCCCTGCCCACGCTGGAAACGCCCAAAGAGTACGGTGCACCCACCTATGAGCTCGGCGGAATCACACTGGATGGCAGCTACTACACCGGCGGCGCGAAGGTGGAAAACGGCAAGCTGATCCTGCCGATTCAGAAAAATGACGTGAAAACCACCGGCCCTGTGGGCACAGTGACCGTAGTAATCAAGAGCACAAACTATGAGGACATCACGCTGACCGTCAATGTCAATGCGACCAACAAGCTTGTCCCCACTGTTACGGCACCTACGGCAAACGCCCTGACCTACAACGGTACAAAACAGGCTCTGGTTACAGCAGGCAAGACCACTGGCGGCACAATGCTCTACCGGCTTGGCGATTCTGAGTGGAGTGAGCAGCTCCCCACAGCGAAAAACGCCGGGGAATACACTGTTTGGTATAAGGTTCAGGGAAATGCAGAGTACGCAGATGTGGCAGAACAGAACGTGACTGTGACCGTAGCGAAAAAGTCAGTTACCGTTACGGCGCTTGATCAGAGCGCCTACACCGGCAGCACCGCGCCCGATCTGAGCAGCCCGGAAGCAGATAAGGACTACAAGGTGGAGGGGCTGGTTGGTGCAGATACCCTGAGCGGCACGGTAACACTGGACTACGCACAGACACTGGATATGAGCAAAACCGGAAAAACCGCGATCAACATTACTGGTACGCTGTCAAATGACAATTATGCGATCACCTATGTTTCTGGAACGTTGACTGTTTCCAAGCAATCTTCCAGCGACGGCGGTTCCTCCTCTGGTGGTTCGGGCGGCGGTGGAGGCTCATTCTCCGGCGGTTCTAACGGTTCCGGAAGCAATGATAACACCAACCAGCCGGAAGACAAGCCTCAAGCCCCTGCCACCGGTGAAACCAAACCCATACAGCCGGATAAAAACGGCAATGCGGCAGTGGACAACAGCTCTGTCCAGTCCGCCATCGACAAGGCCAAACAGGATGCGAAAAAGAACGGCACTACAGAGAACGGGATTGGCGTTACGGTTCCCATCACCCCGGCGGCAGGCCAGACCTCTTTTAACGTGACCATCAAGGCGCAGACACTGGATCTGCTGGTTAAAGAAAACGTCCGGCAGTTTACCGTAGCAACAGACCATCTGGTTTCGGTTAATATCGGGCTGGATACTCTGAAGCAGCTGGATGCCGCCTCCGCTGGAGGGGACATCATTCTCCGGGCAAATAAGGTGGATGCGCTGCGTTCTACCGAGGCCAAAGCCGCCATAGAAACAAGACCGGCCTATGACCTGTCGCTGGTGTACCTCTCCGGCGGCAAGGAGACGCCGATTACCAGCCTGAATGGACATACCATCTCGGTGCGTTTGCCCTACACACCGGCAAAGGGTGAGCAGACAGGTAATCTCTATGCAGTCTATGTGGACGACGCGGGAAAGGTGGAATGGATCACCAAATCCAGCTACGATGCCAGCCAGAAAGCGGTTGTCTTTGAAACCGGTCATTTCAGCATCTACGGCATCGGCTACAAGAACCCTGCCCCGGCTTTCACCGACATTACCGGCCATTGGGCTGCGGACAACATCCTCTTTGTTGCCAGCCGAGGACTGCTCTCCGGCACAAGTGACACCACCTTTAGTCCCAACACCGGCATGACCAGAGGAATGTTCGTCACCGCCCTGGGGCGGCTGGCAGGCATCAACCCGGACAGCTACAAGACCGGGAAATTCACCGATGTGAAAGCCGACGCTTACTATGCCCCCTATGTGAACTGGGCGGCACAGACCGGTATTGTGGAAGGCGTTACCGCCACCACCTTTGCACCGGACACCAACATCAACCGGGAACAGATGGCGGTGATCATGAAAAATTACGCTGCAAAGCTGGGCTATGACCTGCCCCAGACCTTGAAGGCTGTGACCTTTGCGGACAACACACAGATCAGCAGCTGGGCGAAGGATGCGGTCAAGTCCATGCAGCAGGCGGGCATCCTGACCGGGAAGAATGAAAATAAGTTTGACCCCAAGGGAACCGCCACCCGCGCCGAGGTCGCCACGGTTTTGCGGCGGTTTGTGGAGATCGTCATTGACCCGCAGGCCGCAAACGGCTGGCAGCAGAATGACAGCGGCCAGTGGAACTATTACAGAAACGGGGAGTCAGTGAAGGGCTGGCTCTCCGAGGAGCAGAAGTGGTACTGGCTGGACAAGGTCACCGGAATGATGTTTGCCGGAGGCTGGAAGCAGATCGATGGTAAGTGGTACTACTTCTATGCAGATGGGACGATGGCGGTGAATACCGCATCCGACAGATGAAAAATGAACCCGTAATGTAATGCAAAAATAATATCAATAAAGAGGGATGCGAACAATATGGGCAAGTTTCTGGTACTGTCGCTTACCGACCATGAAGAATATATACTCAGTAGAATTATGGAGATTATTGCGGTCGAGCCAGGATTTGACCATATTGTGACATCCCACCCTTGTAACACTCTTGTTTTTTCGGGCTTGGAGCTTCGGCTGAAGGAGAGAACAGCATACCGGAACGGTGAGTTGATTTCTATGACTCGTCGGGAATTTGAAACATTGGTATACTTGGCAAAACATCCATCCTGGGTATTTTCTGCCGGACAGATCTATGAAGAAGTATGGGGAGGATGGTGAAAATTGCGGAACGGCTGTTGCCTTCGTACCGAAAATCAATGCGAATCCGGTGTATAACGGAGGGTGAAGCCTGCTATATGTATGTAGCAATCATTATGATAACATAAAAGGCACGGCATAAAGCAATCTGATGTAAAATCTATCAGAATAATTTATGCCGTGCCTCTTTTTAATTTGATTGAATGTGGGATGGTTTAGGGAAATTAGTAAATCGTAAGCGATGAATAATCCATCGTATTGTCCACTGCCCCCTTGGTATCCTTCGCCTTAAACAGGCAGTGGTTCTTTATGTTTTTTTGCGTATATCACAGCTTTTTCCAGCTTGCTTCTTTTTACAGGATTGAGTTGTTCTAACCATGCATAAAAGCTTTCCCATACCGGCACTTCTGTTTCCAGACGTCTGTCTTTTCGCTCTTCCGGAGTAAGGTCACGGAACAGCTTTTCCAAAAAGAAAAGCTTGTTGCAGTATGCCAGACCAACTTCAGCCGGAATCATGCGGGGGATCTCTTCTTTCTTAGGAAGAAGCGGCTCTTTGATTTCTTCCTCGGAATTTCCGTTACTGGGCACGTATGCGTGAACAGTAACAGTACTCAATTTTGGGGATTGCCTATAGGCAGGAGAAAACGGTATAATTGAGGAAGGCAGTTGGGTATAAGGGGTACAAGTGGTGGAGATGAAAAATATTGTGAAGACGGAAAGAGGGCGGTTGTCTGGGATATGGGATGATGCGGATGATCGATGCGGTGCATCGCCGTTTACATAAATAGATAGAGGAAATACGATGGAACTGAATTTAAGCGAACCGGGACAGAGCCGGTATCTGAGAGTATATGAATATTACAAAGAATTGATCGTGTCCGGGCAGATGAAGCCGGGAGCGAAGCTGCCGTCGATCCGCAAATGTTCCCTGCAGCTGCAGCTTTCACGGACGACGGTGGAGACGGCGTATATGCTGCTGGCGGCGGATGGCTATATCATTTCGCGTCCGCAGAGCGGGTTTTATGTAACGGATGCGGTGCTGGCGGCTGCAAACCGGGAGGAAATAGAGCACGGTGTGCCACATCAGGAGGAACGCCCGGAAATCCGGTATGATTTTGCGTCTTCAAATGTGGATCGGGAGAGCTTCCAGTTTGATTTATGGCGGCGCTATGTCAAGAGCGCCCTGCGCCAGGATGAGCGGCTGCTTTCTTATGGCGAACCGCAGGGAGAGCGGGAATTCCGGGAGGCGCTCTGCGCGTATCTGGGGCGCCACCGCAATGTGATCTGTACGCCGGACAGTATCGTAGTAGGGGCGGGTGTGCAGAGTCTCTTGCATATTTTGTGCCCGATGCTGCGGGAGCGGGACAGCGCATGGTTTTTTAATCCGTCGTTCCGGCAGGGACGCCAGATTTTTGAGGATTATGGGTTTCGGACCGGAGATATAAGAGAATATTGGGAAAGTAATGATAGGAGGATTGAGTCCTCAAAAAAGGATTTGTGCGGAATAGAAAAGCCAGATGTATGTGCAAGAGAGATGAAAACAGGGTTATCCGAACAGATGTCAGAGGCGATGAGACATACAGGGAGAAGTGTTTGCTATCTGACCCCATCGCAGATGACAGTCTGGGGCGAGGTCATGCCGGTGGGCGACCGGATGAAGCTTTTAAAGGATGCGGCGCGCGAGGATATGCTGATTATTGAGGACGATTACAACAGTGAGTTCCGCTATTATAACCGCCCGACACCGTCCCTGCAGGGGCTTTCCGGCGGGCGGGGAGTCGTGTATCTGGGGACATTTTCAAGGCTGCTTCTTCCCTCGATCCGCATGAGCTACATGGTCCTGCCGCCGGATCTGCTGAAACGGTATCAGGAGCGGGGGCGTTTTTATAACCAGACGGCGTCCAAGGCAGAGCAGATTGCCCTCTGCCAGTTTATCCGGGACGGACATCTGGAAAGCCAGATCCGAAAGTCCAAGAAATTGTACGCGGCAAAGGCAAAGTGTCTGTGTGATGCGGTGCGGCGCATTTTTGGAGAAAAAGCGCGAACGCATCTGGGCGATGCCGGTTTTCTGGTTCTCATGGAGCTTGACAGCCCGCTTACATCGGCGGAAATTGCCGGGCGTGCGGCACAGGCAGGCGTCGCCGTCCGCCCGGTGGAGTCGGTCGGGAGTCTTTTGGAAAAACAGGAGCATCATTTTCAAGAGGGATATCCGAAGCTCCTGTTGTCCTGTGCCTCGATGGGGGCAGAGCGGTATGAGGAGGCGCTGGAGGTGCTGAAAGAGGTAGTGTATAAGAAAGAAAAATAGAAGATAGATATAGAAGTTAAAATGTCCGCATAAACCACAGCCAGTACCCGGAACCATCCGGGTAGTTGTGGGTATGCGGACATTTTATGCGACATTCTTACCCGTTTTTCTCCTCATGCGGCAGCCGGTTCCGGAGCAGCCGCTTTTTTAATTCACTCCAGTGAAATGGAATTAGCGGGTAAATATAACTTTTTCCGGCGATTGTCCGGTTAAAGACAAGGCAGCCGACGGCAATGAGTGTTCCGGCGATGAAGCCCCAGAGATTGAGGAAAAAGGTCAGAATCAGGAGCAGGACGCGCATGAATTTGAGTGCGTAGCCGAGTTCGAAGCTCGTCATCGAGTAGTTGGCGATCGTGACGAACGCCATATAGAGCATCGTCTCGCTGTTGAACCAGCCGGATTTGACCGAGTATTCTCCAAGCACGATACCGGCGATGACACTGAGCGGTGTCGTCAGCATGCTGGGGGTGTTGACTGCCGCGAGCCGCAGACCATCGATGGCAAATTCCAGGATCAGGAGCTGATAGATCAGCGCCACATGGATCTCGTCGGTGACACGGATAAAAGCGAGCCATTCCGGGATCCAGCCGGGATTCTGCATAAAAAGCAGCCACAGCGGTGTCAGAAATAAGGTCAGGAAAAAGATGACCGTCCGCGACAGGCGCAGATAGGTGCCGGTCAGCGGTGGAAAATAGTAGTCGTCGGCTTCCTCGATGATATCGAAAACAGAGGATGGCAGAATCATTGCGGATGGCGAATTGTCCACCAGAATGATGATATTTCCTTCCAGAATCGAGGCAGCGGAGGTATCCGGACGCTCTGAAAAACGAAATTTTGGGAACGGATTGAACCATTTGTGCGGATAAATACATTCGGCAAGGCTTTCCTGGTTCATCGAGAGGGCATCGACATGCACTTTTTGAATCCGGGTGCGGATGCGGTTTAAAAGTTCGGTGTCCACCCGGTTTTCCATGTAGCAGATGGCGATATCGGTGTGCGAACTTTCCCCAATATTCATGATTTCCATCCGCAGCTTCGGATCGCGGATGCGCCGCCGGATCAGAGCCGTATTGAACACAAGCGTTTCGACAAAACCATCGCGCGAGCCGCGCAATACCTTATCCTTTTCAGGTTCGCTGACTCCGCGGGCGGGATAGGTGCGGCAGTCTATTGTGAGTGCCTGTGCATACCCGTCGATCAGAAGAAAAGGAACACCGGAGAGAAGCTGGATAATCAGCGCGTCCGAATCCGTTTCCAGCCCGATTTCGCCGTAGGCGAGGTAGAGGGCGGCAAAATCGTTTGCATTGTCAGGCATCTGGGCGGTTTCAATGCTGCTCATCGCCTGCAGCACTTTTAAAAGCGTATCGTCCTTGGTAAAACCATCAATACAGTAGAGGCAGGCATCGCGCCCGCCGATCATCAGGTTCCGATCTACGACATCAAAACTGATGTCCGGTCGGAGCTTTTTTTGAAAAAAAGTCCGGTTATTTTCAATGGATGAAGAAATCTGCATCGTGTAAATCTCCTATCAGAGAAGCCAATATCAGTGACCGCGAAGGGACTGGAATGGGACAAAATGTTTACAGATGGAGTATGTGCGAAAAGGATAAAAATATACGAAATGAAGCAAATGGATAAAAATTCTCAAAATATGTTTTTTAAAAATTCATGGCAAGCGAGGCAATATCAGGGAAAAAGGCGGAAAAATCGCTGCAAAATGAGACTTAACATGTGCTGAATGGAAAAAGAAATTTGCATGTTAGTTTTAGCAACTAAAAAACCAATGCTTTATTGAGAATAAAATTCGATTAAAAAATAGATAAAAATTCTCATTTTTAAACAGATTTAAATAATTGACAGATTTTATTGGATTAGTATATACTAACCTCCTCGGCCGCCTGAGTTAGGGATGCCTAATCCGGTGCGGAGAGTAAGATATTACAAAAGATTATATGGAGGAATATGTATGAAAGGTAAGGGAAGATCCCGGCAGGC
>ENA-OWRC01003038-OWRC01003038.1-human-gut-metagenome-genome-assembly--contig:-NODE-3038-length-11583-cov-4.330153_pt1 | contig 11583 bp, 6 predicted proteins | sample MGYA00248268_ERZ651895 | MGnify/ENA primary metagenome ERZ651895 (study PRJEB26924, sample SAMEA4378242) | human gut metagenome | biome: human gut; feature: human-associated habitat; material: faeces...
CTGGCTCGTTTCATTCATAGTTGATGTGTTAGTACCATCTGCTATTTTGCAAAGTATTTTTGTAAGCATAGCCAAAAAAGCACCATGGAAGCTATCCCCAGCCCCCGTTGTATCTACTACGGTAGCTTGAGAAAATGGTTTACATCGATAAGATGTTCCATCGGGCCATACAAAATAACTACCATTAGCACCATCGGTAACACCTGCAATGAGAGCACCACGATCATGAATAATACGACAAGCCTCTTCTAAATCGGTAGTACCCGTATACTTTTCAGCGTAATCACGAGCTACGATAACGATGTGACTGGCTTCTGTAATAGGCTTCATGTCTCCATCGTAGCGCTGAGCACCACCATCTAAAGAAATGATAGTGCCTACCTCTTTTGCTACATCCATAGCAGAGCGCATGAGTTGGCGATGTCGACCATTAATATGCAAAATATAGGCAGATTCTATGAGTTGTTTATGGGCATCTAAAAACACAGGCTCAGTTGCAGTAGACCGTTCAAAAAATACAGCACGCTCACCTGTACTCTGTTTTACGAGGATTGTTGCCACTCCACTGTTAGCACCGCTTTCAACTTGAATGGCCTCTGTATTAACATTGTATTTTTCAAAGTCATCTAATATGTGACGACCTACCATGTCATCACCAATGCTATCAATCATAGCGGTACGGGCACCATATTTTCCGGCCACCGCTAGTGCTGTAGCCACTGGCCCACCACCATCTGTAGTAGACGATACGACTTGTTGTACCTCACGGCCTGTAGGATAATGATCAACCACGATAAATCGATCTAATGTACTGGCACCTATACCAACAATATCTATATTCTTTCGAGGAAATGTAATCATACTGATCTCCTACCCCTTTAACTATCACCATTACAATCAATAAAACTATAGCAATAGCAATAGCAATAGCAATAATAATAACAATAACAATAACTATAACTATGATTACTTTTATCTGATTATAGTAGACACGTTCTATGTAAAGTAATATTTATAGATTAAATATTATATGAATTCCTATAATTACAGAATACAATTCGCTGTATAAAAAGTAAACCCCAGACTATTGTCTGGGGCTACTTTGCACTACATTGTAGTGTATGTCACGTAGTTTGTCTTGATTAGTATATGTTGTGTGTGAGAAAGGTTGTTAGATATAAGGTGTAATATTACAGGTTAAGACATCATACGTTCCATCATATATTCAATTTCATCAGCACTCAAATTGTACATAGCCTGTACCATTCGATCTGCTGACTCATCAGAGGCACCGCTTTTAGCAATTTCTGCTTTTGCTTTAGCAATAAGTGCTTCCTTGCGTTGTGCTTCAGAATCTTCATCAGTTGGTACGGAAATATTAGCTTTGCCTTGGCCAATACCGCGTACCTCTTGGTTAGGATTATCTTTAGACGTTGTTTTAGTATCTTGAGCAGCCACCGCTTCTATAGCGAAGGAGTTTTTACCAGTCATGATATACTCCATAGCTTCCAAGGTACTTTGTGTAAGGTTTACAGTCCAAAATTCACCAGCGGCAGTCAATTTGTATAGCAAACCATTATACGCAACGAGACCGCGTTCTTCCCATAATTTATAGAGCCAGTTCAATTCACCTAATCTTGGATCCATTTGTTCTAAGCTCATAATATTTAAGAAGCCTTGTTCAAGTTGACTTACCACTTGATTTACGATAGGTTGTAACTCACTTTGTTTCATCAGTGCCATAAATGGTTTTTCACCGCGGTTCACCATATCTTCGTACGGCTTTAATGCACGATGTAACATCATGCCGTACCCATCGACATTACCACCAGCGCCGCTACCAAATGGGAACATCGGTACGCCCGCTTTGGCTAAAATGTTATAAAGGCTACGTTCACGATTATTAGCACTCCAGTGAGCTGCACTCAATCGGCGATAGGAACGCTCATCAAGGTACTTACGACCAAATTCAAACATATCCCCTTGCATAGAAGTTGTCGCTGCCGCTGGCACCTTACCCTTTGCAATGTCTTTATTAAGATCACTGCCATCAAATACGTTCAATTGATAAAGGTCAGCACCATCTACGCCAGAACTTACTAAATCAGCTAAGTCTTGTTCCCAAACTTCCATAGTTTGGCCTGGCAAACCATAGATTAAGTCGATAACCACAGAACATTGTCCATACGCTTTTAGCGCAGCTAAACGTTCTAATACAGTTTCTTTCGTATCTAAACGACCTACCATTTGACGTACTTCAGTATTGAAAGATTGTACGCCGATGGACATGCGGTTAACACCATTTGCCATCCACACATCGAGATTTTCAGGAATCAAATCGTGAATACGGCCTTCTAAGGTAAGCTCATAATCGTTAGACAGTGGCAAATACTCTTTGATCGCCTTAAGCAATCTTTCAGAGTTCGTTGGAGACAACGATGTTGGCGTACCACCACCGATAAATACGGCATGGATTAATCCATTTTTCAATCTTGGACGTTCACTAGCCATCTTTAATTCACTAATGAGTCCATCAATATATTGGTCCTCTACGCTTTGACTCGTACCATTTTGGAAGAAGCCACAATATGTGCATTTTGTCTTACAAAACGGAATGTGAATATAGGCGCATTGCATTTCACCCTTTGTAGGTGTGCCATTCATTAAGTTATCCCAAACGGCTTGTGTTTCCTTTGGAGAAACTAAGATACCATTTAGCCCTGCATGAACAACCCGTTTATGAGGGAATGCACCACTCATCGGATTATCGCATTCTAAACCTAATTGTAGATTGCGTTGTTTCTCCGGAATGGATTCAAAGAAACTTGCTAAACTCATACTCCAATCCCCTTTCAGTTTAGGCTTGCAACTTTGCAAGTACAGATTTTGTAAATTCTTTTGCATTGGCAAAGTCTTGTTCATCTGGATGCGTTTCAGCCGCTTTATGTAACGCATCGCGTTCAGGGCTTTGTCCGTGGGCAGATCCAGGTGGGAACATCTTATACATCATTTCGATGACTTTAGGGTCGATTTTGCCTTGGCATACAAAGCCGTCTACAAGGGACTCTTTATTTTGTAGTAATTCAGATGCTTTTTCAATACTTTCACGAGCATGATCAGAATCTGCATACATACCTAATGTGGCAAAGAATACGATATTTGGATTTGTTAAGGTTTCGATCAATTTTGCCGCTTCTTTATTCGCTGTACCGCGGTCTACCCAGAAACCTACGAATACTGTGTCATAATCAGCTAAATTTTCAGGCGCGTCTTTAACATGAAGGCATGGTGTACCTTCAGGCATTACAGAAGCCATTGCTTCCGCTACGCTTTTTGTATTTCCCGTGAGGGAAGAATATAAAATAATAGATTTCATAATTAGCTCCTTTAATTCTTTGATACGTGTATTACTTAGATACCTCTATTCCTCTTCATCATCTGATGAGTCATAACCTCTAAACTCAACTGGTACGTTGACATCAATATCTTCACCTGTTGGGTTTCGGTATGGGGTTGCAGCCACTACAGCAGACATTGCCGCATCATTAAAGATTTCATTGGAAGACGATACAATACTTTGACCAATAAGGTTGCCATTTGTATCTAATGTAACTTGTACAGTTACATCACCTTGTAACTTTCTTTTTAAAGCCATGGAAGGCATTTGCGCATTAGCTTGTACTCTTGCTCGGAACCCTTCCGCATCAAATGCAGCTTTTGCTGTGCCATGGCCGTCACCTTTGCCTTGTCCATTACCACTACCATTGCCTTGACCTTGACCATCGCCAACACCGGTACCAGTGCCTGTACCTTGACCGCCGCCGGAGCCACCGCCAGAGCCTGGCCCGTTACCACCAACACCGGAGTTATCTCCAGATGGATTACCTTTATGTTCGCTTCCCTTAGCTGCCACATCTACTGCATCAGGAATATCTGTTGCTGGAGATGGATCAACATTTGCTACAACAGCCTTTGTTCTTGCCGCCACTTCATCAGCCGATAGTGGTTTAGGGAATAGGTCTGACCTATTACCGCCACCTCCACCGGCATGACCACTGCCGCCATCATCGAGAACACTTTGCGTGAGGTCGATTTCATAGGTTTCCATTTCTTGAATGGCTGGAACTACTACGAAAAAGATGACTGCAATAAATAGAGCAATGAGATGAACTACGGCGGATATAATGGCTGCTTTTTTCCATGATATGCCTAGTCCCATAGTTATCCTTTCTGTTCAGCTGCAATCGCCAAGCGTTTAACACCAGATTGTTTTAGCATGTCCATGATCGCCACTACTTGACCATGAGCTGCTCGTTTGTCCGCTTGTAAGATAACACTAGCGTTAGGATTTTCTTGAATACGCTGTTTAATCATAGCTTCTGCTTGATCAATACTCATTGGATTGTTATCAATTGTAATATGCCCTTCCGCATCAAGTGTAAATACAACAGGCAATTGGGCTGGTGCAGATGCACTAGTAGCTTGTGGTAGTTGTACAGATAATGCTTTTTGAGCAACTGTTTGTAAGCTGTTCATCATGAAGAATACCAACAAGAAGAAAATGATATCAATCATTGGAATGATCATGAATTCCGGCTTAGTTTTCATACGAAAGCTTTGCAAATTCATAATTATTTCCACCCTTCTCGTTTAGCACTAACAATGCTGACACACATACTTTCAATTTGGTTAATAATAGAATCCAAACGATGACTAAAAATTGTATATACAATAAAGGCCATGATGGCTACGCACAAACCAGATGCTGTAGCGATGAGGGCCTCACCGACACCACCAGTGATAGCAGATGCACCCGCACCGGAGTCAAGGATACTGAAAGAGCCAATCATACCTGTTACAGTACCAAGCAAACCTAACAATGGGGAAATAGTTACTGTTGCACTGAGGTAGTCCATATATTTACGGAAACCTACTGCATCAACACCCATTTGGTCAGCAAAAGCTGTCTTCATAGCTTCTTCGCTAGAAGCATTATTCAAACCCGCTTCTGCAATACGGCTTGCAATAGATGGGTTTTCTTTGATTACTTTATCAATTTCTGCCCAATTTTGTAATTTTGCTAGTTCATTGACTGCATGCGTAACAACGAATGTTTTACCAGCATATTTGCGATAGTAGAAAGCTCGTTCTGCAGCGATAGCGATAACCATGAAAGACAAGAGTAATAATGGATACATTACATACCCACCGCTATGAAACAAGTGAATGACATAATTTAAGTTTTCCATATTAGTAACCTTTCTGCCTGTTTACAGACTGAACATTAGAACCTATAGGTCCCTTGAATTCTTGTATAATCGCCTAACTTAAAGCTTTCACTACCATATAAAGTGTCTCGTTTATTAGTGCCCTTCGCATCGAAAGTATAGAATGCTTCAAGGAGCAAGTCCTTGCGCGGTACATAGCCGGCACCAAATGTAAAGCTACGAACACCATCTAAGTAACGATCAGGTACTGCACCCGTACCATTACCACCGAAGAAGGAGCCATGTTCAAAGTATTTGTAATCGATGAACGCATTCCAAGATTTTGGAATATCTAAATCAGCACGGCCAATATCTAGACGAGCCATCCAGAAGTGTGGTGTACCACCCATTTGATGACCTTTAAGCGCAAAGTCTGCTGTGCCTCGTTCATGTTCATAAACCGTGTTACCGTTTAAGTAACGACCAAGGTTAGAACGGTTTTGTCCGTAATCAACGGTAACAGATGCATTAGCACCCAGTTGATATTTAGCGCCGATACCGAATACATGAGCTACATTGGAGAAGCTATGTTCATCATTACCGTTGCCATTTGCATTTAAGTATGTATGTGTTTTACCGCCAAAGGAGCGCAAATACCACGCTTGTAAACCAAGACGAGAACCTATTTGTTTCTTGTATTGAACAAAGGCTGCTTTATCGATAGCTGGCACAGTATCTTTTTCAAGAACTACCCCTTCAGTGCGAATCAAGTTGCCAATGATCTTACCAATCGCTTCACGAGGCAATTTGTTTTCAGACTCTGCATCATGTACAACCTTTTCAAGATTATACATATAGTTAAACATTGCATTTGGCATGCCCCAACCATAATAAGAGCTACCTTCACCCCAATCATTGGAGGACATGGTAAAGTTCTTTTTATAAATGGCATCTTTAGCGTCATAATCGCTAAATACATAGCGACCACTATCGTATTTATACGTTTTAGTACCTAAGTAGCCAGTGAACTCATAATCACTAGCTGGTTGTCCATAGTAATCATAAGATTGTTTGAACGTACCATCTGGCTGTTTAACCCAAACCACATCAAGCTCACTATTGTTATAGTTGCTCCAGTTATCTGTAGCATTATATTTAGCAATTTCTGCAATGGATTGATTAATATCAGCACTATGTTTATCAACATAATCTTTTGGATTCAACAAGGCATCTTTATTATCAGTAGATACGATAAGACCTTTAGCCTTTTCTTTTAAGGATTCAGGGTATAAAGAAGAGTTCACATTATACATAATGTCGCTAGTCTTATATAGTTTTTCCCCTGTATTCTTATTAGTGATTTCATACATTGCATAACCACCAGATGGAATATCGAGGGAGAATTTTTTCTCCGCCATATCTGTAGGGTATGCCTTTGTAAGAATATCTTGTAATCGACTCATCACTTGAGCTTGTTTTTGTTGTGTTTCTGCAAGCTTAGCATTAGCCTTTTCAATTTCTTGATCCCGATTCGGATTGCTCCAACTTAGATTCAATGTAGCTTTATACGCTTCATATTCATCTTGCAAACCTTTTAGCTGTTGATAGAAGTAAAGGCTATCTGTCTTGCCTTTATAAGTAGAATCATAAATACCATTAGGACTATCTGGTGCAGCTGCATCTTCATCAGATTTTTTTTCACCATCAGAACCTGTTTTTGTAGCACTACTAATATCGTATGGGAACTCATCACGGTTAATACCAATCAATTCAGCCGCTGTTGGTGGTCTGTAGATAACTTCATGTACTGCATGAGTATAGGCAGAATCAGTGATACCTGTACTATGTTTGAAAGTACCAACACCGATACGAACTTGAGAGTCGTGACCATTCCAAACGGCACGAACACCATCATAGGATTGACCAAACCAGTAACCACTAGCCCCCATTGGCTCTGTTAAGCGGCCCACTGATACGTCCCATTTTTTAACCCGTCTTGTAAGATCCACTGTATCGATTCGTTGATGGTTAAAGCCTTTAGAATCAGATTGAGTCCAGCTTGTATCGACACCACTCATGCCAGTCGCACTGCCAATAACCTTAAGATTTGTAAACTCATTAAGGCGTGCATCAAAGCCAAGGCGCAATCGTTGTTCAAAGCTATGACGATTAGCATCGTACATATTCGCTTTCGCAGAACCGATAGCGGAGTTAGCTCTAAATGGAGATTGAGGTCTGTTAGATCCATCATGTGCCATCCAGCGCGCTCTGTAGTCGCCAACTAATGTAACACCACGCTCTTTAGTGGTATCAAAATCAGAATGAATAAAGTCAGTTAAGCGAACTACATCAGCTACGTTTTGTACACCAGATTCAGCACTACCAACATCACCATTAGTAGCCGCTACATTTGCACCTGCTACGCCAGCCTTTCCACCATCTTTAGTCTTACCGATAGATGTCGTTTTTGTACCATCGCCACCACCGAATTTAAGGTTAACGCCCACGCGGTATACCCGTTCTTGTGTAGCACGGTCATCATCGCGATGGTTAAAGATATTGTTAATACCAAAGTACATCATGGCATTTTTATTGAATCGTTTTTGAACCATTACGTTCCAAATGCCAAATGTTTTCTTTTCATAAGTTTGCTTATTATAAACGCCTGCATCACCGGACAAGATATCTGGCCAGTAGTTACCACCGTTATTAAGGGTATTACTATCAAGCATGTTGATATAATAATCACCCCAGATGGAACCATTCCAACCGGATTTAGGATTATCATAAGTAATACCGATATCAACCTTGTGCATTGGTTTATCAAGCAATTGACGAGGCATCGAAGGATCGCTCTTGTTGATGGCATGTAAGTATGTATAACCTAACTTACCAGACCAATATTTGCCGAACTTTTGTTGTACTTCCGCTTGTACCCCTGTGATCTCTGCTTTACCAATATTTTTAAAGCTGTAAATCATATCTGGTGCCCGTTGGTACTTCGCATCGCCTTTAAGGTATGGCGCAAAGTCCATGAAGTCCCCTGTGAAGTACACGGACATATAGTTCTTGATGCGGTTGTGGAATACGCCTACGCGGGCATAGGTATTTTTATTTTCCCCTTCCAAGCTCATATCAAAGTTGACAGATTTTTCAGGTTTTAAATTAGGATTACCAGCCCAGTACCAACCGAGTTTTGCTACACCAATCCCTACAGGGTTAGAAGCGTACATTTCCCAGTTATACCACAATTCGCCCATACCTGGCTCAGTATAACCAGTACCTACATTGGCTTTAAATCTACGGTGTGTATTGCCCTTTACGTTATAGGTCATACCTAAGGAAGCAGATAGGTTAGAACCAAACAAGCTACTATTATCAAAACGTAAAATTGGAGACAATGTTAAATTCTTATTCACTTGCCAAGTATCAGAAACATAAGCATTTAACTTGCGGATTGTACCGCTACCAGTTGTTAATCGTTGATCTCGATTGCGGTACTCTTCTAAAAAGGCTTTGCCATTTAATTTAGGCGCCTTTTTACGCATTTCTGGGTCATTGGACTCGCCATATTTAAAATAGTCACCTACGATATTGGCACGTGTGGCAGATAATACAGGATTTTCTGCTTTTAAACGATCCTCTAAGGCTTTATAGCGAGCTTTAAACTCATCCGTTACAGGTTGATTATTAGGGGATGTACTAGACCAATCACTTAATCGGCTTTCAGATAAACCATAATTTATATAGTCATCGTATGTAATACCTGGTTTTTGAGCATCTGTTTCGGCGCCATAGTATTCATAATCCATATCCCATTGTGGCATACCCCCACCGGAATTAATGAATTTGTAGTCGTGGATGTGAGAGTACACTTTAATGCTATTATCGCCTTTACGACGTACAAGACGGTCAAGTTTATCCACTAGCAAGCTCTTATCGTAATCCCAAGGATCGATGTACATAGTGCTTGTATTAGGAGAGCTCTTTAAGCGGCTACCAGAGCCTTCTTCACGAGCATAGCTTACGCCGTAGCTAAGCAGATGGTTTTTGTTAAGTTGTGTGTTCGCATTAGCTCGAATATCTAATTGGCGATGATCGATATTATCGATATAGCGCAACTCATTGGAGCCTTCATAGGCAGAACGACCAGTATAACTAATGAGTGCTACATCATTTTCTTTGATGCGGGAGTAGTTAGTTTCAACAGTCCAATCGCTTTTACCTGCTCGAGATGACCATTGTAAGTTTGCCGTATTACGATCCGCGGTACGTTTAAAATGTTGTTGAGGCTCTAAGTCAGAGTCAGAGTGTTTAACATCGCGTACAAGATCTTCTGTATAGCGGTTGAGACGCATTTCAAATTTATTTTTATCATTTGCCTCGTAAGTTGCTACAAGACCAATATCAGCCGCATCACCGTAGTGACGAAGTACATTGGGCTTAAAATTATGTTTTGCATAGTCATAAGCCATACCAGATGCACGCCGGCTAACGGATGCCAATACAGGCATTATATCTCGTTTACTACCGGATAAACCAACCTTCAATTTCCCCATTTGACCGGAGTCGGCACGAATGAAGAAGTTTTGGAATGGGAACGCGTCACCATCGCTCTTACGACGCATACCTTCTGCATTTAATTGCAATGATGGTTTCTTTTGTGCCTTTTTAGTGATGACATTAACTACACCACCTATAGCATCAGAACCGTATTTAGCACTGGCAGCACCTTGAATAACCTCTATACGTTCAACGTTTTCTGTACCTAACCGTTGGACTTCGTCTGCTGCACCAGAGTACTTATCAAAATCGCCGAGTACAGGTTGACCATCTACAAGAATCAGTGTGTGACGCGCTTCGGCACCGCGGATAGATACGCCAACACGGCCCATAGCATCAACTGTTCTAGATACACCTGTTTGAGTAAATATAATATCTTCGACGGACTTCGCCTGTTTCTTTTCAATCTCTTTCTTGGTAATGATTTGCACTTGCTGTGAGTTCAATTTTGCTTCTTCTTCTGCCCATGTACCTTTGACATGAACAACATCCGTAGTTACAGTCGCATTATCCGCCCAAACTACGAGAGGTGCGCTAAGCCACAAGGCAACTGCACTTGATAGAATGATGTTACGTTTTGTATGTCCCCACCTATTCATTATGCCCTCCTCAATTTCTAACTAACCATATATTTTGTATCTCCCACTACCAAACAAAAAAGATACACTTTAGTAACATATAATGACATTGAATATCATTCACATTTTTATGTTAGCAAAGTGTATCTTGCATATCTACTCCGAAAAGACCAAAAATATACATTTCGGACAATATTTAATTTTTATAACCTACTCGTTCTAAGCCTTACATACTTATATTATATATATTACTAAGCACTATAATGCACGCCTTGGTTTAGTTTGGCTTAACTTAAGGTATTTATACTTTACGATAAGCACTAGGAGTTACACCTGTAGCCTCTTTGAATGCACTAGTAAATTTACTGCCATTCTCATAGCCTACGGCATTAGCAATTTCTAAAATAGATTGATCTGACTCTTGAAGCAAGCGCTTAGCTGCATTAATACGACATTCCTTTAAATAATGATGAATTGTCGTACCATATACCCCTTTAAAACAACGCTTTAATGTTGATGTAGGAATATCAAATCGGTCAGACAAGGAGTCTATAGTGATCCGTTTCATAAACTGTGTAGATATATATTCATTAACAGCTTTTACAATATCTACTTGTTGTTTACGATAAGAGCTTCTCTTTTCATGATTAGTTGTAGAAATAACAGATAACAGCAGGAAGATTTCAATGACTTTTAATTTAAAATAGTGTTCCTTAATTTGTTCAGGCACGCTATATAAACTAGAAAAAATCTGACGAACAGATTCCGTCTCTTCCATCATCATACCAAAGTCAGAATGCTCACAAAATCGATTTGCTAATTGAGTCAAATCGATGCGCGCTTCAGTAACAAGTGCATCTAATACGGGTTGAGCCTTTTCAACATCTACGAGTAATACAATCCCCTTAAAAAGTTTTGTAGGGAAGTAGTTCTCATGTTGATAATCAGCATGAATATGCCACCCTAAGGACATATCACCTGGTCCCATATATAAATAATCACCAGATGTAAACTTGCACTCAATACGCCCCTCTTCACAATGATTTATGGCAAACGTCTTTGTATGTGATTTAGCATAAAATTGAATCGTTTCTTGCTTCACATCAAGGAACATCAAATCAATACCGTCAAACACTGTATGTCTCGACATAGAAATTCCTGCATGTGAAACTGCATGGTTATGTGGATTCATACTATCACCATATACACAAATACTATAAAAATTATTATATAAA
>ENA-OWRC01003041-OWRC01003041.1-human-gut-metagenome-genome-assembly--contig:-NODE-3041-length-11574-cov-3.719160_pt1 | contig 11574 bp, 4 predicted proteins | sample MGYA00248268_ERZ651895 | MGnify/ENA primary metagenome ERZ651895 (study PRJEB26924, sample SAMEA4378242) | human gut metagenome | biome: human gut; feature: human-associated habitat; material: faeces...
CATCGTGTCCCGGCGGCTGCTGCCCTGCGTGACGGACGCCGCCATCCGCACGGAGGTCTACGGCAGCGACCACTGCCCCGTGGTCCTGCAGCTGGACACCTCCTCCGGGCAGGCGTAAGTGCCGCTCGGCCTCCCGCCTGTCAATGCAGGCAAAAAATAAACAGGATTTCCTGCAAAAAAGTGTCGCAAAATGGTGAAAAATGCCATTTACGGAGGTTTTGGCCGGTGTTATAATCGATTCGTTAAAAAAAGAGCAAACGATACACGCATACAGGAGGTATGTCTTATGTCTTACAGAATTCTGACCATCGATCCCGGCTCCACGTCCACCAAGATCGGCGTGTTTGACGACGAGAAGATGCTGTTTGAGGAGAACCTGCACCACTCTGCCGAGGAGCTGGCCCAGTTCGAAACCATTCCCCAGCAGGAGGCCTTCCGCCGCCGGCTGGTCCTGAAGGCGCTGGAGGAGCACCATATCCCGCTGGAGAGCCTCAGCGCCGTGTGCGGCCGGGGCGGCGTTCTCAAGCCTGTCCACGGCGGTACTTACCTCACCACCGATGCCATGATCGACACCCTGAAAAAGGGTCCCTACGGCCACCATGCCAGCAATCTGGGCGGCCTGCTGGCCCGTGAGATCGGTTCGGCACTGCACATCCCCTCCTACATCGTGGATCCCCCCGTGGTGGATGAACTGGCGCCTCTGGCCCGCTACTCCGGCCACCCCCTCATCACCCGCCGCAGCATTTTCCACGCCCTGAACCAGAAGGCCGTGGCCAAGCGCTACGCCAAGGAGATCGGCAAGCCCTATGAGTCCCTGAACCTCATCGTCTGCCACATGGGCGGCGGCGTGTCCGTGGGTGCTCACGTCAAGGGCGAGGTGGTGGACACCGGCAATGCTCTGGAGGGCGAGGGTCCCTTCTCCCCGGAGCGGTCCGGGACGCTGCCCAGCGGCGCACTGGTGGATCTGTGCTTCAGCGGCAAGTATACCCAGCAGGAAATTCGCCGCATGATCACCGGCAACGGCGGTCTGCTGGCCTACACCGGCTCCACGGATATGCAGGAGCTGATGCGCCGGGCCGCCACCGACGCCAAGGTGCGGGAGGTCATCGACGCCTTCCACTACCGGGTCGCCAAGGAGATCGGTGCTATGGCCGCCGCCATGAAAGGACAGGTGGATCAGATCATCCTTACCGGCGGCATTGCCCACGGTCAGGAGACGGTGGACGCCCTGAAGGGCTACGTCAGCTGGATCGCACCGGTGACGGTGTACCCCGGCGAGGGCGAGCTTCTGGCGCTGGCGGAGGGCGCTCTGCGGGTGCTGCGTGGCGAGGAGACCGCCAAAATCTACGAATAAGCCTTCTCATTCCGGACACGGGGTCTGCGGCGCTGCCGCAGACCCCGTGTTTTTATATGCATTCCGATGGTCTGTCCATCGCCCTCTTTATCACAAATCAACCGTTTGTGTCAAATTCTGACCGTTTGTGCCAAAGCCGTTGCGGCGGCGGAGGCATCCCGATAGAATGTAGATGTTGTAATATGCCCTGCCGATACCGGCAGGCAGGCAAATGGAATTGATAAGGAGATGATCGAATGCACTTGCGCAGTAAGACCGTGCAGCAGCTCCTGTCGGTGATCCTGTCGGTAGTCATGGTCCTATCCATGCTGCCGATGGAGGTCCTGGCTCAGGAGACGCCGCCGGTGACCACTCCCATGGACCTGACCGCCATCACGGAGGATACCTCCGGTGACGGCTGGTCGTGGACACAAAGCACCAAGACCCTGACCCTCACGGGCCTGACCCTGCCGGTCAGCGACGACAGCACCCATGCGCTGATCCTGCCCGACGGGGCCACCATCGATCTGGCCGACGGTACCACCAGCACCCTCACCGGCGGCAGCAGATCCACCGTATACAGCAGCGGCGAGGTGAAGCTGCGCGGCAGCGGCAGCCTGACGGTCTATGGCCGGGGCTGGCGCAGCGCCACGCTGGATATGTTCATCCCCGGCACGCTGACGGTGGAGTATGACGACCCCGACGGCGGTGCCGTGCTCAAGACCGACGAGGGTACCGAGGGCGCAGCCATCTGCGCCAACGTCACGCTGGATAACGGCATCCTCCGGGCCACCGGTCCGGACTTTGCCTCCGCCGACGACGGCAGCAGCGTCGGCCTCCGGGGCCGCCTCACCACCCACGGCAGCTCCGTGGAGGCCCAGCTCACCGCCCGCACCGGCTATGCCAGCTATGGTCTGTACTTCGACAAGCAGGGCAGTGGCCGGGGCGACACCTGGACCATGGGACTGGGCAAGGTGACCGCCGCCGCAGGCCACGCCCTGAGTCGATACAGCTACGGCCTGTACGTGGATTACAGCTCCGTCCATGCGCTGGAGCTGGACGGCACTCAGCTGACGGCCATGGGCGGCGAGAGTGACCAGTACGGCAGCCAGGGCGTATTCGCCGGCGAGGAGATCATCGTCAAGAACGGCGCCACCGTCACCGCCACCGGCGGACAGGTCAACAGCTCCTATGAGAGCGTCGGCTTCAATGCCGTCAGCTGGCTCACCGTGTCCGGAGAGAACTCCAGGGTTCTGGGCTACGGCGGCACCTCCGTCAAGGGCGATTCCAAGGGTATCCGATGCGACAGCCGCTTCACTCTCACCGACGGCTGCGTCTTCGGTCAGGGCGGCGTGTCCTGCACCAGTTCCAGAAATGTGGGCGTCGAGTTCAAGCGTCTCATTATGGAAAGCGGCAAGCTGGAGGGCATCTGCGGCAGCCCCGACTCGTCGTACCAGACCTGGGGCGGCCAGTTTAACGCCTACGGCCTTTACTGCACCGGCACCGCCAAGATCACCGGCGGTGAGCTGATCGGCACCGCCAACGGCACGGACCGGGAACTGGACTACAGCGCCTACGGCTTCTACGGAAGCGATGAGCTGACCATGAGCGGCGGCGCCCTCCGGGCCACCACCGGCGACACCCCTAACGCCAGTTCCGGGACGCTGGCGGCCCTCAGCGTGGTCTCCAACAAGTCCAAGACCCAGCTCAGCGGCGGCACCATCTACGCCAGAGCCGGTGTCTCCAACGATGACCGCAGCTACGGTATGCGGATCCTCGGCACCGGCTCTACCCTCACCATGACCAATACCGAGGACGCCGCCCAGCCCCTGAGTCTCTACGTCACCGGCCGGAACATGGCCCTTTACGCCACCGCTCTGGCAGACGGCGGCCTCCTGCCGGAGATCACCGCCTCCTCCGCCTACGATGCCGAGGCCGACACCCTCACCGATGGCTACACCTTCTCCAACAAGCAATACCGGAAGGACGGCACGGCGGCCCTGTCCCTGTCCGCAGCCGCCTGCCTCCACAGCGCCAGCGATGATACCGGCCTGTGTACCAAGTGCGGCAGGCGGGTATACGAGGCTGTGCTGCTGACGGACGGTGCCGTCACCCAGCGCTATGCCGCCGCCGGCGAAGCCTTCACCGCCGCCCAGACGGAGGAGCATCAGGGCTGCACCCTGCGGCTGCTGACAGATCTCATCGACGACGGCCAGCCTCTGGTCCACGACCCGGTGGTGACCATCACCGGCGGTCGGTTCACGCTGGACCTCCACGACCACACCATAGCGGGCAAGACCTCCGACGATAGGGAGGGCGTCGTCACCGTCACCGGCGGCCAGCTCCGCATCGAAAACGGCACGCTGGAGAACCTCTGCACCGGCAACGGCAGCAAGGCCCAGGCCCTGACCCTTCTGGGCACCGACACCCATGTGACGCTGGCCAATGTCACCGCCATCGGGGCCACGCCCCCCAACGGCGACACCAGCGCCTCCGTCTATGCCCCCGACGGCGCCCGTCTCACCATCGAAAGCGGCGAGTTCACCGGCCGGGTCGCCGGCACCTACGCCTCTGCTCCGGCGGAGACGCCCCACGTCTCCATCGCCGGAGGCACCTTCCACAACGGCCTGTCCTACTCCATCCACGAGACGGAAGCCAACGCCGCCACCCTTCTGGCCATTCTGAAGGAGGGCTATGCGCTGGCCCACGCCGACGGCACGCCGGTGGATCTGGGTACCGAGCCCTCCTTCAGCCGCTTCTCCGGCACCTATACGCTCAGCGGCGAGGTGCAGGTGGTGGCCCACACCCACAACGTCCGCAGCGGACGGCCGGGCTGCTGCGGCTGCGGCTATGCCTGCCCCCACGACGGCCAGATGCCGGACAGCTACTTTACGCTGCCGGTTTGCTCCCTGTGCGGCGTCTCCTACGGCACTCCCCTCAAGGACCTGCGCACGCCCACCGGCAAGATCATCATCGATGAAAACAACTGGTGGCAGGACTTCCTGAACACCGTCACCTTCGGCCTGTTCTTCCCCACCGGCGCCCGGTTCACCATCGAGGCTGCCGATGACAGCGTTGACCACGCCGGCTATGACCCAGAGCTCTACCCCGTGACGGTGGAGTATCTGGTGACGGATCAGCGCTATACCTCCGACAAGATGGGCGATCTTGCCCATCAGTTCCGGCCCTATCCCGGCAAGGCCGTGGCCCTGCCGGACGATCAGACCAGCATCGTCTATGCCAAGATCACCGACTGGGCGGGCAATGTCACCTACCTCAGCACCGATGACCTGACGGTGGACGCCACCGCCCCGGAGATCTCCTCCGATGTGGCCGAGAACCAAATTTACTGCCAGGACGGTCTCCGCATCGCCTTCCGGGATGACCATCTCAAGAGCGTCACCCTCAACGGCACGGAGATGACCTACGCCGCCGAGGACGGCTGGTATGTCCTCCGCCTCAGCGCCGTCTCCGGCTCTCAGGAGGGACAGCAGACCCTGACCGTCACCGACGAGGCCGGCAACGGCACCACCGTTCACTTCCAGTGGTACGCCGGTCACGGCTTTGACGATACCGGCCTGTGCAGTCACTGCGGCCTTCAGGCAGAGGCCCGGTGGAACGACGCCTTCTTCCCGCATCTGGAGGATGCGCTGACCTCCGCCGATGCCGACGAGAACGGCGCCCGTTTCACGCCGGTGGTCATGCTGACCAATGTCTCTCTGCCTGCCGATGCCTTCTCTCTGGACGGCATAAGAGCCGTGCTGGCGCTGGAGGGCCACACCCTGACCCTGTCGGCTCCCATGACACTGGAGCAGAGCTCCGGCAGCCTCACCATCCGTGACAGCACCGGCTCCGGCAAGATCACCGGTCAGGCACTGACGGTAAAGGGCGGCCGCCTGACGGTGGAGGCCGGCTGCTTTGAAAACACGCTGGACCTTCAGGCCTACAACGTGACCCTCTTCGGCGGCACCTTCGCCCGCATTACGTCGGAGGATGCCGCATATCCCCGTGCGGCTCTGGCCTCCGGCACTGCCTATCAGCAGGCGGACGGCCAGCTGATCCGCCGCAGTGACATCACGCCCACGCTGGAAAATGTCGCCGTGGTCTCCTGCCCCCACGATGAGATCGACGGCATCACCTGCCGCATCTGCGGCACCAAGATGGTGGCCAAGGTGGCTAAGGATGATACCCTCCGCTACTTCGCCGTCTTTGAGGACGCTGCCCAGTATGCCGCAGCGCTGGAGGGCTCCGCCATCACCCTGCTGAGGGATGCCCTCTGGGGCAGCATGGGCCTCCCCACCGGCACCTATACGCTGGATCTCAACGGCAAGACCCTCTCCGGCTCCAACGACCTGATGATCGACGCCAGTCTCACCATCTGCGACAGTCAGGGTGGCGGTAAGCTGTGGCGGGACGGCACCATTTTGGTGCTGGGCGGCCATGTCGCCATCACCGGCGGCCAGTTCAACCGGGTGTATCTGGCCTCCGACAGCGCTGATCTGTCCGTCACCGGCGGCACCTTCGCCCGCATCGCTTACAGCGGCGAGGATACCTCCCGCACGCCTCTGTTCTTCCCGGCGGAGGGCTATACCTTCCAAAAGGCCGACGGCAGCTACGCCAATACCGGTGACGTGGTCATGGAGGAAAATCTCCGCTATCTGGAGGACGTCACCGTCACCACACCTCCCTTCACCATCACCCGTTACCCTGTGGACACGGACCTCTATCCCACCACCCCCGTCGGCTATCGGCCGGACTTCGTCACGGAGGTCACCTTCCACATCCCCGAGAGCAGCCCCACCATCGAGTTCCAGTGGTATCAGGTGGGCGATCCCGACCGGATCAAGAGCTACGGCAGTGCAGTGGCCTGGCAGAACCCCTTCACCATCTACACCTTCATCGACGGGCCGGCCCAGTACTACGGCATCTTCTCCTACAAGGGCTATTCCGTCCGCACCGACGTTCTGACAGTACGGGAGCTGACCTGTGACCACCCCGGCGTGGATGCCGACAATCGGTGCAGCCAGTGCCGTGCGGAGGTAGCCGCCTCCGTGGAGCTGAACGGCTCCACCGGCTACTATCTGTCCCTGTCGGAGGCTCTGGCGTTGGCCCGGACCGATGCCTACCGTGGCTGCACCCTCACGGTTCTCCGCAGCAGCACCGATCCCATCTCCGTCAATAGCGGCTCCTTCACGCTGACGGCGGCGCAGGGCGTGATGCTGGGCGGCAAGGTGACGCTGGCCAAGGATGCCGCCGTCACCCTCTCCGGCGGCAGCTACACCAGCTCCGCCAGCATCTTCGGGTCCAACCGCATCGAAGGCGGCACCTTCTACGGTGCCGTGGCCTTGCAGGACGGCTCCTCCGTCTCCGGCGGCAGCTTCCTCGGTGCCGTCACCATCTCCGACACCGTGACCGTCACCGGCGGTACCTTCACCGGTGATGTCACCATCAACCATGGCGGCAAGCTGGTCGCCAGCGCCGGCACCTTCGGCAGCGTCAACGTCCAGTCCGGCGGAGGCGGCGCTCTCACCGGCGGCCACTTCGGCGAGATCACGCAGATCGATGGCAGCCCCTGCGCCGCCCTTCTGGCGGAGGGCTACGCCTATTCCGACGGCGGCATCATCAACGGCTATGTCCCCATCGTCGGTGGCGTGGACGTGGTTCCCCATGCCCAGCACCAGTACGTCTGGCTGAACCAGAAGCTGCTGTGCGGCTGCGGCCATGTGGCAGATGAGGACGCCGACGCCCCGGTCATCACCGGCATCACCGACGGTGAGACCTATTACGACGACGTGACCTTCACCGTCACCGACGCCCATGACTTCACCGTCACGGTGGACGGCCAGCCCGCCACCGCCGAGGGCAGCCTGTACACCCTCCCTGCCGACAACGTCTCCCACGAGATCGTGGCCGTAGACGTGGCCGGCAACCGCACCACTGTCACGGTGTCGGTGTATCGGACCTATACCGTGACACCGCCCACCGGCACAGGCTTCACCTTCACCGGCGAGACCACCGTCCGCCACGGGCAGGATTACCGGTTCCGGGTGGATATCGCCCCCGGCTACTCCAAGCTGCCGGATTACTCCCTGCTGGTCAACGGCCAGACCCCCGGCGGCATGGGCGATGTGGACTTCGACGAGTGCCTGATCCCCAGCGTGGAGGGCGACCTGACCATCACCGTCACCGGCGTGGCGGATATCACCCCGCCGGAGGCGGAGCTGACCATCGCCGGGAATCCCTTCCGCCAGTTCCTGAACACCGTCACCTTCGGCCTGTTCTTCAAGAGCACCCAGACCGTGACGGTAACGGCCTCCGACCTGGGCAGCGGCGTGGACACGGCGGCATGGATGCTGTCTGACACCGTCTTTGCCAGTCAGGACGCCATCACCGGCAGCTGGACGGACCTATCCCTCACCGACGGCAGCGGCAGCTTCTCCATCCAGCCCGGCCAGAAGGGCTATGCGTACCTGCGGGTCACGGACCGGGCCGGGAACATCACCGTTCTGAACTCCGACGGCGTGGTGGTCTACACCGACGCTCAGGCGGATACCCGGCAGATCACCTATGTTAAGCGCAGCGGACAGGATGTCTCCTTCCACGTCGCCCTCAACGGCAACACCGTCACCGGCGTGCAGCTGGCGGACGGCACGCCTCTGGCGGGCTTCACCGCCGCCGAGGACGGCACCGTGACCCTGCCTGCCGCCACGCTGCAGGCGCTGGCCGCCGGGGACTACACCCTGTACGTCACCTACGCCCCCTTGGACGTGGCCTACAACGCCCGCTACGAGGCCAGCGAGGCACCGGCCATGACCTCCGTGGCCCTGTCCGTCCAGAAGGCCGAAGGCAGCGTCGCCATTCTGGATGACGTGAGCCGTGACTACAACGGCCAGCCGGTGGAAACTCCCGCCATCACCTCTCTCGGAACCGGCGCTCTCACGGTGGAATACCGGGCGCAGGGCGGCGAGTTCACCACGCAGGCCCCCAAGGCTGTGGGCAGCTACACCGTCCGGGTCACGGCGGCGGCCGACGACGATTACGCCTCCGCCAGCGCCCAGCGGAACTTCCGCATCACCGCCAAGCGTGTCACCATCGACGGCGTCACCGTGGAGCCCTCCAAGACCTATGACGGCACCACCGACGCCACCATCGTGACGGGCGGCACCCTCAGCGCCAACTTCGACGGCAATGACCTCCGCATCGTCACCGGCTCTGCCGCCTACGACGGCAAGAACGTCGGCACCGGCAAGACCGTCTCCTTCTCCGGCTTCTCGCTGGAGGGCGACGCCGCCGAAAACTACACCCTGGCTTCCCAGCCTGCCGGCACCACGGCGGACATCACCGTCCGGCCGGTAACGGTGGAGGACCTGCACATTCAGGATAAGCTCTACGACGGCACGGATCGGGCGGAGTACGACGGGGAGCCCACTCTGGGCAACGCCGTGTCCGGCGACCATGTGGCGCTGGTGAAGGGGGCTCCCTCCTTCACCTCCATCCGGACGGCAGAGGACATCGCCATTCGTTTCACCGAGTTCTCCCTCACCGGCGCTGACGCCGGGAACTACGCCCTGACCCAGCCCACCGGCATTACTGCCTCCATCCTCCCCTACGCCCTCACCGGCGGCGAGTATGCCGTCAACTCCAACGACTGGATCAACCACGACTTCGTGGTGACGGCGGCGGAGGGCTATCTCCTGTCCCTGACGGACACCGCCGACGGCGTGTGGCAGCAGACCCTGCGGGCCGCCGACGAGACGGCGGAGGGCCGGCTGACCTTCTATGTGAAGGATCTGGCCACCGGCGCCATCTCCCTTCAGGTAACGGAGCAGTACCGCATCGACCGCACCCAGCCCACCGGCGAGATCCGGGTGGACGAGCGGACGGCCTGGCAGTCCTTCCTGTCCAGAATCACCTTCGACCTCTTCTATCGGGAGGAGCAGACTGTGGTCATCACCTCTGCCGACGAGACCAGCGGCGTGGCGGCCACGGAGTATCTGCTGAGCGCCGAGGATCTGGACATCCCGGCGCTGGAGCAGGAGACCTTCCTGCCCTATGAAAAGGCGCTGGCGCTGGCTCCGGACGGCGAGTATGTGGTCTATGCCCGCATCACCGACCGGGCGGGCAACGTCACCTGCCTCCGCTCCGACGGCATGGTGCTGGATGCCACAGCCCCCGCCATCACCGGGGCCGAAAACGGCGGCGTGTACTGCGCCGCAGTGACCCTGACCATCACCGACGCATACCCCGTCACCGTAAACGGCACTCCCGTGGAGTTGACGGAGAACCGGCTGGTGCTCCGGCCCGCCGAGGGAACGCAGCTGGTGACGGCCACCGATCCCGCCGGCAACGAGTCCCGGCTGGAGATCACCGTCAACGACGGCCATACCTGGGGCGACTGGAGCTCCAACGGCGACGACACCCACACCCGCACCTGCACCATCTCCGGCTGCGGCGCTCTGGAGACCGAGAGCTGCACCGGCGGCGAGGCCACCTGCGTGGACCGGGCCGTGTGCGAGGTCTGCGGCGGGGCCTACGGCGACGTGGACGCCCATCGTCACGCCGATCTGCGCCATGTGGAGGCCAAGGCCGCCACCACGGAGGCCCCCGGCAACATCGAGTACTGGTACTGCGCCGCCTGCGGCAAGTATTTTGCCGACGCACAGGCCTGCCGTGAACTCCGGCAGGCGGACACCGTCACCGAGAAGCTGCCCGCCGCCCCCACCGGGGACGAGGCACCCCTGACGCTGTGGGTGATCGTGCTGGCAGCCTGCGCCGGTCTGGCGCTCCTGCTGCTGGTGCTCCGGCGGAGAAACAGCCACCGCACCGCATAATGGCGGCAGCCTCCTCGCTGCCATATATCTGCGGATCAAAAAGCAGGGAGGCGGCCCATAGCCGGGTGTATGTAAGACAGTATTGCGCTAAGATTGACGAAGCGGCACGAAACCGCATGAAGCTGATCGCACGGTCACTGGCAGAGCAAAACGGCGTGACCGAATAGCTGAAAGCCGAAAACCAAATGGAATGGGTGCGGCAGATGAACGCTTGCAAGGCACAGGCAGAGGAGATTGTGAAGTTTGAGCTGATTTATGACTGATACTGAGAGCGCCCGGACGAAAAATGTTTGGGTGCTCTTACTGTATGAATAAATTGCAATTTTCCCATGATAAAGAAGTAAATGTTGTAAAGGAAACTTGACAAGAGATGCGTGTCATGCTATAGTAAGTTTGTAAAGGAAACTTGTCATACAAGGAGGCGTTTTTTGAAGAATAAAGTTGAGCAGTTACGAAAGGAGCGAGGATTAAATCAAGATGATTTTGCAAAAATGCTTCGTGTTTCAAGACAAACCATTAGTTCAATCGAAACAGGAAAGTATAATCCATCATTGGAATTAGCTTTTGCAATTTCAGACTTTTTTGGCAAACGGATTGAAGAAATCTTTTTCTATGAAAGAGGTGCAGAAAATGAAAAAGAGTAATTTGATAACCGGGATACTATATGTTCTTTTCGGTGTGGCTTGTTTGATTGTTGCGCTGTTGATTGAAACAAAGTTAGAGGGCATTTTATGGGGCTTTGCTGGCGCAGGTATCTTCCCCGGAATTATGATGATATGCAAATATTTTTATTGGAGTTCCCCCGAAAATAAAGAGCGATACGAAGAGCGTTTGGAGAACGAACGAATTGAACAGCATGACGAGTTGAAAACAAAAATCAGAGATAGAGCCGGAAGATATACTTACAGCTTAGGACTGCTGGTTGTTTGTTTCTCCATTTTGGTTTTCGGTATTCTCGGAGCATTGGAAGTCATTGATAATGCTCGCATGATTGTACTCTATCTTAGCGGATATTTACTGTTTCAAGTTATCGCAGGAATTGTCATTTTTAATAAGCTGATGAAAAAGTATTAAGGAAAAATCCCTTTAGGAACTAAAGGGCGCACTTCTATACAGGCAATTCCATCTACCTGTATCGTGCGACCTGCGGTGCCATTCCCAGTTTTGAAAAATCTCAAAATGGGAAATACAGCGAAATCAGAGGTTTCGTACAAGGGGCTATTTCCCCTTGCGGCACAGGTGCCTATCCCAATAAAGTTTGTAACTGAATATTTCAGATACAGACATATAAAGTTATAAATTTGGAGGATTCATAATGGGTGAGAAAACAGAGATTACTTTCATGCAAACAAGATTAATCCGGCTTGCTTCAGAAGAGTGGCATTTACCTGTTGAACAGATTATCCACTT
>ENA-OWRC01003050-OWRC01003050.1-human-gut-metagenome-genome-assembly--contig:-NODE-3050-length-11551-cov-6.340727_pt1 | contig 11551 bp, 9 predicted proteins | sample MGYA00248268_ERZ651895 | MGnify/ENA primary metagenome ERZ651895 (study PRJEB26924, sample SAMEA4378242) | human gut metagenome | biome: human gut; feature: human-associated habitat; material: faeces...
CTTAAAAGTGGTACAATATTCGAAAATATAAAGAATTTAGAATTTATACTGAGGATTAAAATTATGGTAAGTAAAGCCATTGTCTCACAGCAAGATATCATGAATTTTCTAGATGATTCATATAAAAAAATATTAAATGGCGTTCCTATGGTTAGTAAGCCAATCGATAGTTTTGCAGATGATTATTTAAGTAAATATGATTCCAAAGAAAAAGCTTGCAAAGAAATGTTAAACAAACAAATGATAAAATGTACCACGTCAGGAGTTGTTAGTGGATTAGGAGGTATTATTACTTTGCCAGTAGCAGTACCTGCCAATATTGCGAATGTATTATATGTGCAGATGCGTATGATAGCTTGTTGTGCATATATGGCGGGGTATGATTTAAAAAGTGATCAAACCCAGACATTAGTTTATGCTTGTTTAGCTGGTGTTGCAGTCAATCAGATATTAAAGAAGGCTGGAATTAAGCTAGGAGAAAAAGTAGCAATAAAGATGGTGGAGAAAATCCCTGGGAAAGTACTTATCTCGATTAATAAGAAAATCGGTTTCAGATTAATTACTAAATTTGGAAATACAGGGATTGTTAATTTAGGGAAATTAGTTCCAGGTGTAGGAGCTGTAGTTGGTGGAGGTTTAGACTATTTAGAAACAAAAATTATTGCAGAAAGAGCATATAAATGGTTTTTTGAAAATAATTTTGATGAAAAAAATAGTAATATAGAAACAAAGAAATTACAGAATTAAGAAATCATCTTCACTACAAAGATTCTTAGGATGAAAAAATACTTTAAATATTTTACTGAGCTAAAATATTTGGCGAAATAAAATATTCAAAGCATTTCGAATTTATTATACGAGATGCTTTTTGTGTTTATGCGATTTCGTTCTAAAAAATACTAATAACAATAAGTGAGACATTTCATTTGTGTATTTTCTAGTTTTGCCGTAATAAGCAATAGTAGTTAGAGAGTTCCTAAAGGAGTTTACAATTATGGGTACTGTTATATACAGAACAAAACAATTCGCACCCTACGCTGAGTACAGTAAATATTGGAATGAGTATACTCAGGAAAGAGATGAAGTTATTAAATATGTTTATAATAAAGTTAAGTATTCAGATCGTGGATTACGTGGATTAAGAAATACGACAACCCGTCACGAAAAAGATAGATGGACAATAGGAGATGACGATTTCCCTGATTGGTTATATCAATATGTACATTCTTACGGATTATCTAGCGAAGGTAAGAGAATTGTAAAACAATGGAGAGTGAAGAAATACCTTTCTGATATAGAAAGCCATAAGGAACAGGGACACTATGTTGATGAAGAACAGAAACTAGTTGTTACGAACCATGAGGTCAAAATTTTTAACGAGTCTACAGAAATCCCTCAGTGGATGGATATCACTGGATTAGTGAAAGAAGCATATAATCGAACTCGTATTTCACCTAAATTTATGGAATCTGTGAGAAATAAATTCGAAGATGGTGAGATAAATTATGACAAATTACAGTCGATGGCTACTAAAAATAAAGTAATAAAGAAACAAAGAGAAAAAGAAAAGAAAGAGAAAGAAGAAGCTGAAATATTTGGCCGACTGTTTGTAAAACTTCGCAAGAATTTGGTTGAAGTAAAGTCTAAACTAAGCCAAGAAGCAAGTGAAGATATTGATTTTCTTATTGGATTAATAGATGAATCAGAGATAAGTCGTACTAGTTATTATTATTTATATAAAGAGGCTCAGGAGATTATTTTAAAGGGAAAAGATGGACAGTGAAATGGACTACGTGGCTAGAATACATTTAAAGAGAAACAATGATAATGTTAGAAAAGAATTAGTTGATTTTTGTTTAAATGGTTCTAAACAATATCTAGCACTTGGCTGGAGTAGATTAAGTAGTGATATTAAAAAAGATGATTTTCAAGAATACTACAATCGAATAAAAGAAGAGAGTGGTAGAGCAAACTCTGCAATAAATGTTTTTAGAGATACAAAGGCTGATGATCTATTTTGTACACGAGACTTAAATGGAAATTATTGGATTTGTAGGGTAAGGTCACAAGTTGAGGTAGTATGTGATGAGTACTTGGATATTGGAGCAATCATACCTGTAGAGGCTTATAATATTGGAATGCAAGTTCCAGGTCAAATCAAATCTTCTTTCAATAGACCTCGAGGAGGAACAGTTGAAAGAATTCATGATGAAATAATAATAGAATACTCAAAGAAGATTTTCAATCAGATGTCAAAGAGTAAATTTTATAAGGTTATTCCATTTGAGGGCAGTCTTCTAGATAATTTACCAGATTTTGATTTAGAGGAACTTGTTATTTCCTATCTCCAAATAAAAGAAAACTACTATGTTCTATCCAATTCAATTGCAAATAAATCTACTACTATTAAGATTGAGTGTGAAATGATTTCGAGGGATGTTGATAACCCTAGAAAAGCAGTAGTTCAAGTGAAGGGGAGAAAAGCAAAAGAACTTGATGCATTAGAGTTTAAACAATATGTTGAGAAAGGATATATAGTCTATCTATATGCACCACTTGTAATTAATCTAGATCAGCTTAAGAATGTAGTTCGGATAACAGATAAAGACTTATTGGATTTCTATAAGAACAATAAGTCGATTCTTCCAGCATCTATTACTCAATGGGAAGACTTGTTTATTGATGTTATATAATTAATAAGGAGACATCAACTTTAATTAAAAAAAGGTAGAGAAAAAGGTAGAGTTTGAATTGAAATACAGTGCAATATATCGCATTCGACAAAAAGAAAAAAACGCTTGAAATCAGCGTTTTTCTTTTGTATTGATTCGTATTGAATCCTTATTTAACTTCAGTAACTCTAAATTGAATAAGAGTTTATTGTATATAGGGAGATGGTTTTGTTTCCTTGGATAAATAGAGTGGTTGATGTAGTGTGGTGTACCATTTTTGTTTTAAACAATATAAGTTTGAGACTAAGGAAATAACTTCTTTGTCACGATTAAGTTGTCTACTCGGATTTCCCAAACATGCAATAACTAAATCGGCTTCTGATGCAGATTTTGAAGATAAAAATCACTATCTGACTCAATAGGATTACTTACATGATTAAGGATACTAGGATTAGTACTTTTAAAAGCAAAAAGATTTGCCATCGGTATTTTTCCATATCCCCAACTTTTAGCGTAACTGACACATTTATTAATTGTAGGGTCGTCCTCTTTTTCATCAGCTGTAGAAGGATTCAGACCAATAAACAAAACTGTAGGTTTAGTATCATCCCAATTACGAGAAAGTAAGTAACGATATTTTCTATCTTCAGATAATACAGTAACTTAGCTAGTTCTTAGAACGTTAATTTGTTAGTGGATAGCAGATTACAAATGAAAGCATTTTGTAGTTTGCAAATTCTTTTTTTGCACTCTTCAATTACACGCTGTCACTGTCCTATATAATGTAAAATATATAAAAGTTGTTAAGTTCACTAGTAGTTAAATCCCTTAAAATCAGTATTTATGATGATAACGAGTCTAAAAAATTCTTGGAACGAGTTTTGCATGTCTATTATAACAGCAAATAATAAACTTTCGGGAAAATAGTTATTTTTCCGAAACTTATTCAATATTGGGGACGATACAAGTAGATAATCGTATCCATAATTGCCACTGAATACATGAAAAAAGCACTTTAGTTGATAGTAACAGAATGTGTGTTATCAGCTAAAGTGCTTTGTTAAATTGCTACATGCTCAAAAATTTTTCTCTTGCCTCATTTGAATCTTCCATTTTGAAAATCCTTATAAAATCAAGATAGTCTGAAAATCGTTCTTCTGGGATACATATTAATAATTCTCCAACATTAGTTTCAGATTGATTCAGGCCCCAGTCGTTTAGTATTCCAACTAATTCATCAGAAATACGAATATCACGTTCTCTAATTTCATCAAGTCCCCAGTTGTTATTACTTTGAGAAAGTTCAAGTAATATACCAACTTTAGATTTCCTATAGCTTTCTTTTTTCTTAGCAAAGTATCCATTACTTGCGATAATATTGAGCCTCTTTTCGAAGGGAATCTTATTTCCAATATGTTCAATCAATTCTTTGACTTCAGAATCTGAATTCGTTGGAAAATAACTTGATTGCCATTTTTGAGGAAGGATATGCTCAATCTCCCATTTTTCTGGTAATAACTCTGATTGATGTTGATAAGCTATGATCTTTAAAATCATCCTAACTGTATTACGATGCGCAGTTTTAATTTTATCTGACAATTCTTTCTCATCGATTTGGCCGAAATTGAATTTGGGTTGTGCTGAGTTAATTATTTCTGCATTTAAATTCAAGATTCCAGTTTTAACGGCATTAATTGTAGGTGTTATGATGTATTTTGCCGATAGAACTGCTAATAATCTTTTTAAAAAAATAAGAAAGTCATCTTCAAATGTATCTTTGTAATGATAGTGTAAGTAATAGATGACAACAGGATATTTCCAAAACTCATTAGGATAAGAGGTCAAAGTATCCAAAGTTTGTTTTATTTCAATATTTTCGGACCATTTTTCATTTTCTAGTGAGACTCTATTATTTATCACAATCCACAAATTTAAAATAGCATTTAAATTTTGCATTAAATCTTGTGAGTACAGTTTTTCGAAATTATTTTTTGCATAATATTTTCTAATACCAGGAGTAGTTGTCTTGCGATCGTTTTCATTTGCTCTCAAGTAAAACATATAGTAGTAAAACAACTTTTGAATACTTTCCCCAGCATTTGTAGCTTGTTCATCTAGTTCTTGCCAGAGTTCTATAAATTCCTTTTTTTCATCTGAATTCAAGTGATTATAAATTTTTGCTTTAAAAATATCGGCATCTGATAATGCTAGTCCTCTATCGTTTAGAGTTGAAAAAATAGTTAGTGCTGTTTCTTGACTATCGGCTGTAATAGGAAGAAGAATAGCTTGATTTAATATATTACTGATGAAGTTATAAAAGGACAATGGATTATCTGCAGCATATTCATTAACTAGTTGCTGTAGTAATCTATAATTTTTAGCGTAGTTGCTATTTGATTTTTCATCTGCTCTACCTGAAATTAGTATATTAGCAAATTCTTGATTTCCCTCCTCTCCCATAACTCGGGAACTAATAAGGATTTCATTAAAGTTAACTACTCCTGTAGTTGGATTCTGTTTCCAAATTGTTGGTTCAATTTGACTTTTCAAGAAATTAGTCTCAGGACCACCACTTTCTAATTTAGTATAAATAGCTCTCAACAGCAAAAACAGGCTTGTAATACGCTGTTGCCCATCGATTATTTCCTGTTCTTTATTATCATTTTCATATGAAACTATTGTGCCAAGAAAATAAGTATTATTTTCATCTTCTGTTGTATCGAGTGTATATTCAGTTAGATCATCGAATAAAACTTGGATTTGTTCGTCCGACCAAGCATATGGTCTTTGATATTCAGGAATAATAAATCTTTTATTCTTTCCAGTCTCTAATAGTTGTTTGACGCTTCTTTTGTCAACATTTATTGATGTAGTCATAGAAGAAATTCCTTTGATTTGTTTATAACATAGCTAATTATATCAATTTTTTTGGAAACTTAGTATTTTAAATAAGAAAAGTATTATTGGATAACTAAAAATTGAATGATATAATAATCTAAATATGTATAATTATTAAAAAAATATTTTGCTCTTGAAGAGGCATACTATATTATACTCCTCTTAATAATATTGAGGGAAAATATTTTAAAATGACTGTATTCTACAAGAATACGTATGAAAAAATTATCAATAGAGGGATATTTATGATTAATAATTTTGAGATTCATATTGATTTTGATAGACTAGAAAGTAATTTACCAAAATTTGAATGTGAGTTTAATTTTGAGGGTGTAAAAGTTTATACAACTAAAAGAGAAATAGTATTTATAGGTTCTATAGGTAGCTATGAAACAATGAGTATTCAAGAGGCAACTGCAAAGTGTAGACCCAAAATAATTGCTATTTTTGATATTATTTCATTTTTAATTGGAGATTCTATAACTATATACGACATAAATCATCAAAGTAATAGTGTTAAACATAATGAGGATGAGGAAGAAACTAAGAGTAATAAATTTAAATTTATTTTTAATGATGTAGACCTTAGTTCTCAACTTAGAATAATACTTTCAAAAATTGAAAATGATAAAAATACTACTCTGACTTTGTTAGATAAGTGGAATAAAGCTAATTATTTATTAAATGTGGATGATAGTCATGTTTTGTTTTTAGACGAGACCATTATAAATTGTTTTAATATTTTTGAACTTTTAGCGGATACAACTAAGAAAGAATATGAACGTTTTATAGATGAACAATCTAAAAAGTTACTTTTTGAATTTTATACAAATGTGGGGAACCTTGATAACAATAAAATTAATGATAAGGTAAATCAAAAAAATAGATTAATAAAAGAAATATTAGTAGGTGAATTCCTTAATTTAAGTGATAAATTCAAGTATTATCTTCAAAAATATAGGCTTCTTGATGAAAATTTATCTTATTTTGTCGATAGAATAATTAAAGTAAGAAATAGCATTGCACATGGTAGAATTGTCTCAAATTTATCTGTAATGGAATATCCTTTGACACCTTTTTATAATATAGTTAATCCTGAAGCGAATTTGGTTAATCCGATTATAGTTTTAACAGGTGTATTAATTTCTAAATACATAGGCATTGATATTTGGGAAGAAGAATGGGAAAAAATAAAAGAGATATTAGAACCTAATCCTGTTAGAGTGAAGGAAGTCATAGAGGGTAAACTAGCTATAGATATTAATGAGAAAAATCAGTATAATCTAACTTGGTATTCGGTTTTCCTGTATTATTTAAGTTGTAAAGATAAACAAAGAGACAGTATTGAATTATGGTTTAAGGAAGAAATAAAAAAAAGAAAGTTTGAAACCTTAGACTTTTATAACCTTTACGAGATCTCAGTGATATTGATTACTACTCAAGATTATGAGTTATACCAGATATTAAGTAAGATTATTTTTAAAATTATTAAGGAAGATGTATGTAAATGGAGTTCTTATCGTGATATCTTTTTGCATCTTGAAGTTAGAAATATTATGGTAGAAGAAAACAAAAAGAAGATTGATAAAATTATAAATAAACCATAATACAAGGTTGATTTAAAATATAATTTTTCAATCAATTAGGTGTTGACTATAATTTTAAATATAATAATTGAATATCTTAATAATTTAAGGGGGAAGTTTTCTAGATACGATTTTATAACATGATGTTTTTACCTATACTGAAAATAGTACTTTTCAAACCAGGTTCCAGTTTGATAAAGAATTTTTGAAAATCTAGATGTTGTTTTAATCATTACCTTTTTCTCTTCCTATTTTTCAACAACAGTAAAGAAGCTGACATAATAAGGTTTATAAAGAGACTATTTTATTTTTACAGACCTAAACGATTCCCCTATTTTAAAAATATTGATTCAAATTTTATGAAATTAATCAGTAGATATCGTACTGAAAAACCTTGATATTACGCTGTTTTTAGTCCAACTGAAACTCATACTTTCCAAACCAGGTCTTACGATTTGTGGCAAATTTAATTTAATATTTTGCCTCAAATTAGCCACACTTTTTATAGAACTAAGAGGAATAATGAAGTTCTCTTCCTATTAATATGTTTGTTTGAAACCTTAAATATAGTGTTTTACGGTGTAATGGGAAGTATAGTGAATAAATCAACTATGTTCAGCAAACAAAGCTTAATTAGACTATATAAGCTTGAAAATAAAGGGTTTGTCCAATATGGACAAGCCTTTTTCTTATGTTTTGCCCCCATTTTGCCCTCGATTTATAAATTTCAGTCCGTTTTGATTATAGATGTAGTCCAAACAAAGCGCAATTAGGCTATTAAAACAAGGTCCTTTCTGAGTCTTGTTTTTTTATACCCAAATAAATAGGTAGTATCTGCGAATCAATCTATGATTGAGAGTGAACAAATTTTAAAGAGTGGATATGGCTTTGGTTGATAGATTCTATTTCCTAACTTTTTAAGATATGCTATAATATGAATATGTTTGATAATTATATTGTACCTGTATTTTTTGGTGGTGGAGCTCTTGCTCTACTAGGTTTAGTGTTATTTGGTTGGGCTTTGCCTTCATTTTTGAAGGGTAAGTGGTCTTATTTGATTTCTTTGCTAGGTTTAGGTTTGGTTGCTTTTGCCTATTTTGATTCGGCGATTGTTATCACTTATAAAATCTGGCTTGGATTGCTAGGTGTTATCATGGTTGGTTGGGGACTTCCTTTCAACAATCGCAAGGGACGCCGTGCGATGACTATGTTTTGGGCCATCATGGCAATCGTTGTAGGTATTGCTGCTATTGCATTTACTATTGCTTATGGTGTTATTAACCGCCACTAACATGAAACTGTAAAACATGCTATAATAATGGCATGTTTTATTTTATGACCCTATCATTTATTATCATGCCTGCCTTGGGCTGCTTCTTAATAGGCTTGGCTTTTGCTAAACCAGATCGTTGGGACTTTTCTTGGATCTTATCCTTAATAGGTTTGGCGGCCTTTATTTCTTCTTTTTGGCATATAGCACGTGTAGATTTATGGTTTATGCTAAGTTATAGTGTTGGTCCTTTTTTGATGGGATTTGGTTTCTCCTGGGACCTAAGTAAGAAACGTCGTAGGCAGTTATTATTATTAGGGGCATTTTTCCTTGTCTTTTTTGTGATTCTGTACTATCTTATTGTGAGAATCTTGAATACAGCTGTTGTCTAAAGGAGGGCTGTTGTGATGTTGCTAGATTTAGAAGAGAAGACACGTGTGCTTGTAGAAGATATTGTTGAACGTTCAGCTATTGGGAGAGGAGCTATCTTTGTCTTGGGATTGTCTTCCAGTGAGGTTGCTGGTGGGACTATCGGCAAAGCCTCTAGCCGTGAAATTGGTCAACGAATTGTGAAAACTATTCTTGAGGTTTTGGAACCTAAAGGGATTTCCTTGGCTGTTCAGGGCTGTGAACATTTGAATCGTGCTTTGGTTGTTGAGCGTGAACTTGCTATAGCTAAAGATTTGGAAATTGTGAATGTTCTTCCAACCTTACACGCTGGGGGAAGTGGTCAGCTGGCTGCTTTCGACTATATGAAGGATCCTGTTGAGGTGGAGGAAATTGTCGCTCAGGCTGGTATTGATATTGGGGATACCTCTATTGGTATGCATGTGAAGAGGGTCCAAGTTCCTCTTCGCCCTATTATTCCAGAATTAGGTGGTGCCCATGTGACTGCTTTGGCTAGTCGTCCTAAGTTAATTGGTGGTGCTCGTGCGGAGTATCTAGCAGATCCTATCCGTAAAAACTAAAAAGTATCAGACACTCTTGTCCGATACTTTTTCTATTAGCTGGGCTTTTCGTTTTAATGATGGCGCTTGGCATAATCAACAAATTTGAATTTTTCAAGTTTATGGCGACTTTCCGTAAATTGGAACTGTTTTCCATTGTTTAAATAAACTTTTGAACGGACACAGACGACGTGCTGGTCCTTACCTAGGTCGATAAGAATCTTATCTTGATCGGTAGCGTTATCGATAGTGATTTCTTTAAAGGCGTGGGAGATGCTAAGGTTGAGTTGATTCTCTATGTAGTCGAAAATAGAGTATTCAGCAATGCTACGGTTTAGTTGCGGAACAAGGCTGGCATCTAGGTAATCAATATCTATAACAGAGGCACAGCTATCAACGACTCTTTGACGAACAACACGCCAAACCTGTTGGCTATTAGAAAAACCAGTTCTTTCTGAGAGTTTTGAATCAACAATGATTTTATCCAGAGAAATAACGTTGGTTTGCGAATTAAGGCCTTGTTGTTCGATTAGCTCCTGGTAACTAGTAAGGTCAGACACAGGAAAGTTGATTTGTTCTTGGTTAATAACCTGGGAGCCAGAGCCATGAATTTTTTTGACCAAGCCTTCTTCAACGAGTAAGGTTAACGCCTTTCGTATAGTGTCTCGACTAACCTGATAAGATTGAACCAGTTCTTGCTCGGTGGGGAGAAAGTCTCCCACTTGATACTTTTGCTCATGGATAGCTTTTTCTAAATCCTTATAAATAATCTGATATTTTTTCATCTTTCTCCTCATTTGTAGGTAAAAAAACATACAACCGATATTTTTTTACAAAAATATGTTAAAAAAACACCGGAACACTTGCAGACAAATTTGCAATCGTTTACAATCAGTTTATCAAGTCAATCAGATATTGTCAAAAAAGAAAAGGAGATTCAAATGGGTAAATTTGAACAAGAAGCTAAAGATCTGCTTGCTGCAATCGGTGGTAAAGAAAATGTGACTGCTGTTACTCACTGTGCGACGCGTATGCGTTTCGTTCTTGGTGATGACAAGAAGGCAGATGTGAAAACAATCGAAGCCATTCCTGCTGTTAAGGGGACTTTCACCAATGCAGGTCAATTCCAAGTTATCATTGGTAATGATGTACCAATCTTTTATAACGATTTCACTGCTGTATCAGGGATTGAAGGTGTTTCTAAGGAAGCTGCTAAATCAGCTGCTAAGAGCAACCAAAACCCAGTTCAGCGTGTTATGACAACCTTAGCCGAGATCTTTACACCTATTATTCCAGCCCTTATCGTTGGGGGATTAATTCTTGGTTTCCGTAATGTTCTTGAGGGTGTGCATTGGTCTATGCTTGACGGTAAGACAATTACCGAGGTTTCTCAGTTCTGGTCAGGAGTGAATCACTTCTTGTGGTTGCCTGGTGAAGCTATTTTCCAATTCTTGCCTGTAGGTATTACTTGGTCTGTTTCTCGTAAAATGGGAACTAGCCAAATTCTTGGAATTGTTTTGGGTATTTGTCTGGTGTCACCACAATTGCTTAATGCTTATTCAGTAGCATCGACACCAGCGTCTGAAATTGCTAAGGATTGGGTTTGGGATTTTGGATTCTTTACTGTTAATCGTATAGGTTATCAAGCGCAAGTTATTCCTGCCCTTCTTGCTGGTTTGTCACTTTCTTATCTTGAAATTTTCTGGCGTAAACATGTACCAGAAGTAGTATCAATGATTTTTGTACCGTTCTTGTCATTGATTCCAGCCCTTATTTTGGCTCATACTGTTTTAGGTCCTATTGGTTGGACTATTGGCCAAGCTCTTTCAACAGTGGTTCTTGCTGGTTTGACAGGTCCTGTAAAATGGCTTTTCGGTGCTGTTTTTGGTGCCCTTTATGCGCCGTTCGTTATTACTGGTCTTCACCACATGACCAATGCAATTGATACTCAGTTGATTGCGGATGCTGGTGGAACAGCTCTTTGGCCTATGATTGCTCTATCAAACATTGCTCAAGGGTCAGCAGTCTTTGCTTACTATATTATGCATCGTCATGATGAACGTGAGGCTCAAATTTCACTTCCAGCTACTATTTCAGCTTATCTTGGTGTTACAGAACCAGCTCTCTTCGGGGTTAACGTCAAATATATTTACCCATTTGTTGCGGGTATGATTGGTT
>ENA-OWRC01003058-OWRC01003058.1-human-gut-metagenome-genome-assembly--contig:-NODE-3058-length-11518-cov-2.682020_pt1 | contig 11518 bp, 8 predicted proteins | sample MGYA00248268_ERZ651895 | MGnify/ENA primary metagenome ERZ651895 (study PRJEB26924, sample SAMEA4378242) | human gut metagenome | biome: human gut; feature: human-associated habitat; material: faeces...
TTGTTGAGGAATCAAGACCGGGAGAATATATGCCGGTTTATGAAAATGAAAGAGGCACCTATATTTTTAATTCTAAGGATCTTTGCATGATCGAACATATTCCGGAGCTTATCGATGCGGGGATTGACAGCTTCAAGATCGAAGGAAGAATGAAAACGGCTCTGTATGTGGCAACTGTAGCGAGAACATACCGGAAAGCAATTGATGATTATCAGAAAGATCCGGAGCTTTACAGGAAGAATATGCCGTGGTATCTGGACCAGATCTCGAATTGTACCTATCGGCAGTTTACAACTGGATTTTTCTTTGGAAAACCATCGGAAGAGGCACAGATTTATGACAGCAACACCTATATCCGGGAGTACACATATCTTGGAATCACAGAAGAGATTAAAGACGGTATGGTGAAGATCGAACAGAGAAATAAATTTTCGGTGGGCGAGACGATTGAGATCATGAAACCGAACGGAGATAACGTGGAGGTTCAGGTAAAACGGATCGTAAATGAAGAAGGAGAAGAACAGGAGAGTGCACCACATCCGAAGCAGGTACTGTATGTAGAACTGTCCGGTAGGGCTGACAAGTACGATATTCTCAGAAGAAAAGAGGAAGCAGATGAATAAAAAAACGTGGAAGCCATATGCGGCGATCGTACTGATCCTTCTGTACGGCGTGGATATATTCTGGCTTTCCGGATTTTGTGTCTATTATTTTGGTGAGTGGGGAATTCCAATGTATGAGGGTCTTCTTGCGGTGCTGGCACTTGGAATAGTAGTGCTTTTCAGGGAAGACGTAAAGCGTGCATTTCCATTTCACAGACCGACGATCGCAAAGACTGTCGGAACATTGCTGATGTGGATCGGAACCCTTCTGATCACGATGATTCCGACATCGATCCTGCTTTATGTATTTCCGGAGCAGATGAGTGGGGCTACAGAAAGTGTGAGTGAATTATCCGGTGGACTGCCGTTTGGACTTGCATTTCTTCTGATCTGTGTCACGCCGGCGATTTTTGAGGAAATAGCATTCAGAGGCGGGCTTTTCAGCTGTTTTCGTGGCTTTAGGAGTCCATGGCCGGCAATTCTGATCAGTGCAGCAGTGTTCGGTGCATTTCACGGAAGCTTCTGGCGGTTTGTGCCGACAGCGATGCTTGGAATCGCCATGGGATATCTGCTTGCCGAGACGGATAACATGTTTTATAACATGTTCTTCCATCTGATCAATAATGCGTTACCGACATTGCTTTTACAGCTTACTTCCAGTGTGGCTTCAGAGCAGATGGAAAGTGCAGAAGCTATGGCATCGACAGGCATTTTGCTTGTGACGGTGGCGGTGTATTTTATTTATGCTTCGGCAGGACCGTTTCTGCTTTATGCGGGGAATTACCTGATCCATAAAGGACAGCCGGGATACGACAGGGGACTTTTGCCAAGAGAGAAAAAGAAAACTCTGCTGGGGCTTGTGCTTGTAAGTAGCGTCTTTCTAGGACTTGGCATTCTGCTTTTTGGTATAGGAATGTTTGAGTAGAGTGTCCTGTCTGCCGGTGTGAAAGAAGTATCATGAATTTTAAAATGGACAGACAGGATCTAGACCGGCAAAAATTAAAAATGAGAAGGAAGAAAGCAGGGGCGGAGTTTTTGAATCGCCCCTTTTTCAATTCGCGAAACGTAGGAACGTGAGATGCCAAGAGAAGCTGCAACTTCTTTCTGGGTATATTCTTTTTCACCATAAAGACCGTAGCGTTTTTTCAGTACCAGCTGTTCGCGGTCGGTGAGAACGGATTCCAGTTTTTCATAGAGAAGAGAAATATCATTTTTCAGGGCAAGCTGCATACAGGCATCTTCTTCATCAGATTCGATGACATCATACAGGCAGATCTCATTCCCTTCCCGGTCTGTACCGATCGGTTCGTATAGGGAGGTTTCCCGGTTACTTTTCCGCTTGGTGCGCAGCATCATCAGAAGTTCATTTTCGATGCAGCGGCAGGCGTAGGTGGCAAGCCGGGCTTTTTTGTCTGGGTTAAAGGTGGAAACTGCTTTGATAAGACCGATGGTTCCGATGGACAGAAGATCTTCTGTATCGTCCTCCAGATGCTGATATTTTTTTATGACATGAGCGACCAGACGAAGATTGCGCTCGATCAGAATATGACGGGCCTCATTGTCACCGTCTGCACTGCGTCTCAGAAGCTCGGATTCCTCTTTTGGAGTAAGAGGCGGAGGAAAGGATTTCAATACGATTACCTCAAAATAGAGTTACTAACATTGTATGTAAAAGTGAAATATTCTGTGCTTTTCCATTCGGGTTATTTTGAGCTTGTGGTACGTCTGAAAATGCGTTATAATGAGCGTTGAATCATGTAGTAGCAGATATGGTTTACAAAAGAAATGAGATTACGAGAGAAAAGGAAAAAATTATGGGAATAAGGACAAGATTAGCGGTACTTGCCTGTAAGACATCCAATGCAGTCCTGCGGCGGATGGGACGAGGCGGAACGAACCTGCCGGGCAAGATCGCATTAAAAATTGACAAAGATATTTTAAAGGAATTATCACGTGGGGTGAAGGTTACGGTAGTGACCGGAACCAATGGAAAGACGACCACGTCCCGTATGATCGAGCAGGCATTTGAAGAAGCCGGATATAAGTACTTCGCAAATAAATCCGGTGCCAATCTTCTGACCGGGATCATTACGGTGTTTGCACAGCACTGCAGTCTTTCTGGCAAGTGTTCCTACACACACGCACTGATCGAGTGCGATGAGGCAGCGTTCCGCAAGACCAGTGAGATGCTGCCGGTAGAGTGTCTGGTAGTCAACAATATTTTCCGTGACCAGTTGGACAGATATGGGGAGATCACCCACACGTTGAATGCAATCCGCGAAGGAATTACCCACGTACCGGATGCAACCCTGTGCCTGAACGCGGACTGTTCATTGACGTCATCTCTTGCAGATGATGTACCGAATAAGGTTGTATGGTTCGGGGTGGATGTGCCGATTTACAAAGAGACAGCGTTTGAATTGTCTGATGCAGTGTACTGTATTCATTGTAAGACAGAATATGAATACGATTACAGAACTTACAGCCATCTTGGCGGTTTCCGCTGTCCGAAATGTGGATATCACCGGCAGACACCGCAGGTTGGCGTGACGCAGGTAGTGCGTACCGGAGCAGATTCTTCGGATATCGTGTTAAATGCATTCGGGCATAGCCATGATGTGCACATTAATCTTCCGGGAGGTTACAATATTTACAATGCGGCAGCTTGTGTTGCGGCTGCGGAGATTGTTGGAATCGATGAAGACACAGCAGTTGATGCACTCAGCAGATTTGAGTGTGGTTTCGGACGTGCGGAACAGTTTGAACTTGGCAAGTCTAAAGCACGTATGATGCTTGTCAAGAACCCGGCAGGGTACAATCAGGTCATCAACCAGATCTCTAATGATGAGGAAGAGTGCAAGATTGCGTTCCTTCTGAACGACCGTTATGCAGATGGAACCGATATCAGCTGGATCTGGGATGTGGATTTTGAAGCACTTGCCCGCCAGAGCGCACGCTTTACCCGTATTCTGGTATCCGGAGTCCGTGCAGATGATATGGCGCTCCGCCTGAAATATGCAGGATTTGACACTGGACGGATTGAAGTGATCCGTGACTATGAGAACCTTTTAGAAGCAATCGGAGCGGATGAGACACCGACATTTATTATGCCGACTTATACCGCTATGTTTGATCTGCGCGGCGAGATCAGCAAGCATACCGATATCAAGGCATTTTACGAATAAGGAGGGAATTATGGAACTGAATATCTGTCATCTCTATCCGGACATCCTTAATCTGTATGGAGACCGGGGCAATATCATCACAATGAAACGTCGTATGGAGGAGCGGGGAATCAAGGTCAATGTAGAAGGCTGCTCGATCGGAGAAACGCTGGATGCAAACCGCTATGATATCTTCTTCATTGGCGGAGGTCAGGATTTTGAACAGGAAGTCCTTCTGAAAGACCTGGGGAACGGAAAAGCAGCAGAGATCCGCGCGGCTGTGGAAGATGAAAAGACCTTCCTCGCAATCTGCGGAGGCTATCAGATGCTTGGCCTGTATTATAAGACCTGGGATGGTGTCCAGCTCGATTTTACCGGCGCGATCAACATTCATACCGTTGGATCAAAAGAGCGTATGATCGGCAATTATATGTTTGAGACCCTCCCGGAGAGCAGTGGAGCTGTCGTAGTCGGCTTTGAAAATCATTCCGGCAAGACCTACCTGGGTGAAGGCGTATCACCACTCGGCAAAATGCTCAAAGGCTACGGCAACAACGGAGAAGACCAAACCGAAGGAGCCCGCTACAAAAATGTCTTCGGAACCTATTCACACGGCTCCCTTTTACCAAAGAACCCGGTACTCTGTGATTTTATATTACAAACTGCCCTAGAACGCAAATACGGTCAAATAGAACCACTTGCGCCACTGGAAGACACCCTGGAATTAAACGCCAACGAATACATGAAACAAAGATTAAGCAAATAATGCTTATTTAGAAAATGCCACTGCACACAGGGTTCCATCCCACCTGTGCAGTGGCATTTTGTCCCATCTATGATACAGCAAGGCAAAACTTTGCCAGTAAAGTACGGCGGTCGTCGTGGGAAAATCATCTCTTTCGATTCACTTATTGTGCAATGGAGAGAAGACTCAAAAATTGTGGAAGCCATTGCTGACACAATTTTCGCTTTCAGAGGCTTCTCGGAATGGTTTGCACAATAGAATCAAAAGAGATGATTCTCCCACGATGACCTCACAACCTACTCCCACAAATTTCCCCTCCCAATCATCTTGACAAAATCCCCTACCCATACTATCATAAGGATACATTTTCTAAAAGATATCGGTTTTCTTTTAGCAAATCACTCATGGCATTTCGCCATACATTTTCTGAAATAAAACTTCTGAACTTTTGCCGGGGAAAGGCAAGGGTGAATTTAATATGGGATTTTATAAGGTACATTCGGCAACGATTCTGGGGTTGAAAGTAGAATTTGTGCAGGTAGAGGCAGATGCAGGGAACGGACTTCCAATGTTTCATATGGTGGGATATCTGTCTTCTGAGGTAAAGGAAGCCGCAGAACGGGTAAGAACTGCCATGCGTAATGCCGGTTATATCATGCCGGCGAAAAAGATTGTAATCAATCTGTCGCCGGCATGTGTCCGCAAGAAGGGATCGGTATTTGATCTTCCAATTGCAGTTGCAGTACTCGGGGCAATGGGGATTTTCCCGGAAAAAGCAGTGAAGGATATTTTACTTGCAGGAGAGCTCGGACTGGATGGAAAGCTGCAGCCGGTAGAGGGAATCCTTCCGATTGTTCTTGAAGCAAAGAAGGCTGGTTTTAGGTGTTGTGTGATTCCGAAGTCAAATGAGGATGAGGGAAGGCTGGCGCAGGGAATACAGATTTTTGGGGCAGAGACTCTGGAGGAGGTATGCAGATGGCTGAAGGGTGAGTATATGCCTCAGATGGAGAAACCTGATCAGGAAGAGGCTCATGGAATGGAAGAATGGGACATAGATTATAGTGATATTCAGGGACAGGAAGCAGTAAAAAGAGCGACGATGGTGGCAGTGGCAGGAGGACATAACCTGCTTTATGTCGGTCCGCCTGGTTCCGGAAAGACAATGCTTGCCAAACGGATTCCGACGATACTACCACCGCTTGACCGTGAAGAAAGTCTGGAGATCACGGGGATTTACAGTACGGCGGGACTGCTTAAAAGAGAGAATCCGCTGATCTGGAAGAGACCGTTCCGGGAGGTCCATCATACCGTGACGCGGGCAGCACTCATCGGAGGCGGACGAATCCCATCGCCGGGAGAAGCAACACTTGCGCATGGAGGTGTCCTTTTTCTGGATGAGCTGGCGGAGTTCCCAAGAGGTGTTCTGGAGGTGCTCAGGCAGCCGCTGGAAGAAAAATGCATTCATCTGGCAAGGCAGCAGGGAGCTTATATTTTTCCGGCAGACTTTATGCTGGTTGCTGCAACGAATCCATGTCCCTGTGGAATGGCTCCTGGTCCCCAATGCACCTGTACGCCCGGGCAGATCCGGAATTATCAGGGAAAGTTGAGCCAGCCGTTTCTGGATCGGATTGATATCTGCATGGAGGCACCCAAGGTCGAATATGAAGAACTGACCGGAAAGGAAACAGGGATGGATTCCAGAGCCATGCGGGAAAAAGTGATGCTTGCAAGAATGCGTCAGATGGAACGTTTTCGGGAAGAAAAGCTGACAAAAAATGTACAGATGGGACAAAATGAAATTGAAAAATACTGTCATCTTGGGAAAGAGGAAGAACGGATGATGCGCCAGGCTTATGAAGTGATGAACCTGACGATGAGGAGCTATCATAAGGTGTTGAAGGTGGCACGGACAATCGCAGATCTGGAGGAAAAGGAGGAGATCGATCTTGCGACACTTCGAGAGGCACTGGGGTATCGGGTTATGGATAAAGAATACTGGGGATAAGAGAAATGAGTGAAATGTGGTATACATATTGGCTGGCGTGTGTGGAAGGAATCACCGGTGGCAGGAAGTGTGAATTATGCAGAAAAAACGGATCTGCGGAAGCAGTCTATTATATAGAAGAAAAAGGAATCAGAGAACAGACAATTACAGAAAAAGAGTGGGAGATCCTGAAAGAAAGTAAGAAAAAAAGGAACTGGAGGGAAGCGTATCAAAAAGCGGTGGACCGGGGAATTCAGATGGCAGTCCGTGGCCAGAAAAATTATCCGAAGCGGCTTGAAGAACTTGCGGGAATGCCGTATGCACTCTTTTTTATCGGGGAGATGCCACAGGAGGGAATCCCGTCGGTGGCGGTGGTGGGTGCCAGAAGATGTAGCAGCTATGGTGAAAAAATGACGCTTCGCTTTGTGGAAAGACTTGCGGAGAGTGGAATCCAGATCATCAGTGGAATGGCACTGGGAATTGACGGGATGGCACACCGGGCTGCATTAAATGTTGGAGGAAAGACATTTGCGGTCCTGGGAGGCGGAGCTGATGTATGTTATCCGGCGGCACATAAAGGACTCTATAATGATTTGATAAAGCGGGGCGGCATACTGTCTGAACAGCCACCGGGAACTCCACCGGTTGCCTGGCATTTTCCGGCAAGAAACCGTCTGATCAGCGGACTTGCCGATGTGGTACTTGTTATGGAGGCAAAAGAAAAGAGCGGATCCCTGATTACAGCAGACATGGCTCTTGAACAAGGAAGAGACATTTATGCTCTCCCGGGGATGGTGACAGAGCCGCTGAGCTGTGGTTGTAACCGCCTGATCCGGCAGGGAGCAGGGATTCTTCTGAATGAAGAAGATTTGCTGGAAGAACTGGTTATAAAAGGGCTGCTAAAGAAGAAAATCGCAATTATATCAGACACGAAAAATAAAATAAAGCTTGAAACGAAAGAAAATTTGGTGTATAGTAAGCTCGGTTTGTATCCGCGGGGGCTGGATGATTTACAGAGAGAAACCGGACTTACTCCACAGGAGGTGATGGGAATCTGTGTATCTCTTCAGTTGAAAGGATGCATTCAGGAAAGATCAAAAAATTATTATGTCAGAGCTAAATGATCTGACACTATTAATATGGAGGAATATAATATATGGCACGTTATCTTGTGATTGTAGAGTCACCGACAAAAGTGAAGACCATAAAGAAATTTCTCGGCAGCAATTACGTGGTAATGGCATCAAACGGACATGTAAGAGATTTGCCGAAAAGTCAGATGGGAGTAGACCTGGAGCATGACTTTGAGCCGAAATACATTACAATCAGAGGAAAAGGTGAGATCCTTGCAGGACTTAGAAAAGAAGTAAAAAAAGCAGATAAGATTTATCTTGCAACTGACCCGGACCGCGAAGGAGAAGCAATTTCCTGGCACTTGATGAAAGCACTTAAGCTGGAAGGAAAGAAAGTATACCGGATCAGCTTTAACGAGATCACTAAAAGTGCGGTAAAGGCATCCCTGAAAAATGCACGTGATATCGACATGGATCTGGTAGATGCGCAGCAGGCGCGTCGTGTGCTGGATCGTATCGTGGGATATAAGATCAGTCCGGTTCTCTGGGCAAAAGTAAAAAGAGGACTTAGTGCCGGTCGTGTGCAGTCTGTGGCACTTCGCATCATTGCAGACCGGGAAGATGAGATCGCAGCGTTTATTCCGGAAGAATACTGGTCACTGGACGCCAATTTCAAGGTAAAGGGAGAAAAGAAGCCTCTTGTAGCAAAATTCTACGGAACAAAGGATGAGAAGATTACGATCCATAATGAAGAGGAAATGAATAAGATTCTTGCAGAACTGGAAGATGCAGAATATAAAGTGGTCGATGTAAAGCGCGGTGAGAGAAGCAAAAAAGCACCGCTTCCGTTTACAACCAGTACCCTTCAGCAGGAGGCATCCAAAGCATTGAATTTTGCAACTTCAAAGACGATGCGTATCGCACAGCAGCTTTATGAAGGTGTGGATATCAAAGGAAGTGGAACGGTTGGTCTGATCACTTACCTGCGTACGGATTCGACCCGTATCTCTGAGGAGGCGGATGCAAATGCAAGAGCCTACGTTGGAAAAGCCTACGGAGAAGAGTATGTGGCAGAGGCTGCATCGGAACAGAAGCAGAAGAATGACGGGAAAAATATTCAGGATGCACACGAAGCCATCCGCCCGTCAGATGTTACCCGTGTTCCGGCAGAAATCAAAGAATCTCTTACAAGAGATCAGTTCCGTCTGTATCAGCTAATTTGGAAGCGTTTTGTGGCGAGCAGAATGCAGCCGGCAAAATATGAGACAACTTCTGTTAAAATCGGAGCAGATGATTACCGTTTTACGGTATCGGCATCTAAGATTATATTTGAAGGTTTCCGTCTGGCATATGTGGAAAGCGATGAGGAAAAACAGAGTGGAAATGTAATGGTCAAGAGTATCGATAAAGATTCAGAACTGACGAAAGAATCCTTTGAATATAAGCAGCATTTCACACAGCCACCTGCACATTACACCGAGGCATCTCTTGTAAAGACACTGGAAGAACTTGGAATCGGACGTCCGAGTACCTATGCACCAACGATCTCTACGATTATTGCAAGAAGATACGTTGCAAAAGAGAACAAGAATCTTTATATGACTGAGCTTGGTGAAGTGGTCAATAATATTATGAAGCAGTCTTTCACAAGCATTGTCGATGTCAACGTTACCGCTTATATGGAAGGACTTCTGGATATGATCGCAGAAGGAAAGGTAGAGTGGAAATCGGTTATCAGCAATTTCTATCCGGATCTGAATGAAGCGGTTGAAAAAGCAGAAAAAGAGCTGGAAACAGTTAAAATTGAGGATGAGGTAACCGATGTAGTCTGCGAAGAATGTGGAAGAAATATGGTCATCAAATACGGTCGCTACGGTAAATTCTTAGCCTGCCCGGGTTTCCCCGAATGTCAGAATGCGAAGCCCTATTTTGAAGAAGCAGGCGTGAACTGCCCTGAATGCGGCGGCAAGGTTCTGATTAAAAAGACCAAGAAGGGACGTATTTATTACGGCTGTGAGCATAACGGCGACGGCTGTGATTTTATGAGCTGGAATAAACCGACGGGCGAAAAATGCCCCGAATGCGGTGCGTTTCTGGAGGAAAAGGGCAGAAAGAATCCGAAAATCGTCTGCTCCAATGAAAAGTGCGGCTATATGAAGGAAAAGCCCGCAGAGGAAGAGAACGAAGAATAATCGAAATACAACACAAAAATTATGCAAAAGACAGCTGCTTTTCTCTTTTTTAAAAAAATTGAGAAAAACGGTTGTTTTTTGGTTTTGGATATGCTATAATCCCATAGGTAACTTTTAGTACACACGTATCCGAAAAAAAGCGGATTGGTGCTGACAGGGTCAGTTTTCCCGACAAACGGATGCGGAGGATTAACCAATAGGAGGTTCATACAATGAGCGTAATTTCTATGAAACAGCTGTTAGAGGCCGGTGTTCACTTCGGCCACCAGACAAGAAGATGGAACCCTAAAATGGCAGAATACATCTTCGCAGAAAGAAACGGTATCTACATCATCGACCTGCAGAAAACAGTAAAAAAGGTTGACGAGGCTTATGCAGCAATCTGTGAATGCATCGCAGACGGCGGCGAAATCCTGTTCGTAGGTACAAAGAAGCAGGCACAGGAATGCATTCGTGAAGAAGCTGAAAGATGTGGCATGTACTATGTAAACCAGAGATGGTTGGGCGGTATGCTGACAAACTTCACAACAATCAAAACAAGAATCGCAAGACTGAAAGATCTGGAAAAAATGCAGGAAGACGGTACATTTGATGTACTGCCCAAAAAAGAAGTTGCAAAGCTGATGCACGAAATGGAAAAACTGCAGAAAAACGTTGGCGGTATCAAGGAAATGAAAAAGGTTCCCGATATGATGTTCATCGTTGACACAAGAAAAGAAAGAATCGCTGTGCAGGAAGCACACACACTGGGCATCCCCACAGTTGCTATTGTTGATACAAACTGCGATCCCGATGAAATCGATTATGTAATTCCCGGTAACGATGACGCAATCCGTGCAGTAAAGCTGATTGCTTCCAAGGTTGCTGATGCAGTTCTGGAATCCAAGCAGGGTGAACAGGAAGCAGCTGAAACAGAAACAGTAGAAGCTGAATAATTCAGAAAAAGGCATTTGCCCGAGCTTCAGCCTAAAACGGGCTGAGGCTCTTTTTATATCAGACGGAACAGCTTTTTTCGCAGAAGACGGAAAAAGATACGCACATAAGATTATTTAGGAGGGAATCAAACATGGCTATTACAGCAGGTATGGTAAAAGAACTGAGAGAAATGACAGGCGCAGGCATGATGGATTGCAAAAAGGCTCTGACAGAGGCTGACGGCAGCATGGAAAAGGCTGTTGAACTGCTGAGAGAAAAAGGCCTGGCTGCATCCGCAAAGAAGGCAGGCCGTATCGCATCCGAAGGTATGGTTGCAGTATACCTGAGCGATGACAACAAGATTGGTGCAATCGTAGAAGTAAACTCCGAAACAGACTTCGTTGCAAAGAACCAGGTATTCAGAGACTATGTTGCAGCAGTTGCAAAGCAGGCTTCCGAAACAACAGCAGCAGATATGGACGCTTTCTTCGAAGAAAAATGGGCACTGGATCCTCAGTTCACAGTAAAGGAAGCACTGTCTCAGCAGGTAGCTGTAATCGGTGAAAACCTGAACATCAGACGTTTTGAAAAATACGAAAAGACACAGGCAGGTAAGCTGGTTTCCTATATCCACGGCGGCGGTCTGATTGAACTGGCTTGCGAAAACGAAGCAGAAGAGCTGGTTGAACTGGGCAAGAATATTGCAATGCAGATTGCTGCTCTGAACCCTAAATTCATCACAGAAAACGATGTTCCCGCTGACTTCATTGCAAAGGAAACAGAAATCCTGACAGTACAGGCAAAGAACGATCCTAAAAATGCAAAGAAGCCCGACAACATCAT
>ENA-OWRC01003065-OWRC01003065.1-human-gut-metagenome-genome-assembly--contig:-NODE-3065-length-11479-cov-26.889531_pt1 | contig 11479 bp, 8 predicted proteins | sample MGYA00248268_ERZ651895 | MGnify/ENA primary metagenome ERZ651895 (study PRJEB26924, sample SAMEA4378242) | human gut metagenome | biome: human gut; feature: human-associated habitat; material: faeces...
TAAAGAGCAGAGAAGAGAATGCAACAGAGGAAGAACTTGCAGAGATCAAAGAAGAGATCAAGAATTTGCAGAAAGATCTTGATGCAGGGGATGAGGCAAAGAAACGTCTTGCAGAAGCAAACTTACGTCTGGTTGTTTCCATTGCAAAAAGATATGTGGGACGTGGAATGCTGTTCCTTGATCTGATCCAGGAAGGTAACCTTGGTCTGATCAAAGCCGTGGAAAAATTCGACTACCGCAAGGGATATAAATTCTCTACTTATGCAACATGGTGGATCCGTCAGGCGATCACAAGAGCAATCGCAGATCAGGCGAGAACCATCCGTATCCCTGTCCATATGGTTGAGACGATCAACAAGCTCATCCGTGTTTCCAGACAGCTGCTTCAGGAGTTAGGACGTGAGCCAAGTCCGGAAGAGATCGCAGCAGAAATGAACATGCCGGTAGAGCGTGTGCGTGAGATCTTAAAGATTTCCCAGGAGCCGGTTTCCTTAGAGACACCGATCGGTGAGGAGGAGGACAGCCATCTTGGAGATTTTATTCAGGATGATAACGTACCTGTTCCGGCTGACGCCGCTGCATTCACACTTTTAAAAGAGCAGTTGGAGGAAGTACTTGGAACATTGACCGAGAGAGAGCAGAAAGTTCTGACACTCCGTTTTGGTCTGGAGGACGGCCGTGCAAGAACACTGGAAGAAGTTGGAAAAGAGTTCAATGTAACACGTGAGCGTATCCGTCAGATCGAAGCAAAAGCGCTCCGCAAACTCCGTCATCCAAGCAGAAGCCGCAAATTAAAGGATTACTTAGAGTAAAATGGTAAAGATTTCAAATCGTTTAATGACAGCCGCAGCTCTTGTCACACAGGGATATACACTGGCAGATGTTGGAACAGATCACGGATATATTCCAATCTATCTGTTACAGCAGAAGAAAATTCCAGCTGCAATTGCCATGGATATCAATGAAGGACCGTTAGAGCGGGCAAAAGAACATATTGCTTTATATGGATTGCAGGCATACATACAGACACGTCTCTCAGACGGTGTGGCAGCTTTGAAACCCGGCGAGGTGGAAGCTGTCCTCATCGCCGGCATGGGAGGCGGACTGGTCATGCATATCTTAAAAAACGGGGAAAAAGTCTGCCAGTCTGCGAAAGAACTCATCCTGCAGCCACAGTCCGAGATAGAGAATGTCCGTGAATTTTTACGGGAAGAAGGATATGCCATTCTCGCAGAGGACATGGTGTTGGAAGATGGAAAATTCTATCCGATGATGAAAGTGCAGTATCAGGGTGAAAATGCACAGAAAGCTTCGGAAGAGTTGAAACTTTCAGACCTATATGGCGGATTACTCCTGCAAAACCGCCATCCTGTGTTGAAAACTTTTCTTGAAAAAGAAAAGCTCATATACACAGGCATCAAGGAGAATCTTGCAAAACAGCCGGCGTCAGAAAAAATCAGGACACGGCTCGCAGAAGTGCAGGATACACTGCATTATAATGAACTGGCATTACAGTTTTATGTATAAAAATTGGAGTGTATAATGTGAATATAGAGTTTGGAAAAGAAGAATCGAGAAATCGGTTCTTTTTTCTATCTAAAAGAGAAAATATAAAATTGTTTTCATATTGAGTACATGAATATAATGTGATAAGATATATCCATATATATGAAATTTATATATATGAATAGAAAAACGAGAGGAAAATAAAATGACGATCAGCGAGAGAATATTAAAAGTATTGAAAGACAGAAATATGACACAGGCTGAATTTGCAAAACAGGTTGGGATTGCGACCAGTACCATCAGCGAATGGAAAAAAAGAAAGACAAATCCTACTGCGGATAAGATCATGGATATTTGTCATGTATTACAGATAACACCAGAACAACTTCTTACTGGAAAAGGTATCGAGGATGAAGAAAACATTAATGTTACAAGTCGTGAGAGTTGTTTTACGCCTTATGATATTCAATTGGTTCAAGATTATCATGGACTTAAGGAAGAACAGCAGAAGCGGCTGATGGCTTATATGGAGGCTTTAAAGAAGATACAAAGTCTTGAAGAAATATAAAATGAATTTGTATATTGTGATTCGGATTTGAGGTTTTGTTTTGGAACTTCAAAATAACCAGAGAGGAAATTTGATGAACGAAATTACCAATATAGTTGAGAGACCAACATTACTGCAGCAGGATATTGAACTATCAAAATTAATATATACGATTCGCGGAAAACAGATAATGTTAGATTGTGATCTGGCTATACTGTATGGTTATACAGTGAAAAGACTAAATGAACAAGTAAAGAATAATAAAAATAGATTTCCGGAAGATTTTATGTTTCAAATGACGAGGGAGGAAGTAAACGATTTGCGGTCGAAATTTCCGACCGCAAATATAAATCCCAAAAGCAGATATTTACCCCATGTTTTTACCGAACAGGGAATTTATATGTTGGCGACAGTGTTAAGTGGTGAAATTGCAGAAAAACAAAGTATTTTTATAATGCGTGCATTTCGCGAAATGCGGCATTTTATTTCAAGCAATGCTCTTTTGTTTGAAAGGATTAATGCTGTTGAACTGAAACAACTGGAATTACAAAAAGATGCGGAGGAAAATTTTACAAAAATATTTGAATATATATCCAATCATGAAGAGGAATGTCAGAAGATTTTTTTTGACGGACAGATATTTGATGCTTTCAGTTTACTCACAAATATTATTACTCATGCCCAAAAGGAGATAATTCTTATTGACGGATATATTGATATTATTACTTTGAACATTTTGGCTAAGAAGAATATAGGGGTGAATGTTTATACATACACGTTGCCTAATACAAAGTTATCGGCTCAGGATATAGCAAATTTTAATGCACAGTATCCAACACTTACCGTAAAAAAAACAGCATCTTTTCATGATAGGTTTCTGATTATAGATGGTAAAGAAGGATATCATATTGGAGCTTCTCTAAAGGATGCCGGTAAGAAATGTTTTGGCATAAACAGAATAGAAGGAGTCGAGGACATTAAAGATATAATAACTAAAGCACAGCAGACAGGGAAATAAAAGGGGAGTATAATCCCCCCTTATTTCAAAAACATCTGCATCATCTTTTCTTTCAATCCGGTATATTTCTGATACCGGATCGGAAGATCCATCCACGTTTTCTTATCGACAATACTGCGGTAATGGCTGAAGGTTTCAAATCCAACCCTGCCGTGGTAGCTGCCCATGCCGCTCTCACCGACACCGCCGAATGGCATATCGCTCGTTGCAAGATGAATGATCGTGTCATTGATACAGCCGCCGCCAAAACGGCAGGTATCTAAGACCTTCTTCTGTGCAGCCTTGTCCTCACTGAAAAAATAAAGCGCAAGCGGATGAGGGTGGGATTCCACGGTATCAAGCGCTTCGTCTAATGTGTCGAAGGTGAGGATCGGAAGCAGTGGTCCAAAGATCTCTTCGCCCATCACAGCGTCGTCCCACGTAATATTATTGAGAACGGTAGGCGCAATGCGGAGCGATTCAGGCTCTGACTGTCCTCCGTATACAAGCTTTTCCCCATTGATCAGCCCGAGAATGCGTTCAAAATGCTTTTCGTTGATGATCTTTCCATAATTCGGATTTTTCAGAGGTTCTTTCCCAAACTGCTTTTCAATCTCAGCTAAAATCGCAGTGATAAGCTCATCACGGATGCGTTTGTCACAGAGAATATAATCCGGCGCAACACAGGTCTGTCCGCAGTTTAAATACTTGCCGAAGACAATACGCTTTGCGGCAAGCCGGATCTTAGCGGTGGAGTCAACGATACATGGGCTCTTTCCGCCAAGCTCTAACGTGACAGGGGTTAAATATTCAGCCGCATGGCGGAGTACCTCCCGTCCGACAGTCTTTCCGCCGGTGAAAAAGATCATGTCAAAACGTTGCTGTAACAATGCCTGATTTTCTGCGCGGCCGCCATCGACCACTGCAACATAATGTGCCGGAAAACATTCTTCGATCATGGTTTTCATGACATCGAACGTGCAAGGGGCGTAGGCGCTTGGTTTTACGACCGCAGTATTCCCGGCTGCTATGGCATCGATCAGCGGATCGAGTGTCAGTAACACCGGGTAATTCCATGGGCTCATGATCAGCACGGTTCCGTAAGGGGAAGGGGAGCGGAAGCTCTTTGCTGCAAACTGGGCGACCGGGGTGGAAACACGTTTGCTGCGCATAAGGCTGCGTAGATGCTTCTGCATCCAGGTAAGCTCTGACAGCGTCAGCCCGGTCTCACACATATAGCTCTCCATACGGCTCTTTCCAAGATCCTCCTTCAATGCCGCAGCGAGGTCGGCTTCATGGCGAATCATAGCCTCCTTCAGACTTTCTAACTGTTTCAGGCGGAATTCCGCCGGGATCGTTTTGCCACTGGAAAAAAAGTGGTTCTGTTGTTGTAAAATATCCTTGATCTCCTGCTCGGTCATGAGGATTCCTCCTTTTATCTTCCGGATCGATCAGACAATCACCTGTTCTGACTCAACCTGTATCCGTACATCTGATACTTATATACTATCGAAAATAACATACTTCTGCAAGTGTTTTACTTCCGGGCAGACAGGAAAAACAATTCTTGAAAAACGGCGCTTATAATGCTACAGTAATAATACTGATGATCTGCAGCAGAGATCATGGCGCAGATCAGTTTGATAATAATGTGACTGCCGGATACGAAGGGCAGATTGCGGAAAGGCATGGAAAATAAAATGAACGATTATAAAATAGGCACAAAATGTGTACAGGCAGGATATACCCCGGGGAATGGACAGCCGCGGCAGATCCCGATCATCCAGTCTACCACTTTCAAATACAGCACCAGCGAGGACATGGGAAAACTGTTTGATCTTGAGGCATCCGGATATTTCTATACACGGCTGCAGAATCCGACCAATGATCATGTCGCAGCCAAGATCGCTGCAATGGAAGGCGGCACAGCCGCAATGCTGACCTCAAGCGGACAGGCAGCGAACTTTTTTGCCATATTCAACATATGTGAGAGTGGAGACCATATTGTGGCATCATCCTCGATCTACGGCGGAACCTTCAACCTCATTGCAGTTACGCTTGCCAAAATGGGGATCACGGCAACCTTCGTGTCTCCTGACGCATCGGAGGAGGAGTTGAACGCTGCATTCCGTCCGAACACAAAGCTGATGTTTGGCGAGACGATCGCCAATCCAGCATTGACAGTATTAGATATTGAGCTCTTTGCAAAAACAGCACATGCGCACGGCGTACCTCTTATCATAGACAATACATTTCCAACTCCGGTCAACTGCAGACCATTTGAGTGGGGTGCGGATATTGTGACACACTCCACCACCAAATACATGGATGGACATGGTGCGGCAGTGGGCGGTGCGATCGTTGACAGCGGAAAATTCGACTGGATGGCACACGCAGACAAATATCCGGGACTTTGTACACCGGATGAGAGCTACCATGGCGTGACCTATGCAGAAAAATTTGGCAATGAGGGCGCATTCATCACAAAATGTACAACACAGCTTATGCGTGATCTCGGATGCATCCAGTCGCCACAGAATGCATTCCTGTTAAACCTTGGACTGGAGTCACTGCATGTGCGTATGCCTAAGCATGTGGAAAACGGTCAGGCAGTTGCAGAATTTCTGGAAAAACATCCAAAGGTAGCCTATGTGAACTATCCGGGACTGCCTTCCAGCAAATACTATGAACGTGCCAGAAAATACCTGCCACACGGCGGATGCGGTGTCGTTTCATTCGGATTAAAGGGCGGCAGGGAGGCTGCGTCTGCTTTTATGCAGAACTTAAAGCTTGGAGCAATCGAGACACATGTGGCAGATGCAAGAACCTGCTGTCTGAATCCGGCAACCTCCACGCACAGACAGATGACAGATGAACAGCTGAAAGAGGCTGGTGTTCCGGCAGAGCTGATCCGGATAAGTCTCGGTTTAGAGGATAAGGAAGATCTGATCGCAGATATTTCGAATGCGTTGGATGCGATCAGGGACTAATATGCAGAAAAAAGAAAGTGCAGAGAGAAAAATGAGTAAGATAAAAACAAAAAAAGTGCTGACACCGGAGCAGAAGAAAAAGCGCATCCGCAACATCATCATTGTCGCAGTGATCCTTGTGGCAGCATCCGTTGCAACTTACTGGATGCAGCCGCAGAACAAAGCGCTGGCAGAGAGTGAAGTGTTCAGCGAAGAGGAAGTGAAGGCACAGGCGGAAAAAATCATAGGGCTTTTAAATGCAGAGGATTTTGACACCCTGCAAAGCCTTGTTGTCCCGGACATGCAGGAGATCATGAACAAAGAGCGCATGGACGAGGGAAAGGCGCGGATCTCGGAAGACTGGGGAGATTTTGTTTCCATTGAAACAATGCAGGATGCGGAGATCATACAGAGAGGTGCGCATATCGCAGCCGTTTACGTGACCGCAGAGTATGAAAACATCGAGGTGCATTACACACTGGCGTTCAACGAGGACATGAAGCTTGCGTCCTTCGGGATCCAATAGCCGGATCATTCCTGCGGAAACATATAGGAAAAATAAACATCCTTAAAATTAGCGTAATTGTCTCTTGAAATCGGAATCTGTGCGCCGGATTTTGTGAAGAGAGAGGTTTTACCGAACTTTTCCACGCAGCTTAACGCTGCAATATAGCTGCGGTGGCATTTATAAAACCCTTTTTCCACTGTGAAAATTGTTTCACACTGGTGAAAGGGTTCTTTTATGGAGATCACCGAGCCGTCTTTCAATGTGACTAACACATTCTTATTTTGCGCTTCCAGATATTCGACATCCTGAAAATAAATCGACTGGTAGCCGGAATCTGTTCTTGCCGCGAAATGAGCCATGGAAGCCTTGTGGACTTCGTACCAGCTGTCGAGGACCGCATGGAAACGCACTTCGTCAAGAGGTTTCAACAGATACCAGAAAGTGCGGACTTCATAAGATTCCAGCGCAAATTCCGGTGAGGAAGTCAGAAAAATGATCGGAACGTGCGGGTCATGCTGGCGCAGTTCGCGTGCGGTATCCATGCCGCTCAAAAGGGGCATGATCATATCAAGCAGGATCAGATCCATGCCATAAGCCCTGTGTGCGGAGATCAGTTCGTCACCGTTTGTGAACCGGTAGAGCTGCAGTGTCAGCTGATGCGCCCGGCACCAGGAATCAAGACTGTCTGAAAGCAGATCCAAAAATTCAGTTTCATCATCACAAATCGCAATCTTTACCATAATAAATTTCCTCGCTTAAAGAATAATGCGGACTACAAAGTCCTCACCTTCCATGTAAAACTGGTACTGTCCATGTTCCTTCTCGACATAATAAATGACGCTTTGGACACCGATACCGTGATTCTTTGCCGTTGTAACCGGGATACCGTTTGAAAAAACAGGTGTCTCTGAAGCCGGATTCTTCTGCAGGATCAGAAGGTGGTTTCCCTTTTCGAAAATGCTCAGATGCACGATACGTTTTTCCACAGGGAGCTTCGTGACCGCATGCATGGCATTTTCCAGAAGGTTGGAAAGGATCGCACAGAAAGTCATCTCAGAGCAGCAGAGTGTCTGCGAAGTCTGGATCTGTACGTCAAAAACGATCTGATTTTCCGCAAACCGTGTCTGGTAAATGGAAAGAACCGAATTCAGCAGCTCATTTCTGCAGAAAGAATGAATGACCGTGTCGTCATATTGCTTATTGATCTCCTGAATATAATCAAGCGCGCGCTCCGGTTCCTGCTGGGAGATAAAAGTCTGGATGGCAGCAAGATGATGGCGCATGTCGTGCCGCAGGATCTTCATGCGCTGTTCGCTGCTGCGGACCTGCTCGATCTCCGAATGCAGGGAGTTCAACTGCATATTGGTAAGCTGACCGTACTGTTCAGCGCGGTTTTTCAGCTCATATTCCTGAAAATAGACGAACAGGAAAATGACATAGGAAATACACATGGCAAATGCGAGAAATTCCACGACCACCTTATTTCCGGAGTAAAGAAGCATGGAGAACTTTGTGGTAGAGTAATCAAATACATAATAGACAAATGGCATTGCCCCGAGGATATACAGCTCCCGGTCAGATTTTGCAAAAAGCAGTGCGGTAGTCTGGCACAGATACCGGCTTAAGAAAGCGAAAACGGCAACAGTCACGATAATCCTTACCAGATAATAAACCCAGTCCAATCCGCTCAGGGATAAGGCAAAAATACCTGCCCAGTTGCTGAACTGGCAGCACAGATAGGCGGTCATGATAGAGATTATGGAAGGCAGCCAGCGGAAACGGTAATAAAATACCAGCAGCAAAAAAAGCGGCAGATGCACGAAAATCGGATAGACGGCTTCCGTGAACAACGAACCGAATACCGTATTGCAGATCAGAAAGAAAAGTCCGGATACTGCTCCACCGCCAAGAAGAATACAGACATTTTTCTTATTCTGTTTTACCCCGAGAAAAAAGGCGGACAGAAAAATGCCAAACAGCATCGTCGTTAAGTGGTGTGTATAAGTTAAAATCTGAAGCAGCATGTGCAGTCCTCCTTGTTTCACAGTTATGATACATCCATTATAAAAAATTCGGAAAACCAAAGCAAGCCTGCATCTTACAATTCACGCCATATAATTACAACTCACGCCGAAATCCGGGTTTTGGATGAACGCTGTGATAAAATGAAAAAAATGGTAAAGTGACATATTGTGAAAAAACAAACAAATGCAGGAGGAGAATACACATGATAAGAAAAAAGAGAATGAGCAAAGGAATTGCAAAAATACTTTCCGGTTTACTGGTATTCGGAATGGTAGCAGGTGTTGTTCCGGCAGTACCGGGTGGAACAGTGCATGCGAAGGCTGAAGGGGAAAGTGAGCCGGGCGTGACAGCAGAACAGAGTGAGGAGAATGTTCCGCATACACATTGCGAATGTGGTACAGGAGAACTTTCGGCTGAAAGTCATACCAATCATCATACGACGCAGACATGGACAGGGATTGACGATCTTAGCAAAATAACGAAAAGTGGTGAGTATTATCTGACAAAGGATATAACGATTAACAGTGTATGGGACTGCCCAAGTGGCGTAGAATTATGCCTGAATGGACACAGTATTACGCGCAATACTGAAGCGATTGATGGTAGCTTCGGTGGGAATGCTGTTATTAGAATAAACGAAAACACTAGTTTTGCCCTTACGGATTGTCAGAAAACGGTTGGAACTATTACTCATGCGAAAGGAGTAAGCGGTGAAGGTGTTTATAATGCTGGATTTTTTATCATGTATAATGGAAAGATTTCCGGTAACAACAGTAGTGGTGTTAATGCTCAGTCCCTATTTGAGATGTACGATGGAATGATATGCAATAATAAAACATCTGATCTTGGAGGAGGAGTATACGTTTCTGACTCTGGAGGGTATAAGTACAACTTTGAGATGTACGGCGGCGAAATCAGCGATAATGAAGCAAAGTACGGTGCCGGTGTATTTATTCAAGGAACGAAAGTTGCCATGACAGGTGGAACTATTTATAATAACAAGTCCACATATAGCGGTGGCGGAGTATATAATGGAAGTGGAACATTCACTATGTCTGGAGGCGAAATCTCTAATAATACTACCATTAATTGGGGTGGAGGTGTCTACAACGAGAGTGGAACATTCACTATGTCTGACGGAACAACGATTAGTGGGAATAAAGCAATGTGTGGTGGAGGTGTCTATAAGGAGAGTGGAACATTCACTATGTCCGGAGGAACAATAACCGGTAATACAGCAGCCGGTTCGGCAGCAAATGCGTCAGGTGGAGGAGTGTATAACAAAGCAGATGCATTCACTATGTCCGGAGGTACAATAACCAAGAATAAATCACAATCTAGTGGTGGAGGAGTATATTATAAAAGTGGCACATTTGAGATGTCTGGAGGAGCAATAACTGATAATGAAACAAAAGAGTATGGTGGAGGGGTATGTAATGAGGATGGCACATTTGAGATGTCCGGAGGTGAAATAACTCGTAATAAATCAGAAAAGAATGGTGGAGGAGTACAGCATGCATCGCAAGAACCTTTTAAAATGAGTGGTACGGCTAAGATTACCAATAACACGGCTATTTCAAATGGAGGCGGTGTTTTAGTAGCAAGAGGATATGCAATAACTTTGGGTGGTGAGGTAGAGATTACTGGAAATAAAGTTGGAGACAACAGAGATAATAATCTATATCTTGGTCGGGACACAACGGTGCAAACAGACTCTCTGACAGGAAAAGAAACAATAGGCGTGACTACATATAATTCACCAACAGATGATTCTTCGGTTACAATTACCAGTAATGCTGCAAGTGTGGACTGTTTTTTCTCTGATAATAGTAATTACGAAATAGGTACGGATGCGGTAGCTGGAGTTGTATTAAAATGCAAAGAAAAATTACCTACTGTACCGGATCCTGAACCAAAAACCTTTACATATGATACAACAGAACATACTGGTATTGAATTAGGTGAAAATTATACAGTTGCTAGAGGAACAAATAGTGCAACAGATGCAGGTACTTATGAGGTGATTATAAAACCGTTTGCTGGCAAAACATGGGAAAATGGAACAGCAGATGAAAAGACTTTTAACTGGGAAATCACAAAAGCGTCACAGAGTGCTCCTACTGGTCTGGAGGGAGAAAAACCTACTACCGCAGGTGGCAGTGACGGTAAGATTATAGGCGTGAATGTGAATATGGAATACCGTAAATCCGAGGACAGCTCATATATAGCCTGCACCGGCACAGAGATTACCGGACTTTCAGCAGGAACCTACGAGGTAAGATATAAAGGGGATAAAAATCATGAGGAAAGTCCAGCCTTTGTGGTAACAGTTCCGGATGCAGATATGCCTGTTTATATCTTGGAAATTATCAATGGTACAGGTAATGGAACGTATGTGGAGGGTACTGTTGTAACGATTACAGCAAATCCGGCTGCAGATGGAAAAGTATTTGATAAGTGGGTGAAGATGTATGGCGACGCAGTTATTGCTGATGAGAATAGTGCGACAACTACTGTGACAACCAAAATAGCACCAACTACGATTAAAGCAACCTATAAGGACAGTGAGACAACCCCGACACCGAATCCGGAACCGACGCCGAATCCGAATCCAGAGCCAACGCCAACCCCAACACCGGCTCCAAATCCGACACCGGATCCGGCACCAACGACATCAACACCGGCTGCATCAACCACAACAGCACCGGCAGCTTCGGCAGCTGCGGCACCGGTTCAGGTAACATATAATATCTTAGATGGAGCGGGAAGCTCATGGACACAGAATACAGATGGAAGCCTTGCAATCCGAGGAAGCGGTGAGATCTCAAAATTCCGTGAGGTCAAGGTGGACGGAGTTACGGTTGATCCGGTTAACTATACGGTCACAGAAGGATCTACCATCATTACCTTCAAACCGGAATACCTTA
>ENA-OWRC01003078-OWRC01003078.1-human-gut-metagenome-genome-assembly--contig:-NODE-3078-length-11437-cov-2.513706_pt1 | contig 11437 bp, 10 predicted proteins | sample MGYA00248268_ERZ651895 | MGnify/ENA primary metagenome ERZ651895 (study PRJEB26924, sample SAMEA4378242) | human gut metagenome | biome: human gut; feature: human-associated habitat; material: faeces...
CTGGTCGGGTTCTTCATACCGGCCGGTACGTCCATGCCGCTGACTACCAGACGATGCTGCTGGTCTTCTACAGAACGTGCTCCAATCGCTACATAAGAAAGCAGATCAGATAAGTATCTGTAGTTTTCCGGGTACAGCATTTCATCTGCTGCGGTAAGACCGGTCTGCTCGATTGCATGAATATGCATTTTACGTATTGCCAGAAGTCCTGCCAGCAGGTCCGGTTTTTTCTCCGGATCCGGCTGATGCATCATTCCTTTATATCCTTCACCTGTTGTACGCGGTTTGTTTGTATAAATACGTGGGATCAGGATCAGCTTGTCACCGACTTTTTCATTTACTTTTGCCAGGCGGCCTGCATAATCCAGAACTGCCTCTTCATTATCTGCAGAACAAGGTCCGATGATCACCAGAAATTTATCGGATTCTCCGGTAAACACCTTGCGGATCTCCTCATCTCTTGCTTTTTTGATTGCTGCCAGTTCTTCTGACAGAGGATATTTTTCTCTGATCTCCTGCGGAGTCGGTAATTTTTTGATAAATTCGAAACTCATGGTATTCCATCGTGCGCAGGGCACGTCCTTTCTGCTAAATGTCATTGCTCATTATAGCCCAGATCGTGCGAGGATGCAAGAGAATTTAGCGATTTAAAGCGAAAAAGAGAAATGGAACGGATAAATTGCTGTGCTAAAGCGTTAATTTGGAAAATTATATTGACAGGTATACGGGTTTGCCATAAAGTAAAAATGTATCTGAAATGTTACAAAAAAAGTACGAGAGAGGGCAAAATTATGTACGGAACAATTTGGGCATTGCTGCCGCCTGTGGTGGCAATCGTATTGGCACTGATCACAAAAGAAGTATATTCGTCACTGTTTATCGGCATTGTTACGGGAGCTTTGATTTATACCGGATTTTCTCCTATTGCAACGCTGGATACGGTGATCAACGACGGATTCATCAATTCCGTTGCGGATGCATGGAATATCGGTATCTTCATGTTCCTGATCCTGCTGGGAACCATGGTGGCACTGATGAACAAGGCAGGAGGCTCTGCAGCTTTCGGCGAATGGGCGAAAAAGCATGTAAAGACCAGAGCGGGAGCGCTGCTTTCCACCTTTTTATTAGGTGTTCTGATTTTCGTGGATGACTATTTTAACTGCCTGACCGTCGGCACGGTTATGCGTCCGGTGACGGATAAGCACAAGATCACACGTGCGAAGTTAGCCTACATCATCGATGCGACGGCGGCACCGATCTGTATCATCGCGCCGATCTCAAGCTGGGCGGCAGCGGTCGGTTCTTCGCTTCCGGAAGACAGCGGGGTGGATGGCTTCAGTCTGTTCCTTCACACGATTCCGTTTAATCTGTATGCGCTTCTCACGATCTGCTTCATGCTCTTTTTGGTAGCAGGCGATTTTGATTTCGCGGCGATGAAACGCTATGAAGAACAGGTGAAAAAGACCGGAAAAGAGACGACGGTCGAAGCGGAGGCGATGGAGATCTCCGGCAACGGAAAGGTTATCGATCTGATTCTTCCGATCCTGGTTCTGATTGCGTTCTGCGTCAGCGGTATGCTGTATACAGGCGGCATCCTGGACGGCGTTGGTCTGGTCGAGGCGTTCGCCAACTGTGATTCGGCACTGAGCCTGGTGCTTGGTTCCTTCTTCACACTGGTGTTTATCTTTGTATTTTACATGATCCGCCGTGTCATCCGGTTCAATGAGTTCTGTGAATCCTTCACGATCGGCGTCAAGGCGATGATCCCGGCGATCATGATTCTGTGCCTTGCCTGGACTCTGTCTGGTATCTGCAGTGCGGATTACTTAAACATCGGCGGCTATGTCAAAGAGGTAGTGGGAGGCAATGCGCTGGTCGGCTCCCTGATGCCGGCCCTGATGTTCGTCATCGCGGCGGGGCTGGCGTTCTCGACCGGTACGTCCTGGGGTACCTTCGGTATTCTGCTTCCGATTGCATTTGCGGTGGTTGGCGCTGAAAATATGAACAGCCTTACGATCGTGACGGCTTCGATTCTGGCAGGTGCGGTCTGCGGCGACCATGTTTCCCCGATCTCGGATACGACCATCCTTGCGTCGGCTGGCGCCCAGTGCCACCACATCAACCACGTATCGACCCAGATCCCGTATGTGCTGTGCGTAGCAGCGTGCTGTTTCCTCGGTTATCTGGCAGCCGGAATTACCGCCAATGGCTGGGTGGGAACCGGCGTGGGATTCGCAGCGCTGATTGTGGTTCTGGTTATTCTGGATCGAAAGAATAAAGGGACGAAAGAGGCGTAAAAGCATCGGCAGTAAACGAAAATTGGTTCGTTTACTGCCGATTTTTGCGTTTATGCTATATCTATACAACCGCCGGCTCCAGGAGAAGCTTGCCGGTTTTATAGCGTTCTTTGCTGAATAACTTGATATTCATGCTGTCCTCCTGCCCGGCGAGATCCTGTAAGCAGGCATCTACCTTACCCTGTTCCAGGGATTCATAACAGGAGTGATGGTATCGTGTACCCCGATGCAGGATTCTGGGAAATTTGCCTGTGCGTACATGTGGGAGGCAGTTCCTTTTTCAACTGCTACCTTGTAGTCACCGCTTCGGAGTGCTTCTTCGCCGGTAATCTCTTTCGGACTGCTTTCGGTATTGACCATGACAACCTGGCCTGCGTCATAATATGTCTTGGAGAAGTTCATGACCTCTTTTCTCTGGTCGGTTGCACACAGGGCAGCCATGCCTATATCCAGCTTTCCCTCTGCCAGGGAGGCAGTCAGTGCGGAATAATCCATAACCTGGATATCACCGTCCAGCTCAAATCCCAGATAATCTTTCAGGGCGTTCATCATATCGATATCAAACCCAATCAATGTGGTTCCGTCTGTGTCGTAGTAAGTAAACGGCGCGAACAGTGCGGTGGTACCGAATTTAAGCTTTACGCCTTTCAGCGCGTCCTTGGCGCCAGCGCTGGTTTCTTTCGTTTCATCGGAGGAAGCGGTCGTATCTTCCGCTGGGGCATCGGTAGCAGCTGCGGTTGTTTCTGCCGGAGCAGAAGACTGTCCGCATCCTGCCATTGCCGTTGCTGTTATCACCTTTTTTTCATAATGGTTCCTCCTCTTTTTCAGCTGTGCCCGCGGTAAGCCGGCACGTGATCAGTTGCCATATAAATAAAAACAAGGACGCATTCATCGTAAAAGAGATGCGCCCTTGCAATTATTTTCTGTTATGTTTATTCTGCTTTTCCTGAATTGATGCCAATTATACGTGCGGTTTTTCGATATGTCAACTGAAAAATCTGCCATTTGTGTTATATATTGAAAAATTTTGCGTAATTTATATCAAAAAAATGATATCGAAAGTAATTTGCTGGAAAAAATCAAACAGAATGCGGTAATGTATGAAAAAATATTCAATATACGATAAATAAACGAGGCGATTTTTCGCTGAAATGAAAAAACTGCGCGCGTATTAGGGGGAACGAAATACGCACGCAGTTATCCGCTATAGGAATTGGATAAATGTCAAATAAGAACCCCCTCTTTGTAGACACTGTACAGATGGTCGGTAAACGCGTGCAGGTCATCGAGCGGGTTAGCATCCAGAATCAGGATGTCCGCCAGTTTTCCAGCCTCGATCGAGCCGCGCTGTGTGCCGATGCCGAGTTCGTTGGCAGCTGCGATGGTCGCACACCGGATGACATCTGCGTTTGGCATGCCGTATTCGTGCATGGTAAACATTTCCAGGTAGGCGGACGGGTGCGGACCAAAGTTGGCAGAGCCGGCGTCACTTCCGAGAATGATTTTCACACCGATTTCCATTGCCTTTTTAAAGGATTTCCGCTGGTTTTCAGCGACTACCTTTGCTTTTTCTACAATCACATCAGCGATGATGCCTTCGCTCTCTACAAGACTCTTGTAAACGGCTACCGTCGGTACCCAGCACTGTCCATGTTCCTTCATTTTTAGAAGGATTTCTTCGGTCATTTCAGCGCCGTGCTCGATCGTATCGATGCCAGCGTCCACGCATTTGGAGATGGCGTCATAGGAGAGCGCATGGGCGGCTACCTTCATATTCAGGCGGTGCGCCTCATACACCAGTGTTTCCAGTTCTTTCGGCGAATACATACACGGACCGACATCTTCCAGACCGGCAGCTCCGCCGCTCGCCATGATTTTTGCCCAGTGGATCGGCGGGATTGACATTTCGATATCATAGCCCTTTAAGCGCTTGATGCGATCGATCAGCTGTGCCTCCGTATTTGCGATAAAACCAATCATCGGGCAGTGTCCGTAGGAACCCTGGATGGCGCTTCCGGCAGGAAGAATATTGGCGCCCTGAATAATTCCACGGTTGATCGCGCTTGCCAGCGGAATGGCGGCGTCATCGTGGGAGCCGACATCCCGGACGGTGGTAACGCCCGCTTTCAGGGAATCCATTGCGCCGCGGACACCCTTTGCAAAGCAGACATAGTTGCCGTCCTTGATGGTATCCCCCATCGGATCCGGGGAAGTACCATCCCAGACAAGGTGGACATGGGCGTCCATGACGCCAGGAGTCAGATATTTGCCGGTACAGTCGACCGCGTCCGCTCCGTCCGGGGCTTTTTCGTCCAGTGAAACGATTTTTTTGTTTTCAATTTTAACATCAGCTGAGAAAAAGGTTCCTTTTTCTACATCCAGCACGTGTGCATTTTTCAGATAAAAAGCCATGAAATCCCTTCTTTCTTAATGGAAACGGCAGTTCCAAACGCGGTGGAAAATTGCAGTCGCGCTGGGACTGCCGGTTAAACACAATGAGTATTATTTATGCAGCTTCGCCTGCCAGTGTTTTCTGTGTGCAGGCAGATACGATAACGAGTACCAGGATAGAGATAGGAGCTGCAATCAGAGCACTCTGATATCCGCCCGGGCATCCGAGGAGTTCCCAGGTAAGTGTTGCAATCGCGCCGCAAAGCATGGACAGGAAGCCAGCCGGACGGGTTACTTTCTTAGAGAACATGGAGCCGAGGACTGCTGGTGTGATGCTGGCGCCGATCATGGTGTAAGACCAGTTCTGAAGCGCCAGAATTGTCGGGAAGAAGTTTAAAATAATCAGGGCGATGATACCGATTAAAGCAGTACCGATCCGGTTTACCCAGAGTGTCTGGGAGTCGCCCGGAGTTTTATTGATATACTGTTTGTAGAAGTCATACGTAACACTGGTTCCACAGGTCAGCAGGTAAGAAGTACCGGTTGTGATGATGAATGCGGTGGAAGCTGCTAACAGCATGCCGCCGATGAATGTCGGAATAATCGTCGTGGTAGACAGGAAGGACATACCTGCGTCAATGTTGGTACCAAATAAAACGCTTCCGGTGAAGGCGATGATGCCGACGCACGGCATAACGATGAGCGCCATAACGCCCCATCCGATGATGGCGTTTCTGGCTGTCTTATCAGTCTTGGCAGCGGTCAGACGGGTATAGAAGTTCTGGTCGCCGGTCTCAAGAAGGATAAGCGGCAGGAAAGAACCGATCCAGATGATGATGTTGCGTCCGCCGAAGAAGGAAAGCTTATTCGGGTCGATTGCAGCTGCGGTAGCGGTGATGGACTCCCAGCCGCCTCCGGCTTTGAGGACAAACGGAATACCGACGATACAACAGGCAACGATTAGGAATGCGCTGACTGCATCTGTCCATGCAACGGAGAAAAGACCGCCGGTAACAGAGAGGACAATAATGATAATAGTTGCGATCACGGTAGAGGTTTTCGGATCAATACCGGTTGTAATATTTAAAACGTATCCAAATCCTTTGTACTGTGAAGCAATGATACCAGCCATACCGAAGAGGTTGATGACAGAACCTAGGATCCGGGTCTCAGCGCCGTATTTCTGCTGGAGAATCTGCGGTACGGTAAAACAATTGCTCTTTCGAATCTGCTTGTATACACACATATAGATGATACAGAAAACGATGAACGGGATAACCCACTGGATACCAGCCCAGTAGCCGTAGTTGTAAGCGAGCGAGTTGCCGCCGCCGGTGATGGTTCCGCTTCCGACGGAAGTTGCGAGCAGTGTTCCCATTAAGACGAACGGACCTAAGCTTCGACCGGCGAGTGCATAGTCTTCACTGCTTTTTATTTTTTTTGATGCCCAGGCGCCGATTCCAATCATAACACCAAAATAAACAATAACGAAAATCAACAGGTGAGGGGCAGTTTTAAGTTCCATAAATGTCATAGTCATTTCCTCCTTGCTGTAATGGTTCAGAATGCGTTTTATTTATTCTACATTCAGATAACTTTTCGCTTCATAGACGGTGCCCTCTTTCATGACAAAGGAGCAGTCGCGCAGGGCGTCCTTGTCGGTGAGAAGATCCCGCTTCCATCCGGCGATATCGGCGTATTTGCCTTTTTCGATAGTGCCGGTGATGGAGTCAATTTCACAGATTTCTGCGTTATTTTTCGTGGCAGCCTGTAAGATGCGGAAAGCATCCATGCCGCTCTCCATCATGCAGCGGAATTCCATGCCGCTTTCATAATTCTGGTAAGCAGCGACGAAATCGGTGCCGTAGCCCAACTTGATGTGGCTGTCCACGATGATTTTCCGACCTTTCTGCATCCGTTCCTGATAAATTCCCAGCTTGCGCTGAAATTCCGGGGACTTCTGTGCCATTTTTTTCGGATCCGGATAAATCGCTTCATGGAACGGGCTGAAGGTAGGAACCAGATAGGTTCCGGTCTGTTCAAACATTTCGGCGGATTCTTCATCCATGAGGGAGCCGTGCTCGATTCCCGTGATACCGAAGCCCATCAGTTTTTTCATGAGGCGCGGTCCGTAGGCGTGAGCCGTGACCGGAATCCGGAGTTCTCTGGCGGTATCGAAAATCGCTTTAAATTCCGCATCATTTAACTGGATGTCGTCCGGATCATCATACGGAGTGGCAAATCCGCCGGTTGCCATGATTTTGATAAAATCGGCGCCGAGCTTTTTCTCCCGCCGGACCGCTGCTGTGAAGAAATCCGGTCCATTTCCAAGCCCGGAATACTGGTGTTCCATGAAATCACAGAGAACCGGGTTGCTCCGGACGGTCTGCGTCATGTCCGCATGGCTTCCGGTTGTACCGAGAAGATGCGGGGCAACAACCAGGCGGGCGCCAGGGAGATATCCCTCGTTGATTGCCCGTTTGACGTCGAGTTCATAGGATTCCCGGAACCATCCCATTGAGCGGATAGTTGTGAAACCGCCGTGCAGGGCACGTTCGGCGGTGCAATAGGTGGCGAGTGTGCGGTAACCGTCGGAGTTGTAGATGGTATCGCTGTAGACATCGCGCCAGTTGAAAAATTCCGGGTGCATATGAGCGTCGATCATGCCGGGAGTCACGGTCAGGTGGCTTAAATCCAAGATTTCAGTTCCTTCCGGACATGGGAGGTTGCTGCCGACTTCTTCAATGTATTTGCCGTGGACCAGAATTTCTGCGTGCTCAAGAAAACGAGCTTCCAGTCCGGTATATAATTTTCCGCATAGAATTTTAATCCATTTATCCGACATATACCTACCTCCTGTGTGTTCAATTTTGGAAAACAATTTTTAGATGAATGCACTCACTGAATATGTTCATTTAAAAAATACCACAGGTTCAGGGCATAAGTCAATAATTAATCTGATAATTTGTTAATTTCATTTATTATAACAGAAATAGTTGAAAGAAATTGTAATATATGAATTAATATAGACAGAATACAGGATGTACAGAAGTCTGAACGATAGTTTATAGACAAAACACCGGAATGGAATTGTGATGAATGCCCAACAGTTCCATTCCGGTATCTAAAAAGAAATTTCACGAAATTAAATCGGTTTTCTAATATATGAAAAGATGATTTCCCACCATTTTAATGCCTGGGTGTCGATATCAAACTGTCTGCGCCGCAGCAGCCAGTCCAGAAGCATTCCGCGGCTCGACTGGAGCATCAGATCATAGAAATCATATTCGTCTAAATCTGCCCGGATGGAACCTTCCTTCTGGCAGGCTTCAAACAGGAAATGATAAATCTGGTAGAGAGCGCGGCTTCCATCCGTCAGGGTGGATTCCTCCTGCTGATTCCGGAGGTTGTAGATATAGAGGCTCCGCAGGTTGCTGTAGCTGGAAACGGCTTTCTGGACGAAGAAATAAAAGCGGGCAAGCTTGTCCATGGCGGACAGATCCCTGTATTTTGCATGGGTACTCAGCTGCTCATAGAAGTTGACGTAGAGATCGTCCAACGGTTCCGCATTCTGCGCCGCCATCTCTTCTTTATTTTTAAAATAGCGGTAGATGGAGCCGACCGAGGTCTGAGCCGCATCCGCAATATCCTGGATGGTGACATCCTCGAATCCCTTTGTTTCAAAGAGATCAAGCGCACAGGTCAGGATGCGTTTCCGCGTTTCCAGCGCCTGCTGTTTTCGTTTGGTTAAATTTTCGCTCATATATGTCCATGCAGAAGCGCACCGTCTTCTGCCCCTTCCTGAAATTCATGGTAAATAAGTATCCTGATTTTATTATATCGGATTTTGTGTAAATATGCCAATGAAAAAAGTGTAAAGTCAATTGAATTTATAGGATAAAATTCATATTTATGAAATAGCGGTGGCATGGAAACTTTGGAAAAACGCATTCCCCACCAGCGATAAACTCCGTTCCTTCCGTTTGACCAGACAGATACTTGAGTGGATCTGGGGCTGGGTGATGATCCGGCGGATCAGGGCGGGATCGGAATTTAAACAGAGGGCAGATTCAGGCGCGAGCGCGATGCCCAGCCCTTCGGACGCCCATAAAAGGGCGGTTCTGGCATCGTCGGCAATGCAGACGATGTTCGGTTCCAGCGCCTGTTCCTCAAAATACCCCAGAATCAGCGGCTGCCAGCGGCGGTAAAGAATGAGCGGCGCGCGGGTGAGGGCGGAGAGGGGAAGAGATGTGGGCGTATGGCTTTTTTGTGGTTCGGAAGCGTCGGATGCAGGCATAGGGTGGGAACTTTGAATCACAGAACCAGTGTCGGATGGAGGAATGTCGGTCAGAAGGGCATTCGGGCATTCTTGGTAATGGCTCCAGATCATTTCGCGCCCGATCGCCAGAAATGCCTCCGGCGGCAGTGTCTGCATCTCCAGCCCGGCTTTGGCAAATGGCGTCCGGATCACGGCGAGGTCGATCTGGTTGGAGTGAAGCAGATCGAGCAGGTGGTAGGAATTGGACTCATGGAGTTCAAACAGGGCTTTGGGATAGGATCGCCGGAATGGGGCAAGATAATGCCGGGTCACAAATTCGACGGCGGAGGAGATGATGCCAAGGCGCACAACGCCCTGAATCTCCTGTTTCTGTGCAGTCAGCTCCGTGCGGGCAGCCTGGCTCAGATCGAGGATCGCAAGCGCCCGGTCGTAGAACGTCTTTCCAGCAGGTGTCAGGCGGATGCGGCGGGAACCGCGCTCAAACAGCGTCACACCCAGTTCTGCCTCCAGAAGCTTCATCTGGTGGCTGAGCGGAGGTTGTGAGATATTCAGTTTTTTGGCTGCCTGGGAAATATTTCCCTCGTTGACGATGGTGGTGAAGTAGGATAACTGGCGAAGTTCCATAAATGCTCCTTCCTGTTCGGATTCGTTGTAAAACTGTGTATACGGCAGATATATTATATAACAAAATCCGATAGAATAACTGGCGAACTATATTTTTTCGATATATATTCTATATCCGAATGGTATTTTTCAGGCTCCTTGAATTCTGGTATGATACATAAGCAGGTATATACTGGAAATTCCAGAGAAATAAAAGTGTAGGAATAATACGGAAGGGAGTGTGCAGAAATGAAAGAACTGCTGGATATGTTTCTGACATTTGCCAGAATCGGCGGCTTTACCTTCGGCGGCGGATATGCGATGCTGCCGATGCTGCAGAAAGAGGTAGTCAATGGACGCCATTGGGCGACGGATGAAGAATTGATGGATTACTACGCGATCGGTCAGTGTACACCGGGTATCATTGCAGTCAACACGGCGACGTTTGTCGGCTACAAGAACCGGGGGATTCCGGGGGCGATTGCGGCGACGCTGGGAGTCATTGCACCGTCGCTTGTCATCATTATGATTATCGCGGCATTTATCTCGAACTTTATTGAACTTAGCGCTGTGAGCAGCGCCTTTGCAGGTATCCGCGCCTGCGTTTGTGTGCTGATCGGCAGTGCGGTTGTCAAGCTGGCGAAGAAATCGCTGGTTGATAAAGGAGCGATCGCGATTGCGGCGGTTGTGTTTGTACTGTCACTGTTTACATCGGTTTCCCCGGCGCTTCTTGTTGTCGTGGCGGGTGCGATCGGGATTGTACTGAAGGGCGGAAAGGGGGAGAAGAAATGATGCTGATACTTGAATTATGCTTCCGCTTCTTCTGCTGCGGACTGTTTGCGATTGGAGGCGGACTGGCGACCCTCCCGTTCCTTTACAATATTTCCAAGGAGACGGGATGGTATACCTTTAGTGATATTTCCAACATGATCGCTGTCTCCGAGTCCACACCGGGACCGATGGGCGTCAACATGGCGACCTACGTCGGCTTCCATATTAAAGGGATTCTCGGCGGACTGGCAGCGCCTCTCTCACTGGTGCTGCCGTCGGTCATCATCATTGTGATTATCTCGAAGATTCTCGATAAGTTTAAATCCTCTTCGATCGTACAGAATGCCCTCTATGGTCTGCGCGCGGCATCTACCGCCCTGATTGCGGCAGCAGGTATCGGCGTGGCAAAGATAGCGTTCCTCCATGTCGGCGAGGATGGCAGCCTGGCGTTTTCCGAGCTGTTTTCCATCATCAACTGGAAAGCGATCGTACTGTCGCTTGCGATCTGGTACGGCTTAGTTAAATGGAAAAAGCACCCGATCCTCTATATCGTGGTGGCGGCTGTGGCCGGAATCGTGTTCCAGTTCCACTAGGGAAGATAGAAGAAAATAGAACCATTTCCAGAAGGGGGAGTGCAGTATCTGTATACTCTTTTGGGGTGGTTCTTTTTTGTCATAGGAGGCTTCGACCTATGACAAAAAATGCTCCGTGGGATGCGCCAAGGCACATGCTTTGCTTATGGGACTTTCTTTATAAGAAAGCATGACAATAAAGTGAAATAATGATTAGAAACAGAATGAATAAAACTGAATTACACAACAATTACAAAAATATAATCAGATAAATAAAGAAAAATATGAAAAATAATTAGAAATAATACTTGACAAAACGGAAATTATCCTGATCCATAACCGGTGCCAACGTAGACAAATTCCCAGCATACGTCAACTTATCCAAACAAATCACCCGGTCCTGCGGGTGTTCCTTCAACATATGAAACACAAAATTCGACCCAATGAAACCGGCACCGCCGGTTATTATTATATTCATTCTATCGTTCACTCCCATTTTTATAATATTTTAATTACATATTACT
>ENA-OWRC01003091-OWRC01003091.1-human-gut-metagenome-genome-assembly--contig:-NODE-3091-length-11397-cov-6.732851_pt1 | contig 11397 bp, 8 predicted proteins | sample MGYA00248268_ERZ651895 | MGnify/ENA primary metagenome ERZ651895 (study PRJEB26924, sample SAMEA4378242) | human gut metagenome | biome: human gut; feature: human-associated habitat; material: faeces...
ATATCCTAAGCTACAGGCGTATCCGCCGATATTTAGCCTTGTCGCTTAAAGCGACTGAGGAGCATGTGACTTTAGTCATGTGAGATCCACAAAGCATAGAATCAATGATAAGATAAATCTGTTTTATTGACTCCATATTTTGTACAAAGGAGAGAATGTGTATGAGAAAGAAAAGTAAAAGTGCAGCGATACTGGCTGTGGTCATGGCGATGACACTGGCAGGAAGTTCCGCAGTATATGCTGAGGAGAATTCTTCTGCGAAAACAGCTGAAACGGATGATAATGAAAAGGAAGACACGAGAGCAGCAGAGAATGAACCTGCTCCATGCAATGAAGGCGAACATGAGCTTATAGAAAGCAAAGTTGTTCTGCCAACCTGCACAGAAAGAGGTTATACGATCTACAAATGTAAAGTGGATGGCTGCACCTACGAAGAAAAGAGAGATGAGACAGCTGCACTTGGTCATGAACTGAAAGAAGTTTCTATTCAGGAGGCGACAGCAGATAAACCAGGTGTGATCACATATAAATGTCAGAGACAGGGATGCGATTATACAGAACTGTCGGAGATTCCGGTCAAAAATACGAATGCTGTTGATGGTAAAACAGATGATGCAGATACAAAGACGGATGAGAAGCCGGGAACAGATGCTGACGGCAAATCAGAAGATGGCAAAACAGATGCTTCAGAAGAAAATAAGAATTCTAATACAGAAAATGCTTCCGTAGATAAAGACAGTACTTCCGGAAAAACAGAACCCACTGATTCAGATACTTCTGCCGATAGTAAAAATGAAGGTGCAGAGAAAGACCTGCCAGAGGAAGACCTGCCAGAGGAAGACCTGTCAGAGGAAGATATTGATGAAGAATATGCTTCTTATGCGTCTTCAACTTCTACAGACATTGTAACGGAGTATGATCCGGAAACTGCAGTTGGTACGATTCGTGTTGCAAAGAAAGATTCGGATGATCCGACAGAAACAGAGGAAGTTACCGGTATGACAGTTCCAGCGGGAACGACAGAAATCAAGAAAGATGCCGATGGAAACATCACGGATCTGGCAGTTTCTACAGCTATTGATGAGGTTAAAAACGGATTTTTTCTGACAAGTGAGAATAAGAAACTTCATTCGATTTCTATTAGTGATAAGAAAAATCCGAAAGATCATTGGATCACGCTGAGTGCCAAAGAATCTGCCACTGAGCTGGGAATCCGTCTCCGCAATGGAAATAATAAAATTATTATAACACTTACGGAAAATGAGAAACCATTGAATATCATCAAGGTTTCTGACACAGAGAAAGATGTGATTTTGACGACTTCCACCGATGGAACCTGTGTGATCAATAAGGCGGTTCAGAATATTTCGGTGGATAAAGATGGGAAGTATTCAGATAAGAAAACTCTGGGCAGAAAGAACCAGATCATTCTGAATGATGTAAATGGAAGTGCTCCATATCTGGAACTTGAGTATGTGAAAGACGAGGTTGCAACGACATCTGCATCTGAAAAAGACGAAGATGCTGCAAGAAATTTGGAAACTAAAAATACCAAAGCAGGAGATTCTGAATCCAAAGGTGCTGAAGCGGAGAAACAGAAAGATCCGGATGAAGAATTATACTGGATTCAGCCATATGGGGAGGAAAACCAGGAACCGATCGTAATCACAGTTTATAAGAAATAAAAGTGTTTTTACAACAGATATGTCTGGATTTTTTATGTGAGTAAAAAAACAGGTCATTATCGTCCAAAACAGGAGATAATGACCTTGTTTTTTTGCATACGATTTTACAAAATGGTTAATTCTGATGCAATAAGCAGATTAATACTTACCAACAACGGTTGCTTTGAGCAGATTTGTGTTGCCAGGATGTCCAAGAGGAACACCAACTGTAAGAACAACGATATCTCCTTCTTTGACATAACCGTGTTCCTCAGCTGCTTCTGTAGCGTGAAGAAGAAGAATCTCCATGCTGTACTCCTCTTTGGTCAGGAGTGGTGTTACACCCCAGATCAGGTTCATCTGACGCCAGGTACGCTCATCCGGAGTACATGCAATGATCTGGCATCCCGGACGATATTTGGAAACCATGCGTGCAGTATTTCCGGAACGGGTAACTGCGATGATGGCTTTTGCATTCAGGTCGATTGCTGTCATGCAGGTAGCATGAGAAATAGCGGTAGTTACATTTGTAGCATGATCTTTTGAAGAAGTGCTGAACTGTTTATTGTAGTCAACATCAGCTTCTGTACGAACTGCAATTTTAACCATTGTCTTAAGTGCTTCAATTGGGTATTTACCTGCAGCGGTTTCACCAGACAGCATAATCGCACTGGTACCCTGATAGATCGCGTTGGCAACGTCAGTAGTCTCTGCACGGGTTGGACGTGGATTCTTGATCATGGAATCCAACATCTGAGTAGCTGTGATAACCTGTTTGCCGGCACTGTATACCTTTGCAATGATATCCTTCTGGATAACCGGTACGTCTTCGAGTGGAATTTCAACACCCATATCACCACGGGCAATCATGATACCATCTGCAGCTTCAATGATGCTGTCGATGTTGTCCACACCCTGCTGGTTCTCGATCTTTGCGATGATTTTGATGTCATGTCCGCCGTTTTTCTCAAGGATATCACGGATTTCTTTGACATCGGCAGCAGTTCTGGTAAAGGAAGCTGCAATAAAATCATAGCCTTCTTTAATACCAAACAGGATATCATCGTGATCTTTTGGGCTGATAAACGGCATGTTTACTTCTACACCAGGGAGGTTGACGCCCTTCTTATTGCCGAGAACACCACCGTTTACGACTTTACAGATGATGTCCTGACCTTTGATCTTCTTGACTTCAAGTCCGATCAGACCATCATCGATCAGAATGCTGTTGCCTGGTTTGACATCTTTATATAAATCTTTATAGGTAACAGAAACGATTTTTTCGTTTCCTACGATTTCTTCTGTAGTTAAGGTAAATTCTTGACCTTCCTTCAGTGTGACCTTTCCATTTTCAAATTCGCGGATACGAATTTCAGGCCCTTTTGTGTCGAGAAGCGCAGCTACCGGTTTATTGAGTCTTGTACGAATTTCTTTTAATTTATCAATACGGCCTTTTTGTTCATCATGTAAACCATGAGAGAAGTTAAAACGTGCTACGTTCATTCCTTCTTTAACGAGTTCTTCCAGAACACCGTCCTTATCAGTAGACGGACCAAGGGTACAGATAATTTTTGTTTTGCGCATTCAAATTCCTCCTACTTTTCCTTAAAAATACACCTTTATTCTAACATATTATTTTCAATGTACAAGTAAAGTTTTTGATAAAATGCACGTTAAATTTCTAATATTTATTTACATTATTGTGAGAAAAATATATGGGAATCGAAAGTAAAATAAAAGAAAAATTCCGATGTCTGAAATTATTTATCTCAGTCGAGAAGACTCCCACATCTTCAGGTGGTGAGTAATAGCAAATTTGTCTCAGTGGGAGTCCAATCTCCGACTGAGATAAACGCTCCGCGAGGATGCGCAGTGATTCTGATAGGAATATGTCAGCTTCGCTAACCAGAATCACGCGCCAAGTCTCACGGACGTTCGACTTGAATTAAAAAGTAGCAGACATCGGAATATGTAAAATTAAATTTTATAAATTTAGAAACGAGTATGACGATTGATGTACTTGGCTTTATATTTAGAGTATACGATCGTCTGATCTTTGTACAGACCATAGTATCCGGATACGGCATAACTGATCGAAACGGCAATCAGATAATAGGATGCACCGCGGAAGCCAAACAGCTCAAATGCGATCAGGATGGAAGTGATCGGGCAGTTGGTAACGCCACAGAAAAGGGCTGCCATTCCGGCGGCTGCACAGATGGATGGGGAAAGACCGATCAGGTGTCCCATGATACATCCGAATGTTGCTCCGATGCAGAAGGAAGGAACAATCTCACCGCCACGGAAACCGGCGCGCATGGTCAGGGCAGTGAGTACGAGCTTCCAGAAAAAGTCCAGCGGGCGAGCCTGACCATTCTCGACAGCAAGTTCGATCAGGTTATTTCCGGCACCCATATAATCAGAGGTGCGCAAAAAGAGTGTGATCACAATAATGATGGCACTGGCTGCGACGATACGGATATATGGATTTTTTAAAAATTTCGCATAAAGTTTGCTGACACCCTGAAGTGCCATACAGAAAATAATACTGATGGCAGCACAGGCAACGGCAACAAGAACCATCTTGAGTCCTGTTTCGATGGTAAGTTCCGGGATATTGACTACATGAAAAGATTCCGGATTGATGCCAAAGCCGGCCGCAAACTTTGAGGCAATAATGGATGCAATCACACATGGAACCAGTGCGGCATAATACATAATGCCAACGCTCACGACCTCCATAGAAAAGACTGCCGCCGCCATCGGTGTTCCGAAAACTGCGGAGAAAGCAGCACTCATACCGCACATGACCATGACATGACGGTCTTCTTCATCGAGGTGAAACCAGCTTCCAAGCTGATTGCCGATGCTTCCGCCGAGCTGGATCGCCGCGCCCTCACGACCGGCAGATCCACCGGCAAAGTGAGTCAGGATCGTAGAAACGAAAATCAGCGGAGCAGAACGAAAAGGCACATCATCCTGAGAACGGATCGTTGATAAAACCTGATTGGTTCCGCCATCTTCCTGACCGAATTTCTGATACAGAAAAACAATGATCAGACCGGAAACAGGAAGCAAGAAGAATACCCAGAAATGCTCTGTACGATAGTTGGTTACGAATTTCAGTACTCTGGCAAAAAGGCTGCTGATGAAGCCTACGCTCAGTCCGGTCAGTACTGCCAGAACCAGCCATTTGATAAGATTGGTCATATCATATCGAATGTGATCGATATAATAGTGCAGGTTATGGATTTCTTCTGGTTTTTTTTTATCCTGTGTGTTGTTCATGGCTTCCTTTTATTCCTGGGTAATTCCGGTTACTTCGTATCCGGCATCTTTGATCGTCTGACGGATCTTGTCCTCATCAACCTTTTCCGGTGCTGTGAAAACGGTTGTGTTATTTTCGTGAGAAGATACAACATCCTCTGCACCGAATGCTTTCTTGATTGCTTCGTTTACATGTGCTTCGCAATGTCCGCACATCATTCCCTCAACATTAACTGTAACTTTTACCATAGTTTTTTGCTCCTTTTCTTTTTTATTATAATCATTTTTTACTTCAATGGAAGTAGCTTGTTTAATTTTTTTGTCCTTTTTTGTGTCGTGGATCTTAAACAGGTTCAGACGAAGGGCATTGGTGACAACGCAGAAGCTGGAAAGACTCATTGCGGCGGCACCGAACATCGGATTCAATGTCCATCCGAAAATCGGGATCCATACACCGGCAGCCAGTGGAATGCCGATCACATTGTAGAAAAATGCCCAGAAAAGATTTTCGTGGATATTTTTCAGGGTTGCACGGCTGAGACGTACTGCAGCAGGAACATCGCTTAAACGACTCTTCATCAGAACGATATCAGCGGCATCGATCGCGATATCAGTTCCGGCACCGATCGCGATTCCGATATCTGCGCGGGTAAGTGCAGGGGCATCGTTGATTCCGTCACCGACCATGGCTACTTTGCCCTGTTCCCTGAGTGAACGGATCACACTTTCCTTGCCATCCGGGAGAACACCTGCGATGACATCATCAACACCGGCCTGTGCACCGATCGCTCTTGCGGTGCGTTCATTATCACCGGTCAGCATGACAACACGGATTCCCATATTCTGGAGTTCTTTGACCGCCTGTGGGCTGTCTTCTTTGATAACATCGGCAACAGCGATAATGCCGACCAGTTTACCATTCCGGGCAAAAAGCAGGGGCGTTTTTCCTTCTTCTGCAAGTTTTTCTGCCTTCTGGGAAAGGGTGGCAGGAACGTTTACCTGGCTGCTGATGAATTTCATGCTTCCACCGATCAGAGTTTCCTGTTCGAGCACTGCAGAGAGTCCGTTTCCGGGAAGGGCATGGAAATCAGTAACCTCCGGCGCTGTAAGATGTTGTTCTTCAGCATGTTTGAGAATCGCTTTCGCGAGCGGATGTTCACTTTTTTTCTCCAGGGCAAATGCCATGGTGAGAAGTTCCTGTTCGGAGATTCCGTCTGCAGGGAGCAGATCAGTAACTTCCGGCTGGCCGCTGGTGATCGTACCGGTCTTGTCCAGGGCAACAATCTGAACCTTGCCGGCCTCTTCGAGAGAAACGGCAGTTTTGAACAGGATACCATTCCTGGCTCCCATTCCATTGCCGACCATGATCGCTACCGGAGTAGCAAGTCCGAGGGCACATGGGCAACTGATAACGAGAACGGAGATACCGCGGGCAAGAGCATAGCCAAATTCATGTCCGGTCAGAAGCCAGATGATTGTGGTAACGATTGCAATCGTAATAACTGCCGGAACAAAAACACCGGAAACGCGGTCTGCGATTTTGGCGATCGGAGCTTTGGTAGCGGCAGCATCACTTACCATTTTGATGATCTGGGAGAGAGTGGTGTCTTCGCCGACACGGGTTGCTTCGCATTTGATAAATCCGGACTGGTTGACAGTTGCGGCGGAAACAAGATCTCCGGCTGCTTTGTCAACAGGGATACTTTCGCCGGTAAGGGCAGATTCATTGACGGCGCTGGTTCCTTCAACGATCACACCATCGACCGGGATATTTTCACCAGGACGTACGACAAAGATATCACCCTTGTGAACCTGTTCGATCGGAACGGTTACTTCCTGATCGCTTCTAAGAACAATGGCGGTTTTTGGGGCAAGTTTCATGAGGCTCTTAAGAGCATCAGTCGTTTTTCCCTTGGAACGGGCTTCGAGCATTTTTCCAACAGTGATCAGCGTCAGGATCATTGCGGCGGACTCGAAATAAAATTCCATCATGTAGTTCATAACGGCAGCAGAATCACCGTCTACCTGTGCTCTTGTCATGGCAAAAAGTGCGTAGACACTCCATATAAATGAGGCCATGGAGCCGAGTGCAACCAGTGTGTCCATATTGGGGGCACGGTGCCACAGACTCTTAAATCCGCTGATGAAGAATTTCTGGTTGATGACCATGACGATTCCGGCAAGCAGAAGCTGGACAAGTCCCATAGCAACGTGGTTATCGTTAAAAAATGCCGGGAGTGGCCAGCCCCACATCATATGTCCCATGGAGAAATACATCAGAACGAGTAAAAACCCGATGGAAGCGATCAGGCGGCGTTTGAGAACCGGCGTTTCGTGATCCTCCAGGGCTTCCTCGGCTTCAGACATGGAAATCTGTTCCTTATTTGCACCCTTGAGTGATGCGCCATAACCTGCCTGCTCTACGGCAGTGATGATGTCATGAGAGGATGCAGTTCCTTCAACTCCCATAGAATTTGTCAGAAGGCTGACCGAGCAGGATGTAACTCCCGGCACTCTGGATACGGCCTTCTCCACACGGGAACTGCAGGCAGCGCAGCTCATTCCGGTGACGTTGTATTGTTCCATTGTATTACCTCCTTATTTCATTAGCTTCTGCAGAGTTGCAACCAGCTCGTCGATGGTTTCATCTTTACCTTCGCGGATATCACGAGCCACACAGGTACGGATATGATTCGCGAGAAGTTCTTTGTTAAAAGAATTGACGGCGGCATTAACGGCGGCTGACTGAATGAGGATATCGTTGCAGTAAGCATCGTTTTCCAACATTCCTATGATTCCCCGGATCTGCCCTTCGATACGTTTGAGGCGGTTGATGAGTTTCTTGCGGTCAGCTTCTGAACGGTCGGTGTGCTTCGTACAGCAGCAGGCAGGAGCGGATGGGGTGGCATTATCATTGCTGTAACAAGATTTTTCCTGAGCAGCTGCTTGTTCCTTTATAATTTCTTCTGTCTTTGTAGAGGAACTGGCATTAAAGTTATTATGATCCATAAGCAAACTTCCTTTCGTTCGAGATTTATTATATCAGATGTGAGATGACTCCCACCTCGCAGCAAGAATGCCGATGGCATTCCTGAATCGCATACCCTACAGGGGTATATTTACTATACTTGTAATATATACCCCATGAGGGTATGTGTCAAGGGAAAATATAAAAAAAGAGGGATATCAGGGAATTATACCCCGATAACCCTCTTGCTGATAAGCAAGGATACCCCGGCGGTCAGCGCTTCCGCAATCCAGAAAGCGTTCCATACACCAACGGCTCCGAAGAAATGACTCAGGACAAATGCTGCCGGAAGGATAATGACCAGGTACCTGCAGAGAGAGACGATCAATGAGGCAGTTCCTCTGCCAAGTCCCTCCAGTGCACCACATGCTGTGACGGATACAGAAGAGATCAGAAATCCTGCACAGATGATTCGGAGTGCTGTTTTGCCTGCGGCAATTGTCTGAGGATTTGTGGTAAACATGCCGATCAGCTGTCCCGGAACAGTCAGACAGATGATCGTTCCGACAAGCATGATCACACCACTCATACAGAGCGTAACATAATAGATTTTTTTCACACGTTTATGTTCCCCGGCACCATAGTTATAACCAATGACCGGACGCATTCCCTGTACGATTCCACTTGCCGGAAGATACAGGAATGTCTGTAGTTTGTAGTAGATTCCAAGGATCACGACATAACTCTGTGAGTAGGCTGCCAGGAGTCCGTTCAGTGCAGAAACCAGGACAGAAGGCAGCGCAAGATTCAGTGCACCTGGGATGCCGACAGAGTATAATCTTGCTGCCAGAGCCATGTCCGGGTGGAGATGGCTGCGGCTGAGCTGAACCTGGAGAGGTTTTATTTTATATACGATCAGGTAGAAAACAAGATTAAATACCTGTCCCAACCCGGTTGCCAGTGCAGCGCCTTCAATACCCAGTGCCGGGAACGGACCAAGGCCAAAGATCAGCAGCGGATCAAGAATGATATTGGAAACACAGCCGACCAGAAGCCCGATCATCGTAATCTTCATCTTGCCGACACCCTGGAAGATCTTTTCGTAGGCAAGATTTATGGTGTTTATGACAGCAAAGAGAAAAACAATTGTAGAATAGCGGATCCCGAGATCAGTTACATCTGCATCGGAAGTAAACAGAGACAGAAAACCCGGCATGATAAGAATACATCCGATCATCAGAATAACTCCGTGGAGTGCAGAAAACATCAGGCCGTGTGTGGCTGCTTTGCTGGCAGTCTCCCTGTTTCCGGCACCAAGACAGATGGCAATCTGTGAACTGATACCAATTCCAAAACCAATCGCAATCGCATTGGCGAAGTTTTGGACAGGAAAAACAAGCGACAGCGCGGTCATGGCATTTTCACTGATCTGTGCGACAAAGAAACTGTCCACGATATTGTACAGAGAATTTACGAGCATTGAGATGACCATTGGCAAAGCCATGGACAGAATCAGTGGAAAGACCGGTTTTTCTTTCATAAATGTATCGTTCATAGAAAACTCCTTTCAAATAAAAACATCTGCAAGTGCCGGTATTTCTGAAAAATCTGTATCGGCGGAGCAGACATAAAAAAACGCCGCACAACTACCGCAATGGGTAATTGTGTGGCGAAAAATGGTCGGACCAGAAAAATCCACACTATGTTTTGGAAATTAAAATTGTTGTAAACATGAAAGAACAGAATCGTTGTTTACAGACACAGATTGTAGCATATAAATAAGAAGAACGTCAATAAGAAGATTGTACAAAAAGGAGATGTCCGACCTCATTTGGATGGTCAGGTATCTCCTTCCGTCAAATCTCCAGATCACGGATCTTCTGATTCGTCCATGGATTTCGCTGCTGGAGGGTGATCTCTTTTGAAACGTATGGGTGGAGTAATGTATTAAATATAAACGGAATCGTTCGCAGATTATTGTATACAACTCTGTACAACTGGCCTTCTTGCGGGGATTTCAACAATGTGCTACACTAAAGTATGATTTGAAATGATGAGGATGAAAATGAATTAAGAAGAAAGGAAGCAGGTGTTTCAAAGGAAGGAAACATGCGGAAAGTAGAATATTATGAAAACACTTCTTACATTACAGCTCACGATCTTTCTACTTGTAGCTGTAGGATTTTTAATAAAAAAAATACATATCATCGGACCGCAGGGGCAAAAAAACATCAATGACCTTGTTATTTATCTGATCCTGCCGTGTAACATTCTTCATGCATTTACGCAGAGTGCGGCAGATGGAAATTTTATGAAATATCTGGAAATCCTTCTTATATCTATAGGCATCCAGGTATTCTGTGTTATTTATGGAAAAGTGATGTTCCGCAAAGAACCGGAGGGACGATATAAATGTCTGCAGTATGGAACCATCTGTTCAAATGCGGGCTTCCTTGGGAATCCGATCGCGGAGGGAATTTATGGTGCGGAAGGTCTGGTACTTGCCAGCGTTTACCTGATCCCGCAGAGGATCATGATGTGGTCTTCCGGCCTGGCTGTTTTTTCCGGAACCAGTGACAAAAAGAAAACTTTGAAAAAGGTTATGACACATCCGTGCATTCTGGCATGTGTTCTTGGAATTATTCTGATGGTTACGGGACTTCCACTGCCACTTGGACTTGACGGTGCAGTAACGGCAGTTGGAAACTGCAACACTGCTATGTCCATGATGGTCATTGGCATGATCCTGGCTGACATTGATCTCAAAGATTTCTGGGACTGGACAGTTGTAAAATATACCGTACACAGACTGGTCGTTATTCCGGCGGTCGTTTATATTGTATGCAGTTTCCTGCCATTGAATAAAACAGTCCTTGGTCTTTGTGTGCTTCTGGCAGCGATGCCGGCGGGTGCGACAACCAGTATCCTCGCAGAAAAGTATCAGGTCGATTCACCGTTTGCAACGAAGATGGTTATCTTTTCCACGCTGCTGTCATTGCCAACGATCTGTCTGTGGAGTATCTTCCTGCAGTAGGAGAAGTAGAAGAGGATTTGTAATAATGCATAGAGTTCTATATATGGATATGCTAAAATAGAACAAAAGGGAGAGGTAGGTGGAAACCTTAAGCCTGAAAAATATGCTGGATGAAATATTTGCAGGGTTACTTTCATCTACAGAAGATGCCGGAGCTGATTGTGCCAGTGCTCAATGAGATATTTGGAACAAATTATCCACTTGATGTTCCGTTGGAACAGCTACGAAATGAACACCAGACGCTGAATGGTGAAAAAATTACTGATTCATACTTCAGAATTGGAAAAAAAGGTTATCATTTCGAATGCCAGAGTACAGGTGACTCGAAAATGGTGATCCGAATGGTGGAGTATGATTTTGCAATCAGCATTGAAAACGTGAAAAAAGAAAATTAATAAAAGTGAAACAGCGATAATCATATTTGGAATATCCCAGTTCTTCATCCAGTTCCTGATCAAGGGCGC
>ENA-OWRC01003093-OWRC01003093.1-human-gut-metagenome-genome-assembly--contig:-NODE-3093-length-11394-cov-3.286092_pt1 | contig 11394 bp, 8 predicted proteins | sample MGYA00248268_ERZ651895 | MGnify/ENA primary metagenome ERZ651895 (study PRJEB26924, sample SAMEA4378242) | human gut metagenome | biome: human gut; feature: human-associated habitat; material: faeces...
AGGATATCCTCGAGCGCACCGGGGCGATCGGCCAGCGACGCCGCAAGCTGCCAGAGCGCTCGTACCGCTTGGCTCGGCGTCATACCGGCCCTGGAGAGAGCGGCGTCCCCACTCCTTTTAAGATCGGCATCGAGACGTACGTTGATCTGAGCGGCTGTTGTGGTCATGACCCCTCCTTAATTCTTCAAAACTATCATAAATCTCTATGGTAGATACGTAAAGCATGTATAGCATTTACAAGCATTAGCCGTACTCTGTACACAAAAAGCCGCCGAGGCACACTGCACCTCGGCGGCCACGTATCGCTGATCTAGTTCGGTTTCACCCTTTGCATTCGCCCAGATAAAACCTGCCAAAATTAACATCCCTTTTTGGCAGGTTTTAGAGCTCCACACTTTCGGCGCCGTTGATGGTTAGGTTGCGCTCGTAGAAGGCGGTGAGGGCGCGGATGGCGTACATCACGTCGCGCACGCCGCCGGTCTCGTAGCTCGAGTGCATGGCAAGCTGCGGCAGGCCCACGTCCACGGCATGCATGCTCGCCTGCATGTTCGACAGGTTGCCGAGCGTGGAGCCACCCGCCATATCGCTCTTGTTTGCGAAGGCCTGCGTGGGCACGTCGGCGTCATCGCAGATGGCCTGGAACACCGCGCGACTAAAGGCATCGGTGCAGTAGTGCTGGTTGGCGGCCTCCTTGATGACGATGCCGCCGTTGAGCACAACCTGGTTGCGGGCGTCGCACTTCTCGGCGTGGTTGGGGTGCACGGCATGCGCGTTGTCGCAGCTCACGAGCATCGAAGCGGCAAGCGCACGGTGGTACGACTCGTCGTCAAAGCCCAGCGAGCCGTTAATGCGGCGCAGTGCATCGGCCAAGAACGTCGACATGGCGCCCTGCTTGGTCTCGGAGCCAACCTCCTCATTATCAAAGCAGCAGAAGACCGAAACGTCGTGCGCGTTCTCGGCACCCAAAAATGCCTGCAGCGAGGTGTAGGCGCAGGCCAGGTCGTCGAGCTTGGGCGTCGAGATAAACTCGTCGGCCCAGCCCCAAATGCGCGCATCCTGACGATTGACCAGGAACAGATCGCGGCCCAAAATTTGCTCGGGCTCAACGTCCAGTTCGTCGGCGATCAGGGCGTCAAAATCTCCCTGCTTAAGGTCACCGGCGCTGATGAGCGGGCACAGGTCGACGGCGCGATTGGGAGCAAAGCCCTCGTTAACGCCGCGGTTCATATGGATAGCAAGGCTCGGGATAATAGCGACCTCGCGCTCGGTGGCAAGCAGACGACTCTCGATACGGTCGCCCTCGCGTACCAACACGCGGCCCGCGAGTGCCAGCGGACGATCGAACCAGGTGTAGTCGATCATGCCGCCGTAGGCCTCGGTGTTCAGGCGCAGCGTCTCGCCCGCGCCGTCAAGCTCAGGCACGGCCTTGACCTTAAACGTCGGCGAATCGCTGTGCGACGCCGTGAGCTGAAAATGATAGTCGCCGGCAACGCCGTCCTCGCCCCACGTAGCAGCCAGGTCCTCGCCCACCTTAAAGGCAACAACGCTCGAGGTATTGCGCTGCGTGTAATAACGCCCGCCTGGTTCGATGTCCCACGCCGCATTCTCGGGCAGGTAGGTAAAGCCCGCCTCGTCGAGCTCGGCCATAATGGTCGCCGCCGTATGGAACATGCTGGGGCATGCCTCGATAAAGTCGATAAGGTCGTTGGCGGCCTCGATATCATCGGCCGTCACATGCGCGCGCTCGGGCGTTTCCTGATCCGTCATGCTCTCCCCTTTCGCTGGGTTGATGGTCCCCTCCAGCATACCCCGCCGCGCCAGTGCCGTGCCTTTCATTCCATGTTTAATCCCGCGCCGCTCGCCAAGTTGAGCCATCATGCCCGCACTCCTTTTGCGACAATTACGCTAACAGGACGAAAGGAGCCGTCATGAAGCCACGTAACATTGCCATCGCCTGCGGTGTCGCGGGAGTCGCCGTCGGCCTTGCCGCTGCCACCGGCACCGTTTATCACAAACAAATCAAGTCCGCCGCGTCACTCAAACGCTTGACCGGCTACACGGATGGCTATGACCTGTACGCAATCGACATCGCCTACGACTACGATCTTGATCGCATCATCGCCGCTGGCGTGCGCGATGACCGGGCCTACATCGATGCCGTGGTGGCGCAGGTGCTGCCCGGTGTGCCGGCACATGTCCAGGCGCCCCAGTTTGCCTGCAGCGCTTTTGTCGCCGTAGATGCCGAAGGCCGCGTGCGTACCGGTCGCAATTACGACTTTAAGGACGACACCTCGGCGCTGCTGGTGCGCAATCACCCACGCGGCGGCTATGCCTCCATCGGGTTTGCCGCCCTTAACAACCTGGGCGATAACACTCCGCTTGACTCCGTCGCCGGACGCGCCGCCGCACTCATGGGCCCGTTTGCCCAGCTCGACGGCGTCAACGAATGTGGCGTGTCCATTGCCGTGCTCACCCTGGATTCCAAACCCTGTGACCAGGACACGCAGCGCCCCGTCATCAATACCTCGCTCGCCATCCGTCTGGTGCTCGACCGTGCCGCCACCACGCAAGAAGCTGTCGACCTGCTTTCCGCCTACGACATGCACGCCATGGCAGGACGCGATTACCACTTCTTTATCAACGACGCCACCGGTGACGCGCGCGTAGTAGAGTGGGATCCGCGCGATCCGGACCGCGCTTTCAAAGCGACTCCTGTACGCCAGGTTACAAACTTCTACGCCTGCTATGGCGACGAAGTGCTGCCCAACCAAAAGAATGGCGAGCTGGGCCATGGTAAAGAGCGCGCCGTCGCAATCGCCGATGTCCTCGACGCCCATGCCGGCGCCCAAGACGAGGCAGTCGCTTGGAAGGCCCTTCGCGCTGCGGCGCAAGAGCCCAATCCGGAAGACATCACCAGCAATACGCAATGGTCGGTCGTCTTTGACAATACCGAGCCCGCTGCCGCCATCACGCTGCGCCGCCACTGGGGCAACGTCGATGCCTTCGCACTGTAAGGAGCCAGGCCCGTCGACCTTACGTTCCCTGGCGTTGCTTACATTTCCATACGCTTGAGCTAACACGTTTTACCCCCGTATCAACAGTGTGCGGGGGTAAACTTATGCGCATGTTATAACTTGCCCGGAAGGATTCATCATGCTTAGGATCGGTCTTCTTACCAGTGGCGGCGACTGCCAAGCGCTCAACGCCACCATGCGCGGCATCGTCAAAACACTCATGACCAATAGCGAAGAGCCTATCGAGATCTACGGTTTTGAGGACGGCTACCAGGGCCTTATCTACAGCAGGTTCCGTGTCATGACGCCCGCCGATTTTAGCGGTATCCTCACCCGCGGCGGCACCATCCTGGGCACGAGCCGTACGCCGTTCAAGCGCCTGGATACCCCCGAAGCCGACGGCGTCGAGAAGGTGCCCGCGATGGTCCACACCTATCACAAGTTGCAGCTCGACTGCCTGTTTATGCTGGGCGGTAACGGCTCCACCAAGACCGCCAACCGCCTGCGCGAAGAGGGCCTCAACGTTATCGCCCTGCCCAAGACCATCGATAACGACACCTGGGGTACCGAGATGACGTTTGGTTTTACAAGCGCCATCGACGTCGCCACCAAGTGTATCGACGACATCCACACCACCGCTTCGAGCCATGGACGCGTGTTCGTTATCGAGATCATGGGCCACAAGGTTGGCTGGATCCCGTTGTACGCCGGCGTCGCGGGCGGCGCAGACGTCATCCTGATTCCCGAGATCCCCTACGACATGGATAACGTCATCAAGACCATCGAGTATCGCATGGAGACCGGCAGCCGCTTTACCATTGTGGCCGTCGCCGAGGGTGCCATCTCCAAGGAGGACGCGGCGCTGTCCAAGAAGGAGTACAAGAAGAAGCTCGCCGAGCGCACAAGCCCGTCGATCGTCTACGACATCGCCAAGGAGATTGAGGCCAAGACCGGTCGCGAGACCCGCGTCGCCATCCCCGGCCACACGCAGCGCGGCGGTCAGCCCGACGCCCAGGACCGCATCTTTGCGACCCAGTGCGGTGTCGAGGCGGCGCTCGGCTGCCTGCGCGGCGAGTTTGGCTACATGATTGCCCTGCGCGACGGCAAGATGTGCCATATGCCGCTCGAGGATGTCGCCGGCAAGCTCAAATATGTCGACCCCCAGAGCGATCTGGTGCGCGAGGCCAAAGCGCTGGGCATCAGCTTCGGCGACGAATAGCCTCGGCTGGAACTGCTCTCATCGGAGGCCCTAGGGCTTTCCTCCCAAATCGTCCTCGGACATGTCAGGACCCCGCTGCGCGCTTCGCGCGGCGGGGTCCTTCCGTCCTGCGGAAAGATTTGGGAGGAAAGCCCTGGGGCCTCCTGCGGTAACTAGGGAGGCCGAGGCTATTCGTCTTCTTGCTGCAAGTGCGTGGGCTGAGATTTTGGGATGTTGCAGGCTCTTAGCTGAGAGTAGCACTGACATTTGTCCTAAAATGGCTGGTCGCTAGGGGTTGCTACCGGTAGTTGCGGTAGGGTTGGGGCAGATTCTAACTAGAAATGGTGGTCGCTACCGGCTGTTCTCGGCATACTCGGCTCATTCGATTCGACCATCAAACGAAAGGAACCACCATGGATCTTGCGATGGCACAGCGCCTCGTCGATCGCCGTAAAGCTGCCGGGCTTTCTCAGGAGGCGCTTGCCGCCCAGCTGGGCGTAAGTCGTCAGGCTGTCAGTAAATGGGAGCGCAGCGAATCCTCGCCCGATACCGATAACCTTATTGCGCTCGCCGCGCTGTATGGCGTGTCGCTGGATGAGCTGTTGTATGGGGAGGCGGCCAACGATGCCGACGACCTGGAGGACGGTAGCGCCGACACCGAGACGGCGGATGTGGCTGACGAGGCTGAGGATTCTGCCGGGCACGCCGATTGCGGCGACAAACCACTTGTCGACATTTCCCTCGCGCGCGGTATCCACGTCATTGATCCCAATAAGGGCGAGGAAGTCCATGTTGGTTGGAGCGGCATCCATGTGACCAACGAGCGCAAGGGCGAAGAGGTGCATGTGGGGCCGGACGGCGTGCATATCGATACGCTTGAGGACGATGGACATAGCGTACGCACCAATGACGACGGCACCGTCACCATCGACGGCGAAACGTTTTCCAGCTGGAAGGAAGCACACGACAAGCTCGACCATCATGGCAAGCATTTCCACACCAAGGTCGGACGTGCATGGAACAAATTCCCCTTCCCCGCACTTGTTACTCTCGCCTATCTGGTGCTCGGCATTGTCTACGGCACATGGGGCATGGGGCTTTTCCTCGTCTTTCTGGTTCCCGTCTACTACGCGATTGGTGACTTTATCGATCGGCGCCACCTGTCTAAGCTGATCGAGGTCATCTACCCGGCAGCCGCCATCGCTTGGTTCCTCTACATGTGGCTCTGTTTGGGACAGCCCCATCCTGCATGGATCATCCTCATCACGATTCCCGTCATAAAGGCGCTCATGCGCTGGTGTCGCAAACAATGGAAGCACCGCAAACAGGCCTAACACGCTCCGACCCACCAGCACCCAACCGCCCCCGCCCTTCTCCTAAGTTGCGGTGAGATAGGGACTGTTTTGAAGCTCCAAAGCGCCAAACAGTCCGTATATCACCGCAACTTACAAACAACTGGGTCAGTTCCGGCACGGAGATTAGCATTGAGCTGACCGCGCGCCAAGAAAAGGGCCTATTTACTACGTTTAACTCGAGAGGGCCGACCATACCCGCCTTTTCCGAAAGCTGGCAAGCCCTCTACCTGCGGTTTTAATTTCATAACCTTTGTCACGGTCGAGGGTGTGGTAGCAAACGTAGTAGATAGGCCCATTTTGTGGCATACGACCCATACAAGCCCAATCTCGAAGGCCAAAGAGAGCCTCTCATCCACGCCTGCGAGCGAAAACCAAATAGAATGAAAGGCAAATGGAAAGCCCGTTTGACGGGGCAAACGCCGGGCCACCTAATGGTTGTCCGGCGTTTGCCCAGATAAAACCTGCCAAAATAAACCTGTCCCTTTTTGGTAGGTTACTCGGCGCTTTTGAGGGCGCCGACCATGTCAATCTTGTTGAGGGTACGGTTGGTGGCGAGGTTGACGATAAACGTAAAGGCAAAGGCCAGCAGAACGGACAGCACGTAGCTCAGCGGCTCGACCTCAACGTCAAAGTACAATGACGGCATCTGCAAAATGTACGTAAAACTCTCGGCCAGCAAGCCGCCCAGCGGAACGCCCAGCGCGGCTCCGATCGCCGTAAGAATCAACGTCTCCTTGTTGACGTAATGGTGCACCTCGCCACGACGGAAGCCCAGCACCTTAATAGTCGCCAGCTCGCGTTCGCGCTCCGAGATGTTGGTGTTAGACAACGTAAATACCACCACAAACGACAGGCACGCCGCCATAAAGGTCACAAGCACCACGACCGAATTGATAATCGTAAAGTTTGCCTCATAGTTTTCCCAATGCTCGGCGGTGCTCGACAGCGTAATCCAACCATCGCTCTTAAGACGGTTGGTAAACGCAATCTGGTCAGCCGACGAACCCTTAAGCAGCACAAAGACGCCGTTAAGGCGTGCACTTCGACCGAACGCGCGCTCATAGGTGCTCTGCGTCATGTAAAGCGTGTTGCCTAGATAGTTGAGCGAGATGTCGCTGACTTTGACCTTGGCAACATTGAGCGACGAATCCTGGACGTGCGCCGTATCGCCCGGCTGAATCCCCAGTACCAGCTGTGAACTCTTGCTCAGATACACGTCTCCGTCACGCAAAGACAGCGGCTCTTTGGACTCATCCTCAAGGCGAACATAGTCGTCCAGATCGTTCGTGCGGTCATCGGGCACCACGATCAGCTGCACGGTCTCGCTCTTTCCGCCGAATGTAAAGGTGACGTTGTCGGTCATAATCGGCAGGGTCGAGGTCACGGTCACGTTGGAATCATTGGCCGCGTTGCGCTCGTCCAACGCCGCGCACGTCTGCGAAAAATCGTCGGGATTGGCGACCGCCAGCAAGTCATAGCGCGTGATATGCCCGTACTGCTTGGGCGAAAGCGCCACCGACGTGTCACGGATGCCCATACCGCAGATCACGAGCGCTGTGCAGCCGGCAATTCCGAAGATGGTCATAAAGGCGCGCTTTTTATAGCGGAATAGGTTGCGTGCAGCGACCTTGTTCAAAAAGCCCATGCGGCGCCAGATAAAGCCGATACGCTCAAGCAAGATGCGCGAGCCGGCGCGCGGAGCCTTGGGGCGCATGAGCGAGGCCGGGGTCTCGGCCATCTCGTGGCGGCAGGCGATAATTGTGGCGCCCACCACGCCCACGGCAAACAGTGCCACCGAGACGATTGAGGACACAATGTCGTACGAAAGCAACATCTGGGGCAGCGAGTACATGTCGTCGAACACCGTAAACAGGAACAGCGGCAGGCCCACAAATCCGATGATATTGCCGAGCACGCCGCCGATCAGGCACGCCCACAGCGAGTAGTCCACGTATTTGGACAGAATGCGCCCGCGCGAATAACCGAGCGCCTTGTACAGGCCAATGAGCGTGCGTTCCTCCTCGACCATGCGCGTGGCGGCGGTAAGGCTGATGAGCACGGCGACGATAAAGAAGATGAACGGGAAGACCGTGGCGATGGCCTCGATCGAGGAGCTGTCGCTCTCGACGCTCGAGTAGCTCGCGATGTTGCCACGGTCCTGGATGTACCAGGTGCATTCGCCAAGGTCGGAAATCTCGGCGCGGGCATCGGCGAATTGCTGGTCGGCGGCGGCGCGGCGCTGGTCCAAATCGGCCTGAGCCTGGGCGCGCTCCTCGCTGCCCTCGGCCATACGGTTGATGTTGTCCTGTTCAATCCCAAAGACCATGTTCGCTTGACGCTCGGCCGCGTCCAAGCTCGCCGGCGTATCGGCCGTCAGTTCCTGGGCACGCGCTTTTTCGCGCTCGTCACGAATCTTCTCGATATTGCCCTTGACCTCGTTAATCCTTGCCGTATAGGCATCGGAATAGGAGTTGAGGTCCTTGGCTCCCTCGACGATCACGTGGATCGCGGAATAGGACGACGACGTCGCGGCATCCTCACTCACGTAGAACTTGTAGTCCACGGCCGAGGCGGCACGGAAGGCGTTGACTGTCGAGTCGGAGCTCACATCAGTGGGATCGAGGACCTCAGCCGTAATGGTGTAGTCCCCATCGGCAAACTGGTCCTTGGCGCTTTGGTTCGACGAGCTCGCATCGTTGGCGGCAAAGCTCACCGTATCGCCGATTTTCTTGCCCGAAGCCTTCAAAAAACGTGAGGTCACTGCTACTTCGCCCGAAGTCTCGGGCAGCTCGCCGCATACTAGCACCGGTTGGTCAATATTCTCTTTGGAGAGGCTCTGTACGATGACACGCTCGCGCGTCGTACCCACGGCGGTATAGGCGGTCTCGGTATAGATGCCCTCGGCCGTCTCGACGCCATCGACCTCTTGGATCGCAGCAAGATCGTCATCGGTCAGACCATAGGTCGACTGCACGTTGATGTCATAAACATTCTGCTGGTCAAAGTAAGCGTCGACCGAATCGCACAGATCCTCGCAACCCGCCTTAAGGCCACACATCACGCTCACGCCGAGCGCGGTGATCACGACAATGGACAAGAAGCGTTTGAGGCTGCCGCGAATCGTGCGGTAGACACCGCGGCGAAACACCGTCGGCACCATGTCGTTTGAACTTTGGGCAGTGCGGTAGGTCGTAAAATCCTGCTCGCGCTCCGTGTTCTGCGCGTCGCGGCGTTGGCTGTTTTGGCGGTCCTGATCCATGGGCGCTACCACTCGATCGTCTCGATCGGCACGGGATTTTGCTGGACCGTCTCGCTCTCCACTCGACCACTCTTAAAGCGGATCAGGCGATCGGCCATGGGCGCGAGCGCGGAGTTGTGCGTGATGATGATGACCGTGATGCCCTGCTTGCGACAGGTGTCCTGCAGCAGCTGCAAGATCTGCTTGCCGGTTTTATAGTCGAGCGCGCCCGTGGGCTCGTCGCACAGGAGCAGCTTGGGGTTCTTTGCCAGTGCACGGGCGATGGACACGCGCTGCTGCTCGCCGCCCGAAAGCTGCGCGGGGAAGTTGGCGAGGCGCTCGCCCAGGCCAACCTGGCAAAGCGTTTGCTCGGCATCGAGCGAATCGGGGCAGATTTGCGCCGCGAGCTCGACGTTTTCGAGTGCCGTCAGGTTGGGGACCAGATTGTAGAACTGGAAGACAAAGCCAACATCGGCGCGGCGGTATTCCACGAGCTGTGCCTCGTTGGCGGAGCTCACGTCACGCCCGTCCACCGTCACGGTGCCGGAAGTTGCCGTGTCCATGCCGCCCAAGATATTGAGCGCCGTGGTTTTACCGGCGCCCGAAGCGCCCAGGATAATGGCAAGCTCGCCACGCTCAACGGTAAAGCTCGCGCCGTCGAGCGCATGAATGCGGGCATCGCCCTCGCCGTATGCTTTGATGACGTCTTTGAATTCAATATAGGCCATCGATTAATTCCCATCTGGTCGGATAACTCTTTAGTATTACCCATTTCGCACCGACCAAAAAGGGACAGGTTTATTTTGGCAGGTTTTATAAGGGGAAACGTACCTCTTTGGGGGCAGCGCGGGACGCGCAGGGGCGGCCGTGCAGATCGGCACAGCCGTCTCACGTGGAATCGACCGACGCCCGCCTTTCCGTGACACCGGCAACTCGTTTTTGCTTGTTGGCATGGCCGCCATTATGACTTGGGACTGAGCACTCAAATTCTCACTCCTCATTGCCACGCTTGCCGCAAGCTATCAGGGTGACGAGATGACGACGCTCGCTGTAGCAGCGCAGCCACACTCTATAAGCGAGGCGTTTGCCAGCAAAAAAGCGCGCGACAGGGTAAGCCCGCCGCGCGCTATCCTATGCGGACTAGTTATTGTTGTTGGTCATCGAGGCCACTGCTGCCGCAAGATTGGAAATGGGCATCGTCTGCAACCAGATGCGACCGGGACCGGTGAGCACGGTGTTGAACACGCCCTCGCCACCAAACATGATGTTTTTGACGCCCTTGACCATTTGAGCGTCGATGCTCACGGTCTCCTCAAAGCCGGCCACGTTGCCGGTATCCACAATCATCTGCTGGCCAGCAGCGAGCTCGTACTCAACCAGGTCGCCGTCGATCTCGGCAAAGGCAATACCCGAGCCCGTGAGCTTTTGCATGATAAAACCCTCGCCGCCAAAGACGCCGGTCTTTGCCTTCTTGTTAAAGTGGATGCTCAGCTCAACACCACTTTCCGCGGCAAGGAACGAACGCTTCTGCAAAATCCAGCTCTTGCCCGGACCGTCTCGATTGGCACGATGCGGCCGGGGAAGCAGGAGCCAAACGCGATCATGCCATCGCCACGCGCGGTCCAAATGTTTTGGAACAATGCCTCACCCGAAAAAGCCTTGGAGAACATCTTGCCGATGCCACCGCCCGAGGTAGACATTTCCATGTTGGGGGTCATCCAAGCCATGGCGCCGCTTTCGGTGATCATGGATTCGCCATCGCTAAGGTTGCACGTAACAACCGGGAAAGCCCCTCCGCCGATCTCGTACTGCATGACCGTCTCCTTTCCACTCAGGAGCCGAATAACGATGCCTATATTTTAGCAGGTAGAGATGCATATGTTCACACCGCCCATGCCCTCTCCTGCGGACGTTTCCCCAGATAAAACCTGCCAAAATAAACCTGTTCCTTTTTGGCAGGTTTTAAAGGCAAACGGTGAAGGTGATCTGGTTGCCGTGACCGGATACGGTGGCGGCGCCTCCATGGGCCTCGGCGATGGCACGCACCACGGACAGGCCCACGCCCGAGCCACCCGTCTTGGAGCTGCGCGACGCATCCGCACGATAGAAGCGATCGAACAATCGGTCCAGGTCGCCCTCGGGCAGCTCATCAACAGCATTCGATACGACAAGCTCGGCCGAGCCTTTGCCCGCACCGCGCGAAACGGCACGCAGGCTCAGCTCGATCACGCTGTCCTCGCTTGCGTAGCGTGTGGCGTTGTCCAGCAGCAGCTCAACAACCTGCGCCACTGCCGCGGCATCGGCATGGGCCCGCACACCGCTCGCGATCGACGTCGACAGCCGCTTTCCGCGCGAAACCGCCACCGATTCAAATGGCGTCGCAGCCGTGTCCACGGCCTCCGAAAGATCAATCGTCGCCATAGTAAAGCCGGCCGAACCCTCGTCCATACGCGCCAGGAACACCAGACGCTCCGTGAGCGCCGTCAGCCGCGCGACCTGCTCGTGAATGCTCTGCGTCCACTCGCTCTCGCCGCTCTCGATCTCTTGGACCTCGTTGGCGGCGTCAATCACGGCCAGCGGCGTTTTGAT
>ENA-OWRC01003099-OWRC01003099.1-human-gut-metagenome-genome-assembly--contig:-NODE-3099-length-11383-cov-4.221133_pt1 | contig 11383 bp, 6 predicted proteins | sample MGYA00248268_ERZ651895 | MGnify/ENA primary metagenome ERZ651895 (study PRJEB26924, sample SAMEA4378242) | human gut metagenome | biome: human gut; feature: human-associated habitat; material: faeces...
CGCCTCGAATGGGAATCTGTCGAATGAGAATACCGCCTCAGATGCCGTTGACGGGCGACTTCTTCATGAGAAGCTGCGTGATCACCGAGATGCGCGCGCGCATGTCGCGGCGGTCGACGATCATGTCGATCTGTCCCTTCTGCAGGAGGAATTCGGCGCGCTGGAAGCCTTCGGGAAGCTTCTCGCGCACGGTCTGCTCGATCACGCGCGGACCCGCAAAGCCGATCAGGGCCTTGGGTTCGGCGATGACGACGTCGCCCATGAAGGCAAAGGACGCCGACACCCCGCCCATCGTCGGGTCGGTCAGAACCGAAATGAAGGGAAGGCCCGCTTCGGAGAGACGCGTCACGGCCGCCGTGGTCTTGGCCATCTGCATGAGCGACAAGAGACCTTCCTGCATGCGGGCGCCGCCCGAAGCGGCGAAGCACACGAAGGGACAGTTGCGGCGGATCGCCTCGTCGACGCCGCGCGAGAAGCGCTCGCCCACGACCGAGCCCATGGAGCCGCCCATGAACTTGAACTCAAAGGCCGCCGCAACGATCGGTTCGCGGCGCAGCGTCCCCGACATCACGACGATCGCGTCCTTTTCGCCCGTCGTCTTTTCGGCCGCTTCGCGGCGCTTGGGATAGGGCTTGCTGTCGACGAAGTGAAGGGGATCCTCCGCACGCACGTTCGCCGCAACCTCCACCTGACCTTCGGGGTCGAGGAAGGCTTCAAGGCGCGCACGCGCGCCGATGCGCATGTGGTGACCGCACTTCGGGCAGACCTGAAGACTTCCGCGCAGCTCTTCGGCGTAAAGCGTCTGATCGCAGCCGGGGCACTTCGTCCACAACCCCTCGGGAATGGGACTGACCTTGCGCTGCGGCGCGTCTTTGGATTCCTGCTTGCGCTGGATCTTCGGAAGAATGTGATTCAACCAACTCATCGGAGTGACCTGAGCTTCGTTCGTAAAAAAATCTTTTGTCGGTCCGGAACCGGACCGATGCGGATTCTCCATCCGCGAAAAGTTCCATTATACGGAGGCGCCGGCGCCTCGAAGGCCGAAACGCGTTAGCACAAACGGCTGAAGTCAGCCGGCAAAACCGAAGGGACTCATTCCCGTCTGCGGAATATCGACGCCGGGATAGCGCACCCCCGTGAGATAGAGTCCGTCGGGCGAGAAGGTGGGCGCGGCCGCGGCCCGCGAGCGGGCTTCGAGCACCTCCCTCACCCATTCGGGGCGCTCGCGTCCCGTGCCGACGTATACGAGCGTGCCCACGATGTTCCGAACCATGTGGTGCAGGAAGGCGTTCGCGGTGATTCGAAGGCCCACGAGCCGTCCCTTCCGGACGATCTCGAGCGACTCGATCGTGCGCACGGGCGTCTTTGCCTGACACTCGGCCGCGCGAAAGCTCGAAAAATCGTGCGTCCCCAGGAGACAGGCCGCGCCGCGGCGCATGAGGTCGACCTCGAGCGGCCGCCACACCCAGCCCGCGCGCTTTGCGTAGACGGGACTGCGCACGGCGTGGTTGTAGAGCCAGTATTCGTAGGTGCGGGCCGTTGCGTCAAAGCGCGCGTGAAAGTCGTCCGGCACGGCCCGGGCCCAGAGAACGGCCACCGTGGGCGGCAGGTGCGTGTTGACGCCCCGCACCCAGTTGCGCTCGGGCCGAACCGCCTCGGTGTCGAGCGACACCACCTGATGCGTCGCGTGCACGCCCGTGTCGGTGCGGCCCGCGCAGATGAGGGAGACGGGGGCGGCGAGAAAACGTCCGACCGCGTCCTCGAGCCTCGCCTGCACCGAGGGCATGTCGGGTTGAATCTGCCAACCGCAGAAGGCGCTGCCGTCGTACTCAATGCCGAGCGCGATCCTCACGCCTTTTCTCCGGCGATGCGCTCTTCCAGGAACTTCGCGTGTTCGCGCTGCTGGGCCGTCCCCTTCTCACGCACTTCGGCGAGAAGTTCCCTGGCTTCCTTGAGCGCCCCCAGGCCCACGAAGGCCTGCGCGAGCTTGAGTTTTCCGTCGATCGCCGCGGTCTGGGCGACTTCTCGTTCACTGCGAAGGTGCGAGACGGGCTCTTCCGCCGCGACGGGCGGAAGTTCCGGCGCTTCGGGCGCGGGAGCCGGCGTCTTCTCTTCGTGATCGTCAAGATCGAGCGTAAGGTCTCCGACCACGTCGGAGACGGCCTTGTCGCTCGTGCGGCTGCGTTCCTCTTCGTCGACGGGCGGCATTTCGTCGTCGGGCTCGAGCCACGGCTGCGCCGCGGGTTCGGCCGTTTTCGCCTCGGCTTCGAGCGGCGTCCCGGAAGCGGAGGCTCCCTTCCCCGCTTCATCCGACGGAGCCGTCTCTTCGCCACGGGCCTTTTCTTCGGCGAAGGCGGCTGCGCCCGCGCCCATCGCGCCTGCGGTCGTACCGTTTTTTACGGCTTCGTCGACGGTACGCTCCAAGGCCTTCAACTGGGCGGGCGAGGAGGGAGGAATGTCCTTGGCGAGCGTCACGGTCTGTTCGGGCTTGGCTTCGGGATCGTCTCCCTCGGACTTCTTGCGGCGCAAAAGCCACCAAAAGAAAAGAAGAATGAGCACGCCCACGCCGATCACGCCGCCCGAAATCCCGGAGGACTCGTCCTTCTTCTCTTCGGTCGCGGCGGTCGTTTCAGGTTCGGCCGCGAAAGCGGGCTCGGCGGACGTCGCCGCATTCTGCAAAGCGGCTTCTTCGGAGGGCTTTTCTTCAGCGGGCTCCTTGGCGGGCGCCTGGACTTCGGCGTTCTGCTCGGAGACGGCCTCGGCAATCGCGGGGTCCGCCGGACGATTGAGCGAATCCTGCGTCACGCTCTGATCGGCCGCGTCGTCGGGATTCGGAAGTTCTTCCGAAGCGGATGCGGGCGCTTCTTCCGAGGCCGCGGGTTCGGTTTCGGACGCTTCGTCGACGGACGTCGTTTCGGACGTCGCCGGCGCCGCGAATTCTGCTGCGTTCCCGTTCGTTTCGGCGGTGGGCTCCGCAGACTTGGCGGCGGATTCGGCGACCGGTTCGGCAGCTTCGGTCTTCGTCGCGGACGGCTCGGCAGACTGCGCCGCGGGCGCGGTGCCGGGGTGTTCGTCGCCCATGAGCTCGCGCGCCTGCGTGCGTTCGGCGCGGTCGGCTTCAATCGCCGCGCGGCCGGCCGCCGCCACTTCGGCGGTCGCAAGACCGCGCTCACGCGCTTCGGTCTGCGCGCGGGCCGTCTTTTCGGCGGTTTCGAGACTCATCGCCTGCGCGTCGATCAGGTTCTGCGTGGGCATGGGAATCGCCGTGTCGTTGCCGTGCACGCGCCGGAAGGCCGCCACCGGATCGATCGCAAGCACTTCCGCGCGCGTGGGCGCGGTAAGTCTCGAGCCGATCACGAGTTTCGAGGGATCGTCGCTCAGGAAGGCGCCGGGGTTCTTCTCTTCAAACCCCACGACGAGCTGCTCCATCGTGCAGCCTTCAAAGACGGGCCAGTAAAGTTTCGCGATCGACCAGATCGTCATGTCTTCGATCACGCTGAAGGGCTGCGTCGAATCAAAGCCGTTCAGAGCCACGTAGTCGCGCACGACGGAGGGAGCGTAGCGTCCCCTCTTCGCCAAACGGCGCTTGAGCGCCTTCACTTCCTTCGGATCGCTCGCCGCGGCCATCGTGACGGAGGATACCGCCGGCGTCTCGGGCGCGGCGGCGGGCGCCGTCACCGTGCGGCGCGGCAGGTCGGCCGTCACCGCAAAGCGGCCGTTTTCGGCGTGCAGAACATACTGCCGGACGGTGACGTTGCCGCCCACGTTGAGTTCGATCAGGAGAGGAAAGCTTTCCGTACCGAGCGTTTCACTTCCCACCACGCGGACCGTCACATTGTTGTCGGCCGCGGCGTCGCGCTTGAGTTTCAGGTCCTGCACCTGTTCGGGCCAGGCGACGCCTTCGCGAAGGTAGGTTCCCGGAGGCGCCACGCGCACCATCGAAGTGGTCGACGAAAGGTCCACGTCCTCAATCGTGAGGATCGCGTCCAAGGGTTCGCCCGGAACCGAGCGCACCGTCATTTCGCCCAACACGGCGGCCGAAAGGCCGCCCGAGAAAAGAAGCGGACAAAGGAGAGAGAGGGTCGATTTGGCAAAAGTCATCGTTCTTGTCGCGGACCGAGCCCCTCGCTCCGCGTTTTCTGCGCAAAAGATGGTGAAGATGATAGCGCATTGCGGCTTTCTTCTGCCCGATGCCCGTCGGACGTCCCGGGGCCGCTTCAGCGTTTTGCGCAGGCCGCCCGATAGAGCATCGCAAGCGACACGCCCGCGACCGTGTTGCCGAGCGTCGCCGCCGTGAGGTTCTTCGCGACGTTCGCCCAGGTGAAGAGCGCCGGATCGATTCCGTCGACGACATAGCCCGAAGCGGAGAGCACCATCGAGAGCGGCAGGAAGTAGAGGTTCGCGACGCAGTGCTCGAACCCGAGCGCGACGAAGGCCGAGACCGGAAGCAGGACGCCGAGCACCTTGTCGGCGACGCTTCGGCCCGCATACCCCATCCAGACGCCCAGACACACGAGAAGATTGCAGAGGATCCCCTTCACGAAGATCGTGAACCATCCTGCGGAGAGTTTTCCCGCAGCGACGCCCAACATGCCCTGCGCCATGGGACCGAGGTCGGCCGTGTGCGCACAGGCGACGAGCGCGACGAGCGTGAGCGCGCCCAGGGCGTTCCCGAGCCACACGCGCACCCAGTTGAGCAGGGTCGCGCCCCAAGTGATGCGGCCGTCCGCGGCGGATGCCGCAATCATGGTGTTGCCGGTGTAGAGTTCTGCGCCCGCGACAAGAACGAGCGAAAGGCCGAGCGAGAAGACCGCGCCCGCACCGAAGCGCTGCACGGCAAAGGAGAGACTTGCGTCCGAAAGGAACAAGGTGGCGAAAAGCCCGCCCAATCCGATGTAGAGCCCCGCGAGAAAGGCGAGCGGCAGCTGCCTTCCGAGCGGAAGAGAAGTCTTCACGACGCCCCCTGAGAGAACTTTTTCCAAGACTTCCTGGGTCGTCAGTGCGTCGGAACGGTGATTGGTTTCCATGAACGGCTCCTGCAAAGTTGTTTCGCGAAAGCGCCGCGGCTCGAAGCTTTCGCGAAACGTCTTTTCCGCGGGAAAAAACGGTTTGCGCCGGAGGGGGCATGGACCAAGAGAAAACGGAAGTCTAACAAAATCGGCGCGCAGGACACGGATCCGCGCGCCGATTTTCTTCGGGATACCCCTTAGAACTCGAACTGATAGAGGACGTTGAGCGCCTGATCGACGCCCGAAGCGGCTTCCAAGTAAAGCCTCGGCAGGAGCCGGTAGCGAAGCGTGAGCGTCGCGAGCGAATCAAAGAGCCCGACGCCGTACTTCACTTTGAGGCCCGGGAGCACGTAGGCGCTCACGACCACCTGCGAGCTGTCGCCCGCCCCTTCGGTGTCGATCCCGAAGTCGGTAAGCCCGATGGCGTCGCCCACTTCGGTGAGAAGCCCCGAGCCCTGGCTGAGACCCAGCCCGATCAGGGCCGACGTGATGGCCGAGTTGTCCGTGTCGCCCGAGGGATCGAGGCCTTCGCCCCGGATCAGGTAGCTGAAGGCCTCCTGCTCGCTCAAGGCCGGTTCCGTGAAGATCACGGCCTTCGGGCGCTCGACCGTCCCCGTCACGCGTACGCCCGCGACGACGTCGTCGGCCGTCCGTTCGGGATTGCGTACGGCTTCGATCGTGAGGAGCGGATTCGAGATCGGGCCCGAAAAAAGGAATTCCCCCTTGCGCACGATCAGGTCCTGTCCGTAGGCGCGGAATTGTCCGAAGGGAACGGTGATTTGACCGTTGAGCCCCAAGGAATTCTGCATCTGCGCGACGTTGAGTTTCCCCGTGAGGCTCGCCTTGAGGCCCATGGCGTCGACGCGCACGTCGTCGCCGAGGACGATGAAGAGCGCACTTTCGAGCGGAACGGGCTTCTTGTCGGAAGCGGCCGCCTTTTGCCAGGATCCCGGACGGTCGAGACGCACCTCGTCCTCGGACACCGCAACGGCGGACTCGGGGAGCTCCTGCACGGTGATCCGCGCCCAGGGCACCGAAAGGAGCCCTTCGAGCCGGTATTTCTCCGGAAGGGCCTCAAAGCTCACGTAGGTGGAGAGATCAAGCTCCGCCATCGGAGGCACCGTGAGGCGCAGGGTCTTGCTCTTTACCGACACCTTCGCGCGCCAGGCTTCAAGCGTCTCCCACGAGGCGTTTCCCGCTATGTTCACTTCGCCCTTCGGGGTCTTGAGCAGACCTTCGAGCACGGAATCCCGTCCGCCGAAGCGAAGCGTCACGTAGCTCGGGAGCATTTCGAAGGGAAGTTTCGTACTGTCGACGCGCGCGTCGAGGATCCCCGTCTCGCCCGTGAGCGTGGGTGCAGGCAATGTCCCGCCGAAGCGAAGGTCGCCGAAGATGACGCCTTCGGCCTTTTCGCCCGCGGAGAGGAGCGGATTCACCATCGCGACCGACAGGTCCTCCATCCGCAGGGTCCCGTCCAGTTTCTTTTCGCCGAGCGGCTCCGTCACCGAGGCAGACCCCGAGAGTCTGCCGTTTCCGGCGATGTCGAGAAGCCAGTCGAGCGAAATCCGTTTTTCGCGCAACTCGCCCGCCACGGTGAAGGCGTCGAATCCGAGCACGAAGTCCTCTTCGGGCATCCGGATCGTCCCCTTGAGACCGACGGTTTCGAGCGCCACGCGCCCCTGCGGAATGCCCGTAAAGCCCGCCGGAACCGTGAGGTCCGCCGTTCCCTTCACGACGCCTTCGAGCAGCGTTCTGCGGGGAAGTTTGTCGCGCAGCCAACCGAGATCGAAGCGCTCGAGAGCAAGTCGTACGGGGAAGGCCTTCTTTCCGCTCAAGTCCACGTCGGCCGTGCGCGCAAGGCACACCTCGGCGCTTTCGTGGCGCCAACAGTGCGAGCCCACGCGCAGGGACTGATCGGCGTTGCGATAGCGAAGCGTCATGCGCTCGGCGAGCTTCACGTCGCCCGCGGGCGTCTGAAAAGCCGCGCTCGCGACGCCCCCTTCCCAGGTCGCGGCGTCGCGCAAAAAGTCGCCCGAAAGCTTCATCTCGCCGCTCACGGGCGTTCCCGCCCAAGTGAGCGTCAGATCGTGTTTTCGCTCCTTGCCGCGCAGACGGGCGCTCGCTTCGGCGAGCGTCACGCCTGGAATCGTGAGGTGATCCGCCGTGAGCGTGACGTCCCCCATCATTTCTTCGCCCTGCGCGATGCCGCCTTTGAGGCGCAGGCTCTTCAGAGCGTAGTCGGCAAAGGAGAGATTGGAGGCGCGGATGTCGACGTCGAGAATCGGGAAGGTCGGCCGCCCCTTCAGATGAAAGTGTCCTTCGGCGCGCCCGGTCGCTCCGGGAATCGCGCGGCTGAAGTCGGGCGCGTTGATGCTCGACTCGATGTTGAAGCGCTGCGTTCCGTCGGCGACCTTCACCTCGCCGTGCAGATGCACCGAGTTGACGCCGAGCTGCAGATCGAGCCCGGGCGAGAGAAAACTTCCGTCGCTCGTCATCCCGAAGGAGCCCTTGAGACCCAAGGGAGCCTTTTGAATCGTCCCCTTGAGGTCCACGCCCGTGAGAGAGGCGGCCCACTCGGAGCCCTTTACGATGCCTTTCGTCTGCATGTCGCCCGAGAGCCGAATCGGAGCCTTCGGGAAAATGAGCGTCCCCGTGTCGAGGCCGTCGATCTTTAGGTCCGTATGCCAACGCACGGCGTCGCGCCAGTCGACGTCGCCCGAAAAGACGGCCGTCCCGCGATCGGTAGCGAGCGTGAGCGCGGTCAGGGACGCCGCCACTTCCGAACCCTTTCCTTCGAGCGTGAGATCGCCCTCGGTGATTTGATCGACTTTGAGGTGCGTGCGGGCCTTGAGCGCATAGTCGACGGCAAAGCCCGAGAGTTCAAGGTCGAAGTTCGAGAGCGTCAGAACATCCTGCGAGAAGCCGGGGCTCCGTACGGTCAGCGAGAGCGGGAGACCCGCCTTGGCGGGCGACGCTTCGCCCGTCACGTGCAGTTTGACGGGCGCGGGAATCGCCGCGTCGATCTCGGTGTCAAGCCGCATCGTCTCGAGAAGCCCGCCCGCAAGACGGGCCTTGACGGCCGCCGACTGCGGCGCTTCGGGCGTTCCGAAGTCGGCCCGGGCATTGAGCGTCAAATCGCTCGTCCAGGCCCCCGAAAGCGCCACGTTGCCCGTGAGACTCCCTTCTGCCTTGGCGCCCGAGGCTTCGCCCTTTACGTCGAGACGCGAGACCGTGAGGACGTTTTCCTTCCAGGCGGCCGCTGCGTGCAGACTTTCGAGGCGGCTTCCGAAGCCTTCGACATTCGCAACCGTCAGCTTCTCAAGCGCAATGTCGACCGGCAGACGCACTTCGGGAAGGGCCGGCAAAAGCGGTTTCGAGAAAAGCGCCGTGAGGCGTTCGCCCAGGGGTTGGGCGGGCGCTTCGGCCGAGTCGGCCTCCGTTTTTTCGGGAACCCCCGAAGATGCGGCATCGACCCGCCCGGCCTCGGAAGGAATCCCCGCCGCTTCGGGCGCCCCGTCCTCCGTTTTCTCCGTCGAAGCGACGGTCACCGCGGCTGCGGGCGTTTCCGGCGCCGCCGGCGTTTCGGAAGCCTCGGCGGCAGGATTTTCCGTCCCGGCCTTTGCGATTTCGGGCGTCGATACGCGCACGCCCGTAACCGCCGCGTCCGCAATCGTCACGCCGCGCTCGAACCACCGTCCCGATACATGAAAGTCGTCGAGCGTGACGAGCGTTCCGTCCGCGTCGAGTGAAATGTCCTCAACGGCGAGATTTTGCAGGAAAAAGGGAAGAGGCGCGCGCAGTTCCGCCGGCGGCGCGGAGGGCTCTTCAGACGTCTCGGCCGAGGGAGGAAGCTCCTTCGTGCGCACGACGATCTCGGCGCCCGCCAGACGAACGTCGTCCACGACGATGCGGTTCGAGAAGACGGCGCGGCCCGCCACGTCGTAGGAAAAGCGGTCGGCCTTGAAGCGGATGCCGGGCGCTTCGTACCGAACGTCCGAGAGCCGCAGGTGCAAAAGCGAACCCGAGACGTCGCCCACCTTGAGGCCGTCGACCGCCCACTCGGCGCCGCTTGAGAGAACGCGAAGCCCCGCGGACGTTCCGAGCAGAAAGGAGACGCCGGCGACCGTCGCGAAGACGAGGGCGCCCGCTCCCATGCCGATCAACTGATAACGCTTCCACTTCATAGTTCGGGCCCGAGTCCGATGTAAAACTGCCAGCCCTTTTCTTCCCGGTCACTCACCGGGCGGGCGATGTCGAATTTGATGGGGCCCAGAGGCGACGCCCAACGCACGCCGACGCCCGCCCCGACCTTGAAGTCGCGGCTGTTGAAGTCGTTGACGGCTTCGCCCGCGTCGACGAAGACGGCGCCCCACCATTTCCCCGTCACGTTGTACTGGTATTCGATGCTTCCCACCGCCAGGCGCGAAGCGCCCGTGAGTTCTCCCTCGTCGTTTTCCGGAGAGATCGACTTGTAGTCGTAGCCTCGCACGCTTCGGTCGCCGCCCGCGAAGAAGCGCAGGTCCGGCGGCACCTGGTCGAACTGGCTCGTTTCAATCCACCCGAAGTGCGAACGGAGCACGAAGCGGTGTTTTCTGGCGTAGGTGCGGATCATCGCGACCTGCGCCTGCAGGACGGCGAAATCGACGTCGGACGCCCACCATTCGCTCGAGACGTCGAGACTGTAGCGCTGCGAGTCGCCCCAGGTCGGCATCATGCCGCCCTTCGTGCGGGTGCGCGAGATCGAGACGCCCGGCGTGATGAGCATCGTCGTGTTGGTGACGTCGGCCTGCGTGAACTTGTCGAGCGACCAGCGAAGATTCACCGTCCGCTGCCAACCGTCCTCGTAGTCCCAGTTGCGGCTTGCCGACAGCATGGTCGAGTCCGACTTCGTGTCGTTCAGGTCTTCGTGCTTGTAGCCGCCCTGAAAGAGCCAGTACTGCTCGAGCGCGTTTTCGGCGAGCGGCAGCTTGTAGCCGAAGCCCAGTTCCTGCTCCTTGCTCGAGAGGTCCAAGACGCCCGTCAGACTGTGTCCGCGGCTGTTGAGCCAGGGCTTTCGCCAGGTGGTCTTGAAGGTCGGACCCACGTCGGTGCTCAAACCCGCGCCCACTTCCACGGAATTCGCGCTCTTGGGCGTGAGATTTCCCGCCATCGGAAGGATCTTCGATTCACGTCCCTCCTCCATCTGCGGAACGACCACCACCGAATTGAACCACCCCGTCTCGGAGAGACGGCTGTTGAGTTCGGCGACGCGGTTGGAGTTGTAATAGGCCCCCTCCTTGTAGGGAACGAGGTTCTGCAGGATGTCGTCGTCGATTTGGGATCCCTGGAATGTCGTCTTTCCGAAGCGGTAACGGTCTCCCGAATCATATTCGAGCCACCAGTAGGCTTCGCGCTTTTCGGCGTCGACGCCGAGGACCTTGCGCTTGAAGCCGCCGTCGAAATAGCCCTTGCGCACGGCCACGGCTTCGATCTGCGACTTGAAGTCTTCATATTCGCCGTGATTGAGCACTGCGCCCTTTTTGGGAAGACGCCTTTTCAGGCGTTCAAACGCACGGTCCTTCGCCGCGCCCCCGCGGAAGGTGACGCTCGTCTCCGAAACAACGACGGGCTCGCCCGGATCCACGGTCACGTGCAGAAGATCGGTTTCTTCTCCCTTCTCATCCTTCTCCCACTCGTAGCGGATTTCGGGGCGGTAGTAGCCGAGGGCGCGAAGACCCGTGCGGATCGCACGGTGGAGCTGGGCGCGAAAGGCCTGCCGCTCTTCGGGGACGCTTCCCGAGAGCAGAGTCTTCACCTGTACGTCGACATTTTGCGCCAGGCTGCCTTCGAGCCCCTTGACGTCCACGCGATAGGCGGCCGCCTGCACACCCGCGGTGCAGGTGAGCAGGAGAAGACCGAGGGCGGCTGCCCCGCCTCTGCGAAAAACCAAACCGCACCTCCATGCTTTCGGCTCGGGATCGTCCCCCGATGCCGTTTCGAAAAAACTCTTCGCCTCATTGTAGCGGGATGCTCGTCAGGGAACTGTTTCTTTTTGCGAAGCATCGTCTCCTCCCGTCGCGAATTCAAAGACCGTACTCGGCCAAGCGGGACTTCGCATATCGTTTATCGGCGCCCTTCCCCGTGAACGCGGACGCCCTTGACCTTCTCGAAGATCGCCCGCGCCCCCCCCCCTATTACACCGAGCGGCACCCCGATCTCTTCTCTTGCTCGGGCTTCACCGATGCGTGACAGTGACGCGCGGCCGAGCTTCCCAACGTCAGGCTCGCCGCCATCCCGAAATGGTCGACGTGATCACGATCGCGGACTGACGTTCCGGAAAATCGGGTAGGAGGCGCAGGACAATCCCTGCGCCGACCTCCCACACCACCCACCGT
>ENA-OWRC01003100-OWRC01003100.1-human-gut-metagenome-genome-assembly--contig:-NODE-3100-length-11381-cov-2.378333_pt1 | contig 11381 bp, 12 predicted proteins | sample MGYA00248268_ERZ651895 | MGnify/ENA primary metagenome ERZ651895 (study PRJEB26924, sample SAMEA4378242) | human gut metagenome | biome: human gut; feature: human-associated habitat; material: faeces...
ATCCACCATCTGTCCCCCTTTTTCCCGGGCAAAATAAACTGCCTCAAGACCAATGGTGTACTCTTTATGCTCTCCGCGCCTGCAAATACAGGTAGGTGCTTCAAACTCCTGAGCACCAACCTTCATGGACACAGAGCAGGGCTCCTCCCCTTTCCGGTCATAATAGCAGATCTGGGAATAATCTTTTCCAAAATCAATTCCTATGATCAAATCACGAATTTCATTCATATATTCAGTCCTCTTCTGTAATGACAAACATTTCTTTTACATACTGTTCCTGGCGGAAATACTGCTTCAGTCCCTGTTTCACCTCATGATGCTTGTCCAGTTTCCGCGCAGACAAAATCTGATTAATCATCTGGTACTTGCTGAATGGTGTACCTTCCACCTTACTCATTCCAAGTACCCGCTCTGGCGTTCTTTTGGTCTGTCCATTACATTCCTCTGAAAAATAATAATGCAAAGTTTCCCCGTAAAACATGGTAAACGGCTTGGTAAAAATACCCTCATATACATTCTTAAGAGGCTCTGTCTTATATTCCAGCGCACGTCCAAGTCCGGTATCCAAAGCATATACAAGGGTTACCTTCGCCTCCGGGCTGGTGTGATATTCCACACATGTTTTATCATCCATCTGATACAGGCTCAGAATTTCCGGTGGAAGTCTGTGGAAGAAAGAAAATACCATTTCTTTGTCCATGCACATTTTCAGAAGCTCTTTTTCTATGGTAAGAAGAGCCTCTTTTCTGCTCTTTTCCCTGGAAAGCTCTTTAAACAAAGCCAGATAGCAGACTTCATTTACCATCCATTTCTGCATATATGCATTCAACAGACAGTTTTTCACAAAAGGACTCATGGTGTATTCTTTTACAAAAATGCCATAGGAAACATGGGTCAGATATCCGCTTACGATCCACTCCCTTCCGGAATGGCGAATGTAGGATTCCAGAACATGCTCTCCCTCCTTGCGGTAATCCGTGGTAAACATAAGAAGCTGAAGGATTTTTTCCTCCAGATCATAGGTATCCATTTCAAATCCCACAGCACTTTTCCAGATGGAAAACATTTCATCTACAGGTCCAAAACGATATTTCATAAGATATGTGAGGATCACCTCATCATAAAATCCATTTCTGTAAACATCAGATGCCAAAGCCAGAAGTTCCTCGTCTTCCAGCATGTCGCAGCGCACGATCATGCGGCTCACCAGTTTCAGAAGGCTTCGCATGTCCACGCCCTCATAGCCGAATTCCTCCACAATGGCCTGTGCCTGGGAAAAAAGGCCGCGGCTTATAAGGACCACCAGAAGCTTCTGCCTGTCCACACGGGCGTATTCCCGATAATCCATCTGCTTTAAATATTGATCCAGATCTTCGCCAAATACATGCTCTGCATAATAATCCAGAATCCTGCGACGTACCTTCTGCTTATACTCCATGCAAAAAGCATCGGATTTGACCAGTCTTTGAAAAATATCCAGATTATCTTTGTCCAGTTCATGGCTTTCGCAATAATGAAGAAGCACACCTGGCTCGTCCACGCCAAGGGCAAGAACTTTTCTCACTGCCCCATCCTCATCCATGGTCTTCTTCAAGCTGTAATCTACAGTAGCACTGTATCTGCGCTGCTTGTCATCCTGAAAAAGGATAGCAGCATCTTCTGTATAAATTCTTGGATAAGCTACGCCCTGAACACAGGTATAAGTCTCCTCTGATTCCATCTGACTGTGACGAACGATCACATAGCGGACTTTTTTATCATCAAAATAAAGGCGGTGGGTAAACATTTTCTGCGCAATGGAATCTGCCGCCTCTTTTGTGCGAGGCTCCATCAGAAACTCCTGATATAAGACAGCATAGCTCTCATTCATTTTGCCCTCAGCCAGTTTTTTCCTGGCGAAATCCCGCATACCTGACATATAGCGCTGGTATGCTGCCGGCTCTTTTTCCTTATTTGCAATAATGCAGGAATAAATAAATGCCCGCTTGGAATCTCCAAGGGAATCGCTGTTGTAAGTAAAATACATGAGAAGAGCCTTTGGAAGCTCAATCCGTCTGGAAGTGTCCATAGTCTCCACATAATACTCATAAAGTCTTGTAAGACGCAGCCCATGCTCCACTGCCAGGGAAAACCAGCGGAAATATTCGGTCTTTCTTGGGTTTCCCTTCATCACATATTTGCAGATGGCTTCCAGGGTATCCTCTGAAGAATACTGTTCATAGCCCTTTGCCAATGCCTGATAAATACTTTCGTTATAATCTTTCTCATATCCGGAAAGATATGCAAGGCGCATTACCAGCTCCTCTGTAAGAAGGTTTCTTCTTGCCGCGAAGCGGAATACCTGCCCCCAGAAGCTGTTCAGCCTGTGAAGAAGAGTCATGTCCTTGCAGATGATCTTCCATGCTTCCAGATAGAGGAACGGACTCCTGCAGCCCTTGCCAAACTGCTCTTCCAGCACAAATAATGCCTTGGACGGAGTCTCCTTGTATGCAGGATCCAGCTTCAGCAGGATCCATAAAAGCGGAAAACTGTCACTTTTTTGCATGTAAAAATTGCGGATTCTGGACAGGGCGTGAACCTTGTCCTTATATAAACCGGTAAGCGTGCACAGATACAGATAAATTCCAGCAAACTCCAGATCATCTCTTGTATAGGATTTATCCTGATAGCTTTCCAGAAGAACTCTTGCTTCCTCATGATGGTTCTCCATGTAAAGAAGAAAGGCCTCATACATCTGGTATTCCGGATAATCACATCCGGACTGGTGAAGCTGGTTCAGAATATAGTGGCTGCTTGCACTCCAGGTGGAAAAATCCATCCAGCTGTTGACCCCTGGATTCTCCTTTCCCGCAAGACAGCTTGCCACAGCAGTCTCATAGCACAAGTAGGCCAGACAGTCTTTTTGAAGATCCAGTTTACTCTTCTCCTGAGTCAGACGGATATCTACATCCAGTTTACCACTTGTGGATGCAACAACGGTATAAGTAATCTCCTGATAAGGGCTTTTTACTATAATTTTGCCAAACTGATTGCCTTGTCTTAATTTCTCCTTGTGTACCAGATATTCCACTTCATAATGGCTGCCAATAAAATCTTCGTCTGTTACCACCTTGCGGGGAACTTCCAGAAACTCTCCAACAGCTTCCACATCAAGGCGCAGATGCCCCCATCCGCTTCTCTGAATATAAAAAGATTCTTTCAAAGAGTCTTTCAACTCATAGTATTCTTTGCCCACCTCTCTGGCACTTATGGTTACTTTTTCCTTCTTGCCTGCGGCAATGAGAAATTCTTCCAGATGCTGATATGTCACCGGCTGTCTGGACAGACCATAATAAAGTGTCTGGATCTTTTGATCCTCATTTTCCAGAATTCTGGTGAAGCTGGCATCTTTAAAAATACGGAATGCCTCTTTAAAATCATCCCGGGCAACTTTTACAAATTCGTCCAGATTCCCTACCACACCTGAAAAACTGCGTATTTCCTCTTTCTCGATCTCAATTTCAAAAGGAAGACGGGCCTCTCCAATATTTGTAGTAAAGCACAGCCATCCCTTCAGGTTTTCTCCGGGAGCAAGTCCTACCGTATCAATTCCAAGCGGGAGACGCACAGTAGTTCCTGAAATATGGTCCATTCCCGGTACCACCCGGCGGCTGGAGGAAGTAACATAACCGCGGATCTTCTGATTATCCTCTGTTCCAACGTACACTTCCCCTCTCTTCGTCTCCCCTGCTTTCATGGTCAGGGAAATCTTCTCCTTGGAAAAAAGGAGCTGGGGCTGTTCATATTCAAACTTTCCGTTTAAAAGCTGTTCGATCTTTTTTTTCAAAATCATTCACCTTACGTCTTTCGTGTTCTTGTTACTGTCCACAAACTTCACAGCAACACGCTTCTCAGAACATTGCTGCGGAACAGTAATCCTGTTACTCGCTGTCACTGCCTCTTTCGAACCAGAGCCTTTTTCAAACACGCTCCAGGCAGTTACTCTGACATTATTATAATGATTTTCACCCTTTATTTCAATGTAAAATATAAAAAGAATCCTGCCACGATTTTTTCGCAGTAAAAAAAAGGCAGCCAGGCACTTAAAGCCTGTATTTTTCATAGACTATATAGAAATCCCCTTTGAGGTAGCGATTTGAAGACATTTTTGAAACCTTTGACAATGGCCGAGGAGCAGTATTATCTTCAGCAGTACCAAAGGGGCGATATGGAAGCAAAAAATATTCTCATAGAACGTAACCTGCGGCTTGTTGCCCATGTAGTAAAAAAATATCAGGGAACAGATGTAGAACTGGACGATCTGATTTCCATTGGCACCATTGGATTAATGAAAGCCATCTCCACATTTGATTCCACAAAAGCAGCCCGGCTGTCCACATATGCTGGAAAGTGTATCAACAATGAACTGCTTATGTTATTCCGCTCCCGCAAGAAGCATTCCCGGGAAATCTCGCTGTATGAACCCATTGGTACAGACAAAGAAGGCAATGAGATCAGTCTTCTGGATGTAATGGAAGGACCGGCAGTGGACGTTGTGGAAGAGTATTCCACCAGAGAAGATATCCGTCATGTACTGGATTCCATGAAGTCTGTACTGTCTTCCAAAGAATATGAGGTGATCTGCTGCCGTTTCGGTCTCTTTGGGCAAAAGGAACAGACGCAGCGGGAAATCGCCAGGCACCTTCACATCAGCCGCTCCTATGTATCCAGAATTGAAAAAAACGCCCTGCAAAAATTGCGGACGCTTTTTCCTGAAAACGGGTAAAACACGCTCTGCGAGTTTTACCTCTATGATTATTTGTTACTGTTCATTCCGTGACCAGTAACGATTATTTTTCTGAATTACTCTCAGACTTATGCTTCACTACGGCGGAGGATATCATAAACCTCTGCCTCACCGCCAAGATCTACAAACAGCTTCTGCTGCGGATGGGGAGCGCTTTCTACGGAATTGCCCTCCTCATCATAGATAGCTTTTACAGGAACCAGAAGATTGGTTCCATCCGGTTTCATGATCTCGATCATCTCTCCTACTGTAAACTTGTTTCTCTGTGTAATCTGCACATAGCCTCTCTCATCTACAGCTTCTGCAAATCCCAGATACGTATACCCCTTCTCATAGGTATTATTGTCATAGATCTGTGCTTCCTCGCTTGGTTTGCCATAAAAGAAGCCAGTTGTAAATTTACGGTAAGTGCAGCCTGCGATCTGCTCCTGATACCAGGACATGTTTGCCTGATATTTGGCCGGATCTTCCAGATAATCATCAATAGCCTTGCGGTAAGTACGTGCGACAGTTGCTACATAAAGAGCTGTCTTCATACGACCCTCGATCTTCAAACTGTCGATTCCGCTTGTGAGAATGTCATCCATGTGCTCGATCATGCAAAGATCCTTGGAATTGAAAATGTAAGTACCACGCTCATTCTCATAAACCGGCATATACTCTCCGGGTCTCGACTCTTCCACAATGGAATATTTCCAACGGCACGGATGTGTGCAGGATCCCTGATTGGCATCTCTTCCTACCAGGAAATTGCTGAGAAGACAGCGTCCGGAATAGGAAATACACATCGCTCCGTGAATGAAAGTCTCAATCTCCATATCATCTGGAATATTGGCACGGATCTGGCGAATCTCTTCTAAAGAAAGCTCACGGGCAGTTACCACACGCTTCGCTCCAAGCTTGTACCAGAAGCGATAGGTTTCGTAATTAGTGTTATTTGCCTGGGTACTGATATGACGCTCAATCTCCGGACAGATTTCCTTGGCATAGGTAAAAATACCAGGATCAGCGATGATCAAGGCGTCCGGTTTTAATTCCTTAAGCTCTTTCAAGTACTCTCTTACACCAGCCAGATCATAGTTATGCGCAAGAATATTCACTGTCACATAGACTTTTACACCATGCTCATGGGCAAATGCAATTCCCTGCGCCATCTCTTCTTTTGAAAAATTGCGGGCCTTGGCACGAAGCCCAAAAGCCTCTCCTCCGATATAAACAGCGTCTGCTCCGAAAACCGTGGCAATCTTCAGAACCTCAAGACTGCTTGCCGGAACTAATAATTCTGGTTTACGCATATGACTCCTCTTTCTTTACACTGATGGAGGCTCCGTCTCCTAACGGAAGGATGGAGGTCTCCAGCAGCGGATTGTGCTTCAGTTCATAGAGATACTGACGCATACGCTTATAAATGGTACGATTGCGTCTCTCTACAAGATAATGGGATTCGATAATGTCCCCTTCTTGAAGAACATTATCAGAAACAAGAACGCTGCCCTTATGCATTAATTGAAGCACATCCGGCAGCCAGTTCATATACTGCCCCTTGGCAGCATCCATAAAAATAAGATCATAAGTTCCAGTAAGTTCTTTCAGGATCTCTCCTGCATCCCCGGTAAGGAACTCTATCTGGGATTCCCGTCCTGCCTTCCTGAAATTCTCTCTGGCAATAGGGATCCTTTTTTCATAATTCTCAATTGTTGTTATTTTCAGATTCTCAGGTCCATATTCGCACATCAGCAGAGTGGAAAAACCTACTGCCGTTCCGACCTCCAGTATTTTCATCGGCCGGGTTGCTGCAAGAAACATTTTCAGAAAGCTCTGCATTTCCTTGCGGATAATGGGAACCCTTCCTGCAAGTGCTTCTTTTTCCAGTTCCTCCAGAAAAGGAGTATTCCCCATATCAAGAGAATTGATGTAAGTGCGCATTCTCTCCTCTACGATCACTGTCCGGACTCTCCTTCCCCTGCAGTTCCATCAGCTGCCTGAGTATCTGCTGTACCATCTGCACTCTGGGTATCAGCTGTATCAGTTCCTGCATCTGTAGTCTGAGTATCTGTTTGGGCCGCTGTATCAGCTGCTGTGGCACTATCCTGCGTAACACCAGTCTGCTCCTCATCACCAGCAAGAATACCCATAATACGTGTAGGAGTGTAAGCTGTACTTAACAGATAAGTTCCAGCCTGCATCTGTCCCTTATATGTAGAAAGTTTCTCCTGTGCAAAGAACACCAGACTGTCGTCGATCAGTCCCTTGCTTTTCAGGATCTTGGCTACATCATACGTGGATGAGCCTTCCGGAATCACAACTGTCACTTCCTGACCTGCTCCCGGGCTGACTGCCTGCTGGTTAAAAACATTGTAGCCAAACTGATAGGCCGACTTGCCAATCCAGAAAATCAGCACTGCAACACAGACGTAAAAAGCAGTACGAAAAATTCCACCAGCTACAAAAAGCCCTGCTTTTCCCACCTGATCTCTTGTATTACCCATGTTTCCTCCTTATAACTCAGGAATGTCCAGATTGATTCCCTCTGTAAGTGTCCTGCATATCTTCTGCACAAGTTTACAAAGAGCAAGCTCCGCATCAAGAAATGCGTTTACAAGGGGATCTCTGCGCAGCTCCCTGGATTCTCTGTTGAGCTGCTCCGTTCCCCGGAACAGCTCATCTCTGTTTGCTTCATTCTGTAGTCTGAAATTGTTTCCTCTGAATGCATTCACACGGTCCATAAGCTCCGGGTTCTCCTTCAGAAGATCTCTGTATTTCTCAAATTTCTGATATTCTTCACTGTTCTGTACAGCTGCAAGAAGTGCATCTATACAGTCTTTTATCTCGTTCATCGCGCCTCTGCTTATGCCTCCATAATGATTGGAAGGATCATCGGACTTCTCTTGGTACGTTTCCATACGTAGTCGCTGAGTGCATCCTTCACTGCTGCCTTAATCTTACTCCAGTCTGTGATACCTTTATCCAGACATCCGTCAAGAGCCAGCTCCACCACTTCTCTTGCATGATCCATAAGGTCTTCTGACTCTCTTACATACACAAAACCTCTGGAAACAATATCCGGTCCTGCCAGTACCACATTGCTGTGTCTCTCTAATGTCATGACAACAATCATAATACCATCTTCGGAAAGATGCTGTCTGTCGCGAAGTACAATATTACCAACATCTCCGACTCCAAGACCGTCTACAAGAATTGCACCTGTGTGTACGGAACCAGTAACAGCCGCACTATTCTCATCAATCTCCAGAACATTTCCGGATTTCAGAATAAAAATATTGTCCTTGGAATATCCAAGTTCCTCTGCAACAAGCTTCTGGGCAGTCAGATGACGATATTCACCATGTACCGGAATTGCATATTTCGGCTTCACAAGGGAGTAGATCAGCTTGATCTCCTCCTGGCAGGCATGTCCGGATACGTGGGTATCCTGGTTGATAACCTCTGCGCCCTTCATCGACAGCTCGTTGATAACTCTTGCAACGGCTTTCTCATTGCCCGGAATCGGGGTGGAACTTAAAATAACCACGTCGCCCGGCATAATCGAAACCTTCTTGTGCAGGTCTGCCGCCATACGGGACAGTGCCGCCAGAGACTCGCCCTGGCTGCCGGTCGTGATAAGGACGGTATCCTCTTTCTTATAATTTTTCAGATGTTCAATGTCGATCAGTGTATTTTCCGGAATATTAATGTATCCAAGTTCGCTCGCCGTGCCGATGACATTGACCATGCTTCGACCCTCGACCACTACCTTACGTCCATAGTGGTATGCCGTATTGATGATCTGCTGGACACGGTCTACGTTGGAAGCAAACGTCGCAACGATGATCCGGTTGTTCTTGTGCTCTGCAAAAATCGAATCAAAGGTCTTGCCGACGGTGCGCTCCGACATCGTAAATCCCGGACGGATCGCGTTGGTACTGTCACACATCAGCGCCAGCACGCCTTTCTTTCCAAGCTCGGCAAAACGCTGCAGATCCGCCGGTTCACCGAATACCGGTGTGTAATCGATCTTGAAGTCGCCGGTGTGGACGATAATGCCAGCCGGGGAGAAGATCGCAAGCGCCGATGCATCTGCGATACTGTGGTTCGTCTTGATAAACTCAATCCGAAAACATCCGAGATTGATGGACTGTCCGTGCTTTACGACCTTGCGGCGGACGGTCTTCATCATATTATGCTCTTTTAATTTATTCTCAATCAGTCCGATCGTCAGTTTGGTGCCGTATACCGGTGCCGGAACATCGCGGAGTACATACGGCAGCGCGCCGATATGGTCCTCATGTCCGTGCGTGATCACAAAGCCCTTGACTTTGTCAATGTTGTTCTTTAAATAGGATACATCCGGGATAACCAGATCGATTCCCAGCATATCGTCGCTCGGGAATGCCATACCGCAGTCTACTACAATAATGCTGTCTTCATATTCGAAGGCAGTCATATTCATACCGATCTGTTCCAGACCACCGAGCGGTATGATCTTTACCTTATTATGATTTGTTTCCTTTTTCAATCAATGCACCTCCAAAAATTCGATTTTTAGATTTTTATTCGATATCAACGCCCAGATCGCTCATCAGCTCCGCAAACACCTTGGACATGTACTCCAGTTCTCCGTCATCGTCCACAAATTCGTAAGTTGCTTCTGCATCCTCCGGCTTTGATGTATCTCTCAACAGATAGCACTCTCCATCGCCGTCCTTCGTATCACTTGCCAGCAGATAGGACTCGCCATTTAACTTTGTCTCTTCCAGGACATACAGCTTCACTTCCTCGCCGTTCTCATCCCTCAGCGTGATGCTGTTTTCCATATTATTCAGTTCATCTAACATTGAATCCAGGTTTCCCATTCTATGATTCTCCTTCTATTCTTTATTTTCAATCATTGATTTTTATCACTGATAATTTATTCTTCCGCTTTTCCTTGTGCCTGTAAATCCAAATATCCCTGCAAAATCAATACTGCCGCAATCTTATCAATCACGCTCTTCCGGTTTTCCCGGCGCACTCCACTCTCGATCAGAATCTGCTCCGCCGCATTCGTCGTCAGGCGCTCGTCCCACATAACGACCGGAAGGTTCGTCCGCCGTTCCAGCATCTCTTTAAATGCCAGCGTCTTTTCAACGCGCTCTCCCAGCGTATTATTCATATTCTTTGGCAATCCGAGTACTACCTTACTCACTTCATATTCTTCTATGAGCGCTTCTATCCTTGCCAATGTCTGGCGCAGCTTCTTATTCGACTTTCTGGTAACTGTCTCAACTCCCTGTGCCGTAATGCCCAAAGCATCACTTACCGCCACACCTACTGTCTTTGTCCCGTAATCAAGACCCATCCATCTTTCTTTCATAATTACTTTAACTGAGTATCAATATAATTTTCAAATAAAACTTCAAGAATCTCGTCACGTTCTACCTTCATAATTAAGCTTCTCGCATTCTTATGACTGGTAATATAAGTCGGATCTCCGGACATAATATAACCCACGATCTGATTCACTGGATTATATCCTTTTTCCGTTAATGCTTCGTATACATCTTTCAAAATAGATGCTACATCATATTCCTGTTCTTTAACCACATGAAAAAACTGTGTATTATTTCTACCCATGTCTACCTCCTTCTAGCAGATTTACAATCAATAAATATTTTACTATGAGTGACATTAAAATTCAATCGAAACTTTTCCGTACAGTAAATTTTCATCAATAAATCCCTGAATATCTACTACAATTACCTCATTTTGTTCTAATTTTGTATCATTTTCCGTTAATTCCACTGCAACTTTCACATAATGAGCCGTATATCCCTGAAAATATTTTTTACCATTTTTCTCTACAATTTCTTCTAAAAGTACTTTTTCTTTTCTTCCAACATACCATTCTTCAAATGCTGTCTTGTGCCTTTTTGCCATCGAAAGAAGCACCTCGGAACGTTCTGTCTTTACCTGTTCCGGCACATGCCCGGACATCTTCTGTGCTCTTGTTCCTTCTCGTACAGAATACTTAAAAATATGCATCTCATATAGATTGATTTTCTCAAGATATGCTCTTGTTTTTTCAAATTCTTCCTCAGTTTCTCCGACAAAACCTGCAATAACATCAGTTGTTAATGCCGGATGCTCATAGTACTTTCTTAAAATATTTAATGCTTCCTCATATTCTTCTTTTGTATATTTGCGGTTCATACGCTTTAATGTCTCGTCGCAGCCGCTCTGTAAAGAAAGATGAAAATGTGGACATACTTTATCACATTTCACAAGTTCTTTTACAAACTCCTCTGTGATAATTCTAGGCTCTAAAGAACCCAGACGGATTCTCTCCACATCCTCTACCTGCTGTATTCTCTTAATCACATCAAGAAGACTGTTCCTAAATCTTTCCCATAGGAACTTAAATGAATTCCGGTAAGCACGATTTCTTTATAACCCTGTGCTGCCAGATTTTTTACTTCTTCAATGACTTCCTCTGGATTTTTACTGCGGATTCTTCCTCTTGTGTAAGGAATGATACAATACGAACAGAACTGATTACAACCATCCTGTATTTTAATATATGCTCTTGTATGCTCGTTGACCTTATGAATTGTTAAAT
>ENA-OWRC01003101-OWRC01003101.1-human-gut-metagenome-genome-assembly--contig:-NODE-3101-length-11380-cov-19.244150_pt1 | contig 11380 bp, 10 predicted proteins | sample MGYA00248268_ERZ651895 | MGnify/ENA primary metagenome ERZ651895 (study PRJEB26924, sample SAMEA4378242) | human gut metagenome | biome: human gut; feature: human-associated habitat; material: faeces...
ATTAGATTTAAGGTTAACAAAGATTGGCTGTCTGGGATAGATAGCCTTTTTTTTGTCCCTACTATTCCTTATAGAATCAGCCAGATGGCAATGATATGCCCGATGCTGCCTCCCAGACAAAACAAGTGGAAAGTGGCATGCATATATGGTTTGCGCAACGAATAAAAAACAGCTCCCACGATATACGAAACTCCTCCGCCAATCAGCCACCAGAAAGCGGTAGTGGCTCCCAGTTCTCCCAGATGGTCTAACAAAGGTTTCATGGCTACCAATATACAGGCGCCCATCCCTACGTAACAAGCCGTTTCGAGATTGCTATGTTCTTTCAGTTTTTTGAAGCTAAGAATGAAACCGGCGATAGCCGATAGCCAGACGAAAGCGAAAATTCCCCATCCCCATCCGCCGGCATGCCGCAGAACGAGCAGGGTAAAAGGAGTGTAGGTTCCGGCAATGTGCAAATAGATAGCTCCATGATCGAATTTACGGAGCAGCTCTTTCAGCTTTCCCGGACGGCTGCCGTGATACCACGTAGAACTGACATAAGAAGAAAGCATCCCCGCCAAGTAGACAGATACACAAGCAACTGCCCACTGCGGCTCTATATTTTTGGAAGCCTTTTCCAATAACAAATATCCGGCCACGATTCCAAGCAGAATACCTATTCCATGGCTAAGGGTATTTGCCCATTCTTCTATATTATTGTATCGTTTGTTCTTCAATGTTCCTTTTTTTGAATTGTTAAGTCACAAAAAATATTGAGTCGCAAAGATACTTTATTTTCCGTAAAGCGTTTCTTCGCCTTATTCTTTTTTTAAAGAAATATCGGCGTATGATACTCCCTGCGGTTTTAAAAATTTGATGCGTACTCAATGCTCGGTGTCCAGTTGGAAACCGTCGTGGTTGATGGAATGAACAGTTTCCTCATAATTGTGTTTTTTGTAGTATCTTCACAAAGAAAAAAATAGAGAAAGGTGTATCGCCTTTCTCTATTTAATTTTTATTTTATGTATAAAATATATTATACCAAATGTCCGATCCATTCTTCACGGTCGCCGGGGAGAAGGTCGATAACAGGAATTTCTACCATTGTGTAGCATCCCGGCTGTTGCTTCATCGAAGCACGTGCCACACATACTAGCACTTGTGCTGTCAGTGCGGGGTTATTGATGCGCATATTAAATTCGAACAACTGATTCTGTGTTTTGCCGGATACACCTTTGCGAGTGAGATTTACACCGTGACCCATATCCAATAGAGCGTCTACGCTCGGAACGAGTTTCACGTGTGTTTCATCATTCACGAAGTAAGGGTCTGCTTTGATGGCAGCAGCTACTTCTTCAAATTTATATCCGTCTTTCAGTTCGATATACACCATGCGGCGGTGGATTCCCGTGCCGGTAGGAATAGTCATGGAAAGAGCGGCTTTCACCCCGTCGATAGCTTTTACGGCTACTGTGTGTCCCATGCTCATACCCGGACCGAAGTTGGTGTAAGTGATTCCTTTCGGAGCAATCGCTTCGAGCATGGTGCGTACGATGGAGTCGCTTCCCGGATCCCATCCGGCAGAGATGATCGATACGGCTTTATGTTCTTTGGCCGCAGCATCCAGTGTGCGGCGTAAGTCTACGATACCGGTGTGGATATCGAAACTGTCTACCGTATTAATCCCCATTGCCAGATATTCTTTTGCATATTTCTCAACGCTGCGGGTTGGCGTGCAAAGAATAGCTACGTCTACATCCCCCAACTCTTTTATGTCCTTTACTACTGCATAGTTTGCCAACTCTTCCGGTTTGTTCTCTGCTCCTGCACGACGAACGACTCCGGCTATTTCGAAATCAGGTGCCGCCTGAAGCGCTTCCAGTACATAATGTCCGATGTTACCATAACCAACGATGGCAGCTCTTACTTTTTTCATTCTTTTCTTGGTTTTAATGAACAAATTTCTTTCTTTTGCTTGCAAAAGTAAACAATTTACTACTAACTTTGGTTCATTCGCTTTAATATTTTATTTTTTTTCACTAGCAGGCAATACTGGTCCGCATGAAAGCAAATCAGGGTGTGATGTGTTGCATCGAAAAAACTCTGTGGCCTCTGTGTCCTCTGTGGTGAAATTGTTTTATCTTTGTCCCTGTTATGATAGAATATATTAGAGGCGAACTTGCCGAACTAAGTCCGGCAACCGCAGTGATTGACTGTAACGGGGTGGGATATGCCGCCAATATATCCTTGAATACCTATTCGGCTATTCAGGGAAAGAAAAACTGTAAGCTATATATTCACGAGGCGATTCGGGAAGACGCGTATGTGCTTTACGGATTTGCCGAGAAGCAGGAGCGGGAGATTTTTCTATTATTGATTTCTGTCTCCGGAATCGGGGGGAACACGGCACGTATGATTCTCTCGGCGCTCTCACCTGCCGAACTGGTGAACGTAATCAGCACCGAAAACGCGAATATGCTGAAAACGGTGAAAGGTATCGGGCTGAAGACTGCGCAACGGGTGATTGTCGACCTGAAAGATAAGATAAAAACGATGAGTGGGTCTGCCGGCGGAGGTGCTTCCGCAGGTCTGTTGCTGCAACCTGCCAATGCGGAAGTGCAGGAAGAGGCGGTGTCTGCATTGACAATGCTCGGTTTTGCTGCCGCGCCTTCACAGAAGGTGGTGTTGGCTATCTTGAAGGAAGAACCGGATGCTCCGGTAGAAAAGGTTATCAAACTGGCTTTGAAACGTTTGTAGTATGCAGCAACAGAAAATTTATATGCAGGCATGGCTGGACGCTCACGGTCGTGCAAAGGTAGTGAATACGGATAAATGGTATCTGGATTTTGCTAATCAGCTATTGCCATTGGTGGCCGAATCGTATATATATGGTGGGAAAGAGATGGAAGAAGACCAGAAGCAAGTGGCTCTGACGTGTGCCCTATATTTGGAAGATTGTGTAGCAGATGGAGGAAATTGGCGTCAGTTTATCCACTGGCATCAGGAAAACTACGGACGTTACCTGCCTTTCTACACGTTGACGGACGAATATCTGCCGGACGAAATCAACCGTGAAGATGTTGTTTTCCTTTTGTGGGCAATCAATTCACCGGTCGGTAATGATTTTGACGGAGTGGAGAACCCGATGGATGCAGATTTGCTGGAGTTTGCAGATGTATTATACAACCGTTTGGATGCTGCGTTCGAATTGGCTCCTATCAGTGATTACCTTGCGACGGATTGGTTGCTGGAAACGGAATTGATGCAAAAGAAGCGAATGCCTTTGCCGATAGCTTTGCCGGGAGAAAAAATGCCTGCCAACGTTGAGCGTTTCCTTGAAGCAAGTAAAGGTGAACCGCTTTTGTACTTCGACTCTTACGATGCGCTGAAATTTTTCTTTGTGCAATCATTGAAGTGGGAGGATGAAGAAGATTCTCTGTTGCCTGATTTAAAAGAGTTTGATAACTTCGTGGTTTTCGCCAATCCGAAAGGTCTGTTGATCGGTCCTGATGTGGCCCCATATTTTGCGGACAAACGCAACCCGCTCTACAATGCTGAACTGGCAGAAGAGGAAGCATACGAGCTGTTTTGTGAAGAAGGTTTGTGCCCGTTTGATTTGTTGAAATATGGAATGGAACATGAGCTGTTGCCAGAAGCACAGTTCCCGTTTGAGAATGGAAAAGAACTGTTGCAGGAAAACTGGGATTTTGTGGCTCGCTGGTTTCTGGGCGAATATTACGAAGGAGAATAAGAGGAACAAGAATTAAGATATAAGTACTGTTTATATAAGTGTTGTCTATGCCAATCAAAAAAAATAACAATCCCTTTGCCGGAAAGACAAAGTCCGCAGCCGGTAAAAAGAAGACAACCGGAAAACGGGTTGGAAAATCAAAACGGGAAAAGGCTAATAATCAATTGAATAGAAGGGTAAAATAAGGATGTGGAGGATACGCCGTTTTTGCTTACCAGGCTACGCCGTTTTATGATGGCAGACTACGCCTTTTCTCCATACCAGGAAACGCCTTTTCTTCCGCGCAGAGAATAAAGAGGCTTATTATACATTTGACGGGAATAGTTGTCGTTTATGAAAAATAACAACTATTCCCGTCAGTTTTATTGTTGACCGATGGTTTTTTCTGCTAAATAGCTTCTCTTTTGACGGTTTTTAGTTAAATGGGAATATAATTCAGACAGAAGAACAAAAGAACAAAAAATAAAATAGCAGTTCAATAAGCAACAAAAATAATTTTCAAAGCGCAGCCTTTATGTTCTTTTGTTCTTATGTCTAAAAATAAAAAAATCATTTATCTCATTTCCGCACAGATCGTTTTCTTTTTGCCAAATGGAGTTTCCTTTTTATTAATCGGTAATTTCCTCCTGTGCTTTCCGTTCTTTTTTCTTATTGATAAATCCGATTTTCAGGTTAGCTTCCTCTTGTTCTTTTTTAATCTGTTCCATTGCAGAGAGGATTTGCGCTAATTCATAAACATTGGCTGCGGCTAGCCGGTCGGTGGGACTCATCGTTGTTTTATAGGTACGGTCGCCCATATATTCCACACGGATATTTTTGTCTTTATTGAGATGTAGGAATTCGATTACATTACCGTCTTCTCCCAGTTTGTAATCAGCTTTTTCTATTTTCTCGTTCATATCGGTCGTTTCGTAGCTGTCTTTGGAACTTGGAGTTTCGGCAAAACTGCCGTCAGGAGCAATCACTTTCACTTTGTTGTGGTGGATATTGCCGGCACCGCAATAGATAGAGGTCATACTCATGATGCCTTGCTCGTTCACTTGGAAGCGGAGGTACGAACGGTGCATGTTTTTCTCAATGGTCTGTGTAGGCCAGAGGTAGTTGCCTACTTGTTGATATTCGGCATCTTTTTCTAGTGTGAATTTGTCTTTGATGGCGTTGAATTCTTTCGTTTTTGCCTGAAAGGTGCTATCCAGATAAGCAAGCGTTTTTTGCTGTGCTTTTGTTTCAACATCAAGCATTAGTGCCTGTCCTGCCTTACATGCTTCGAACGCTTTGGGATACAGAATCTTGATACTGTCAATTTGTAACTTAGCTTCTTCATAGTCGCCACGTTCGTAGGCAGCCTTGGCAACCATCAGTTTTTCATTGGCTTTTTTCTCAAGGCCATTTCCGCAGGCAGCTAATGCCAGCGTACCACAAAAGAGGATAATCAGTTTTTTCATCACAAATTCTATTTACTAGTTTTATTATTTACATGAATAAGCAGTGTCCGTTTGCCATTCACTGTTCATCGTTCTGTTCTTCATTCACTTTATTAGCGGCAAAAATACAAATATATCCCTTATTTTTGTAATTTTGTCCCCTCAAAACTTATAACTAAAAAGAATGATAGAGTTGACTCAAGAGGAATTGAAGCAGCATTTTAGCGAACCCATCTTCGGACAGATAGCCGAAACGGCCGATGCGCTCGGCATGGAGTGTTATGTGGTAGGTGGCTACGTTCGTGATATTTTTCTGCAACGTCCCTCTAAAGATATAGATGTAGTAGTTGTAGGAAGTGGAATTGCAATGGCAGAAGCCCTTGGAAAACGGTTGGGACGTGGTGCTCATGTCTCTGTTTTCAAGAATTTCGGGACAGCACAAGTAAAATACAGAGGTACGGAAGTAGAGTTTGTAGGTGCGCGTAAGGAGTCTTATCAACGGGATTCGCGCAAACCGATTGTTGAAGACGGTACGCTGGAAGACGATCAGAACCGTCGTGATTTCACGATCAATGCTCTTGCCGTATGTCTCAATAAGGCACGTTTCGGCGAGCTGGTAGACCCGTTCGGAGGCATGGAGGATATGAAGGAAAAGACAATCCGCACTCCGCTCGACCCGGATATCACTTTCAGCGATGATCCTTTGCGCATGATGCGTTGCATCCGTTTTGCTACGCAGCTGGGCTTTTACATTGACGATGATACTTTCGAATCGCTTTGTCGGAATAAGGAACGGATTGAAATTATCTCCCGTGAACGTATTGCGGACGAACTGAATAAGATTATTCTGTCTCCGATTCCCTCAAAAGGTTTTATTGATTTGGAACGTAGCGGTTTGCTGCCGTTGATTTTCCCGGAATTTGCTGCCTTGCAGGGAGTGGAAACACGGAACGGACGTTCGCATAAGGATAATTTTTATCATACATTGGAAGTGCTGGATAATATCAGCAAGAAGACTGATAATCTTTGGTTACGCTGGGCTGCTTTGCTGCATGACATTGCCAAGCCTGTCACGAAACGTTGGGAACCGAAAGCGGGATGGACGTTCCATAATCATAATTTTATCGGTGAAAAGATGATTCCGCATATCTTCCGCAAGATGAAGTTGCCGATGAATGAGAAGATGAAGTACGTGCAGAAGCTGGTTAGCCTGCACATGCGTCCGATTGTTATCGCGGATGATGTGGTGACAGACTCGGCTGTACGCCGTCTGCTCTTTGAAGCGGGAGATGACATTGACGACTTGATGATGCTCTGTGAAGCGGATATTACTTCCAAGAATATGGAACGTAAGCAACGTTTCCTGAATAACTTCCAGTTGGTTCGACAAAAGCTGAAGGATTTGGAGGAGAAAGACCGTGTCCGTAACTTCCAACCGCCCGTGAGTGGAGAAGAAATTATGGAGATTTTCGGTTTGGAACCTTGTCGTGAAGTCGGTGTTCTGAAAAGTGCTATAAAGGATGCTATCTTGGATGGAGTGATTCCGAACGAATATGAGGCTGCTCATGCTTTCATGCTCGAGCGGGCTAAGAAGATGGGGCTGACGCCGGTGCGCTGATAGAAGGACGGAACAGATATATTATAGTATTCAAACACAGGTTTATACGAATCAGTAGTTGAATTGGAGTAAAACTGTACTGAAATGAACTAAATGATAATTTTGCGGGGTGCCCTGAAAGGGCTTAATTATATAGCGTAGGGCAACGCCCTACGTAAAAACGGCAATCTGAATTTGCGCCCTGAAAGGGCATAATTGTATACGGTTCCGCCCTTTCAGGGCTTGTGGCTGGTGTGTTTTTTTCGTAGGGCGTTGCCCTACGCTATATAATTAAGCCCTTTCAGGGCACCCCAATAAATATATAATTGTAAGGCTTTCAGCCTAACTGCAAAATTCTCATTTAACTGCTAAATTCCCATTTAATTAAGAACTGTACTGAAATGAATGAAACCTTGCTTTCTAACTGCTGATTACTCATTATTTCTTTATCCGTACGTTTACTGTTTGGGTAGCGTCACCGAGAAATATGGATTGGGCGTATGTTGTTCGAAGATGATAGCTTTCATCTTTTCTACAACGTCCGGATGTTGGAGTGCTATATCAGTATCTTCGTGAATGTCCGTTTTTAAGTTGTAGAGGAACGGTGTTCCTTTTTTTACCACCATCTTCCAATCGTCCATGCGTACGGCAATCTGGTCTGTTTCATCAAATTCCCAATACAGGAAATCATGTTTCTTTTGCTTTTTCTTACCCAGCAGTGTGGGAGCAAAAGAAATCCCATCGAAATAATCGATTTCTTTTTCTTTATTGCCATATTTCTTTTCGTAGTCCTTGATGCCGATCACTTCGCAGAATGTAGGCATTAAATCATAAAAAGCACAGATGTGATCGTTCACTTTACCTGCTGGTATGTGCCCCGGCCAACGCGCGATAAACGGAATACGTATTCCTCCTTCATGACACTGGCGTTTTAATCCGCGCAGCTTTCCGTCTCTGCCGAAGAAAGTAGGATCGGCTCCGCCTTCTTCGTGAGGGCCGTTGTCACTGGAGAAAATAACCAATGTGTTTTCGTCCAGCCCTTTCTCTTTCAGCTTTTTCAGGACTTCACCCACGTAATAATCCAGCCGGGTAATCATTCCTGCAAATTGAGCATGAGTGTGCGTAATAGCATTGTATCGTGAGCCTTCGCTTCCTTTAAACTCTTTGTCCGGGTTGAATTTGGCTTTGTATTCATTCAGGATGGAATCTTCCGGTTGAACGAGTTCCGCATGAGGTAAGGTGTAAGTCAATATGCCGAAAAACGGTTGTTGGTCGTCTTGTTGGTCCAGCCACTCCAATGCTTTCTGATGAATCATGTCGGCCGAGTATTGCGGACGTTTCTGGTAGTCGGGACCATACATCGGATATTTGATGTTTTCATCCATCACCACCCGCACCACTCCGGTGTCGCCCAACGCTTTACTATAACGGTTCAGGAAATTGGGATAGTAGAGATGAGCCTGAAATTGACAGATGTAACCGTAGTATTCATCTATTTCCCGTTTGTCGGGAGTAGAACGCGAGCCTTCATATCCTCCCGCCCATTTGCCGAACATACCCGTGGTATAGCCATTGTCTTTCATTATTTCCGGTAAGATTACATGGTCGGAATCATAAGGGTGTTGTCCTACTATCGAATATTCTTGGTTTTGCCCATACAACACGATCGGTACATTTTTCCAGTATTCTTTGTTGCCTCGCACCTCGCAGTGGCCTGAATGTTGCCCTGTCATGAATGAAGCTCTGGAAGGCGCGCTGACGGGACTGCCGGCGTATGCCTGTGTAAAACGCATACCTTCATTCGCCATCGTGTCTATATGAGGGGTGCGGATAAATGGTTGACCGTAACAGCCTAAATCTCCATATCCCATGTCATCGCAGAGAATGAAAAGAATATTGGGTGGAGTATTTGATTGGGGCGGTGTAGTGTTTTCCGGTGCTTTGTTAGTGGCTGTTGCAGCGCAGGTAACAGTGGACATAAGGGTTAGAATGAAAGGTTGTTTCATTGTTTTTGGGGGTTAAGTGTGTTATTATTAGTAGAAAAAGATGTGTCCGGCAAAGAACGGACACATCTTTTTCATCATCTGTTTAACTTAATTCAATGATTTCTTCATTGCAGTTCGTCAGCTTTTCTATTCCTTCATTGGTTACTACCCAAGAGTTTTCAATGCCTACGGGGCCTACACCCGGAATAACGATTTTCGGTTCGAGGGCAAAGACCATGCCCGGTTCTAATTGTTGTTTCATGCGGGGAGCCAATACCGGAGCTTCATTAATTTCGAGTCCGATACCGTGGCCGATAAACTTGGCTTGTTGCCCTGTTCCCATAAATTTGTCGGCAAATCCGGCTTCTTTGGCTATTTCGACAGCTATGTCGTAAAGCACTTCACAAGCAATGCCCGGTTTGGCGATGGAAGCTATCTTTGTTTGGATATCCAAACAAACCTGATGGGCGGTGTAAGCCTCTTCGGGCAGCTTTCCTATTGAGAATACGCGGCTCATATCGTTCATGTAGCCGTTGAAGTTACCTCCCAAGTCCACCATAACGCTCTGACCTTCCTTTAGCGGAGTTTTATTTGCTCCTCCCGGCAAAGCAGGATCAAGTCCCTGTCCACCTAAAGCAAAATCATAGGGCGAGGGGTATCCGGCATTGTCTCCGGTCAGTACGCTACCCATGAATATTTCCATGCTGCGTCCGAATACCCGGAAAATTCCGAGGCAACCTTGCAGACGCATCAGGCGTTCTATTTCAATGGAAAACTCGATGTCTGTCATACCGGGGCGATATACGCTTGGAATCTGTTCGTATGCCTTGGCGTGGGCAATGCCCGAACGGCGGAACATCTCGATTTCTACAGGTGTTTTTACGCTGCGTGCCTGACGAATCAACGGGGTGCCATTTACAACTTCTGCTTCCGGAAACAGGCTGGCCAGACGGCAATATTCCGTATAAGGGAGTTCGTCACCTTCTAACATCAGTTTGGTTGGCATCGGCAATCCTTGTTCTTTCAACAGGTCAACGATTTGTTCCGGTTTGCGAATCGAGAACGAATGTTCTCCTGTGATATTATTAGGGCGTTTGAAAAACAATAGTGCAGGCGAATGAAGGGGGAGGTAAAGATAGCCACTGACTACACAGCCATACGTGTAAATTAAATTTGCATTACAAGTGATAAGTGCGGCGTCAATGCCCTGTGACACCATCAGACTGCGAATCTTGTCACGGCGAAATTTCAATTCGGGTTGTAGCATTTTTTATTTATTACATGATTATTAATTACAAAACTATCAATGGTAAATTATTAGTTGTGAGTTATTTATCTGATATAACAAATTCACAAACCATTATTTAACCTATCATGCCACAAAGATAATTAATTCCAGCGAAAATATTGTTAATCTCAAAAAAATAGCGCTACCCGCGTCCTGTCACAGGAGGCGAGCAGCGCAAACCACAAATACAAATACAACTAAACAAAGTCTTCTAAATAACGCCTTGTCCCATCATTGCGTGAGCTACTTTCATAAACCCGGCAATGTTGGCACCCTTCACATAATTAATGTATCCGTCGGGTTCCGTGCCGTACTTCACGCATTGTGCATGGATGCCGTGCATGATTGCATGGAGCTTTTCGTCCACTTCGGCAGCACTCCAGCTTAGGTGCATTGCGTTTTGAGACATTTCCAGACCGGAAGTGGCAACACCGCCTGCGTTGACCGCTTTACCCGGAGCATACATTGTCTTATGTTCAATAAAGAGGTCGATTGCTTCGGGAGTACATCCCATGTTGGAAATTTCTCCGACGCAAAGTACGTCATTTTTTATGAGATTTTGAGCATCTTCTCCATTTAATTCATTCTGGGTAGCACAAGGAAGCGCGATGTCTGCTTTCACTTCCCACGGGCGCTTGCCTTCTACAAAGGTAGCATTCGGATACTGTTCTGCATAAGGGGCAACAATGTCATTACCCGACGAACGAAGTTCGAGCATATAGTCTATCTTTTCGCCGCTGATACCATCCGGATCGTAGATATATCCGTCCGGACCGGAAATTGTAATCACTTTGGCACCCAGTTCGGTAGCTTTGGTAGCTGCTCCCCAGGCGACGTTGCCAAAACCGGAAATAGCGACTGTCTTACCTTTTATGTCAATACCTTTTGCTTGTAGCATCTGATTTACAAAATACAGACCACCGAAACCGGTAGCTTCCGGGCGAATCAACGAGCCTCCGAATTCTAATCCCTTGCCGGTGAATGTGCCTGTAAATTCGCGAGTCAGTTTCTTATACATACCGAACATATAACCTACTTCACGTCCGCCTACACCGATATCACCGGCTGGTACATCCATATCCGGTCCGAGGTGACGCCATAACTCCAACATGAAGGCCTGGCAGAAACGCATGATTTCAGCATCACTCTTACCGCGCGGAGAGAAATCGGAACCACCTTTTCCACCACCCATAGGCAGCGTGGTCAGTGCATTTTTGAATGTCTGTTCGAAACCGAGGAACTTCAGAATGGAGAGATTGACGGAAGCATGGAAACGAATACCGCCTTTATAAGGACCGATCGCATTATTGAATTGTACACGATAACCGAGGTTGGTCTGCACCTCGCCTTTGT
>ENA-OWRC01003107-OWRC01003107.1-human-gut-metagenome-genome-assembly--contig:-NODE-3107-length-11358-cov-4.810050_pt1 | contig 11358 bp, 9 predicted proteins | sample MGYA00248268_ERZ651895 | MGnify/ENA primary metagenome ERZ651895 (study PRJEB26924, sample SAMEA4378242) | human gut metagenome | biome: human gut; feature: human-associated habitat; material: faeces...
GAAGATAACGACGTTCCGGATAATAGAGTGCATACTGGATTGGAAGTTTCATATCCGGTGTACCAAGCTGCGCAATGATCGCACCATCCTCGTACTGTACCATGGAATGGATCACGCTCTGCGGATGTACTACAACCTGAATCTGATCCAGCTCTACGTCAAACAGCCATTTTGCTTCCATTACTTCCAGACCTTTGTTTACCAATGTTGCAGAATCAATGGTAATTTTACGTCCCATCACCCAATTCGGGTGTTTCAGGGCATCCTCCAGACGCACCTGGGAAAGCTGCTCTCTGGTCATTCCACGGAACGGTCCGCCGGAAGCGGTCAGTAAAATTTTGTCAATCTTGTTTCCGTGCTCTTTCTCCCCATTCAGAGACTGAAAGATTGCACTGTGTTCACTGTCTACCGGTAAAATACGAACACCACATTTTTTTGCCAGCGGCATAATAATATGTCCCGCAGTTACCAGAGTCTCCTTATTTGCCAGTGCAATGTCTTTTCCGGCTTCAATCGCTGCAATCGTCGGGCGGATGCCAAGCATGCCAACAATCGCTGTTACCAGAACTTCTGCTTTTTCTTCACAAGCCACTGCCATCAGTCCGTCCATGCCAGACAGTACCGGAATATCAAGATCACTGATACGAAGTGCCAGTTCTTTCGCTTTTTCTTCTGTCTTTACCGCTGCCAGAACCGGTTTGAATTCACGAATCTGCTGCTCCAGCAGGTCAATGTTATCGCCTGCTGATAATGCGGTTACTTTTATATCCTGTTGTGCACGCACAACTTCCAGTGTCTGGGTACCGATGGAACCGGTGGAACCCAGAATCGCTATATATTTCATTCCTCTTATTCCTTTCTCTTGAAAGTTTTAAGTTAAAATTCGCACTTCACATGCTAAAAAATGATAGTCTAAATACGCATTTTCAAATAATGTATGTGAAATGCAGCACTTTTAAATAGCAAGCTGTAACAGATTACCAGTCAGATAGAAAATGATCGGTGCAGTAAAAATGACACTGTCAAAACGATCCAGAATACCACCGTGACCCGGAATCAGTTTTCCATAATCTTTGATATCAAAGTTACGCTTGATCGCGGAAGCTGCCAGATCACCCACCATGGAGATCAGTGCGCCTGCCGCACAGATACCTGCCATCATAAAAATATATGGCACATCTACATGCATAGAACCACGGAATAAGAATCCGTAAATAAGTGTCAGTAATGCAGCTCCAACCACACCGCCGACAGCACCTTCCACTGATTTTTTCGGGCTTAACACCGGTGCCATCTTGTGTTTTCCAAAGAGCATTCCCACGCAGTATGCACAGGTATCGCAGCCCCAGGAGCACAAAAAGATCAACCATACCAGATATCTTCCGCCCTCTAAAGAACGTGTCTCATAAATGCAGGACAGCATAACTGCCACATAGAACACGCCGAAAAATGTAGCAATGATCTGGTTCGCATGAAATTTCGGATAGCCAAAAACAAACACGCACATACACACGATCAGCAATGCCATCACAAACATCATAATATCCGGGATAAAACCAAATGCTACATTCAGATAATATACAATGGCTGCCACATAGCCCACGATTCCCGGTGCACTTTTTTCAATTCCAAATACACGGTACAGCTCAAACAGTCCGATCAGGGAGATGATTCCCAGTACGGTCAGAAGCAGGTATCCTCCGTGTATAATAAATAGCAATGCCAGCAGCACCAGAACGATACCACTCAACAGTCTTGTCTTAAACATATTTTTTCCTCTCTTACATTCAGGTATTTCTTTAAAAATCCCTTTTTATCATCAACCACATATGCAAAACTTATGCTAACCCAAGTTATACACAAGCTTTCATTTCAAGAATGCTCCGGCATTCTTGTTGCGAGGTGCGCGTCATGCAATTGCATGACATACTTCAACTGCGCACCTCTGTAATCCTGCCGGAGGCTATATCAGATGGGGGATTGGCTCCCATCTGATATATTCGGCTCAAATTCCGTTACGCCTTTACCTTACCATAACGACGGTCACGGCTTGTATAAGCCTCAATCGCTTTCACCAGCTCTGCTTTATTGAACTCCGGCCATGGAGTATCCGTAAAATAAAACTCACTGTATGCATGCTGCCACATCAGATAATTAGACAGTCTCTGCTCTCCGCTGGTACGGATCATCAGATCCGGATCCGGGATTTCTGCAGTATCCAGATAATCTGAAAAATGTGCTTCATCCACTTCCTCCAGTGTGATTTTTCCTTCTTTATAATCCTGCATCATCTGGCGCATGCCGCGCAGCATCTCATCCCTGCTGCCGTAATTAATCGCAATCTGAAACTGCAGACCAGTATTTTTTGCGGTGTCAGTTTCCAGTGTGCGGATACTTTCCTGCAGATCTTTTGCCAGACCGGTCTTGTCTCCGATCACGCGCACTCTGGTGTTATTTTTCATCGCTTTTGTATAGCAGATTTTAATATATTTACGGAATAAAAACATTAATGTCTTTACTTCTGATTCCGGGCGGCTCCAGTTTTCTGTGGAAAATGCATATACTGTCAGATATTTGATACCAAGTGCATCTGCATCCTCACAGATATCCATGATCACATCTGCGCCTTTGGAGTGTCCGTAAGTACGCGGCATCCCCTTTGATTTCGCCCAGCGGCCGTTTCCATCCATGATAATGGAGACATGGGTCGGTATCTTCAACTGTGAAAGTTCCATATTTTTCCCCTTTCTCAGAAAAGGACATAGCCTGCGCCATGTCCCCATCTTTCTTATCTTTCCGATTTTTCAGATCAGTCAATGCCATTCATCTGTGTTCGATTCGATTATGAATTTCTATGAATTGACATCAGCAAAATACTGTATTTTGCTATTATACTGTCATGATCTCTTTTGTTTTTTCTGCAACTGCAGCGTCAACATCAGCAATGTATTTGTCTGTCAGTTTCTGAACCTGAGTCTCCAGATCTTTGATCTCGTCCTCAGATACATCGCCTGCTTTACCAATTTTCTTTAAAGCATCGTTTGCATCACGACGGATGTTACGAACAGCAACTTTGGCAGCCTCGCCTTTTTTCTTTACATCTTTGGCAAGATCTTTACGTCTCTCCTCTGTCAGCTCCGGGAATACCAGACGAATACATTTTCCATCGTTTGTCGGATTGATTCCAAGATCGGATGTCATGATTGCTTTCTCGATTGCTTTTACCATGGATGCCTCCCAAGGCTGGATCATGATCATACGTGCTTCCGGAACAGATACGTTTGCAACCTGCTGGATTGCTGTCGGTGCGCCATAATAATCTACGCGGATCTGATCCAGTACATGCGGATTTGCACGACCTGCACGGATGGATGTGTACTCCTCCAGTAAGTTGTTGTAAGATTTCTGCATCTTTGTCTCATAAGGTTTGATTGTCTCGTTTGCCATATTTTAATCCTCCAAATATTTTCTTTTTACCTTCTGATATTACTTATCTTATATGGATTATACGGTTACTTTCGTTCCGTTAAAATCGCCGCTGATTGCTTTTACAATGCTGTTCTCCTCGTTTAATCCAAATACATACATCGGCATTTTATTTTCCATGCTCAGGATGGATGCCGTCAGATCAACAACTGCCAGCTGTTTGTCGATAACTTCCTGAATGCTTACCTCATCGTAACGTTTTGCATCCGGATTTGTCTTCGGATCACTGTCATATACACCATCGATTGCTTTTGCAAGCAGGATAACGTCTGCCTCGATCTCGATGGCACGCAGAACAGTTGCTGTATCTGTGGAGAAATACGGATGACCGGTTCCACCTGCGAAAAATACAACCATTCCTTTTTCAAAATATTTGTTTGCACGGTCTTTGGAAAACAGTTTTGTAAAGGAACCGCACTCGAACGGTGTCAGTACGTTTGTCTTCATTCCTACGGAACGGAAGATCTCAGATACATAAATGCAGTTCATAACAGTTGCAAGCATACCGATCTGATCTGCTTTTGTACGGTCGATGGTCTCGCTGGTACGTCCTCTCCAGAAGTTTCCTCCGCCGATTACGATACCGACTTCAATTCCCTGATCTACTAACTGTTTTACCTGATTTGCAACAACGGTAACGGTTGCCTCATCAAAACCAAATTTTTTATCTCCTGCCAGCGCTTCTCCGCTCAGCTTCAGTAAAACTCTCTTCATAAGAATTCTGTCCTTTCTTTTTATTTACTTTCATTATTTTGTGATCACATCACGCTATAATTTCGCTCTTTATCAATCACATTGCTATGTTGACTCACTTAAATGCATTCTCTCATAAATAAAAGCAGTTCATAAATAACATTCATCACTTGTCAATCATACCAACCCATTGACTCATTTGAAATTATTATACCATACCTTTACATATTATGGTAGCGAAAATTACTCGCAGTAAACACCGCCGCATCTTTCAATACATGCCTTTGCCACTACGTTCATGGCATCAATATAAAAGTCCGGATTCAGGCTGTAATTGACATTTAATACAGATAACTCTGTACATGCAAGAATCACTGCATCACAGCCCTGTCCACGCAGTTCATGCACCACGTTCATAAACTGATGACGGTCACCTTTCTCACCACGTTTGATCTGCTCATAGATCAGAGACATAACATCTTTCTGACGTTCTTCTGACGGATATACCACTTCAATGCCATATTTTTCCAGTGCTTTTTTGTACATACCGCCCTTGACCGTTCCATCTGTCGCCATAACACCGACTTTCTTTCTGCCCCGCTCAGATGCGTAACGTGCAGTCTCTTCGATCATGTTGATGAATTTTCCGTTTGTCAGTTCCTGCAGACGGTCTGCAAAATAATGACAGGTGTTACATGGAATTGCAAAATATTCACATCCAAGCTGCTCCATACCGCGGATATCTTTTGCAATAATGTCCCACAGATAATCCTGCTTTCCACACAAAATGCATTCCGTACGATCCGGAATCGACGCATGATTATAAATGAGAATGTCCAGATGCTCACGGTCATTGTTTACCGAAGTATTATCGATAATCTTTTTATAAAAAAGCACCGTAGCTTCTGATCCCATTCCTCCTAAAATTCCTAATTTCTTTTTTTCCATATGCTTATGGTTTCCTTTCCTTATGCTTATGGTTCCTTTTCTTTATAAAAGGTAATATTTTTCTTGCAAAAATGTATCATAACACACTTTTCCGCTTTCGACTATATCAAATCTGTTTTTTAGTGTCAACTACATGCGTTTTCTGACGAACTATAACATAATTTTTTCCGGGAAATGAACTTGTATAAATGACGCATCTGGTATAAAATAGTGCAGGAATCACAATAGAAATAATTGGAGGATTATAGATATGGAATTTAAAAAACAGCCCTTCATACCAATGCTTTTTGGCGGCGACATCAATACATACAGTGTTGCCCGTGCATTTTATGAAGAATATCAGGTAAAAACCTATGTATTTGGAAAGTTTCCAAGCGGTCCAAGTTACAACAGTAATATTATTGAATACCATGCAAATTTAAAAATTGATACAGACGAAGTATTTATGCAGACCGTCCGCGATTTTGCCGCTGCACACGCAGACAAAACCGTCCTTACCATCGGTTGCGGCGATTCCTATGTAGCACTGTGCAGCCGTCATAAAGATGAGATGCCGGAAAATGTCATTGCTCCGTACATCGATTTTGAGCTGATGGACAGACTGCAGCAGAAAGAACTGTTCTACCGTCTCTGCCGTGAACACGATATTGATTTTCCGGATACTCTTGTATTCCGTCACGGCATGGATCTGGATTTTGAACTGCCGTTCTCTTTCCCGGTCATTTTAAAACCGTCCAACTCCGTTATGTATTGGGAGCATGAATTCCCGACACAGGAAAAAGTATACAAAATTGATAACGACAAAAAATTAAAAGACACGATCCGTCAGATCTACGATGCAGGATACACCGATTCCCTCATCATTCAGGATACTATTCCTGGAAATGACGAATTCATGCGTGTACTGACCTGCTTCTCCGGAAAAGACAAAAAAGTAAAAATGATGTGTCTCGGACACGTTCTCTTAGAGGAACATACACCACACGGTTCCGGTAACCATGCCGTGATCATCACAGAACCGCAGGAAGAACTGATGACAAAGGTTAAAAACCTGTTAGAGACTATCGGTTATGTCGGATTTTCAAATTTTGATATCAAATACGATATCCGTGACAACCGCTACAAATTCTTTGAGATCAACACCCGTCAGGGACGTTCCAACTACTATGTGACAGGTTCCGGTTTCAACGTAGCCCGTTATTTTGTCGAAGAGTTTGTATACAACAAAGACATTCCGTTTAAAATTGCAAAAGACGAACACCTCTGGATGGTTGTACCGAAAGCAGTTGCCCGCAAATATGTACATCAACCGGAAAACAAAGAAAAATTAAACCGTCTGATCCGGGAAGGAAAAGTTGTAAATCCAGTATTTATGAAAGGCGATTTCAACTTTAACCGCTGGCTGCGTATGGTCAAGAACCACTTCAGCCACTTCCGCAAATTTAAAACATACTACCACTAAAAGCAGAGAGGAATACTTATGATTACTTATACACAGCAGGATTATCTGAATACCCTGACAGACGCCGGTCTTGTGACAGACAGCAATCTGTATGGTCATGCCGCTGATTCCGTTCAGGGATTAACTTACAATTCCAAAGAAGCGGCATCCGGAACCTTATTTGTCTGTAAAGGAGCCGCTTTCCGTCCGGAATATCTGGCAGACGCGGTTTCCCACGGCGCCACTTTATATGTCAGCGAACAGAAATTTGATCTGAATACAGAAGTTCCATACATTTTAGTTTCTGATGTCAGAAAAGCAATGCCGTACCTTGGCAAACTTTTTTATAACGATCCGTCCAAAGATCTGAACCTGATCGGTGTCGGCGGAACCAAGGGAAAATCTACCACCGCTTACTATGTAAAAGCCATCGTGGATGACTATATGGCAAGCCTCGGCAAAAAAGAGAGCGCTGTCATCTCTTCCATCGATGTTTATGACGGTATAACAAAAGTGGAATCCCACATCACCACTCCGGAAAATATCGAACTGATGCAGCATTTCCGCAATGCCGTAGATTCCGGGATTGATTTCCTTGAAATGGAAGTATCCAGTCAGGCTTTAAAATATGGTCGTGTGGAGCAGATCATGTTTGACGCTGCCATCTTCCTGAACATTTCTGAGGATCATATCAGTCCGATCGAACATCCGGATTTCTCTTCCAAGTTAAAAATGTTCGCACAGACAAAGAATGCGCTGATCAATACAAACTCTGATTATTTTGAGCGTGTTGCAGAAGCTGCAAAAGCAGCTCCAAATGTAATTACCTTCGGTACAAACGAAGGCAGTGACATTTACGGATATGATATTGAAAAAGTAGACCATGAAATCCACTTCCGTGTAAAATGTGACCGCTTCGATGAGGCTTTTGCACTGACCATGCCGGGACTCTTTAATGTAGAAAATGCTTTAGCTGCCATCGCTGCCGCTTATGTATTCAACATTCCGGTTGAGTTTATGAAATCCGGTCTGTACCGTGCACGTTCCTCAGGAAGAATGGAAACTTATATGTCTGCAGACAAGAATATCATCGCCGTTGTTGACTATGCACACAACAAATTAAGCTTTGACAAACTCTTCTCTTCCACCAGAAAAGAGTATCCAGATTACGATATCATTTCCATTTTCGGCTGCCCGGGTAAAAAAGCATTTATCCGCCGCCGTGACCTTGGAACCATCGCCGGTATGTACTCTAAAAAAGTATATCTGGTTGCTGAGGATCCGGGTGCAGAACCGGTAGAACAGATTTCCAAAGACATTGCGCAGTATGTAGAGGCACAGCATTGTCCGTATGAAATGATCGAAGATCGTGGAGAAGCTATCCACAAAGCGATCATGGAAGCCGAAGAAAAAACCATTCTACTGATCACAGGAAAAGGAAATGAAACCCGTCAGAAATATGGCACCGAATATCTGGATTGCCCGTCTGATGTGGAATATACGAAAAAATACTTGGCTGAGTACGATGCTGCTCACTAAGTTTTTTACTGACAATAATTGAATAACAAACAGGTAGTGTAAATAATTCAAGTCGAACGCACGTGAGACTTGGTGCGTGATTCTGGTCAGCGAAAGCTGACATATTCTTCTCAGAATCACTGCACATCCCCGCGGAGCGTTTATCTCAGTCGGAGATTGTACTCCCACTGAGAAAGACTTGTTATTACTCACCACTTGAAGAAGTGGGAGTCTTCTCGACTGAGATAAAATGTATCACTTTACAAATACTTCCTGTTTGTAGAATAGCAAAAAAGCAATTGATAAAGACTGTTATACTAACAATCTTACCAATTGCTTTTTTGTTAACTGATTATCTCAGGATTTCTATCACTTTTGTTATTCAGCATCAGAAGATGCTCCATCTTGTGTATCTGAATCTGTCGTAGATGTCGGATAATAGATATAATTACATTTCAGTACTTCACTTGACAATCCATTATCATCAATTGCAACCAGGGACAGTATATTATTTCCTTCCGGAATATCAAGTGCACCACGATATACAGAAGAATTACTGGTCGGTGTGCTGCCATCCCAGGTATAATATACCGTTGTTCCGGATGGAACTGTCACAAGTACCGATTTCTGTTCATGATAGGTTCCTCCGTCCGGATAAACAGATGGCATATCCGGCGCATCCAGTTCAATATTATACTCTGCGGATACCGGTTCACTGTATTTGCCATTTTTGTCCATGGCAATTGCAGTAAGTGTTGTCTTACCCTGCTCCTCAATCTGAATCGGATCCTCATACTTCTTATCCGCATCAGTCGGAACGCTTCCATCCAACGTATAATAGATATCGATTCCTTTGCCATCTACAGAAAGCGTCACTTCCAGAAATTCATTATAGTTGCCGCCCTCTTTATCTATTTCCGGAGCAGCAAGTAAATACTGGTCAAACAGAGACAGAATCTTGCTGTCTGTCACCTTACTCTTTAATGCCAGAATCTGATCATAAGAATTATTGCTGTCATACAGGCTCAGTAACTGTTCATAAGCTTTTTTGCAGCTTGGGTTCTGATCGATCACCCACAGCAAAACCGTTTCCGCCTTTGCATCCTGTTTCATCAGGACATAGATCTGACCTTCCAGAACCAATGCATCTTCATTTTCAGAATCCAGCTGCAGTACATATTCTGCATACTGAAGCGCACTGGTATAATTTTTCTGATCCAATGCTTCTGTTGCCTTTTTCAGCTGGTAACTTACAGAATTGCTGTGATTATACTGCATCACACCAAAGGCAACTGCCAGCGCCGCAATCAAAAGTACCACCAGAATTACCAATGTCTTTCTGGCTTTTTTTTGTTTCTTTTCCAACATTCGCTTCTTCTTTTTCTTCGAAGAATCAGATGCGGTCTTTGTACCATACGGTTTCTGATCCGTCTTTTCTGCCGTTTTTTCTATACTTACCAGCGTTTCTGTCTGACTGCCACTCTTTTCTTCCTCTTCCAGCATGGAACGAAGCAGATCATCTTCCAATATATTAATTTCTGTTACAATCTGTGCTTCCTGCCCGCAATTGGAACAATACACACATCCCGGGCGAATTTCTGCACCACACTTCGCACATTTCATGTTCTGTCCTCTTAGCGCATCGTCTCTACACAATTATTCATCAGCATTGCGATCGTCATCGGTCCAACACCACCTGGTACCGGTGTAATCGCACTTGCAAGCGGCTCCACAACATCAAAATCCACGTCTCCGCATAATTTCTTACCTTCCAGACGGTGGATTCCAACATCAATTACAACCGCACCCTCTTTTACATATTCTTCTGTGATAAATTTCGGTTTTCCGATGGCAACGATCAGGATATCTGCCTGTTTACACAATTCTTTCAGATTCTTTGTTCTGGAATGTGCAACGGTAACTGTTGCATTTTCACGAAGCATCAGCATTGCCATTGGTTTACCAACGATGTTACTTCTGCCTACGATCACACAGTTTTTTCCTTCCATTTCCACACCGGAACGTTTCAGCAGCTGAATGACGCCCGCAGGTGTACATGGTAAAAATCCTTTACTTCCGATCATCAGTGCTCCTGCGCTCTGCGGATGAAATCCATCTACATCTTTGGATGGATCGATGGCAAGAATTACCTTCTCCTCATCAATATGAGCCGGAAGCGGAAGCTGTACCAGAATTCCGTGTACTTCTTCCTTCTGATTCAATTCCTGAATCAAAGCAAGCAGTTCTTCTTCGGTGGTCTCCTCCGGTAATTCATAAGATTCTGATCCAATTCCGATATATGCACATGCATTTTTCTTATTGCGTACATATACGCTGGATGCCGGATCTCCGCCAACCTGAATAACTGCCAGGGAAGCTGTCTTTCCCTGCTGTGCCAGATCTGCCACTTCTGCTTTTAATTCGTCTTTTATCTCCTGAGAAATTCTTTTCCCATCAACCAATTTTGCCATTCTGCTATGTTGCCTCCAAATCACTTTTATTACATCTATCTTCCGTTGATTCTCACAGTTTGAATCGTTCGTTCCAATCCAAACTGTGAGAACGTTACAAATTCATTTAGAATAAACCGGTGATCACGCCGTCTGCGTTTACATTGATATTATTTGCTGCCGGTACTTTTGGTAATCCAGGCATTGTCATGATCGCACCTGTCACTACAACCACAAATCCTGCACCAGCATTTGCGTATACTTCACGGACATTAATGGTAAATCCGCTCGGGCGACCAAGTTTGTGCTGGTCATCAGACAGAGAGTACTGTGTCTTAGCCATGCATACCGGGAAATCTCCCATACCAAGGTCTTCGATTCGTTTTAATTCTTTATTTGCTGCATTCGAATAAGTTACGCCATCTGCACCGTAAATTTCTTTTGCAATTGTTTCAATCTTCTCTTTCAGAGATAATTTATCATCATATAATACTTTGAAGTTGCTCTCTTTGTTTTCAAGGGCATCCAGTACTTTCTCTGCCAGAGCGATTCCGCCCTCGCCGCCTTTCTCCCATACTTCGGAGAGTGCGAACTCACAACCACGCTCTTTGCAGAACTGCTCGATATAATCAAGTTCTGCCTGTGTATCTGTTGAAAATGCATTTAATGTTACAACAACCGGAACTCCGAATTTCTGAAGGTTCTCGATGTGTTTCTCAAGGTTTACGATACCTGCTTTTACTGCCTCCAGATTCTCCTGTGCCAAATCTGCTTTTGCCACACCGCCATTGTATTTTAATGCACGAACCGTTGCAACCAGAA
>ENA-OWRC01003110-OWRC01003110.1-human-gut-metagenome-genome-assembly--contig:-NODE-3110-length-11347-cov-2.259919_pt1 | contig 11347 bp, 10 predicted proteins | sample MGYA00248268_ERZ651895 | MGnify/ENA primary metagenome ERZ651895 (study PRJEB26924, sample SAMEA4378242) | human gut metagenome | biome: human gut; feature: human-associated habitat; material: faeces...
TCATCTGAACGACCTGCATCTGATGTGTGATCAGAAGGATTGTAACTCCCATCTCCCGGTTGATCTTCTTAAGCAGTTTCAGAATGGATTCTGTAGTTTGTGGATCCAGTGCACTTGTTGCCTCGTCACAGAGCAGGATGTCCGGTGTTGTTGTCAGTGCCCTTGCGATTCCCACTCTCTGTTTCTGTCCTCCCGAAAGCTGGCTTACATAAACATCTTTCTTATCTTCCAGTTCTACAAACCGGAGTACTTCTTTTACTTTCTTATCAATCTCTTCCTTTGGTGCCTTTTCAAGAATCAATGGCAATGCAATGTTGTGATACACTGTTTTTGATTCAAGAAGATTAAATTGCTGAAAAACCATTCCGATTTTTCTTCTAAGCTTGCGAAGCTGCGTTTTTTTCAGATTCCCAAGATTTTCTCCCTGGACTATAACATTTCCCGTATCCGGTGTCTCTAATCCATTTACCAACCGGATCAAAGTTGATTTACCTGCTCCGGAAAATCCGATAATTCCGTAGATGTCACCTTTCTCTACATGAATGCTAACATCCTGCAGCGCATGTACTGTACCGTATTTCCCGGAAAATGTTTTGTTTGCATGTTCTACTTTTATCATACTCATCACTCCATCTATGTGTGTTTTTCGTATCTCAGATTCGATATGCGTATGATACTGCTTTTACCCTACCTTGTCAATAGGTTTTATATGTTTTATATGTTTTCCACTAATTCGGCAGCTATTTTGAATTATTTCTATTCATTTTTTTATTCGTTTACTGTCCTGTTGGAGATTTATTTGAAAAAGTGGAAGATCCTATTGATGATTAGGTTCTTCCACTTTTCACATCATTGACGCAACCAATCAGAGCGCTTATAATATTCTCGTTATTTACAGAAACTATACATAAGATTGGGGAATTTATTATGACCAGAAGACAATATTTCACCGCCGGTTTCAAGGACGGAATACCGATCTGTCTTGGATACATAGCGGTTTCATTTACATTTGGGATCATGGCAAAAAAAGTCGGAATTTCGATCTTTGATGCGGTTCTGATCTCTCTGACAAATGTGACCAGCGCCGGACAGTTTGCAGGGCTGTCGCTGATCGCATCGACTGCTTCTTATATAGAGATGGCTGTCACACAGCTTATCATCAACTTAAGATACTGTCTGATGTCCTGCGCACTTTCGCAGAAGATTGATCCGGAAGCACCACTGATCCACCGGTTTTTCATTGCTTATGGTGTAACCGATGAGATCTTCGGTGTCACAGTCTGTAAGGGTGGAAAGCTGAGTCCTTTTTATTCTTACGGGGTTATATTTATCTCTGTATTCGGATGGGTGTTCGGTACATTTCTTGGCATCCTGTCCGGAAATATATTGCCGGCGCGTGTTGTCAGCGCATTAAGCGTTGCTCTTTACGGCATGTTCCTCGCGATCATTATTCCGCCGGCACGTAATAACCGTGTGCTTGCGGGTGTTGTTGTCATTTCCATGGCAGCCAGCTTATTATTTGATAAGACACCGGGACTTCGGAACATTTCATCCGGATTCCGTATTATCATCATTACTCTGATCATTGCCGGAATTGCGGCTTATTTCTTCCCGGTAAAGGAGGCACACCATGAATCATAATATTTACATTTACATATTTGTAATGGCGGCAGTCACCTACCTGATCCGTATGCTTCCGCTGACACTGATCCGCAAAGAGATTAAAAGCACGTATATTAAATCATTTTTATACTATGTCCCTTACGTGACGCTTGCGGCTATGACATTCCCGGCAATCCTCAGTGCCACCGCAAATATCTGGTCTGCACTTGCCGGATTTATCATTGCTGTATTCCTGGCTTACCGGGGAAAGAGTCTGCTGAAGGTATCTTTGTTCGCATGTCTCGGCGTCTTTATCGTTGAACTAATTACCGGATTATAAGGATAATACATATTTACAGGAAATCCCCATATAAATACTACAAATGATTTATATGGGGATTTTTATGCAAAAATTTCTGAAAAAATTCCGGCAGAAGCCTCTGTTCATGCTCCTCCCATCTGCCGCTGCATTTCTGATTCTTTCCGTCCTGTTTCTTCACTTTCACCAGGACGCAGATCAGGCATTTTCTAAATATACATCCGAACTTTTCCGTCAGGAAATCAGCGGGAACACGATCACTCTCCACTACACCCTGAAAAATCCCGAAAACTATGGCATAAATAATACACCCATTTCTTATGGACAATGCACTACCGCCCCCGGACTCGTCCGGTCAAGTGTCGATGCGGAACGCACCAGACTTCAGTCTCATAACAGAACTTCTCTTTCCAAAGACAACCGTCTCACCTATGATGTGCTGGATAACTATCTGACTTCTGCTTATAATCTGGCTCCCTATACACTTTACGAAGAACCGCTTGCGCCACTCACCGGAACTCAGTCACAGCTTCCTGTTATCTTATCCGAATACCGCTTTTATAAAATTTCCGACATCGATAATTACCTGAAACTCCTTACCAGGACGCCGGAATACTTCCGATCTATCCTAAATTTTGAACACACAAAATCTGAATCCGGTCTTTTTATGGCCTCCTACACTGCTGACTCCATCATCAAAGAATGCCGGGATTTTGTTAATTTAAAAGAAAGCAATTATCTCTATTCTTCTTTCGTGGAACGGCTGGAAGAACTTGCTTCTGCCAAAGACGGTGTCCTTACCGAAAAGCAGCGGGAAGCCTATACCCGGCAGAACAACGTTTACATAAAAAAATATATTTTTCCGGCCTATGAACAGCTTATTTCCGGCTTGTCCGAACTCCGCAGTTCCGGCAAAAACAATAACGGGCTGTGCTATCTTCCGAATGGCCGGACTTATTACGAATATCTGGTAAGAAGTGAGACCGGTTCCCCCCGCAGTATTGCAGAGCTGCAAAATCTTGCAAATACACAGATACTTTCGGATCTTACAGTTATGCAACGGGTGCTGACTGGTGATTCCTCTTCCGCCTCATCCTCCATAACTTCTGATATTTTCAGCCCCCAAGGTACACTACTCACCGAATCTAACCCGGAAAAGATCTTATCCACATTATCGGGCAAGATTACGAAAGATTTTCCACCATATCCACAGATTCATACACAGATTAAATACGTCCAGAAATCCATGGAAGACTACTTAAGCCCGGCTTTCTACATGATCCCGGCCATCGACAACACTTCTGAAAATGTAATCTACATCAACAACGGGCACCTCACCGACAACCTCTCTCTCTTCACCACCCTCGCCCACGAAGGCTACCCCGGACATTTATATCAGAATGTCTATTATGCAAGCCTTCATCCCGATCCAATCCGCTGTGTACTGAACTATGGCGGATACACCGAGGGCTGGGCCACTTACAGCGAGATGATGAGCTACTACTTTTCCACACTGACGAAAGAGCAGGCTACATTATTTCAACGCAACTCATCTGTCATTCTTGGACTATATGCACTTGCCGATATGGGAATCCATTACGATGGCTGGAAGCTTGCCGATGCGGCGGCCTTTTTCCACACTTATGGGATAACGGATGATGCGACCATTGAGGATATCTATGATCTGATCATTGCCGATCCGGCTAATTATCTGAAATACTATATTGGGTATCTGGAATTTCTGGAACTTAAGAAAAATGCAGTGGATAAGTGGGGTGATAACTTTACGCAGATGCGGTTTCATAAGGCGGTTCTGGATGTTGGGCCGGCGTCGTTTGATGTGATCCAGAAGTATGTGTTTAAATAGAAACAGGGACGGGGAAAATTCCATTTTCCCCGTCCCCATTGGTCCATTGGCCCCTTAATTCGTATTACTAGCCGCAATCTTCACCTTACTCCAAAGATTACTGATCTCTTTCTTCGTCTCTTCATTATACTCAAAGACTTCATCATTCTTATTATCTGTTCTTGGTATATATGCATCAATTCCTTCGAACTCTCCGCCCTTGCCATACAGATCTTTCATAACCTTCTTATTCGCCGATGTATAACCTACATAACTTGAATTGTCATAAGCTCCGTCATAATCGCTCGCATAATTAATAAATGCGTGTGCGAGTTCCGGATTCTTCGCATTCTTCGGAATGACCATGGCATCGGACCACTGGTTGGTTCCGCCTTCCGGCAGGTAGTATCCCATGTTCTCATTCTCATTGATTACATATGTCGCATCTCCGGAATAGATCAGGCCAAGTGCCTTTCTTCCCTGCGCCATGTTATCAATGATCTCATCGGTAACGATCTCCGGCTTCATGGTCTGTACACACTGTACCAGCCAGTTATAAGCTTCCTGGATCTGGCTTTCGTCGGACGTATTCATCGAATATCCAAGTGCCTTAAGCGCCATCATGAAAGAATCTCTCTCTGAATCATACAGGTAGATGTCCCCTTTATATTTCTGATCCAGGAAAATGTTATAACCTTCTTTTTTCAGGTCTTTGATATCGACTTTTGTCTTATCGTACACGATTCCGGCTGTTCCCCAGAAATACGGAACAGAATATTCATTCCCCGGATCATACGGAAGTCCTTTGACCGCATCATATAATTTATCCATACAGTTCAGTTTCGACTTATCCAATTTCTGTAAATATCCTTCGGAAATGAGTCTCTGGATCATATAATCACTTGGTACAAGAATGTCGTAAGCCTCTCCATTTGCGACCTTAATATACATCTGTTCATTCGAATCAAAATTTTCAAGAAGTACCGTTGCCCCTGTCTCTTTCTGGAAATCCTGGATAATATGTTCACCTACATACTCGCCCCAGTTGTAGATACGAAGCGTCTGACCCTCGAATGGCAATGGCTCTTTCTTGTTATTATATGTCACAACTCCGGCTACGATCGCCAGTACACACACAACCGCAACTGCCGGTACCAGTACATTTCGTCTGCCGATGCTGTTTCTCTTCGCACGTTTTGCAAAAAGTGCCGGTGCAGCATTGATGATCACAAGTACGATCGTGATGATCACAACCACCAGTGTCGAGATTGCATTGATACTAGGGTTGACACGTTTACTCATCGTATACACCATGATACTTAAGTTCTTCACACCACGTCCGGTTACGAAGTAAGAGATAATAAAATCATCCACTGACATGGTAAATGCGATCAATGCACCGGCTACGATTCCCGGCGTGATCTGCGGCACAACAACTTTCGTCAGTGCCTGCCACGGTGTTGCCCCCAGATCCATTGCCGCATCGGCAAGGTTCGGATCCAGCGATTTTATCTTTGGCATGACCGATAACATAACATATGGAATACAGAATGCAATATGTGCCAGAAGCATCGTTACATAACCTTTTTCCACATGAAATGTAATAAATAATAACATAAATCCGATTGCTGTTACAATCTCCGGATTCATGATCGGAAGGTTGTTGATCTGCTCCATCAGGTCACGCACAATCTTCTTTGATTTACTGATACCGATTGCTGCAATTGTTCCTGTTACCGTTGAAATAAAGGTCGCAAGCAATGCAATACTGAATGTTGTCGACAGTGCATCCATCATATCTGATGAATCCAGCATATGTTTGTACCAGCGGAGTGAAAATCCTGTAAAACTCGTCAGTGATTTCCCATCGTTAAATGAGAATATGATCATGTACAGGATCGGAAGATAGAAGAACACAACCGCCAGTATCATAAGGATCTTCCCTATCGGACGTTTTCCCTTATTATTCATAACGATTATACCCCCTTTCCACCCTGGTTACGAATCTCGATCTTACGGACAACCATCATAAGTACCATCATGATGACCGCCATGATCATGGAAATGGCACTTCCGAAGTTCCACTCTCCAACCGTAATGAACTGGTTCTCGATCATATTTCCGATGAGGAAATACTGACCGCCGCCGAGCAGCTCGGTATAAAGAAAGAACTGACTGCCGGAAGAAATACCAGCGTAATCCCGTTGATGATTCCCGGCACGGAAAGCGGCAGTGTCACACGCTTAAATGTCTGCGCCGGGCTTGCCCCAAGGTCTGCACTCGCTTCCAGCAAGGAATTGTCCATCTTACTAAGTGACGTCTGGATCTGCAGGATCATAAATGGCAGAAAGTTATATACCATTCCCAAAAGCACTGCCTCTTCTGTATAAAGAAGAGACCCTTTTCCCAATCCCACCAGTTGTAAGATTCTCTGGATCAGGCCGCCGTCACTTAAGAGTCCGATCCATGCATATGTTCTTACCAGCATGTTGATCCACATCGGGATCGTGATTACAAGAATCAGCGCATTCTGCTTTTTCTGCTCACTGCGCGCAATATAATATGCGATCGGATAGCCCAGCAACAGGCAGATCACTGTTGTCTTTACCGCAATCACAATGGAACGCCAGAGGATTAATAAGAAATCCGGGTCGGTAAAAAATTTGGCATAATGTTCCAGTGTAAATGTGAACGACAGAATGGTATTTCCCTGGTCTGTCACTGAATAAAGTGCGATCAGAACCATCGGGAACACCAGCATCAGTACCGCCCACACAATGTACGGAAATGCTAACTGTGAAAATTTCTTCATCTTAGAATACCACCTTCGGCATAACATGGATATCTTCCGGGAAGAATGTCAGGCCGACCTCCTGTCCTTCCTCCGAATAATCCGTTGTATGGATCTTGAACTCACGTCCCGTAGTGGAAAATGTAATCTCATACACGCCTTCTGTTACTTCTTCCGGATCAAAATCATAGTCTACACTGATGTCCACACTCTGGTCTTCATCCGTCAGTTTCCATCCCTGTGCATTTGCCCATGTCTTAAGATCCGTATCCAATGCCTGGGATTCTGTAATCTCATCTACCGTCTTGAAGAAGTTGAATGCCATAACACCTTCATTTGCCTTCTCATTCTTAACGAACGGCTGGTTAACTACAAAGATGGTTCTCTCGATTCTGGTTCCGTTTGCTGTGCTGAATGTTACCGGATACTGGCCTTCTTTTGCTTCCAGTTCGTATTCAATATTTGCAATGGAAATGTACTCATCACTTTCCGTCTCCCATGCCTGTGCATTCGACAGTGCGACAATTTCCTTATCATCCAGATTCTCCACATCTTCCAGATCTACATAGAAGTTGTTGGCACTGATCTTCTCACTTCCGTCTTCGCTGGTCACATCGTGATTACGGATGACACGCATGTTGACCGTAACACTCGTTCCGGGAACCGTCTCCACCATGATCTCATAGTGCACGCCCTTGAACAGAACACTTAATACCTCACCTGTCATCTTGCCGTCTTTTACATCTACGATATCGATGTCTTCCGGACGGATCACGACATCCACCGGCTCATTTTCCTTAAAGCCCTGATCCACACAGTCGAACGTGATATCATCAAAACGAACTTTGTAATCCTCAATCATTCTTCCGGAAATGATATTGCTTTCTCCGATGAAGTTTGCAACGAAACGGTTTGTCGGCTCATTGTAAATCTCCTGCGGGGTTCCGATCTGAAGGATCTCACCTTTCTGCATAACGACGATCTTATCCGACATCGTAAGTGCCTCTTCCTGATCGTGTGTTACGAAGATAAATGTAATGCCGACCTCCTGTTGGATGCGCTTCAGTTCATACTGCATTTCCTTCCGAAGCTTTAAGTCCAGCGCTGCCAGCGGCTCATCCAGAAGCAGTACCTTCGGCTCATTGACCAGTGCTCTCGCGATTGCCACACGCTGCTGCTGACCACCGGAAAGTAAGGTCGTATTCTTATCCTCATAGCCTTCCAGACCGATCAGTTTCAGCATCTTCATAACCTTCTGTTCAATAATATCTTTACTCATTTTTTTAAGCTTTAATCCAAATGCGATATTTTCATATACGCTCAGATGTGGGAATAATGCATATTTCTGGAATACGGTATTCAGTTCTCTTTCATACGGTGGTTTTCCGGTGATATCTTCATTGTCAAAGATCACCTTTCCTTCATCCGCATCCAGAAATCCTCCAAGGATTCGGAGCAGTGTAGTCTTACCACATCCACTTGGTCCAAGCAGGGTTACGAATTCATTTTCATATATGTCCAGGTTGATCCCTTTTAACACAACCTGCGAATCAAAGCTTTTCACAATATTGCGAAATTCGATTAGTTTTTTCTCTTCCATGGTTCTCCTTTCCATGGGGACGGGTTTTCCGGCTTTTTTACTGTCCCCTCTGGTTTATTTTTAAAAGATTGGCGGTGTCGTGATCCACAATATCTTTGCCGGGCTATTCCCGTGATTATAAAGATAATGACTCTTCGCACCATCCATATAAAACGTCTCATGCGCCTTCACTTTATATTTTTTACCGCCGCGCATAATCGTAATATTTCCCTTCAGTACATAGCCAAATTCCTCGCCCGTATACGACGTCTGGATATGACTCTTTTTATGCGGATAGAGTGTCATAAGAATCGGCTCCATCTGGTTCTTCTGCGCATTCGGAATGATCCATTCCACCTGGTAATCTTCTTTCTCATCAACGAAGAAATCATCTGTTCCGAACACGATCTGCTTTTCTTCCTCTTCATGAAAGAATTCCGACAGATTACTTCCAAGTGCTTCCAGAATGTCCTCCAGTGTCGCAATACTCGGTGCCGTCAGGTTACGCTCCACCTGCGACAGAAATCCTTTCGTAAGCTCACTGCGCGAAGCCAGATCTTCCAATGTCAGATCGTTCTGCTTTCTAAGCTCTCTCAGCTTCTTTCCGATATCCACATTTTCACCTCCATATTTTCAAAAGTTTTCTATTACTATACTTTTTTTTCAAAAATACCGAACAAGCTTTATTATACACATGTATGTGGATAATGCAAGTGAAATGCATGTAAAACCTTGACATAAATTAAAAATATGCTATAAGGACATTGCCTGCCCGGAAGTCTGTGATCCGCAATGCCGCTTACGGAACTTGTGATCGCAGTATATGTGGCGTATCATATGCGGAAATATACGTGTTCACTGCCGGGATAATGTGTTATCATTAACCATAGAAAATTTTCCAGAGGTAACCACATGAATACAGCAACTATAGCAAACATTCAAAATAATAATCCTACTGCCTTTTACCACCTCCCAGGCCTGTTTGAATTTTACGAATTGTACCGCATATTCCTTCCATTATTCCGGAAACACAGGGAATATTTTTACGACTGGTGTGAGATTGGCTCGATCTATGGCGCTCCTTCGGATTGTATCTGGGGCGGCGGGCGTACTTCATTTGGATATTCTAATCCGGAAGACGTGCTTGATCTGGTGCGGGAATACGGCATCTCGGCCCGGCTGACGTTCAGTAATTCGTTGCTACGGGAAGAACATCTTACAGATAAGAAATGTAACGAACTTTGTAAAATGTTCGAACACGCCTCTGATGCCGATAATTCACCACATACACACCAACTCCAGAATGGCGTGATCGTGCACTCCGAGCTTTTATTAAACTATTTACAAAAAAATTATCCTGATCTCTACCTTATCTCTTCAACCACAAAAGTTCTGACAGATTTTCAGGATTTTTTAACTGAAATAAACCGAGAAGATTTCCGTTATATTGTACCGGACTTCCGGTTAAACAAAGTATTCGATAAATTAGACCTAATGTCGCAGCACCAGAAAGATAAAGTAGAATTCTTATGCAATGAATGCTGCTGGTTCGGCTGTAAGGACAGAAAGATTTGTTATGAATTCGTCAGCCGGAAGAATCTCCCCGGAGTTTCACTGTGCTTCGCCGGATGGCGGTAACGGTTACCGCTTTTCCAAGGCAATGGAAAATCCCGGATTCATCAGTGTGGATGATATACAGAATATTTACATGCCAATGGGATTTTCTAATTTTAAGATTGAAGGACGCGGGCTTGGAAGTGCGCTGATTCTTGAATTTCTGCTTTATTATATGACGCAGCCGGAATATCAACTGCATGTCAGGGAAGAGATTTATCTGGATAATATGCTCGATCTTTTTTAGCCATGGGGACAGGGTTTTTGACTTTTTTATTGTCCCTTCCGGATCAAAAATGAACGCAAGAAAACCTGCCCGTCGGCAGGTTTTCTTACATTCTAATCTATTTTTATTTTCTTTTGCTTTTCTATATCTCAAACGTCTCCAGATCATCCGGCACATACAGATTGCCATGATAATACTGCTGTCCTTCCTCCGTATACAACTTCTTTCTCTCCGCCAGATGTGTCTCTTCTGTATGATACAACAACAGATTCGGCACACCGAGTTCTTCCGCAAGCTGGCATGCTTCTTTTACTGTACTATGATGCTTCTCATAAGGCTTGAATTTATCCGCCTCACCGAACAGGCAGAATGCCTCATGAAGCAGCCAGTCACTGCCCTTCACATATTTATAATCCACCTCATTGTACGGCTCGTCACCAACACAGGTGAATTTCTTACCGCTCTTAAGCTGCATGGTGAATCCGAACTGTTTCGCCTTTGTCGAACCAATGTCGAAGAATGTCACTGGACATCCGAGAATCGTTCTGCTGTCTCCGTCTTTCACGACATCAAACTGGATTCGCTCCCCCATATGCTTACAGACCTTCTGCTGGATCGTCATATTTGCGATTGCCTGAATCTTCTCTGCCAGTTCCTCATGGCAGTAAATGCGAAGATCACCTTCATATTTTCCCTGGTTCATTCTCTGTCCGATCATACGCACCAGCCAGATAATTCCAAGCACGTGGTCTACATGCTCGTGTGTAACGAAGATATCGTGGATATCATTCATGTCGATTCCTGTGTTTTTTAATACTTTCAGAATACGGTTGCCACCGCCTGCATCTACAAGGAAATGTTTTCCCTCATCGCTGATTGCATAGCAAGTATTATAACATTCACTTACCGTTGCATTTCCGGTTCCTAATATTGTTAATTTCATATGCTTTTCTCCATTTCATTTCTGGTTTTTGTACCGCTTTTTTCGTAGTACTTCTATCAGCAGTATAGCATATTTTTTTCAATTGGTTATGTACTGGATTTTGAAATAATATTCATTTTTTCTTTTTATAATATAAATGTGCTAAATATTTTCTATCCCCCTGATAACCTCTATAACCATATCCGAAACGCCGTAGATACATCTGCCTGTATTCTTGCTCTGGTCACATAAGATTAAAACATCCGGCTGTACAATCGTCTTATTATCTTTATCCAGCTGCACATCAACCGGGGGACATAAACACCTTACACTTTCCCCCTTTATCTTTGATATATTTCCGCAAAGCCACCGCAATCTCAAAAGCGATTTACTGATGTGTAACAGTCGGTGCCGCCATATTATACATAATACTTTTGCACGCAGTTCT
>ENA-OWRC01003113-OWRC01003113.1-human-gut-metagenome-genome-assembly--contig:-NODE-3113-length-11341-cov-7.576821_pt1 | contig 11341 bp, 8 predicted proteins | sample MGYA00248268_ERZ651895 | MGnify/ENA primary metagenome ERZ651895 (study PRJEB26924, sample SAMEA4378242) | human gut metagenome | biome: human gut; feature: human-associated habitat; material: faeces...
CAGGTTAGGAGTTTCACCTAACTAAATCAACTGCACCGAACTGGCGCACCATAATAAATCATCCTTTCTTTTCTTTTTTTATGATTTAATAATACACCTTGAAAAAACGTTTGTATAGAAAAATACCCAAATACATGGGTATTCATTGAACTATATTTTTCTTTTATTACGCTTATGAAATGATTTAGAAACATGGCGAACTCCAAGTACTGGAGACAAGAAAATGATAATTGGATAAATCTCCAAACGACCAATCAACATCGCAAAAGATAGTACGATCTTACTAAAATCAGAGAACATGGAGAAGTTGCCCATTGGACCACACAAGCCAAATCCAGGACCCACATTTCCAATACATGTAATGACGGATGTGATGGTTGTTTCAAAATCAAAATTATTAAAGGAAATCAAGAACAATAAGATGCCAACAATTATGATAAAGCTACAGAAATAAGCCATGATCTGATTGACAACCTCTGTATCCACTACTTTACCATCCATTGTGATGGCCTCTACTTTTTGTGGGTGTAATAACTTTTGAATGTCCAACTTGATTTTCTTTACAATGATCAATAGACGACTAATTTTTACACCACCAGTCGAACCAGCACTTGCACCACATACCGTTAATAAGAATAATATCATCTTACTAAATTGTGGCCATACACTATAATCACAACTTGAATATCCTGTTGTTGTAATGATGGAACCCACTTGAAAACTCGCAAGACGAATGGATTTCAATACATCAAAATTATACATAGACAAAATATTGATTGTGATACAAACAATAGAGAATAAAATCACCCCTAAATAGGCACGCAACTCTTCATTTTTAAAGACTTGTTTAAAATCTTTAATTAAAAGGAAATAGTACATGTTGAAGTTGACACCAAATAAAATCATAAAAATTGTAATGATGATTTCATAATACGAATTGTTGTAGGCACCAATACTTGTATTCTTAATCGCAAAACCACCCGTACCTGCTGAACCAAATGTGTTACAAAGCGCATCAAATAGTGGCATCTTACCAATTAAAAGTAAAATCACTTGAATGATCGTAAGACCCATATACATTGTATATAAAATCATAGCCGATTGACGCATACGAGGCACAAGCTTACCAATGGTAGGTCCTGGCGCTTCTGCACGCATAATATGCATATCACGATCATTGGATTTTGGAAGTATTGCCAAAATAAAGACTAAAATTCCCATACCACCAATCCAGTGTGTAAAGCTACGCCAGAAGAGTGTGGCATGTTTTAAATTTAGTTATTCATGTCATTTTTGATTTAGAAATCGTCTTTCCATATAATCCTTTAATTCCCCTTTATCTTGATCATCTTGGTCCAAACATAATTGGTCATATATATCTAAAGCTATTTCATACAACTCTTTTTCAACTTTTGATACCCTGCGCACACCTTCATCAAAGCTAATATCAAACAATTTAAGAACCAACGTGAATACAAAAACCGAAAGAATAGTTTCAAGTTTAGGGTCATCTACACCCGCATAAATATATACAACCATTCGAAACATAATAAATGTCAAAATTAAACGTATAATCGCTAGTTTATAAGTCATATACAATTGTCTTGCATTAGACTTAATTGTTCTATATAGGTTCACATTTTTAATATGCTTTTCATCAGAATATTCTATACTTTTGCATAAAAATAAAGCACGATTTAGTTTCATTAAATATAAATCATTTTTATTACTATTATCATTTATTTTTCTATCGCTTGAATGTACATTCTCTTCATTTTCCAATTTGCTGTTCTTATGTATTTTTATACCCAGTTCTTCAAATTCCTCATAAGTTACCTGCTTTTCATCATTTTTAGACGCTTTAGCAACTAAAAAATATTTAAAAACTATTTTAATTAATAATATAGATAGTACAATAAAATCCAAAACAATTTGACAAAAACTTAAATCACCTTTGGATACAAATATTCTAAGAATAAAACCACATATAAAAAGGAATAATGCCCAACTATTAGAATATGCTTCTAAAAATTTTTCTTTAAAATCATTCTTATTGTATTCTAAATTAGTTGTATTAGATATATTACTAAAAAGCAAACAAGATGCAACAAATTGCATAGATTAAGCAAAAATATAACCAACCTCATTTAAATTAATTAACTTAAAAATCATAATTATAGAACTCTTCTTTTTTTACCTGTCATTTACACCTCACAACAATTCTATTTTGACTATCCAAAGTACAAGTGACTAACGTAAGTGGCCACTTACCATTGGTTACTTCAGATACACTTTCTGGACTCACTACATCCATTGCGTCAACACTATATTTAAACTGGTTTCCTGAAGCATCCGTAAAAATTACTTCATCCCCACTTTTTAATGTATTTAACCTACCAAAGTGAAACCAATAATTATGCGCTATAATCACCATATTATTCTTATAAATACTACCATAATATCGGCAAGGAAGTTGTTTCATATTTTCATCACTACATGTACTTGTAACACAAAGATTCAAATCCAATCTAGGAATTTCTAAAGTACCAATACAAGAAATTCCATCCACATCCACTTCAGGCATTTCCATATCTGGATTCAATACATAATCCGGTACAGTACCTGCACTCGTCTTTACAACATGATACGCATTCATCTTTTGTTTAGAAACAAAATACGATCGAAACGAATCAAATACATTATATGCACATAAAGAAATGGAACACACAACACAAAAGATTCCAATCCAAGAAACATATCGATACAATCTATTCTTCATTTTTTAAATGGCGTCCTAAGCCAAACAACACAAGACCCACAAATAATAATACAGGAACTGGCCACCACAATTGACCTGAATTTGGAAGTACTTCATCCTTCTTTTCAACCTTATCCGTATAATTACCCGTATTCGTTAAAACAATCGTATCCTTTTCACGAGTACAACTCTCTTTATAGCCAGAAGGAACACTCGTTTCCATGACACGATATGTATATAAAGTAGAAAGATTATCCCAAGTAGTTGACCATTGATTGTCTGAATTTAATACCACTTTATCCACCACTATACCATCCGACCTTAATAAACATACCTCAATCGATTTAGGACGAGACTTCTTATTATCCCTTTTCCATACCTTTAATACATGAATACGACTTGGCTTATCACTCGTCTCAACTTTTAAATCCACACTCAAATCCCCACTTAAAGAAATTAAGGATACTTGTGGCCTATAAAATACACCATCCTGAAAAACTTCTTTTCCAACCACCAAATAAATACCGGATTCTAGACCAGAAAAACTAGCCTTATACGAACTGTCAGAAGAATTAGAAGCATCTGCTTCTATTCCATCCATTAAAATACGATTCTCTAATGCATTGGCAGCCCCTTGTACATCTTGTTTTAAATCAATGGAATAACGAGTAAATGAATCAACTAAATTATAATTCTCATCCGCCACTCGATATAAAGATACTTGCATATTTGATACTGGACAATTAACATCCAAATTCATGAAATCAGAATTTGCAAATAGAGTCATAGGTAGAAAACAACATAATAAAGTTAAAAACACAAAATATAATATTCTTTTCATTACCTACACTCCCTTCTTTTTAATTCGATAAACAACATAACCAATTCCATATAGAATCAAACCAATAATACTAGCCACAACCAAAGGATTCACCCTTGCGGCATCGGCCGTTAAATTCTTCTCATCCATCACATTTTCTACACGATGGCCACGAACTAATAATCGATGTGTATTAATACCATAAGGTGTACAAGTAAATAAGGTACATAAATCCTTACCTTCTTCAATCTCTAATAAACCATAATCATTCGGTTCAACAATCGCAATATTATCCACCTGATACGCAAGCACCTGATCATATACATGAAGATAAAATATATCCCCCTTTTTCATACGATCCAACTCCGTAAATAACTTTGCACTCGGAAGACCCCTATGACTAGATAGAACACAATGCGTGCCACTACCTCCTACAGGAAGACTTGAACCTTCTAAATGACCAACACCCACCTGCAATACAGCATCATCAACCGTATGATAAATCGCAAGCTTTACACCAATCTTAGGAATCGTGATATATCCCATCATACCCGTACCATCTGCATTTAATAGACTCTTATACAAATCAAGTTCAGATTCACTTGGAGTAAAACGACCACCATTATTGATTAACCTACTATTATATTCAATAGCCCGATCAATCTCAGCCTGCTTATCCTGTTTTGATAACTTAGCCATAGTATCCGAATAATTTGCGACAACACGACTCTGATGTAAAGAATTCCAATAATTACTCACCGTTGGATACAACAATAAGGACAAGCCTGTAATAAAAACAAGTATCGCAATTATAGTTGAAATATGTTTTCTCATCTTACAACCCTCTCCCTATTGTTGTATAGAAGGGGAAAATAATATTCCCCCCATACAACATATAAAATCAATAAAAACTATTTAGCTTTCGCTCTTTTCTTATTCATCAATACAAATCCTGATCCTAGTACTAGTGCACCACCAATCAAGTAGATTAGTGTTGTACCCATACCACCAGTAGATGGAAGTAATGAACCTTTATTGTTTAAAACTTTGACTGTTTTAACTTCTTTAGTATCCATTAGGATTTGTTGTGTCCCATCATCTTTTTGTTTGATTTCAATTTTAATCGGACTAGTTAATGTATTATAACCGTTAGGTGCTTTTGTCTCTTTAAGATAATAAGTTCCTGCTTCTAAACCAGTTATTGTAAATGCCTTAGTTCCATTAGATATCATCGTAGAATCTCCACTTTCGCTCTTAGTAAGTCGATAATATTCATTCGCAGGATCATAAGTAAATTTAAGCTTATTTTCCTCATTATCTACACTTTCCTTGTATAAATTGAATTGTGCATTTGCAAGAGTCTTTCTTACACCATTTTCTTCCGTATACTTTAAGACAGGAACACCAAATGTATAAGTCTCAGTTTCATCAGTGTTGCTTTCCGTATCATTGTCTCCATAAGTCAAATGTGTAGTATTTTTCATAGGCTGATCAATATATGAACCATTCTCTTCTTTAAAAATAGAATGATATGAAATAGTTAATGACTTTAATTCATTATTGTCAATCTTATCTCTAAAATCTGTATAAAACACATCTTTAAAAGTAACTTCAAAAGTACAACCATCAGTAGGTGTTTTGTTTAATTCGATATATTTATTGATATTGAATGAATTACTTAAATTTGTGTGAGCATCATGTATAACCTGAAATTCTAATTTACTATCCATTGTATCATGTAATTTATAATTCTTTGCGCCTGGTTTAAAAGTAATCGTAGTTTGATACCCGACAGTATCACCAGCATTCACCGAGTTCTTTTTTGCCGAATAGGTAGTTCCATGGTCAGTTGAAACATTTTTTGTTATTGTAGGAACTCCGTTCTTTTCTTGAATGTTTTTATTTGGATTATTTGTGTCAATACTAATAAGACTACCTGCTGAAGAGCTCACCAAATAGTAACCTAATTTCAATGGATTTGTTGTAATGTTTTTTACGGTTGTAGAATCATTCTTAATTGACTCATCTACTGCTATACTCTTTTCTTCAGCATATTTCAAAGCTAATTTAACAAACACTCGCATTGTTTCCGGATCTTTTTTAGCATTTACCCAAGTAACATAATCGTTATCTGTATTCTTTTTTAAATATACATTGACTCCTGGATATTCTAGAAAACCAGTCCACTTTGTAGACAATTTATACGAATATGCTTTGTCCGTATTATTGTAACTTTCTAAATCTAAAATTCTATACAAGTTATAAGTTTGTCTCGCATTCGAATTTTCTATTGTGATAGTTCCTGTTGTTGTTGAATCACCAGAATTATCATCTGCTTTTACGTTTGTGCTTAATGAGAATACCATTATGAACGCAAACATAATGGCTGCAATCTTTTTAATTAGTTTCATCTCTTTCTCCTTTTTTCTTTTCTATTGTTTTTGTTTATATTTGACAGGCATATTAAACTTGCAACCACCAACGTTGCTCCTAATAACCTGTAAATCAGGGTTCCCATACTACCTGTTGAAGGTAATATCTTTGTACGGCTCTTGTTTGTTACTACAATTGTTTCACCGTTTCGTGCACTGCTTGTATCAGTGTTTTGAGTTTCATTTTTATAAACCACTTGATAATTCATAGTGTTTATTGTTACTTCTTTTGATGTATCAGTAATCGGTTGATCTTTATCATCTAGTTCATAAACATAATAGGTTTTATCTAATTCTAGATTCTCAAACTTAACGGATTTATCTGGAGTATCATTTGCACTATAAGTAATAATTTTTATCGGTTGTAATTGCGTATTCTTGTCATCATATAATCCAAATCTATATGTTCCACTCACAGGCTTCGTTGATTTTCCAGCTGCATCATTTATGAACTTTTTGACTACAGTAATTTCACCCTTATGGTTTCTTACCTGTAAATTAAAGTTTTCTTCCTGATAACTCACTTCTAAATCTATATTCTTTAGATATTGTTTTACAGTGTCCACATAACTCTCATTATCTTTTGTTACATCCAAAATATAGATTGGTTCATCATCCAGAACATAACCATTTGGTGCTTGTATTTCCGTTATTTTGTAAAGTGTATTATATTCTAAGTTCTTGGTAATATTTCCATTCTCATCTGTTGTTGCAGTTGAGATGTCTGATGTAGTCATTTTTCCATATTCATCAAATGTACACTTTTCTATTTTAAAAGTTGCACCATTTAATACTTTATCTATATCATTCTCATCTTGTTTTGTAAGCTTAAAGTTTACTACAGATGAAGCACCAATTGTTCCACTTACATTGTAGCTATAACTTTTTTTTACAGTTTTACCACCATTTTCAGAATAACCTTTCCAATATGCTGTATTTGCGATATTCACAGAGTCCCCTGGCTTCGCATTTACAGTCGCTGTATATGTAATTTTGATTGGAATATTATTTGGAATCTTAATTTCTAAAATATTATTTTGATATGACTTTTTACAATTCGTTAATTCTTCATTATTACTATTAAATACTTTAACCGAAGTTGTATCCAATTTAAGATTATCACCCAACTTATCCACAAGCGTTAATTCACCGTTATCATTAGTAGGTAGTGTTTGACCCAGCTGATTCGTATTGATTTCAAATTCGAGCTTTTGTCCATTCTTATTTACTAATTTCTTATCAATATTCTTATCCGTATCATCCAATTGAACAGGTACTTTACTTGATGATGTGGCAATATCTTTACCATTCTTTTGTAGTGTAACCTTATTTGTAAAATCATTAGATTGAGCACCTAATAATACTTGTGGATCTGTGATTCTACAAACAACTTGTACATCCACTGAATTATTATCTCTTATACTCTTTGAAACAAATTCACCCAGTCGAATCTTAGTTTGTTTTTTATCTTTACTTACATAATAAATTGTATGTTCAGAATTCTTATTATCATTTTCCGAATAATTTTCTCTGAATTCCCAACCACTACCAGGATTGTCTATTGTCTTTGATGTAACTTTTGAAGCATCATACTCATCCCCATGCCACTTAACTCGCATATACGAAAATTCCATGCCATCTGGTATATCATCTATTACGTCATAATTTCCACTTAATTGTCCATCATAGTTGACTTTAAATGCCCATGATATAAATACACCTTTACTGTTAAATACATCTTTACTGTTTTCTAGTAACTTAGTATCAATCTTGCTAGGATCTGCATCTCCATTGTTTTTTTTATCGGCACCTATTTTAAGTGTTGTAACTATACCATCATATTTAAAGACTTGTCCTAATTCCTTTAAAATTTTTGGAGACGTATATAAAGTCTTTTCAGCAACTATTTCAGAAACATATTCACCATCTTCTTTAATATAAATACTATTTTTATATGTCTTTGTATCACGATTATTTGTTGGTGATGGCAATTCAGAAGGTTCGGATTTTATAATCATATAAACCTTTTCATTACCCAGCTGAATATCATCCTTAGCTGTTAATAATAATTCATTTGTACCATTCAATTGAGATATAAACTTATCATTAATAGGAGTTAAACCACTCTTGTTTTTTAAATCCTCTATATCTTTATAATCTGAAATCTTCTTACCTTCTGGTAGCGTACCTTTATAGATGCCTACCAAAGAACCTTCCCGTAAAATTGAATTCGTTATTCCATCACCTGTTTTTATCAAATCACGGAATACCATGTCTTTATTAATTTGAGTACCACCTATATCAACTACCCAATAAAGCTCACCATTCGTCCAAGTATTCGAATCTGGTTCTTTATAGTACCAAGATTGTTTATTGACAGTTAAATCTAAATTTCCCTTAATCGTTAATGTCGTCTCTTTAGAAACATCCTCTTTATTAAATGTAAATGTTCCATCTCCTTTTTTAACAACACCCTCAAGAGTAAATTTATTCTTTACCTTTGTCTCTGTAAAAGTACTTAAATCATCTGGCCTTGCATAATACGTAAAACGATACGCATAATTTTTATCAGTCCAACCCAAATCAGAAGGTTTTAAACTAAAAGAATTCTGATCATTTATATTGACCCATTTAGTCTCTACTACATTATATGTTGGCTGTAACTTATAATTTTGAGATGCTTCATCCCACTGCAATTCTTGAGAATTCATTTCCGCTTTTAAAGCTTCCACTTTCATATACCCAACATACTTCATATGTTTAGAAGTTAAAGTATCTGTCATTGTTACTTCGTTAACATTAAAATCATTCAATGTCTTATTTGTTTCAACCGTATATTTATAACTTCCCTCAGGAATTGTAAAATTAGTATTTGAAGTTAAATCTTTTATAATTTTATTATTTTCGTAGATAAATCTATCTCCACTCATTGTTTCTATTTTAGATGATGTTGTTGCGGTTTGTTCTACCTGTTTCCCATTCCATTCATATGCTTTAATAGTTGGACTAATATAACAAGCCTCGAAACCATCTGCAAAATTAGATTTCTTATCCACATTATCTGCATGAGCAATGAAACGATTAAACGCATTAATTGAATCTGTATGCAACTTGGCAAAGACTTCCGGTTTCACAACTACATCATACGTTATATAACAACTCTCACCTGGACTTAAATCGATTTGCGTATTCTCATTTCCAGATAATATAAAACTTCTAAAATTATCTTTGTCATTCCACTCTTTAAAATTTGTATTATCAGTTGACCACTTTATATTATATTGTGTAGATTCAACAACTTTGCCATTCTTACGCAACTCAAATGAATTTCTGTCAAAATGAATATACTGCAACAAATCATCATTTATTTCTGTATTTAAATCATGTTTCAAATAATCATAGAATTGAAGATTCTTGATTGTATAATTACTTGTATCTTTCTTAATAGAAATAGATGACTTAAACGGAATTGTATATGAACCATCCGAATTCCTAGTTATATTTCCATTTACTGTTTTTGTGAATTGATTACTATAATCTATTTTAGGAGTAAATTCAGCATTACGATTTTTATCATCTACTTTTTTCTCATAAATATCTTTAGAACTTTCTGAATATAAAGATGCATTATTTTTTATTGTTTGACCACTTAAATTTGCTTTATCATTTAATTTCACATAATAAGTAAGTGTACGACTTTCATTTGGCTTCATATCTCCAATATGCCAAACAATACAAGGATTTGTAATATCACTTACACCTGCATCAGGAATTTTTGTAGTAGCATCTAGAATACTCGCTTTATAAATTTTTCCATAAGTTGCACCACTTATTATTGTTTCAAATGGGTCTTTATTATTGTCCTCACTAGTTAATGTAGTTTCTGTCGAACTAATATTCCCTGCATAGCTTACCAAGTTGGCATTTGAAGTAAACTTATCAACAACATACAAATCTTTACAACCATCCTTACCAGCTTTTACTGTCACCGTATACGTTAAATAATTGTTCACTTTGTCTACATTGGATATTTCTTTTTTCATATCTACACTACCAAATTTTTCTATGCAATCTGGACCATAATCTAAAATAACCGTTTTATTTCCAACAGTCAGTGTAGCTTTTCCATCAGTATTGTTTATTTTTGTTAAATCAATCTGACCCTTCACATAGAATGAACCGTTTAATTGATTACTTCCTTTATCTACTAAACCTTTAAGATAGGTTTGATCAAGAGTAAACTTCACTTTATTCTTTTCAATTTCAATTGTTCCTATATTCTTGTCTCCAGCTAAAAGAGTTCCATTTCCAGCCTTTTCGAAATCTCTCATAAAATCAGGAAGACTGTATAAAAGTATACCATTATGTTGTTCTAATAAGTTTTTTGTATTAATCTTGTCAAATTCAACTTTTAAATAAAGTTCTGTACTATTTGGTTTAGCATCTCCCTTATCCAAATTTTGCCATTTATCATTCGCGTCTTTGTAATACATAAAAACGGATGTAATCTTATCTTTATTTGCTTCTGAACTTAAATCAAAAGGTTGTTTTGTAGTTTCTGTTGTAGTTTCTGTAGTTGTAGTCGTTGTCTCTTCTTCACTTTCTTGAGATACCTGTTCATCCTTATTTTGAGTTTCTGGCTCATCCTCAACTTCTTCTTGTTCATTTACTTCTTCTTATTTATTACAATCATCCGTATGCGTATGCTCTTCCTTTTCGCAAATCAATTCATTGTTTTCATCATAACACTCTGCCGTATGTGTATGTTCTTCCTTATCACAAGCCAATGTTTGAGCTGGTAAAGATAATGCATAGACCGTACAAACAACCACAATACAAGAAAGTGCTATCATGATCCTTTTCCATTTTCTTAAGTGCGCTTTGTCTTTTAATAAACGCCTTAAATACTCTTGCACAATCACACCTACTTTCTGTTACTTTACAATTCCAATTTTATTTAAAGGCCAAACTGAAAATAAGACTTTACCCTCAATTTGTTCTTTTGAAATATCCCCTATTGCAGCACTTCTAGAATCTATTGAACTCTCGCGATTATCTCCCATACAAAACCAACGAGACTCTTCGACTTGATGGGGAAAGTCTATGTCTGTATTCCCTAATGACTCACTATCCAAATACGTTTCATGAATAGCTTTACCATCCACAGACACCTTTCCATTCACATCTATATCTACCTTTTGACCAGGACCTGCAATAACACGCTTCACCAACAACTTATTGCCCTGCCAAAATGCTACAACATCTCCCGACTTTAATTTTAAAATGGTACCCATAAGGAGGACAACAACGTGACAGTTGTGATACTCACTT
>ENA-OWRC01003114-OWRC01003114.1-human-gut-metagenome-genome-assembly--contig:-NODE-3114-length-11335-cov-2.612234_pt1 | contig 11335 bp, 2 predicted proteins | sample MGYA00248268_ERZ651895 | MGnify/ENA primary metagenome ERZ651895 (study PRJEB26924, sample SAMEA4378242) | human gut metagenome | biome: human gut; feature: human-associated habitat; material: faeces...
CAGCGAGGAATCGGGGAACGGATTGTACGCGCCGGTAAGCACGTTCACGGCATCGCTGGCACCGGCCTTGATCTTCAACGTCTTGTCGCCGACGCGTGTCAGCGGACGGGTCGAAGACACTACGCGCACGGTCACACCGGCATTCACGGTGCCCGCGCCGTATGCGATTTGCACGGGAATGGACGCGGTGGTGCCAGGATCGGCATCCTTGGTGGCGGAAACCTGCAAGCTACCGGAACGGGACAGGTTTGCGGTGATTTGCCTGGATGATGAGCTTCCACCGGAATACGTGTATTGCTTTTCGTCGTCATACACGCCGGACGGTGCATGGGTGAGCGCCGTCAGATCAACGGTCTTGGGGTCCGCGCCCGCCTCGACATCAATAGTGGAGGACGAGAACGTGGGCGGCGGCACATCGCGGCCTATCACCGTGATCTGGAGAGTGATCACTGCGGAATTGATGATCTTGGTCTTATCCGATCCCTGCTTGCCATCCACAGCGGTAAAGGTAATGGAGGCGGGGCCTGCGTAGTCTTTTGCCGCAGTGAACTTCAGGGTCTTGTCGTTCACGTAGAAATCGGAGTTGGAAGCCTTGGTGGCGCTGACGGAATCAGCGCTTTCGATATACGGTTCCTTGCCGGCGCCGACGCGGACATAGTCATTGATGTTGATTTCAATGGTCTCGCGCGAGTTGACCTTCAATTCCGGTGCCTTGGGACGCAGCGTGGGCGGAAAGACACCATAGGCCGGTACCTGGATGAACGCGGTGGAGGTGATGTTGTATTTCGTATTGGTCACCGTGTAAGGCACGGCTCGCGCCTGTGACGTCAGGTCGACGGTGATGGTGGTCGAATGCTCGCCGCCCCTGACGTGAGCGTGAGCGCTGGCGGAGGGATGCACGCCGACCTTGAGCTCATTGGCTGTGCCGGAAGGATTGGCGATCCACTGGGAAACATCCACATCCACGGACTTCTTATCGATGGTGGCGGCGGACGGCACGCGATAGTCGTAGGCGGTAGGCGGCTCGATGGCGGCATTCGGATCCACGTTTACCGTGAGGGTGGCCGTATCGGACAAGCCGGCCTTGTCTTTGACCGTGTAGGCGATATAGTCGGTGGTGGCGCTGTCGGGCGTGGTGAAGGAGAGCATATTGTCTTTCACGCTCACCCCGTCGAGACCTTGGACCTCGACATGCTTGTCGACGGTCAGATTGGTGTTGTCGCCGGAGATGTCGTTCTGCGCGACCGGCACGGTTGCGGCCGTATTGGGCCTCAACGTGATTTCGTCATCCCTGGCGTATACGCCGGAGTCGGACGATCCTTGGAATACGCCCACGCGGATCTGCGCCTGTGCGCGCTGACCGGTCCAATCCTCCACGGCATAGGAGAAGGTGTCGGTGCCGGACGAATCCGGATACGCTTCATAGACCAAGTAGTCGGAACCGACTTCGGATATGCGGCCCAGCGTGGGTGCCTTGTTGCCCAGACCCAACAGCTGATCGTCGTCGCCATCCGTGTCTATGCCGGTCAGTGTGATGGGGATGCGGACCTTCTGCCCGGCGGCAACCTGCGCTTCGGCGTCATGCGGGGTTGGCGCGGCCTTGCTCGCTGCGTCGCTCTTATGCACGGTAATGGTGATATTGGCGGAAGCCACATTACCCAGATTGTCTTCAACCGTATAGGTGATGGGGAAGTTGCCGGTCTCGCTGGATGCTTGGTAGCGGACCGTGTCTCCAGAGACGAAGGCCAGACCCTTGAACGTCCCCTTGTCGTATTGCAGGTTGTTCTTGAGTTTGACCGTGGTGCCATCCGAGTAGGCCACATGGTCAAGCACATCCACGGACACGATGCCGTCGGTACGCACCTGGGCATTGATATTGCTGGCCTTGGGCACTGAATTCGAGGTGGCCAGAGCCGGCGGCTGCAACACGATGGTGCCCTTGGCGGTTCCGGAGGCGTTGGCCACGGTGTAGGTAAGGGCGACGGGCTTCGTGGGCACCTGACGCGCGGTGATATACACGCGCTTATGGCTGACGAGACCAACCTTGATGCCGGAGTCGGCCGGTGCGCTCACCGTGGTGACGGACAGCACACCGCCCATCGGATCGACGTCATTGGTGAGCGGCTCCACAATGGCGGTATTATCCGCGCCAAGCAGGGCGACATCGTTGGCGGCAACCGGTTTGGCGGCCTCGCCGGTGGCAGGCTGCACCTCGACTCGAGCCAATCCGGTGGCCGGAATCGAACCTTGAGTAATGATGTAGGGCACATAATAGGTGCCGGGATTGGTGGCCTTGAACGTCAACGACATATCCGCCGCATTGGTGGTCGTCGAAGCGCCGTTGGGCGTATCCACCTGAGTCAGTTGTGCCGGCTGCAAGGAAGTGCCATGCACATAAGAGGACAGCTTGACGACGGTATCCGTGTTGGGAACGGTGGTTTTCGCTACCGGGTCGATGACCGCGGCCAAGGTGTTCGCGGGCTTGACCGAGAAATACACCATGCCGGTGCCGGTTGCCGTGCCGTCGGAGACGGTGACCTCGACGCCCACACGTCCCGACGCCAGCGCACCGGTGTTGAACGTAAGCTGGCCGTCGGCTCGGGTGGACACCTGCACCTGGTCGGTGTTCTGGGCCACAGCGGAGACCAGAGTGAGCGGGTCTCCATCCGGATCGTTGAAGCTGCTCAGCGCATTGGCGGTATAACTGGCTCCCTGCTCCACATCGATCTCGGGAGGAGTGTCGAACTGTACGGGAGCGTGGTTGCCTCCATCATTCAGGGTTACGGTCACCGTGGCGGAAGAGGTCTGGCCGCGACCATCGGAAATATCGTAAGTAAAGGTAACGGTGCCTGCGGATGCGGCGGAGGCATCGAGTTGCAGATACCGGCCGTCGTAAATCGGCGAAATGGTGACGTCTTTGTTGTTTGGTGCGCCAACCTTGGTGATTTTCAGTACGGAACAATCGGTCTGCTCGTCATTGCGCAGCGCGTCGAGAATCTGTTCCGAACCGGCTCGTGCGCCGATTTCATCATCCTCGGCTTTGATTTGGCCGGATTGTGCGGAACAGGTCTTGGAGAAGTCGTGGTGGTTGTTGGCCGAGTCGTTGTTCTGCTGTTCTTTCTCGGTCTGCTCGGTCTGTATTTTGTTCCACTGTATTTTGATGACTTTGGTGGAATCCTCAGGGTTCCACACATTGCCGTTAACCGTGTCGTTGAGCACCACAAGGCGATGGTTGGTGCGGAACACCAATTCGGAAGTAGTATTGACGGATTCGAGGGTTTGCGGCTTGACGCTGGTATCCGTGGGGGAGCAGGCGCGAATGTAGTTGCTGGCCTTCTGGCTCCAAGCCGAGTACACGCAGCCCTTGGACGATACCGGTCGTGCTGGATTCGCCTTGCCCCCGTTGGCTATGAAATTCGCCTTGGCATTGGACTTCAACGGGATAAGCGCAAGGCCTCTCGGTGATGCCGCGGCCACCCAATCGGACTGTATGTCATCGGTGGGAGGCTCCTGAAGGGTGAGGGTGCCGGTCGTGTCGACATCGACGCGGCCGCCCTTGAATATGACGGTTTTGCCGGTTGCGATTACCGGCGTGCTCCCGATGACGGTAAAGCTTTCAACGGTCTGCTGCTTGCCGTCGGTCAGCGATTCGAGGGTTTTGGCCTTGGCGCTGCTGGGATTGTCAAGACGCAGCACCATACCGTCGGATGGACGGTATCCGTAGACCTTGCCATCGTGGGTTACTGCGATGCGCCCGCCCTCGCCCAGCTTTATTTTCGGATCGGAAGTGGTGGGGGTCACGGAATCAAGGTTTTCCGACAAGCCGGTCCACACATTGCCGGTCTTCTCGTTGATCAGGGCTGCGGTATCCCCGCCGACCACAGTGGTGGTGTTGGCTTTGATGTCGGTCTTGACACCGGTGCTGACCGTGGATGCCTTGATGGTGGAGGCTTTGGTCGTTTCGGTCAGGATGGTGTCGCCATTATGCTGTGCGATGTCGAATCGTGGGGCGGAGGAGGAGACGCCGGCGTCGGCCTCCTTGTTCTTTACGTTGAATCGTGCGGCCTTCTGGTTTTTCAGCGAAGTGACCCATACGGTGCCATCGTCCAGTTGCACATGGCGGCGCGTGACGGTGCTCATGATCACCGCGCCGGCAACAAGTCCCAGAAGCAGCAGGAGCGTGATTACGGGAACCGTCCACGTATGCCCTCCGGAGGGCATAAGGCGGCGCAAAGCCGCGCTGATGCGTCGGCGACGATCGTATGACTGGGACGATGTGGCCATCTGAACTCCCTGACCCCTGTTTTCTCTGGTTGCTGGTGTAATGACAACGCTTTACGGTTCCAATACCTGCCGTTCCTGTTGTCCATTTGGTGAATTCGCCGCTGCTGGGCGCACGTCTGATGCGATACGCAATGCCAGGGTGGCATGCCCGGCAGTGGCGAGCGGATCATTCTTGCGGCTTGGCCGCACAGGCGATGGCGGGGCTGACGGACATCTGGCGGTTCTTGCGCACAATGGACACCTGAATGCAGGTCTGCGAGCCTTCCTGCGCGTTGACGGTCACCGTGGGATCTGACGTTGTGACGGTTTGCGCGCTCTGGTCGGTATTGCTGCCCTGCACTATGGCCCACGCATAGGTATCACCGCTTTGCGGGTCTGGATTCGTCCAGGTGAACGTCACGGATGACCCATCCGCCGCATAGGTGCCGTTCAGATTCTCCGGGGAAGGAATCTGGGCGTTCGCGGTATCGGTGATCACGTCATCCTGATTATTGCGGTTGTTGTCATCATCCTTGGTGCCGGGCGTCGCCACCTGTTTGGTATCTGATCCGGTGGCGCTGTCCATGCGGGGACCACGAAGGCGAATATCAGTGCCGCTGCGGTGATCGCCGCAAGTATACCGACGGTAATACCCACCGGTTTGACCCATCGCCGTGACGAACGGGTGATCTGATCTCGCTGGTCCGTGGCCCGGCGCCGACGCTCGATGTCTTTGGGATAGGCCGGCATCCCTTCCACGGTAACGGGAGTGGCATGCCCGAAATATGCGAATTGCACACGCTGCATGGCACGTGCGAACTCCAACGCGGAGTAGTACCGCTGGTCGGGGTCCTTGTTCAGGGCCCGGCGCAGCACCGCTTCCACATCGGCCGGCACGTCGGGGCGGTTGAGGCGAGGCAATGGCTGGTTGACGATCAGCGAAATCAGTTCCGATTGCGAACGCGGGTGATAATCGTGCTGGAATGGCGAGCAGCCGACGAACATGGCGTACAGGGTGGCCGCCAGTGAATAGATGTCGGCGGCTTCCGAACCATTGGTCAGATGCTGAAGCACCTCAGGCGGTGCCCACGGCGGCGAGAATCCGGTTTCGGTGCGGTCATACACATCGGTGGAGATACCGAAATCACCCAGAACAGGCAAGCCCTGCGAGGTGATGAGAATGTTGCTGGGCTTGATGTCGTGATGGATGATATTGCTGCGATGCGCGGTGAACAGCGCGCTTGACAGCTTGATGCCGAGGTCGAGTACCTGCTCGCAGGTCATGGACCGGGCCTTCATGATGCTGTTGTAGGTGCCGCCCGGCGCATATTCGATGACGATGTAGCCATGGCCATCGGAGGTGACGCCGGCACCATATACCGGCAGAATGTACGGGTGGGATGACAGCTTGGCCATGAAGTTGGCCTCGCGGTTGAACAGGGCAGCGGCCCGTGGGTCAAGGGTTTTGGCGCTGGCCTTTACCGCCACCGGGCGTGCGGGCATACGCTGGTTATATAGGTACACCGTGGCGGTGGCACCGCTTCCCAACATCTGGACGAAATCATATCCGGGCAGCTTCGGCGGTCTCATCGGAATGTTGTCCATCTGTTCCCTCCCTCCTTGGAAAATGCGCTCTCCCTGCATTCGTTCTACAGGATACCGTCAAGGGTACGATTCTTCGTCGGGTTCGGTAAAATTTTTCCCTCTGTGACGGTCGGGTTTAGGCTGGAGCCATGATGACGAGACTTGAACCTGGAACAGTGCTGGACGGCATCGACCGTGATGGAGCGGCGAGGCTGATTGTCGGCACGCCTGGAAGCGGCAAAACTGAATTCGCCTTATCGGTGTTGATGGCGGGGCTGCGCCGCTACGGTGGCACGCAGGCGGTGATGGCCGTATCCGGCCGTGTGGCCGCCGACGCATTGGGCAATCGGGTGATTCGTGAGCTCGGGTTTTCCGTGCAGGCCAGGCCGGTCACCACGCTGGGTGCCGTGGCATTCCGGGCCATATCGGCTTCGCGCGAGGGAACTGGATTGCCGTCGCCTCGATTGCTGAACGGTGCGGAACAGGATGCTTTGCTGCGTCAAGTCATGGCCGTGCATCTGCGCCATGCCGTAGCGGGAGATGATTGCGGCACCTGTGATTTGCTACGCGTCTACTTTGCCCAGGATGACTGGGCGAGACTCATACGCGATGCCGGTGCCGGCGAGATGCCCGGCTCTGCCGCTTCCGCACAATCAAGCCTCCCGCAACAAGGGTCGGATTCGCCGTCTCCGACGTCGGCAGGCGGCTCGACCAGCGCGGATAGGTTCACGCGAGGTATTTCAGATGCGTTTATCAGCCAGTTGCGCGATATGCTGGCCCGATTGGATGAGCTCGGTGTAGGCGTTCACGAAGAGCCACGTCTCTTGGACGCCGTGACGGAGGACGCGCGATTGTCGGTGCAATGGCGTTTGGCTTTCGCGTTGCGCCGTGAATATATTGCAGCCCAAAGCGCGGTATATCCGGGGCAATACCGTTTGGATGCCTCGTATTTGCTGGTGGCAGGCGCTCGTGTGGTGCGTGAGGCATTCGCCGCCGATCACGCGGATGATTCCGACCGGCCTATGTGTGTGGAGGCGTTGGGCTTGCCCCGGCTGCTGGTTGTGGATGATGTTCAAGACACCACGCTGGCCGGCATGCGCTTCTTGGAGGAGTTGGGGAATGCCGGCGTCAAGTTGGTGCTGGTCGGCAACCCGGATGAATCGGTGCAGACCTTCCGCGGATCGTATCCGGAATATCTGATGCGCCGTGCCGTGGAAGGGCGGCTGAAGGCCAAGGAAGAACAGCTGGTTGGCGGCAGTGCCGTCGCTGATCAGTCGCACATGACGATGGCTGATGTGATCGCGTCTCGTATTTCGCTGTCGATTCCCTCGCCGGAAGACGAGCCGCTGCCTCCGGCCGAGCGTCCCGGCAAGCTGACCGCCATACTGGGCGGAGTCGATGCAGCGAATTATCAGGCGGACGGCACGGTGACCGCCGGCCTGTACCGATCCTCACGTGAGGAGCTGGATGATGTGGTCTGGCGCATCAAGCGGGCGCATCTTGACCGGCATATTCGGTGGAACGACATGGCGGTCATCACCCACGACAATGCCGCCGTGCGGCTGTTCGGCGAACGACTGCGCCGAGATGGTGTACCGGTGCGGTATTCGTCGGTCACCCGTCCTTTGAAGGACGAGACTTTCGTGCAGGGATTGTTCGCGCTTGTGGAGCTTGCCCGATTGCGTGCCGAGGGGATGGCGGAATGCCAGATGACGTTGGCTTCCTGCGCGGCATATATAAGGACTAGAGTGGCCACGTTGATGAACGGCCCGTTGGTGAGTGCCGGGGCCAAACCCGGTCAGGGGCGTCCCGCAAGGCTTGCGCCGATCGAATCGGCCATGGGGTCGTTGGAGTCGCTGGCGCATCTCGCCACGGATGATGCCATGCTGACCTCTCTGACGACGGCATGGGAAACATTGCGTGAAACATACCATGAAACACGGCGTGAAACAGGTCGTGAAACATCCTCGTCAGTGGTTTCGACGTCAGCGGTTTCGTCGTCAGTGACTTCGTTGCCAGTGTCTGTCGAAATACTCGGTGAACCGTCCGGCGATGACTTGGCCTTTGGCGTTGACGCGCTGTACGTGATGCTTGCCATTGATGATGCCGCCGCGCCGGCGCAGGCTGCGCTCGCATCCATCCACGCGGTGCTCGGCAACGACCCTCAGGCCCGCGCTTTTGCGAACCTGTGGCATCTGGTGGGCAGCGTTGCTTCCGGCTTGGAGCGGCTGCCGGCAAGCCAGCGCGTACAGCCGCGCTATGCGCTGTCTGTTGCGTGGAACGCCACCGGTCTGGCACCGGTCTGGCAGCGTGCGGCATTATTCAACACGGCAGAGGGGCGTACGGCCAATGACCGGCTGGACGCGGCAATGCGCCTGTTCCAGTTCGCCGATGATTCCACCGCCAGTCGAGACATCACGTCATTCATGGCACAGGTTCGGGGCATGGAAGTGCAGGCCGATTCCTTGGCCCACATAGGACCGGTGGAAGACGCGGTGACATTGACTACGCCGGCAGGCGCGGCCGGACGCCACTGGGAATATGCGTGGATACCGGTGGTCCAGCAAGACGTGTGGCCGAACCTCGCCGGGCGCAACACCATGTTCGGTGGTGAAGACCTTGCCGAGCTCGTGCTGAGGGGAGCGCTTGAAGAAAGCGACAAAACCGGGCATGATCCGCGGTTCGCGGCTGTATTGTCGGGCGAGAAGAAGAGTTTCCTGGTCGCGCTGACCCGTGCACGGCGAATCATGATCAGCGCGGTATGGAACGACAGCATGAGCCCCTCGGACTTTCTCTTCGGGTATCTGCCGGAATACTATCCGCGCAACCGGCAACAGGCGCCTTTCACCACAGTGGGGGCACATGCGGGATTCGCCGAATATGATCTGGCCGGATTGGACGCCGACCCACGTGGGTTGGTCAGCGCCGCCCGCGCGGTTCTGGCCACTGCTCAACCGCAGCAGGCTGCCGCAAAGGACGCCGCGATTGCGTTGACACTCCTGTTAGAGCATGGTGTGCGCGCCGCAAATCCGCAGAGCTGGGCGTTTGTGGAATCGCCGGCCCAATCGGATAGCGCGTCATCTGGCGGTGCGTCATCTGGCGATACCTCATCTGACAGTGCCTCATCCGACAGCGCGTCATCTGGTGGTGTACAGCCTGACGGTATCCAAACAGGGAAAGGCAAGACGGATGCGCAGGCCGCGCCCATGGTCACCTTATCTCCATCGGCGGTCGACAGCCTATGGGCGTGCCCGGTGTGCTGGATGCTGGAGAACCGGTTCGCCGGTCCTCGCCCCAGCTCCGTGGCCACCAGTTTCGGAACCCTCATCCATGCGGTTGCGCAGCAAGGCAGCGAGGAAGGGCTGGACCATCTTTCCCACAATGCCCAGGCGTTGGCCGCACTGGGCTTGGACTCCACGGCCGGCGCGGAACGTCGCATCGAGGCTGTCTCGGCACGGCTTAATGCCATCTATCAGAGCAAACGTCCTGATCCGAATGCCATAGCCGACACCCGGAACCGCTATGAGGCCACCCGTAAGGACGAGTCCGCGGCGGATACCCTGCGCAACATCGCCGATTACTTTGTGCGCAGCGACGCCGATCCGGAAACGTATCTTGGCAAGAACTCCAGCAACTTCAGCATTGGCGCATTGGCCGGTGCCGAATGCGAACGGGAGTTTGCCGCACGATTCGATGTGCGTGACATACTCGACGCATACAATGCCGTGCCCGGCCTGCACCCAATCGGTCGGAACACGCTGGTCCGTCTGATGGGAGCACTGGTCGGAGGGTGGCCGGAAGGCATGGACGAGCATCTGACCGTGAGACTGTCCGGGCGCATCGACCGTATGGAAACCCGCGTACTCGCAGACGGCGGCGAATGCATTCGCCTCATTGACTACAAAACAGGCAGAACGCCCACGGTCAAACAGATTTTCAATGATTTGCAGCTCGTGTGCTATCAGCTTGGCCTCGTGTTCCCCGAAGACGGGCCGTGCGGTGCCAAGGCACTTGCCGCAATGCCGCATATCAGCCAAAGCGTGCTATTCCATGTCGGGCAGAATGCGGCACCAGCCAGAAGCTACGCTCCGGAAGGTGCCTTCCAGCCGCCGCTGTTCACTGATGGCTCGTTGAATGCCGAACCGTTCACGCCCCGATACTGGTATAAAGACCCCAACCGTTTCTTCGACATACCCGCCATAGATCCGGCTACTCCTCCCGAAGGTGTGAGTGCCGAAGCGTGGGCGCAATTCGCCGCGCTCGCCGGTACGCAGACGTTATGGTCGCTGACCATGATCGCCCGCGTATTCTATGCCGCGGCGGCCAGCAGATCAGCCATCATCGAGGCCCATCCGCAAGACACCCATATCGGATTCTGCCGTATGAAGAACGTCTGCCCTGCCTGTGCAGGCCAGATCGACACGATTTTCGAAACGAGGCAAGCATGAGCACGTTCACTCCCAGTGCGGAACAGGCCGCCATCATCGATGCGCCAGTCGATGCTGACGTATTGGTGGTTGCCGGTGCCGGTTCCGGCAAAACCTTTACGATGACCCAACGCATCATCGCGCTTATCAATCGAGGTGTGGTACCTGAACGCATCCTGGGCCTGACCTTCACACGCAAGGCCGCAGGCGAACTGCTGGAACGCGTCTCCGCCGCAGTGGCCGGTGATATGGCGGGCTCTACGACCGCCACGGTGTCTGATCGGGCATTCCTCAAGCCGGCCATTTTCACGTATGACGCCTTCTTCCAGACCATCGTGCGCCAATATGGACTGCTTGTCGGATTCGATCAGAACACGCAACCATTGAGCGCAGCCGGAGCGCTTCAACTGGCCACCGAAGTCATCGACAGTCACATGGATCTGGCGTTCAGTGAGGATTTTGGCGCCTTCTCCAGTTTGGCGAACCGTGTTCTGGCGTTGTCGGATGCCATTGGCAGTGCCATGATCGGTGCCGGCTGCACCAGCTTCGATGATGCGATCAATCGAGTACGGCAATGGGATTCGGCATTCATCAATCGATTGCAACAAGCCGTTGCAGATGAACCCATGCCCGAGGACGAGCCGAAAATCCCCAAGATCAAACGACTGAAGAAAGATACCGACGCCAGCTGGCAAGCCAAGCTCGATGACCGTGCCGAACATTTGCACGCCCGCTGCACCTATCATTGCGGTGCGCTGCTGGAGACCACACGCAAACGCGATATTCTGCTCCAGCTGGTGGAGGCCTATGCCCAAGCCAAGCGGGAACGCAATATGGCCGAATTCTCCGACTTCACCATTGCCGCGTATCAGCTTATCGAGCGCTTCCCCTCCATCGGAGAGCGTACGCGCCGCAGGTACAGCCACGTGCTGCTCGACGAATATCAGGACACCTCCACCACGCAGGCGATGCTCCTCGCCACCCTGTTCCACCCCCAGTCGGCTGATGCCGATGCTGATAGGTCTTCCTCCCGCTGGCGGGAGGCGGCGCGCAGCGCCGGA
>ENA-OWRC01003124-OWRC01003124.1-human-gut-metagenome-genome-assembly--contig:-NODE-3124-length-11309-cov-2.825129_pt1 | contig 11309 bp, 4 predicted proteins | sample MGYA00248268_ERZ651895 | MGnify/ENA primary metagenome ERZ651895 (study PRJEB26924, sample SAMEA4378242) | human gut metagenome | biome: human gut; feature: human-associated habitat; material: faeces...
TGCCCATAGCGGCCAGATGGTCGATAAAACGACGCGTGGGTGCGCCGATCGTACCGGGCTTGCCATCATCGGTCGGTACCGAGGTGATATGGCACACAACGCCCGCGCCGTGATCGAGCGGCTCCTGCAGGCGCTGCTCGGCATGGTGATAGATGATCGACGAGCCCAGCGGATACAGATCGAGCGTGACCGTACCGTTGTGGATCTCGCACTCGTGTCCGCTGATCACGTCACTCGCGCATTCGCCGAGCGCCGGAATCGTCACACGGTGCGAATTGCGCAGGCTGCGGTTGATGATAACCGTTGCGGCCTCGCCATCCTTGTTCGTGCGGTTGTATGCCAGCACCTCGTCGTTGAGCGCGAAGGCCTTGGTCTCGCCGTCGATCATAAACGGCAGTGCGCGGCGTACGGCGGAGGCGTTTTTGACAATAGCCAGCGTGTCGAAGTCGTGCAGTTGGTCCTTGGTCGGCAGGGTGCGGCGGTTGCCCGGATCGGTTAGACCCTCCAGGCCATACTCGTCGCCGTAGTAGATCGAAGGCACGCCGGGGAAGGTCATCTGCATGAGCGTGGCGAGCCAAAAACGGCTCTTGGCCAGGCCCATCGAGTTCTCGTCCAGGCGCCATTTGCTGCGCTCGCACTCGGGCAGCTGCGACTCGTCGGGGCCGCCGCCGAGCACCGAGATGATACGCGGGCGGTCGTGGCTCGACAGCAGGTTGAGCGCGCAGGACAATGCCTCGCTCGGGTAGTTCTCGCGCAGGGTCTCGATATCCTCAGCGGCCTCGTAGGCGTTCTTGTAGCCCATCAAAAAGCCGATGACCATGTCGCGGAAGGGGTAATCCATAGCAGAGTCCAACTCGGAGCCCTGTAGGTAGCGACGCAGATGGCCGTAGCTAATCTTGTTGGAGGCGTCTTCCCAGACTTCGCCGAGCAACAGTGCGTCAGGCTTTTCGGCAAGTACGGCCTTCTTGATCTCGGCCAGGAAGTCGTCGGAAAGCTCGTCAGCGACGTCCAGGCGCCAGCCATGAGCGCCGGCACGTAGCCATTTACGGATCACGCCGTCCTTGCCCAGAAGCCGCTCGCGTACCAGCTCGGAGCTCTCATTGATGGCGGGCATGTTGCCCACGCCCCACCAGCAGTCGTACGAGCCGTCCTCGTGGAAATAAAACGCATCGCGCCACGGCGAATCCTCGCTCTGCCACGCGCCCACACCGGGGTAGTTGCCGTAGCGGTTGAAATAGATGGAGTCGTCACCCGTATGGTTAAAAACGCCGTCCAGGATGATGGAGATGCCCAGCTTCTCGGCTGCCTGGCACAGCTCAGTAAAGTCCTGCTCAGTGCCCAGGATCGGGTCGATCTTGGTGTAGTCGGCCGTGTCGTAGCGGTGGTTGCTCGCGGCTTCAAAAATGGGGTTGAGGTAGATGGCTGTAAAGCCCAGCTCGGCGATGCGAGGCAGGTCTTCCTGGATGCCCTTGAGCGACCCGCCGTAGAAGTCCCAGGTTTTGATGGAGCCGTCTTCGGCGCGCTCGTACACGGGCGGCTTGTTCCAGTCCTCGACCATGCGGCGCTGGATTCCGTTGCGTGGTTTTTCGACCTCGGCCAGCGTGCGCTCACGCCAGTTTTCGTCGCGGGCATAGCGGTCGGGGAAGATCTGGTACACCATGCCGCGCTCGTACCAGGCTGGGCGGTTCTCGCGGTGCTTATAGACGGTAATCTGGAAGGACGGCACCTCGGCGTAGTCGTAAGTTACGCCCTCGCCACCGGTGCGACCCTGCGGTGCGCCCAAGCGGACCTCGGGCTGGCCCTCGATATTGCAGATAAAGCTGTACCAGATAAGACAGGGCTCGGTGCACTCAAGCTCTACGGTAAATATGCCGTCGCCCTCGTGCGTCATGGGATACCGAGACTCACCGATCTCATCGACCCAGGTACGCAACGTAAGCGTTGCCTGGTTGGGACCGGCATCCTCCAAAATCACCGAGAGGGAAACGGAAGTTCCAGTGGTCACAGCGCCAAACGGAGTGCGAAACTGCGGCAGACGGCTGTTGTGAATCAATCTCATAATACGGTCCAGTTCAATAGAATCACGGCCTGCGGGCCATGGGCTTTACGCACAGGATGTAAGTATATCTGCTGCACACAGGCTGTATAAACAACATCCGTTTACCATCGGCGAACGGTTGTCCTAGAAAATCGTTTTACCAACTATTAACAGAGAAGGGGCGCCCGGTTGGAGCGCCCCTTGCTTAGGGTTTGATGAGGTTTTGGATCGTCTGGATTAGCGGCGCTTGCGGGTGGCCGTTGCCTTGCGGACGGAGGTCTTCTTGGTCGGAGCCTTTTCCTCGGTCGCGGCGACGGGGGAGACCGGGGCCTTCTTGGCGGGCTCGGCCTTAGCCTCTGCCTTGGGAGTTGCGGCCTTTGCCGTGGACTTCTTGGCCGTCGTCGTTGCGCGCTTGAGCGTGGTGGTCTTGGCGGTCGGCTTGGCCTCGACGGCTGCTTCGGCCTTGGGCTCGGCAGGCGTCTCCTCGACCTTGACGGCGGGCTTTGCGGCAGCCTTCGGAGCGACCTTGGTCGCAGTAGCCTTGGCGGCCGTCGACTTCGTTGCCGTGGTCTTCTTGGCAGCTGTTGCCTTCTTGGCAGTCGTGGTCGTCTTCTTGGCAGCGGTCTTTGCCGGAGCCTTGGCGGCCGGTTTGGCCTCAGCGACCTCGGCCTTTACCTCGGGAGCAGCCTCGGCCTCGGCGGCCTTCTTGGCAGCGGCGGTCGTGCGCTTGCGCGTGGTCGTTGTCTTGGCAGCCGTTGTTTTAGTCGCGGCAGCTTTGGTCGTCGTAGCCTTCTTAGTGGTCGTCTTGCGGGTCGTGGTGTTCTTAGCTGCGGGCTTTGCAGCGGGCTTGACCTCGTCCTCTGCCTCAAGAGCAACCTCAGCCTTCACCTTAGGCTCGGCCTTTGCGGGCTCAGCCTCAACCGGCTTCTCCTCGGCCTTGGGCTCCTCAGCGGCCACCGGCTCAGCAACAGCCTCAGGCTCGTCGACAACAGCCGCCGGCCTCTCAATCTCCGGATGCATAAAGAAGTACAGGTCCAGATACTTGTCGGCCGAGCGCGTCCAGCTAAAGTCCTGGCTCATGGCCTGCGTTACCAGCTGGTTCCAGGCATCGCGGTTGTCCCAGAACAGGCGTGCCGCGCGGAACACGGCGTCGCCCATCTCGTCGCCGTTAAAGTTGGTAAACGAGAAGCCCGTGCCCTCGCCGGTAAACTCGTTATATGGGATCACGGTGTCCTTCAGGCCACCGGTCTCGCGCACGACGGGCAGGGTTCCGTAGCGCATGGCGATAATCTGCGACAGGCCGCAGGGTTCAAACTTCGAAGGCATCAGGAACATGTCGGCGGCAGCGTACATGCGCTGCGACAGCGCCGGGTCAAACTCGATGCGCGCGGCCATGATGCCGGGGTACTTGTCCTGGAAGTAACGTAGGCCGTCCTCATAGTCGCGGTCGCCGGTGCCGAGCACCGCTACCTGCACGCCGCCGGCCAAAATACGGTCGAGCGCGTACATGACCAAGTCCATGCCCTTCTGGCGCGTCAGACGCGTGACCATCACCATAAGCGGGCGGTCGTCGCGCACCTCGAGCCCTAGCTCTTCCTGCAGCTTGGCCTTGCACACGGCCTTGCCGGAACGGTCCTCCACGGTGTAGTTGGCGGCAATGCGCTTGTCGGTCGCCGGGTCAAAGCCCGCCACGTCAATGCCGTTGAGGATGCCCTGCAGCGCATAGGAGCGCTCGCGCAGCACGCCGTCCAGACCCTCGCCAAATTCGGGCGTCTGGATCTCGTTGGCATAGGTGGGGCTCACCGTGGTGATGGCATCGGCATAGCGCAGCGCGCCCAGCATGTAGTTAATGCTGCAGGCATCGCAACGCAGCTGCGAGGCGGCCGCCGGAATATGCGCCACACCCAGGATGTCCTCCATCACGGTGTCGCTAAACTGGCCCTGGAACGCCACGTTGTGGATAGAGAACACGGTCTTGACGCGGTCATACAGCGGCAGGCCCTGGTAGAACTCGCGCAAGAACACGGGCGCCAGTGCCGTCTGCCAGTCGTTGCAGTGCAGGATGTCGCACTCAAAACCCTCGGGCAGGTGCTGCAGGCTCTCGGTGATGGCCTTGGAGAAGAACGCAAAGCGCTCGCCGTCATCAAAGAAGCCGTACGGATAGTCGCGCGCAAAGTAGCGCTCGTTGTCGATGAACATATAGGTGACGCCGTCGTGCTCGAGCTTCTCGAGACCGCAGTACTCGTTGCGCCAGCCCAGGCTCACGTAAAAGTCGGAGAAGTGCTCCATCTGCGCCTTGTACTCGTCCTTGATGGTGGCGTACTTGGGCACCATGACAATGACCTCGGCGCCGGCGCGCACAAGCGCCGCGGGCAGCGAGCCCGCCACGTCGCCCAGGCCACCGGTCTTTACAAACGGTGCGCACTCGGCCGAGGCAAACACGATCTGCATCTTTTTGCTGGAATCTGCCATATTGTCTCCCATGTTGCAATTCGAGAATAGCCGCCTGGCGCTAACCGGGCGGCTATTCTACTTGTTACGAGCGATGTTGCGGTGCCAACGTTAACGTACGATGGTGGTGTCGGAAGTTAACGGAGCCTTGCCCAGCACCAGGATGTTCTCGGGCGTGCCGCGAAGCTCGGTGTTGGTGGGAACCACGTTGTTTTTGTCCAGAATGGCGTTCTCAACGCGGGCGCCGCTCTTGATGATGCAGCTCTGGTTGATGATCGAGTTGGTCACCGAAGCGCCTTCCTCGACCACGACGCCGCGCGACAGGATCGAGTTGCGCACGGTGCCCTTGATGATGCAGCCGGCCGAGATGATCGAGTTGCAGGCGTGGCTGCCGGTCGCATAGCGCGAAGGCGGCACGTCGTGAGCCTTGGTCAGGATCGGGCGCTCGGGGTCAAAGAGCTGGTCGGCCACGGTCTGGTCGAGCAGGTCCATGCTGCGGCGATACAGCGACTTCTCGCTAAACACGCCCACGACCTCGCCCTTGTACTCGTAGCTGCACACGTCGATGTTGCCAAAGTCGCCCTGGAGTGCCTCGAGCAGGTCCAGATAGTCGGCGGCCTGGTAGTGGTCGATAATCTCGAGCAGCGTATCGCGGTTGACGATGCAGCAGTCCATAGAGGCGTTGTCGCCGTACGCGACGCCGGCGCTCACGCCCGTCAGGCGGCCGTTCTCGTTAATCTCGAGCTTGGTCTCGTCATCGACGTTGCGCGTGGCCTTGCAGTACACCACGGTCATCTGGGCACCGGAGTTCTCGTGCGCCTCGATGATGGTGTTGAGGTCCATGTTAAAGATGATGTTGGTGCCCATCATCACAACATAGGGCATGTCCGAGCGCTGGAACAGCGTCTTGTTGGAGATGATGTCCCGCAGCAGGAAGCGCATGCCGCCCTTGGTGGTGCCATATGCGTTGCCGGGCACCATGAACAGGCCGCCTTTCTTGCGGTCCAGGCCCCAGTCCTTGCCCGAGCCCACGTGGTCGATCAGCGAGCGGTAGTTGCCCGGCATGACGACGCCGACGGTCTTGATGCCGGCATTCATCATGTTAGACAGCGGGAAGTCGATCAGGCGGTAGCGGCCCAAAAACGGGACGGACGCGATGGGGCGGTCCTTGAGCAGCACGCTGCCGTAGGTCGAAGAGTAGTTAGCGGTGATATAACCGATGGCCTTGCGATTGATCATCGGATCATTCCCCCTTCCCGATAACGACGTCATTTCCAACGACGGCCGTATCCTTGGTGGTATCGACAGAGCCGAGCTTCACGCCCTCTTCGACCGTGGAGTTCTCGCCCAAAATAGCGCGGCAGATGTGCGCGCCGCTCTTAACGTGCGCACCCGGCAGCAGCACGGAGTCCTCGACCACGGCGCGCTCCTCGATGATGACATCGGTCGAAAGGATCGAGTGGCGAGCGGTGCCGTAGATCTTGCAGCCGTTGGAGACCAGGCAGTCGTCCAGACGGCCGTCCGGGCCAATGTAGTGCGGCGGACGCGTAGTGATGTTGGACATGATGGGGAAGTTCTTGTCGAACAGATCGAACTCGGGGTTGTTGCCCAGCAGGTCCATCGAGGTCTCGTGGAAGCTGGCGATGGTGCCGACGTCCTTCCAAAAGCCGTGGAACTCGTAGCTGTACAGGCGCTTGTTCTCGCCGAGCAGCTTGGGGATGATGTCCTTGCCAAAGTCATGGCTCGAGCGCTGGTCCAGAGCGTCCTCCTCGAGCGCCTCGATCAGCACGTCGGCCGAGAAGATGTAGATGCCCATGGACGCGAGGTTCGAATCGGGCTTCTCGGGCTTCTCGGTAAACTTGGTGATGCGGCCGTCCTCCGGGTCGGTGGTCAGGATGCCAAAGCGGCTGGCCTCCTCCCACGGCACGGGCATAACGCTCACCGTGAGGTCGGCGTTGTTCTCAATGTGCGTCTTGAGCATCTTGCGGTAGTCCATGCGATACAGGTGATCGCCCGAAAGAATCAGGACGTACTTGGGGTCGTTGGCCTTGATGTAGTCGAGGTTCTGCGTAATGGCGTCGGCCGTGCCCGCATACCAGGCGCCGCCGGTCTGCGTTTCGTACGGCGGCAGGATCGACACGCCGCCGTCGCGGCTGTCCAGATCCCATGCCTCGCCAGAGCCCACGTAGGCATGCAGCAGGTAGGGACGGTACTGCGTCAGAACGCCCACCGTGTCGATGCCCGAGTTGGAGCAGTTGGACAGCGAAAAGTCGATAATGCGGAACTTGCCACCAAAGCTAACCGCCGGCTTGGCGATCTTTTGGGTGAGTGCCCCCAATCGGCTGCCCTGTCCTCCTGCGAGGAGCATCGCGATGCATTCTTTCTTACTCATCGATTTCTCCTTCTGTCATCGATGTTCCTAAACCCATTTGCGACGGGCGCGGCGCTCGGTCGCGCCCGTCGAGTAATGCCGTGCGGCAAAGGGAGCTCGCGCGCCTTTACGCGTGCCAGATCTCGTCGCGGTACTCGCGAATGGTACGGTCGCTCGAGAACCAGCCGGAGGAGGCGGTGTTGAGCAAGGCCTTGCGGTTCCAGGTCTCCTGGTCGCCGTAGCTGCCCGTGAGGTTCTCCCATGCATCCACGTAGCTACGGAAGTCAGCCATGACCAGGTCGGGGTCGTTGTTGTTCATGAGCTCGTTGTAGATGCTCTCGAAGTTGCCCGAAAGACCCGCAAAGGTGTTGTCCTTGAGCTCGTCCATCACGCGGCCCAGACGCTCGCGGTCGCCGTTGAGGGTATCCCACGCAAAGTAGCTGTTGGATGCCCAGAGCTGCTCGACCTCGGGAGCGGTCAGGCCAAAGATGGCCTCGTTCTCGCGGCCGGCCAGGTCGGCGATCTCGATGTTGGCGCCGTCGAGGGTGCCCAGCGTAATGGCGCCGTTCATCATGAGCTTCATGTTGGACGTGCCCGAGGCCTCCTTGCCGGCCGTGGAGATCTGCTCCGAGATCTCGGCGGCGGGGTAGATGAGCTGGGCGTTGCTCACGCGGAAGTTGGGGATAAAGCAGACCTTCATGACCTCGTTGACGCGGGCATCGTTGTTGATGACTTCGGCCACGGAGTTAATGAGGCGGATGGTCTCCTTGGCAAAGGTGTAGCTCGAGGCGGCCTTGCCGCTAAAGATGAAGGTCGTCGGCGTCACGTGGAAGTTGGGATCGGCGATGCGACGGTTGTAGATGTCCATCACCTTCATGATGTTCATGAGCTGGCGCTTGTAGGCATGGAAGCGCTTCACCTGAACGTCGAAGACGGTGTTGGGGTCAATGACCAGACCGGTCTCTGCCTTAACGTAGGCGGCCAGACGCTCCTTGTTGGCGCGCTTGGAGGCACCCACGGCCTTGAGGAACTCGGCGTCGTTCTGGAACTCCTTGAGTTTCTCCAGCTCAAAGGCGTCCTTCAGCCAGCCATCGCCAATGGCCTCGGTCACGAGCTTGGCATAGGTGGGGTTGGCCTCGGCAAAGAAGCGACGGTGCGAGATGCCGTTGGTCTTGTTGTTGAACTTCTCGGGCGTCAGGGCATAGAAGTCCTTGAGCACGATGTTCTTGATGATGTCGGAATGGATCTTGGCCACGCCGTTGACGCTGTGGCTGCAGATCACAGACAGGTTGGCCATGCGAATCTCGCCGTCCCACAGGATGGCGGTCTGGCGCAGACGCTCCTGCCAGCCCTCCTGCGTGGTGTCGAACGACTCGTGCCAACGACGGCTGATCTCGTCGATGATCTGGTACACGCGGGGGAGGAGCTTGGAGAACGTGCCGATGGGCCACTTCTCCAGAGCCTCGGGCAGGATGGTGTGGTTGGTGTAGCTCACGACCTGCGTCACGATGTTCCAGGCGCCGTCCCACTCGAGCTTCTTCTCGTCGATGAGGATGCGCATGAGCTCGGGGCCGCACATGGCGGGGTGCGTGTCGTTGGTGTGGATGGCCACAAACTGCGGCAGCAGCTCCCAGTTCTCGCCGTGCTCCTTCTCAAAGGTGTCGAGCAGGCTGTAGATGCCGGCCGAGACAAACAGGTACTCCTGCTTCAGGCGCAGCAGACGGCCGTGCTCGCCGGCGTCGTTGGGGTAGAGGATGGCGCTGATGGCCTCGGCCTCGGCACGCTCGGCATCGGCCAGGGCGTAGTCGCCGCGGTTGAAGGCCTCAAGGTCAAAGTGCTCCTCGACCGGCTCGGCAGCCCAGACGCGCAGCTTGTTAACGGTCTCGCCGGCATAGCCCACAACGGGGATGTCGTAGGGGACGGCCAGGATGTCCTGCGTGTCTACCGTGCGGTAGAACGTGCGGCCGTTCTCCTCAAAGCCCTCGACGCGGCCGCCAAACTTAATGGTCACGGCCTTGTCCTGACGACGGACTTCCCAAGGATAGCCGTGGGTGAGCCACTCGTCGGTGGCCTCGACCTGGCTGCCGTTGACGATCTCCTGCTTAAACAGGCCGTAGCGGTAGCGCATGCCGTTGCCGTAGCCGGCAATGCCCTCGGCTGCCATGGAATCCAGGAAGCACGCGGCCAGACGACCCAGGCCACCGTTGCCCAGGGCCGGATCGGGCTCCTGGTTCTCGATGACGGACAGGTCAAAGCCCATGTCGTCGAGCGCCTCGGCGACCATGTCGCGCACGCCAAAGTTGAGCAGGTAGTTGTCGAGCAGGCGGCCGATCAAAAACTCGATCGAGAAGTAGTACACGCGCTTTTTGCCCTCGGCGGTGACGCGGGCGTCACTCTTGGTGGCAACGGTGCGCGCCTTCTCGGCCACGAGCTTGGCCAGGGCGTTAAAGCGGTCGAGGTCGCTGGCGGCCTCGACGCTCTTACCGCTGATGCTCATGACGGCATCGCGATAGAGCTCGGTAAACTCCTGCTTGTTGTCGAAGATCTTATTCATACGTTCCTTTCCCCCGGGGATGTTTCTCCCGGAACGGTTATGACTTGTATCCTACGCCTCGTCGGGGCGGGTAATTACAGCTGTAACGGTTTTGTTACGCATCCTTGGCAGACGGCTTAACAGAAGCAGACTTGGCCTTGGTAGCGGCCTTTTTGGCAGCCGGTTTCTTGGCTGCGGCCTTAGCAGCGGGCTTTGCGGCAGCCCTGGTCTTGGCCTTGGTCGTCGTAGCCTTGGCCTTAGCCGGAGCCTTCTTAGCAGCCGCAGGCTTGGGCTTCACCGAAGACATACGCTTTTTGGGCGCAGCCTTGGGCTCCTCGACCACGGGCGGCTTATAGCTGCTGGGACCGCGGCGCTTAAGCACCACACCTGCCAGACCGGGTACCTTAATCTCGATGGAGTCCATCTGCCCGTTCCAGGGATAGGGCTCGCTCGAGCAGGTGTAGGGCTCCTTGCCGGCATAGCCGCTGCCGCCAAACTCAGGACGGTCGGAATCAAAGATGACCTCCCAGTCACCCTCGCGCGGCACGCCCACGCGGAAGCTCTCATAGCTCGCCGGGTCAAAGTTAATCAGGATCACCAGGTCGTCATCGACGTCCTCGCCCTGACGCACAAAGCTCACGATGGACTGCTTGGAGTTATCCGCATCGATCCAGGTAAAGCCGTCGTCGGTGTAGCCGCGCTCGTACAGGGCGGGCTCGGTGGTGTACAGGTGGTTGAGCGCCTTGATAAACGCCTGATGATGACGGTGGGTCTCGTACTCCTCGGTCAGGAACCACTGGATGGACTCGTAATAGCGCCACTCAATAAACTGGCCGATCTCGTTGCCCATAAAGTTGAGCTTGGCACCGGGGTGCGTCATCTGGTAGAAGGCCAGCGTGCGCAGGCCGGCAAACTGGCGCCACCAGTCGCCCGGCATGCGACCGATGAGCGAGCACTTGCCGTGAACGACCTCGTCGTGGCTCAGCGGGCAAATAAAGTTCTCGGTAAAGGCGTACATGATGGAGAACGTGAGCAGCCCGTGGTTACCGGGGCGCCACGGAAAATCGGTCTGCATGTAGTGCAGGGTATCGTTCATCCAGCCCATGTCCCACTTGTAGTGGAAGCCCAGGCCGCCGTCTTGCGGCGGGTAGGTCACGAGCGGCCACGCGGTGGACTCCTCGGCCATCATCATCACGTCGGGGTAGTGTGCCTCCACGGCGCAGTTGACCTGGCGGATAAACGCGCTGGCGTCCAAGTCCTCCTCGGTACCGTACTTATTGAACTTCTTTTGGCCGGGATCGTCGATGCCAAAGTTGAGGTACAGCATGCTGGACACGCCATCCATGCGGATGCCGTCAACGTGGAAGTTCTCGAGCCAGTACAGCACGTTGGAGACAAGGAAGGAGCGGACCTCGCCGCGGGCGAAGTCAAACTTGTGCGTGCCCCAGTTGGGGTGAATCTCGTGCTCAAACAGCATGTGGCCGTTAAAGGTGGCAAGGCCGTGGGAGTCGGCGCAAAAACCGCCGGGCACCCAGTCCATGATCACGCCGATGCCTGCCTCGTGGCATGCATCGATAAAGTGCATGAGCTGCTGCGGGTTGCCGTAGCGCGACGTGGCGGCGTAGTAGCCGGTCGTCTGGTAGCCCCAGGAGCCATCGAAGGGATGCTCCATAAGCGGCATGACCTCGATATGCGTGTAGCCCATGTCGCGCACGTAGTCCACGAGCTCCACCGACAGGTCGTCGTAGGTGTAGAACTCGCCGCGCTGCGCGGGGAAGGGGTCCATGGGACCGGGGTAGTTGCCGTACTCGTCCGGCTCGCCCTGTGGCGCGTCGCCGTGGCGCTTCCACGAGCCAATATGCACCTCGTAGATATTGAGCGGCTGCGACATGTGGTTGTGGCCAGCGCGGCGCTTG
>ENA-OWRC01003144-OWRC01003144.1-human-gut-metagenome-genome-assembly--contig:-NODE-3144-length-11242-cov-2.149280_pt1 | contig 11242 bp, 3 predicted proteins | sample MGYA00248268_ERZ651895 | MGnify/ENA primary metagenome ERZ651895 (study PRJEB26924, sample SAMEA4378242) | human gut metagenome | biome: human gut; feature: human-associated habitat; material: faeces...
AAATTCAAATTTAGTTGTATCGATAACTTGAGTATTTTCTGCATCTCCTAGAGACTTAGTGAATCCAGCTTTAAGAGTTGCTGTCATTACTCCATTTTCAACTTTAATGTCAAATTTGTTTGTTACGTCATCACCAGTTACTGAATCGTATGCTTTGATCTTAGTTGCATCAACGTCAACTTTAGTTTCATCAAAGTCATCAGTGATTCCTACAGTTTGAACATTTTCTTTGTTAGTTGCTGAGAATTTAGTTGTATCTAACCATACTTGATAGTAGATTTTATCTCCGCGGTTAACAGTCTTAGTATTGATATTTTCTGCTTCGTTATTGTTAGTTTGATCAGCATATGGATTAGTATTTGTATCTGCATACTTGTCTGCTAATTCTTTATCATCGTCAACTAGTTTGTCACCAGTAATGTCAAATTTCTCTTCAGAAACAACATATTTTTCTGGTTGGAACTTAGGTTCAGTTGGAGGTGTTACACGGTTGTTGAACTCTTTGTCAGCGATGTCTCCTACAGTAGCTACAAGAACTTTAGCTGTTCCGTCGTGTGATACTGTTACAGTTACATTTGCTTTCATTGTGTCATAAGTTACAGTAGCATCTGTTCCTGCAACCTCTTCAACTGTGTAGTTGTGAACTCCTTCTTGTTCTTTCTTGAATTCGATAGCTGAGAACTTAACTTTTCCGTCAGCATCGTTAGTTACAGTTTCAACAACTTTACCTGTTGAATCTTTAAGCACGAAGCTGAATTCGTTAGCTTTAAGCTCACGGCCTTCCAAGCGTTTAGTGAAGTTGAATTCTACTTGTACTGGTACGCTGTTTACACGTTTTTGAGTAGGTTTGTTTGGAGTTTCAACAGATTTGCTTACTGGGTTGTAAACGTGAACGATTTGGTTGGCTTTGTTTTCGATGTCTACTCCGCCTGCTACTGAATCTTTAACAGTTGCTGGGATATCGAATTTGTAGTAGCGACCAAATGCAAATTTAGTTGTGTCGATAACTTGAGTGTTATCAGCATCACCTAAAGATTTGTTCATAGAAGATTTGGATGTAGCTGTAATTACTCCGTTAGCTACTGTAATATCAAATTTAGATGTTACATCAACTCCTGTTACGCTATCGTATGCTTTAATATCAGCAGCGTTAACAGTTAATTTATCTGCATCGTAAGTATCAGAGATACCAACAGATTGGATGTTGTTTCTTTCAGTGAAGTTCTTAGTATCCAACCATACTTGGTAAACTAATTTATCACCACGTTCAACAGTCTTGGTATTGATGTTTTCCGCTTCGTTGTTCTTGGTTTGATCAGCATATGGATTTGCATTTGTTTCTGTGTATTCATCCTGAAGCTCATCGTCATCGTCCATTAATTTTGTACCTGTTAGGTCAAATTTTTCTTTGTTAAGAACGAATTTTTCTGGTTGGAATACAGGTGTTTCTGGAGGAGTTATTTTGTTATTGAACTCTTTATCCGCTGTTCCATCAGTTGCTTTACCATTAGCGTCTACCCCACCAGTAGAAACTACGTTAGTTACAGTTGTTAATGTGTGACCATTTTTAGCAACTTCTACAGTAATAGTAGCTTTCATAGTATCGTATACCATTCCAGCTTCTTTAGCTGCAGGGACAACTTCTTCTACAGTATAAGTGTGAGTACCAACTTTAGAGTTGTCGAATGATAATTCTGTGAATGTTACAGTTCCGTCTGCTTTGTTAGTTACTGTTTCAACTTCTTGTCCGTTTGCATCTTTAAGAACGAATTTGAATTCTCCATCTTTCAGTTCACGTCCAGCTAATTTCTTAGTGAAGTCGAATTTAGTTTTAACAGGTGCTACAACATAGTTGTTGAAGACTTTATCATCAGCACTTGATTTGAATCCACCTTCAGCACTGTATTTAACTGCAGCTTGTAATTCGCCTTGAGCGTTTTCAGTTACAGTAACAGTCATAGTAACTGTCATTGCATCGTATTCAACGTTTGCATCTGAACCTGGAGTCTCAGTGATTGTGTAAGTGTAAGTTCCCACTTTGTTAAATGTTAATTTGCTGAATGTAGCTTTACCGTCAGCTTTGTTAGTTACAGTTTCTTCATGAGCTGGAAGCGATTTATTTGGTTGTACTTCTTTTAGTTTGAATGTAAACTCACCATTTGCTAATACACGTCCTTCAAGTTGTTTTCCAACTTCTGGAGTTACTTCAACTGGTTCTTGTTTTACATAGTAGTAAACTGGTTGTTTATATGGTGTTAACGAGTTTGCTAAGTCAACTTTTATACCACTACCGTATATTCCACGTTCTAATTGTGCATTATCTATCTTGTATCCAATATTATCCCCTAAGAATGGTACAAATACAGCGTGATATGGTGGCATGTCAGAACCTTTATAGAAATCAAATTCAATTTCCTTACCATTTGGATATTCAGTTTTTACTCCTGTTTTTGGATCAGTTGCTGTATGTGGAATAGTGTAAAGAGGTGTTTTCTTAACAGCTAATTCCTGTGAATTCCAATCACCTGGTTTAATTGGCTTAGTCTCTGCTAGTAACATGTATCCATCTGTGTCTAATGTACCATCAGAACGTTTACTTTGTTGTTTTGGATCTAATAAGTAAACACGAACTACTACTGAACCGTCTTCTCCAACTACTTCTTTAATACGTTTAATACCATAACGGTCCGCATCCATAAACCTGGTACCAACCGTATACGGACGACTGACATATCCAGAAGTCGAATCTGGATTGGCAGTTTGATAGAGCTTGTAAGTTGTCTCTTTGGTAACATTATATCCGAGGCTTTCAGTTCTTTTAAACTGACGCTCTCCAGATGCTGTGAAGTTTTGACCTTCCATAGCTTTAAGAGTGTATGAAGCCAAGTTTACTTCATTGCCATTTTCTTTATAGTCTTGAACTGTTGCATCCGTTTTATTCGCGTTAAATGTTGGATTCTTTTTATCAACTACTTTATAGTAAGTTGTTTTATTAATTGTTACTGGTATTTTAGCGTTTGAATCAGTAATTGTACGACCATTGTAAGCTGGCTCAACAACGTTTTGAATATCAGTTGTAGTACGAGCATTATAAACCGCAGTAAAAAGTGTTTGCTCTGCTGGTGTAAGTTGGTGTCCTGCAGCTACTAAATCTGTGATGCTCTTTCCAACTTCAAAACCATTTTGAATAAATGGTTGAGTTGCTCTACCTCTTCCAAAAGTACCTTCTTTATAATCTACTTGGAAAGTTAATTCACTATTAGACGCCGCTGTAGTAGTTGTAAATTTTTGAACACCACTAGAAGCGGTAATCGTTCTAGTCTCAACTACACTACCAGTATTTTTGTCGAGCAATTCAACAGTTGTATCGGTAGAGTCATCAAATCTCTTATAGGCACGCACATAATATTTTGTATTATAACGCTTATTGAATTCTGTAAGATTCCAAATACCATAAGTATAGAAATCTCCTTCTTTAGCTTGGTAACCAGCTGGTACAGTTTGAGATGAAACAGTTGCACCATTAGGATCCGTCATGTCAGGTGTAGCAACTTCACCATCTTTTAGGTAAGTGCTTACAGCCACTGGGGTAGTATTGTGGTCCGTAGCAGCACGACGACTACGTACGCGTGGTTTGTTGGATTCGTCTGTTGCTGGTTTTGCATCAGTCGCTGTTGGTTTTGCTGTAGCTGCATTTTCTGTTTCCAACAATTTAGCATGCTCTTCTAAAGAGATTCCTGCTTCAGCTGTTGCTGGTTTTGCAGTTTCTTCTGCTTTTGGAGTTGCTTCTACAGCTGGTTTTGCTTCAGGTGCGGCTGGTGTTTCAGTCGCAGCTTTTGCTTCAGCTGCTAAAGCAGAGTTTGAAAGATCCACTTTAAGTGCAGATGCTCCCTCACCATAAGTTTTACCAGGCGCTACAGTAGCATTATCTTGAGCCTCTTGAGACGACTCAGGTTGAACGCTTGCTGTCTCCTTGCTTGTGTCAGTAGGCGCACTAGCGTCATCCGCAGCTACTGTCGGAGCTCCGACAGCAAAAAGCGCTGTCCCTAGTAATACAGAACAAACGCCAACGCTATACTTTCGCAAAGAAAAGCGCTGACGTCTATTAAACATTTCCTTCATTTATTTGTATCTCCTTTTTCATATTTTTATTGTTTGATACATAACAAATATTATCAAACTTGTTCATCACCGTCAACTAAATATATCAAAGTTGTTACTTACCGTAAAACTTTCTGAATATTCAGATGAAGTTTCCCTCTTTTTTTAACATTTTTTTACTTTTTTTCCCATTTAGTCCATTTTTTTATCATTCATTTTTTGACACTTTTTGTTCTTAATAATATAGAAAAAAGTTGAGACCAAAATCTCAACTTTTTAAGAAATTTATTACACATGGGGAAGCTTAAGAATGCTCCTCTTTCCATCTTTTTCTAATGATGACGAGACTCACAACTGCGACAATAGACAATAGGGCACCAATCAAGCTACCTCTGGTTTTGAAGACAAACTCGACCTTATGTTTCCCTTTGGTGATTGGGAAAGATAGAAAGCTGTTCCAGGCTCTTTCAGTCGGGACGGATTGACCATCCACTTTCACCTGCCAGCCGGCACTGTATGGGATGGAGGTCATCATGACATCACTATCATCTGTAATAGTGACCTCCCCCTCGATATGAGTATTGCTGAACTTGGTCACCTTCAAACCTTGCTGCTTGCGCTTCTCAAGTACTTCTTGGATCTGATCCAGCTCGGCTCGATAGACACCCGCCTGGCTCATGTCAATGGTATCTGTTCTAAAGCGAAACTCAATCACCGACTCTTGATTTTCGGTCATGTCCGTCAGTTGCCAGATTTGCCTTTGGGTAAAGGTCTTGGTGTTTGGCAACCATTTGTTGTTGACCAGGACAGAGTAATCTTGCTTGGGAATCAAAGACGCTGGCACAAAGAAGTAATAGGTATTGTTGGAACGGGGAATGACCTTATAGCGGATAATACCTTCCTTAGAAGAATCTGCCCGTCGATAGATGGCCTCTCCTGTATCCTTGTTGACCTTTTCTTCTATTAAATTCTCCGTTTCAATCCCAGTGAAAGCCAAAGGTTTGAAATACTCTACATAATCGCCTGTATTCTTTTGATGGCCTTCCATAGAGTTAAGGATAATGTTTTGGTTCGCAAAGGCATTGTTGGCCCCAAACTGAATGTTCTTCACGAGGGAATTCGTCCCATAGGCCAAAGGGAAAGAATGAGGGTTTTTATAGACGACAAAGCGATTGTCTTCATAGACTGTCTCTGTGTAGTAACGCCCCATGTCAAAGCGGTTGGTAAAGCGATAGAAATACATCTTTTCTGGATGTGCTTCCATCTCTTTCGGATTGAACTCCTTGGCATGCATGTAATAGCGAACACCGTACAAGGCATCCGTCAGGGGCGTCCCATTGCTATACTCTGTGGCTGCATTGACCCCCAGATCTCCCATGTAAGCAAAGTGGTCCATGGTCGACCGTTCTAAGCTCGAGCTGAATGTACTCAAGCCTGGATAAGATACCAAGGATGGGACCGTTCGAGAATAGGCGAAGTCAGTCGCAATCCGGTAGAACTTCTCATCCGCATCTGCCTGGACTTTATCCGTTACACGCTTGACCGAAACAGCAGCATCTGCAAATTTGTAGACACTGTCATAGCCCAAGGTCACCTGAGAGAGATAGGCATTGTAGCCCAGCTCAAAGAAGGTCAAGACAGATAATACCACGACTGACAAGCGGGTCCATTTTTTGTTCAAGACCAGAAGGACAAGCAAGTACATCAGAACGGTGATCCCAACCTGGGACAACAAATAGCCTGCTTTTAAAAGGATGAGGGCAAGGACAAGGAATCCGGCCGACCAGCCAATCCGAATAAGCTTTTCTTTCTGGGTCTTCTTGGACTTGTCCCAATAGCTGTAAAAGCCATAGGAAACAACGACCAGGAGCCCCAACAAATGAAGGGCAGTAAATCGGCTGATGTAACGGGAGACACCAGACGGTTGAAGCTTGGCAATAAAGCTATAGTTCTGCGAATAGACATAGACAACTGCCAACGCTAACACCAGACCAATCACTAGATTGGCGATGCGCGAAAGCATAATTTTTTCTTTCATCGCTTGGTAGGCTAGGACCAACATAAAGAAGGAGAATAGCCAAGAGAAGCGGAAAAAGAAACCAGCTGGATTTTGCCCCATATGCCAAATCTTGCTGACAAATTCATTGACAAAGGAAATAAAGAAAACGAAGGTGACCAGGCCGGCAGCCCATTTCTTGACGGTGACAACTTTTTTCGACAAGAAATAGGATACAAAGCCTAGTAGCCCCAAGGCTCCGATATAGATATTGGGAAGGTTTGGCCCAGCAGACCAGCCTGAGGTGTTATCAAAGCCACCCACAACTAGCTTGGCAAAAATATCTAAGGGGTTAATTTGAAAGGCCAATGAGAAGGTCATCCCTCCTCCGACCTGGCCCTTACTTTCAATGAGGTTGAAGAAGACCGGCAAAAGGATGACAGAGGCTAGCGCGATCCCGATAATCGAATAGATTACAGCCTGCAAGATGGGAAGACTAACATTTCTAATTTTCTTCTTCCAATCTCCTTCGACCAGCACCCTTGGCGATACATAGTAGCAAGTATACAAGGCGATGAAAATGGAGATCATATAACCCATATAAAATTGGAGCAAGACTGTCAAGCCTAAAGCAAAGGCATAGCGATAAGGAGCTCCTCCATCCAATAGCTCTTCTAGGTAGACAATGACGATGGGAAGCATGATCATGGCATCGTAGAAAATGACATTCATCTGATACGACACCAGCATCCCAGATAGGGCATAAGCCGTCGCAAAGAGGGGCACCAGCCACTTCCTAGACTCCAAGCCCTTATACCGCTTGACCAAGAGGAAGGCAAAGGCCATCCCAATAGCCCCATAACGGAGCCAAATGGTCAAGAAGACCGCAAACCCAAAGTACTTGAGGGGCGTCAAAATATAGATGATATTAAAAGGACTCATCAAATAGTAGCCGAGCACCCCTATCATATCTCCCCCCAGAGACTTGGTAAAGGAATAGCTCAAACTAGATAAATCTCCGGAGAGCACGGCATGTTTCAACAAGCCAAAGAAGCTGATGTATTGTTGACCAAAGTCAACAGCCATCAAGCTTTTGTCTCCAAAGGGAAAAGTCCCCATAAAAGCCCAAACGACCAGCATGATAGCCATTGGGAGCATGGCACTAAAAGCATACAGCAAGCCCTTGGGATTTCTCTTCCAAAGCTCTTGCCAAGGCTTGGTCCAAACAAACATTCTTCTATCTCCTATCTTCCTTATCCGATACTATCTTCTTTCGCCTTCTCAATATTGGTGTCTTCAATAATGAAGTGAGGGCGACGCTTCACTTCGTAATAAATCTTCCCGATATATTCTCCAAGAATTCCGATAAAGATCAGCTGCACTCCACTAAAGAGAATGATGGCCGCAATGGTGGTGAAATACCCACTCACATAATTCCCCGGAGCAAAGATATACTTCATCAACTCAAAAGCCAAGTAAAGAATAGCCAAGCCCAGACAGATAAAGCCAAACTGGATACAAACCCGAAGGGGACGGTCATTAAAAGAAATAATCCCTTGTATGGCATAGTTCATGGATTTCTTAAAGCCAAACTTACTCTTTCCAGCCTTGCGAAGTTCATTTTTATAAGGGATGACTTTCTCCTTGAAACCAATCCATTCATACAAACCTTTATTAAATCGATTGTATTCTGGCATGGAAACAAAAGCGTTGATAGCTTTGCGACTGAGAAGTCTGAGCTCAGATTTCCCATCCGTCAAATGGACATCCATCGAGCGGTTGGATAGGAAGTAAAAGAGACGAGCAAAACTGCTCCCCACAAAGGACTCACCATCACGAGTCCGCTGGCCACTGACGATATCGTAGCCTTCCTTGTAAGCCTCTAAAAAGAGGGGGATGAGATAGGGCGGATGTTGCAAATCACCATCCATGACCATGACCGCATCTCCCGTCGCATACTTAAAACCAGCCAAGATGCCGCTCTCCCGGCCAAAGTTTCGACTAAAGCGAATATATTTGACCCGATTATTGTCTCTGGCAATTCCTGCAATCAGCTCAAAGGTCCTGTCATTGCTTCCATCATCAATATAAAGGATTTCATAATCCGAAAGGTCTTTCCCAAGCATGTCTTCCAACTGGGCCGAAATAGCTGCATGCGTCTGAGCTAGTACTAATTCCTCATTGAGTAGTGTAATGAGTATTGATAATTTCATCCTTTTTCTCCATCTATCGTTCTCCCAAAAAAGAGAGAGCTTTCGCTCTCTCCATCATACGGAAACTCTTTGTTTATTTATTAGAAATTTTACGTTTTAACACGATCGCACCGATGAGGACAATGACTCCTGAAATTACAAGACCAGTTGCCACGACTTCACCTGTACTTGGAAGAAGTTTCTTACGACCTCCACCCGTACCGCCGCCTGGCGCTGGCTCAGTCGTGTCACCAGTAGTTGACCCACCTGGAGTCGTTGTAGTGGTTGTTGGTCGTCTTTCACCAGTCGTAGTGGTTGGTTCCTCAGTTGTCGTGGTTGACGTAGTGGTTGGTCCCTCAGTTGTCGTTGTGGTTGAGGTGGTTGTTGAATCCTCTGTTGTCGTTGTGGTCGACGTTGTTGAAGGCTCCTCGGTTGTCGTGGTTGACGTTGTTGAAGGCTCCTCAGTCATCGTGGTTGACGTGGTCGTTGGTGCCACAGTTGTCGTGGTCGACGTAGTTGAAGGCTCCTCAGTTGTCGTAGTTGACGTTGTTGAAGGCTCCTCGGTTGTTGTCGTTGTAGTGGTTGTGCTTGTTGTGGTAGTTGTCGTTGTAGTGGTTGTTCGATCCCCACTACCGCTACCTGAAGCAGTTTCCAAACGTGTCAAGGCGTTGATTGAGCGAGACTTGTCAAAGTTGCTAGCTGACCATTCTAGGACATTAGCTACTTTGCTTCCTTCAGGAAGCTCTGACTTCAACTCTGTTGTGTACTCAATGTACATAGCCCAGTTCCAGTTATCCCCAAAATTAATCGTGAATCCTGTGATGCCACCATCAGCATTTCGTGTAAATTCAGCTTTATTGCTAAAGTTATCAATTGGATCCAATTTAAGAAGAGCCGCCTCATTCGGAATCTTCTCTGGTTGAGTCGCATAACGAACTGCACGGAAGGAACTTTCTACCAAGACTTGTCCGCTGTCGCTGAAGTCATCCTTGATGACCATGTTGTTCAACTTGTCTTGAACCGCATTCAAGACAATACGCCATTTTATCCGCTTAGGATTTTCTGGATCTTGGTAACCATACTTCATTTCATAGTCACCAGCTTCACCATCGTCCTTGTTGTAGTTCAATGTGAAGTCAGTGCTACCAAATGTAAAGTAGTAAGTTCCCGTCTTTGGCAAGTTCGCTGCATTTGGACGAACATTGTACCTTAAGGTCATTACCTTATCTTTGTAATTCTCAGAGAAATAGTCTGTAAAGGTAATGGTCACCTTTTGCGTACTTGGATCTGTCACTGCATTTGCAATTACTTCTCCGCCTTCGTGTACAATTGGAAACTCTAGCTTGGTCACCAGGCCTAGTTCTTTTGGAAGATCTAGAACCAATGTGTCACCAGCATTGATCTGCTGTGAGTCAGGGAAACTAATCTCGTTGGTCGCCTCCATCGATTGACCAGTAGTGATCTTCGTGTCGGCAGTTAACGGTTGGTTGTCAACCTTAATTTCAGTTTTTATCGTATAACTGGTTACTTCAGTTGCAAAGACTGTCGTAAAAACTGTCAAGGATAAAACTAAAAGACTCATAAATGCTAAAACTCGCTTCACGCGTGCTTTTGTGGTCTGCATATTATGCTCCTTTATAAATTATTTGATTATTATTGTAACATATCTGTTTATAAATGCAAGATTTTTTAATTATTTTTCACTAATTGTTCAGTTTTTTGTCAATCCGATTTTATAGGAGAGCCAAAGCCTCTCAAACACTGCAACGAAGGCCATCTCCAGTGATTCGATACCCAGCGAAAATCATCTTAATATCCATGTTTTTTCATTAAATTTTCACAAGCTTTTCCTAGTTTTTTCAGATGTTGCTTTCATCGCTCCGAGAATAAAAGTAAGCAACCTATATAAAAAGGCAGTAGCTACTATATACTACTGCCTCTATAATTGTTCATTATGAAAAAATATCGCACAGCATATGTTTATTGCTTCTGATCAAATAGACAAGGTAGCCACCTTTTTTACTTCGCCTTCTCTAAAATATAAACATGAGCGGACGAATACTGACTCTCCCGGTATCCTAAAGCTTCGTAACTCGCTAATAATTGATTGTATTCTTCGGTTTGATCCTTTTGAGATTGAGGAATCACAATATAATCAATTGTCGGATCCGCCTTCTTATCATTGTGATAGAAAATATCATAGAGTTTTTTATGACCTCTAAGTGATGGTGTATAGGCTCCCTCAGCTAAGACTGAAGCATCCTTTGGCAAACTTCCTAAAGTCTTTTGGATTTCATCAAACATGTCTTTATTTTGACGGTAATAGCCAATATTAAAGGACCAATTATGGGTAAAGTGGTGTAGAAGACTACCAGAAAAAATAATTCCTACTATCACGATAGCTACCGCCATTTTTTCCTGTAGGATGTTAGTTTCCTTAAGATCCTCTAATGCTAGAAGCGTCATGATGAAAACTAAAGCACCATTTCCATAGCTATATTGGAAACCAATATCATACTGATAGGGCCAATTAGGCAGTAGGTTAATCACTATCAGTGGAATCAAGAGGAAATAAGTCGACCAACGACGTTGGAGCAAGCCTAAGAAGCACACCGGAGCAAACATTAAGAATAAATACCCTAATCTTTTGGCAGTCAGTAGCGTACTAATGACATATTCTGGATGGAAGAATAGATTCTTAATCACCATTAACATCCCGCTTTCCCCATTGAGCAAGAATCCGTCATACCGTGAAACCATTCCTCCCTCACCATAGGCACTCAAAAGGTACATGGCAAAAACGAAATAGACTATTGGCAAGACAATCTCTGTAAAGAAAAGCCATCTTTTTGTCTGTTTGGATAAATCAAATCGTTTTTGGAAAAGGAAGTACAAGCCCATGCTCAGCACATAAATGAAGGCATCCTCTTTTACCAACAATAGCAAGATGGTA
>ENA-OWRC01003146-OWRC01003146.1-human-gut-metagenome-genome-assembly--contig:-NODE-3146-length-11231-cov-4.264764_pt1 | contig 11231 bp, 6 predicted proteins | sample MGYA00248268_ERZ651895 | MGnify/ENA primary metagenome ERZ651895 (study PRJEB26924, sample SAMEA4378242) | human gut metagenome | biome: human gut; feature: human-associated habitat; material: faeces...
TTCTCGACTTTTCTGCGGATCTCCTCTCCGGTGAAACCGGCGATAAATCCAAGTGCCGTACTCTCAATGCCGAGATTTTTCAGAACGATAGAGACGTTGATCCCCTTTCCACCGGCAAACATCTGCTCTGAACAGGTGCGGTTTGTCATTCCCAGTTGAAAATCTTCCACACCTACGATATAATCCAGACAAGGATTAAATGTTACCGTATAAATCATATGCCTTACCTCTTTCTTTTGCACTTTTGTGTGCCTCTCTGTTTCATGATTGTATTATACAATCATATTCGTTCAATTTCAATCATACTAATTCACAAATTTCCCTTTCTGTTTTTGTATAGTTTTCACAAACGTTCATTTTCATTCACACTCGTTCAATTTGCATTCAAAATTTGCCATGATGTCAGGGTCAAATTTGTTGCTCGCCATTTATAGAAGTGGGAGTCTTCTCCGACTGAGATAAAAAAACCACGCACCACCGACCGATTCAGTCAGTAAATGCTGTGGTTTCTTTTCTTTGCATTTTCAGATCAGTCCTCGTTTGCCCGCTTCCATCACGGCTCCTGCCTTATTGGAAACACCGAGTCTTTTGTAGATCTGCTGTGTATGATATTTTACATTAGCGGTTGTCATATTCAGCTCTGCCGCAATTTTTTCTTTTGACATTCCATCTGCCTGCAGTTTCAGGATTCGAAGCATTGTATCACTCAATGTGACTTCTTCCACACCCACTTTTAAATACGCCGGATAGAATCGTGCCATTTTTTCTGTCTCGTCCTGAACCTTTGCCCAGAACTGTTTGTTCTTTCTGGTCTGTGCCAGATCTTTTTCTACTTCCGACGGCTTCCAGGATGTTGCCTGAAGCAGAGGCCGGATAGCCGCACCTTCTCTTGTGATGATCCGTACAAAATGATATTCTTCTGCTTTTGTCAGTGCCTCGCCAAGTGTTTCATCCCATTTTTTCTCACCCATGCGGTACTGCGTGATCGCAAGAAGCAGTTTCACTTCTATATCAATGTAGGTACGCTGCATCACTTTTGCATAATAGGCACATTTCAAAAGCAGATGATAAGCCTGCTCGTTTCTGCCATTTTGCAGATACACACGCACTTTCGTAATATAATGAAAACGATCATAAATAGAGAATATCAGTTCTTCATCCGGTGCCTGGGCAAGCCATTTTGCAATCGCTGCTTTGTCCGCATCATATAATGCACAGCGAACGAGAAAGGTATCGATATTCGGCAGAATTCTTTCTGCATTTTCCTGCTGTGCTTTACCCTTGAATCTGGTCAGAAGCTCCTCCGCTTCTTTTACTTTTCCGGTAATAATATGAAGCCAGGCAAGCATGCCGTCTCCGACAAAACACTGCTCGATCTTGCCTCCTGCCTCCGCCTGCATTCTTCCCTTATTTGCAAGCATCGCAACTTCATAATTATCTCCGCCCTTTTCAAAAAAGCTTTCTGCAAGTGCCAGATTTACAAGCCCCTTACCATATTTTCCAAGTACAAATTCCACAATCTTGCCAATGCTTCCTGCAAGCTCCCGGTCACGCTTGCTCCACTCACAGAAATCCTTGCCGCCGTTCATTTGAGATGCCTGGTTGCTGGTAACGGAAAACTCCTGTATTTTTAATTCTTTATCCAAAAGAAGCAAATATGCATTTTTCAGAATCTCCACCATATGATCACTGCCACGGTGCGGAAGTCCGATATCCAGATACAGGATCTTTCCTTTCGCTGAACGCCGTTCACTTCCGGTATGTTCTTTTGCATATTTTTGAAGCTCCCGGTACCAGCGTTCGCTCTCTTCGGTATTTAAAAGCAGCGACTGCAGCATACTCATGCCACACATCAGTTCCGGGCTTTTGCATATTTTTTCTTCCGGCAGTTTAAGATAATACGGTTTCAGTTCATAATAATAAGCATTGTTTGGTGCTATCCGAACGTTATCGATCAGCACCGAGGCGATTCTTTCCGTGTCATTCACCTGTTGATACATGGAAAGAGCCTTTAACGGCTGCTTACTGATCTGGTAATAAAGTCCTGCATTTTCGTAAAGCTTACGGATCTGCTCTTTTGTGTATTTTCGCCTCAGCCTCCGGATCATGCTGATCCGCATTTGATTTCTGAGTTTGTAGACCGTTTCACTTCCGTTTCGGACAATATCCATGAAATTACCGATCCACTGAATCCTTCCAAGAAGCGATTCTACATCATTGCGTCCGGTGATCATCTCCGCCATATATACGGTAAAATCTTCCACAATTGCAACTTCCATCAGAAATTCCTGTATTGATATTTCCCAGCGGTCATAGACATGATATTCCAGATAATCCCACATCTGGCTCAGTGCCTCTCCCACCATCGTCCGGTATTCTTCATCTGAAAACGGTTTCGTGACATCCTTTTCATCCTGCCCCATCCGCATCTGCCAATAGACACTATTTGTGATGCTCCAGCCGATCGGCATACCAACGCAGTATGCTTTTTCTTTTGCCAGCTGTTCTTCACTGAAGATCATCCCGGTCATGGCAATATACTGATCTGCCTGATCTTCATCAAACAGCAGCTCCTGCTCACCGATCACATAGAAGACTTCACGATACCGCACAGCAGTCAGCCACGGCGGTACCGCACAGCGTCCGCTCAAAATCAGCCACACATCCTCACGCTCCACAAGTTCGATGATCGCTTCCCGGATCTCCTCAGTATCATTCTGCATCGCCATATCGTGCAGACTGTTGATCACCACGGTTTTCCGCTGCTTGGAAACCTTGATCTCACGCAGCTCCTCCACTGTTACCAAACCAGCGTTAAACAGCGTATATTTCCGGTTCTTCAGATATCGCATGACCAGTTCCGTTTTGCCGCAACCGCTGACCCCATAAATATACGCTGTTATATTCTCTTCATCTGCCGCTTTCAGCCGCCTGATTGCACGGCGGGGTTTTACATAGCAGATTTTCTCCCCTTGCATCATCTCTTCCCACATGCTGTTTTCTGCCAATGCAACACCCCGCTTTCTCTGCTGTTTTCCTGCATTTTATGTTTATAAGTTCCTCTTCCCAAGAAAAAGTATAGCAATTTTTCTGTATTTTGTACACTATCCAAACGGCTAGTTTTTTTCTGAAAAGCAAGGAAAATTTGCAGGATTGTGAGAGTTACCTTGTAACGGAGCAATTTTCAGGCATACATTGAAGTCAAAAGTTTTTTATCTCAGTCGAGAAGACTCCCACTTCTGCAAGTGGTGAGTAATAACAAGTCTTTCTCAGTGGGAGTACAATCTCCGACTGAGATAAACGCTCCGCGGGGATGTGCAGTGATTCTGAGAAGAATATGTCAGCTTTCGCTGACCAGAATCACGCACCAAGTCTCACGTGCGTTCGACTTGAATTAATCAGATATTTTTCAGCAATCTCTTTTAATTTCTCCGGTGTCTTTTCATACCATGTGGCAAACACGGTGTTTTCCTGCTGAACGGTTTTTCCAACTTCCATGAGAAAGTCCGGGATATCGCTTTCTTTGATCATGCCCCAAGATTCGCCAAATGCCTCCTGCCCCTGTCTGTCACAGCCGTTCACATGAAGCGTAAATACCGGCTCTGTCACACCGTCTATTCTCTTTACTCCGCCGTGGAAACCGATCTTTCCAATCTGATGTGTCCCACAGGATGAAGTACATCCGGAAATATGGATCTGCGGCAGTACACCGTCCGCAAAATCATATTCTTCTGCTGTCTCAACCAGTCTTCTTAAAAGTCCCTGGGAATCACGCACACCAACCTGGCAAATCGTTGCTCCGATACAGGATACGGAACTTTCGAATAAAGTTTCTGCTCCGTCATCCGTAGCTGCAAGCACTTTTTCTGCTTCTTTTGCCGTCAGGTTGATGATATAGACTGTCTCATCCGGTGAAATGCGGATTTCTGCATCCGATACATCTTTGATGCTTTCATAGATCTCGCCAAATTTCGACACTTTCGGCACACCGCCGATCGGATGATATTTTACTGCATACAGTCCCGGCTGTTTCTGTGCCACGATTCGTTTGTTTTCTGTCTGAAGTTCACCGTCGGCTGCTTTTTCTGTACCGGAAACAGCAAGGTTCAGATCCAGTTTTTCATTTTTCTTTACTTCTTCAAGTTTCTCCAGAAATGCCTTCACATAGCCTTCGCTTCCCAGTTTTTCCTGCATATAACGTGTTCTGGCTTTTCCGCGGTTCTCATAGTTTCCGTATGCCAGGAAGGTATTGACCATCGCCTGCACATAATACAGGATCTGTGACGGCTCTACGTTTTCTGCCACTTTCACACCCATGCGTGGATTGTTGCCCAGTCCGCCCGCACTATATACGGTAAATGTTCCGTCCTCTGCTGCTACAAATCCAAGATCACGGAAGGTCGCATGTGTCACATTGGCCGGAGAATTGGAAAATCCGACTTTCAGTTTTCGCGGCATGGTCACTTTATCTGCGTTTTTCAGAAGATAATCAGACACAGCCTCTGCATACGGCAGTACGTCAAAATATTCTCCCATTTCTACGCCGGAAAGCGGAGAACACATCACATTTCGCGGGAAATCTCCGCCACCGCCTTTTGTGATGATACCGACATCCACTGCTTTTTCCATGATGTCACAGACACTGTCTTTGTCCAGATCATGCAGCTGCACTGCCTGGCAGGTCGTAAAATGTGCTTTGTCCACATGATACTGTTCTACCATCTCTGCGATAAATTTCAGTTTTTCTTTTGTCAGTCTTCCGCCCGGCATACGCAGACGCAGCATGCTTGCCTCGCCGCCTTTCTGGGCATAGCTTCCGTATCCTCCGGAAAATCCTTTGTATTCTTTCACGCTTACTTCTTTCGCATAAAATTTTTCTGTCATCTCCCTGAATTTGGGAAGAGATGCTCTCCATTCCTGAATCAGCTGTTCCATACTTGTTCTCCTCATATTATTTATTCTTTTGTTTTAAACAAATGATGTCATAAAGATACTCCTGAGCAGATTTTCACTCCTGCCACCGCTTAGTGCTCCGTGCAGTTGAAGCGGGGGAATGCTTCTCTGCGGTAAAGTTATACAAATTGCTTTTTGCAGAGTAAGACACTCAATTTTACATCACGCTTTCTTTATACCATAATTTCAGTATGTTTCATATGTATTATTTGAAATTCTTTTAAATTTCTCCGAAAATCATCGGACGTTTCGGTGGTTGCGTCTCGGAAAACCGGTATGCACGCAGGAATCTCTCTTCTGCCTGCCCGGCTTTTTCCTGATCATTTGCATGCAGAACCGCCAGTGTCTCGCCTTTTTCGACATAATCTCCGACTTTCTTTTTCAGCTCCAGTCCTACCGAAAGGTCGATCACACTGTCTTTTGTCTCTCTTCCGCCGCCAAGAAGCAGGGAGCAGACTCCGATTTCATCACACTGGATATGAGAAATATAGCCGCTCTGCGGCGATGGTACTGCAATCTGCATAGAGGCCGCAGGCAGTTTCTCCGGATGAGAAACTTCTTCTCCTGTGCCGCCCTGTGCTTTGACAAATGCTTCCAGTTTTCTAAGTGCATCTCCATTCTGGATGGACTGCCGCAGCATTTTTTCTGCGGAAGCGACATCCTCTGCCTTTTTGCCGGCGATCAGCATCCGGCTTCCGAGTGCCAGAACCAGCTCCGTGAAATCTTCCGGACCGCTGCCGTTCAAAGTTGCGATCGCTTCCTTTACTTCCAGAGCATTTCCGATTGCATAACCAAGCGGCTGATCCATATCGGTGATCAGTGCATGCATCTGACGCCCTGCATTTTTGCCGATCGTCACCATCTCTTCTGCCAGAGCAAACGCATCTTCTTCGCTTTTCATAAAAGCTCCGCTTCCGGTCTTGACATCCAGAACAATCGCATCGGCACCGGCAGCCAGTTTCTTGCTCATGATCGAGCTGGCGATCAGTGAAAGATTGTCCACGGTCGCCGTCACATCCCGCAGGGCATAGAGTTTTTTGTCAGCCGGAGCCAGATCTGCCGTCTGTCCCATGATCGAAATGCCGATCGTGTTGACATTCTTTATAAACGTTTCCACCGGGATTGCCGTTGAAAATCCGGAAAAGCTCTCCAGCTTGTCGATCGTGCCACCGGTATGCCCAAGGCCTCTGCCGCTCATTTTCGCTACCGGAATTCCGCAGGAAGCTACAAGCGGAACAAGTGCCAGCGATGTCTTGTCCCCAACACCTCCTGTCGAATGCTTGTCAACTTTAATCCCATGGATTGCCGAAAGATCCAGCCGCTCTCCGCTGTCCGCCATGGCAAGCGTCAGATTTAAGGTTTCCTGTTCATTCATTCCTCGAAAATAAATCGCCATCATCAGTGCTGACATCTGATAATCTGGGATTTCCCCATTTGTATAACTTCGGATCATCCAGTCAATTTCTTCTTTTGCTAATCTTTCCCCATCTCGCTTTTTCCTGATCAGATCATACATTCTCATAATAAAACCCCCAATCTGCGGAAAAAATCTGATATCCTGCACCTCTGCTGTCCGCCGGAAACTGTATCAGACCAAACGCACAAAACGCCGGCTTTCGCCAGCGTTTTGCTTACTTAGTTAAAATATACCATTTCATCTGCCGGCGGTTCGCACGGTTCTACCTTGCTTGCATACAGCACAGGACCTTTTCCGCGATAAAACTTATCGTATTCAAATGCTACCCTTGCAGTGACCATAACCCACTGTCCATGTTTCAGCTGCGGAGCGATCGGACTCTTACAGATGTAGCCGATCATCTGCATATCATCTGCACAGCAGGTCATCGCTTTTCTTCCCGGCACAAAATAAGGTGCCTCTTTGTTTTTGCTCTTCATGGCACGAGCCTTGAACTTCACCGTTTTCCCCACGTATTTGTCCGGATGGTCATCCATATCCACATAGAAGATACCGTAATCCACATCTTCTATTTCGATAATCGGAGCATCCATATCGTACGGCGTGTTTTCCTCAAACAGGTCGATCAGTTCACCATCCTCATCCTCAAAGCTGATATCACAGGAAGGATTGACAACCTTGATGCCTCTTCGATAATTGGTCAGCGGATCACTTGATTTACAGCGATTGAAGATCACCATATCTGCATTCTGCACCATCTCTGAGAACAGAGACTGCATATTTGCACGGTAGATCTGATAGCTGCTGCCGTCTACGATCACGATCTCCTGAGAAATGCCCCATCCAAGCGGCAGTTTCATCGCACGCAGTTTGTTGACACCCCAGAGCGGATTGTACTCAAGCAGCACTCGCTCCGGATGATATTTGCGATGCAGAACACGGAGGTTCTCAAATGTAAAATCCTCCGGCTCTTCAATCTTCTCGACAACCGTGTTGTATTTCAGAAGTTCTTTCTCGTCGTACTCCTCCTCACCCTCTTCGCAGGTGATCAGAAGTGTTGTTCCTTCTATTTGAAAGTAATCCTGTTTCGCAGTAAAATCCAGAAAAGAAGTTTTGCCGCTCTCCAGGACACCGGTCACAAGATAAACCGGTGTTGAAATATTAAAATCACTCATCTTTTTTTACCTTGTTCCTTATTTCGCAAACCACAGCTGCTCTAATTTTGCTTCATCCAGTTTGGAACCGATCACGCAGATACGTCCTGTGTATTCTGCACTTCCCTCACGGATATCCACTTCTTCCGGAACCATGTCAAAATAAGTCCAGACACCGTCTTCGCTCTCCAGCATACCTTTTGCACGCAGGATCATTCCGTAAGAATCGTCTTCTGACAGAGTTTTCAGAATCTTTTCAATCTCTTCACGGCTGTATTTACGGACGGTTTCCTTACCCCAGCTTGTAAATACCTCATCTGCGTGATGATGGTGATGATGATGTCCCTCGTGGTCATGGTCATGGCAGCCACAGGTGCAGCCCTCTCCATGGTCATGGTGATGCTCATGCTCGTCGTGGTCATGATCCTCATGATCGTGATGATGCTCATGCTCTTCATGGTCATGGTCGTGATGATGGTCATGATCACAGCAATGGTCATGCTCTTCTTCTACATGAGAAAGGTCGATCTTCATTCCTTCGATCGTATCCAGGATCTTCTGTCCACCCAGATCTTCCACCGGTGTTGTGATGATCGTAGCATCCGGATTCAGTTCACGGATCAGTTCGATGGCAGCTTCGATTTTTTCCGGTGTTGCCTTCTTTGTATCGGTACGGCTCAGGATGATCGTGCCGGCTGCTTCTACCTGATTCTTGAAGAATTCACCAAAGTTCTTCAGATACATTTTGCATTTCAGAACATCGACAACCGTAACGGCACTGTTCAGTTTCACTTCTCCGTCTGCTTCCAGATGCAGATTTTCAACTGCATGGATAACGTCAGAAAGTTTGCCGACACCTGACGGCTCGATCACGATGCGGTTCGGGTGATATTTCTCTACCACTTCTTTTAAAGCGGTTCCGAAATCTCCTACCAGAGAGCAGCAGATACAACCGGAATTCATTTCCTTGATCTCGATTCCTGCATCTTTCAAAAATCCACCGTCAATACCGATCTCGCCGAATTCATTCTCGATCAGTACAACCTGCTGTCCTTTAAATGCATCCTGTAACAGTTTTTTGATCAGGGTCGTTTTACCAGCACCCAAAAAACCGGAAATAATATCAATCTTTACCATAATAATTATTACATCTCCTTTATCCATTTCGTCCATCCATCGGACGACATTCTGCCCCGATTATACAACCTGATTTTGATTCTGTAAAGCAGACACCAGATTTGTCAGGCATTCAGAATGGCATTTATTTTCTCATCTTTTTCTTCTTTTGTGATAATGCCCATCTCGAACTGCTGCTCGATTTTTTTGATCTCTTCAAAATTTTCTACTTTTTTCCTGGCAATATTCAGCTTCTGCTCATATTCTTCCTTAGAAATAATTTCCATGGCAAGTGCTTTGTCGAGAATGCCTTTTTCCTGTTCAAAAGACTCTTCCGCTTTTGTCTTCTCACGAAGAAGTGTATTCTGTTTTGCTCTCTTCTCTACTTCCGCCAGCTGATTTTCCAGCTCCTTTTTCTTTGCCTGATCCTGTTTGATGATCGTCAGGAAATCAGAAACATCAAACACCGGCTCTTCGTCCTCATCAGATTCTTCTGCAACTTTATCTTCTGCCGGCTCTTCGAATACTTCTTTTTCTTCGTCGATCGTTTCTGCTGTATCTTCTGCTTTCACTTCATCGATGGTTTCATCAGCTGCTTCTTCTTTTGCTTCATCGACCGTTTCAGCTACATCTTCTGCCTTTACTTCGTCAATTGCTTCTTCCTTCACTTCATCGATCACTTCTGAAGATTCTGTTGCTTCGGCTGCTTCGTTTTCTGCTGTTTCCGGTTCTGCATCATCCATATCTGCTACAAATTCTGCATATTTCTTTCCGATCTGCAGATACTGTGCATCCATTTCTTTCTCTAATTCACGGATCTGTCTTTTCAGACCGGTGATCTCCATTGTATCCTGTACACTTGTCTCAACAACTGTTTTTACATTGTTTGCTGATGCGGCAATGTTTTCTCCCACATCCTGTACCTTTTTTAAAGCTTTGTCAAAAAATCCCATGATATCAACCCCTGTCTTATTGTGTGTAAATGCACATCGATTCTGCTAAGTAAATATCATCCAAACCGACCAGAATCGCATGCCAAGTCTCGCATACGTTCGACTTGATTTTAGAGTTCTATGTCTAATATAACACACCCGAATCATTCTAACAAGTCCAAAGGCGTACACCGGAGAAAAAAGCACAGCCAATTTTTGATTCCTGAACTCAACACAAATTACGGTCAACAAGTGGGACTTCTCTTTTGTGCAAACTGCACGAAAAAAAGCACCGTCCCCGATGCTCTCTACTTGTCATCCAAAACAGTGCTTTTATAGTGCGCGATCAGGGGTTCGAACCCTGGACACCCTGATTAAGAGTCAGGTGCTCTGCCAGCTGAGCTAATCGCGCATATCTTGTGTTGCGTTACCTCGAACGCAAGACATATTATAATATACGGTTTTACAAATTGCAAGCTTTTTTTTAAGTTTTTTTATAGTTTTTTTAAGAAAGAACACTTGAACTAATTTTCCGTGCCTTTTATAATTAGAAGTAACTCGTTTTTTAAACATTTTATAAGGGGGATGCCCATGAATCTGGAGAAACAAAACAAATCGGATGATGACATCAAGAAAAATAAATTTACGGCCAATAACCGTTATTTTACAATCTGTATTTATACGATGTTTGTCATCTTTTTCGGTGCGATCATCATCAATCTGATCACATCCTGGAACACGACACTGAAAAATATTGAAAAAGGTCTGGCGGTTCTGATGCCGTTTATCATCGGTGCTCTGATTGCCTACATACTGAACCCGGCAGTTGCCCGCTTTTACAAGCTGTTCCGTGATAAATGTAAGATTAAAAGTGATGCTCTTTGTAAGATCCTGGCGATCATCACTGCTTATGTTCTTGTGATCGGCATCATTGTGATCGTACTTTTCGGTGTTATCCCGCAGATTATCACCAGTTTGACGGATCTGGTCAATTTTATTCCGACTGCGGCACAGCAGCTTTATCATTTCTTTGATACTTTAGAAGAGCGTTTCCCTTCGCTGGATACGGAAGTGCTGAGAAATACGATCAACAATGCGATCCCGAACTTTATCAACTATGCGAAGGATTTTGCCGCAAATATGATACCGGCACTGTATTCGATCTCCATGTCCATCCTTAAATGGGTGCTGAACCTCTTTATTGCGATCATGGTTTCCATTTATATGCTGGCAGACAAACGTCCTCTGGTCAATTCCTGCAAAGCAGTTGTTTATGCCTTTGTTCCGGTAAAATATATTCAGCTGATCCTGGAAGTTTCTGCAGAAGCCAATCGTCTGTTCAGCAGTTTTATCGTCGGAAAGGCGATCGACTCTACGATCATCGGAGTGCTCTGTTTTGTACTGATGCTGATCCTGAGACTTCCTTATGCCGTGCTGATCAGCGTAATCGTCGGAATCACAAACATGATCCCTTATTTTGGTCCATTCATCGGTGCCATTCCAAGTGCGATCATCCTGCTTTTTATCAGTCCGCTCAAAGCCGTGATCTTTGTTGTCATGGTATTTGTATTACAGCAGTTTGACGGTCTGATCCTCGGACCGAAAATCCTCGGAGATTCTACCGGTCTGAAGCCGCTGTGGATCATCTTCGCCATCACG
>ENA-OWRC01003151-OWRC01003151.1-human-gut-metagenome-genome-assembly--contig:-NODE-3151-length-11225-cov-3.653894_pt1 | contig 11225 bp, 7 predicted proteins | sample MGYA00248268_ERZ651895 | MGnify/ENA primary metagenome ERZ651895 (study PRJEB26924, sample SAMEA4378242) | human gut metagenome | biome: human gut; feature: human-associated habitat; material: faeces...
AGAAAAATCACGAGATCGTGATGCAAGCCGGTGGTTTACATATTATCGGGACAGAGCGTCACGAATCTCGTCGTATTGATAACCAGTTGCGTGGTCGTTCTGGTCGTCAAGGTGACCCAGGTGCATCACGTTTCTTCTTATCCTTAGAAGATGATTTAATGCGTCTATTCGGTTCTGACAATATCGCCAATATCATGGAAAAACTTGGCATGGGTGAAGATGATCCTATTGAACATAAATTAGTTACTCGTTCTATTGAACAGGCACAGAAAAAAGTTGAAGCACGTAACTTCGATATTCGTAAACATGTCATTGAATATGATGATGTCATGAATCAACAGCGTGAAGTTATTTATGACCAACGTCGTAAGATTTTACTTGGTGAAAATCTCTATGAAAATATCATTGAAATGGTTAAACGTATAATTGAAAGTCAGATGGATAGATATGCTAATGAAAAACTTTATCCAGAAGAATGGACATTAGATGGTTTAATCCAAGAAGCAGAAGATATTTATGCACCAAAAGGAACTCTAGTAAAAGAACAATTAGAAGCGATGAGTCGTGATGAATTAAAAGAAACTTTATATAAAGTAGCTAAAGATAATTATGATAATCGTGAAAAATTATTCGGCAGTGAAGTAATGCGTGATTTAGAACGCATCATTATGCTTAAAGTTGTAGATAATAAATGGATGGAACATTTAGATCATATGGATATGCTTCGTGAAGGTATTAGCTTGCGTGCGTATGGCCAAAGAAATCCATTAGTTGAATATAAAATTGAAGGTCATGATATGTTCCAAGCAATGATCGATAATATTCAAGAAGATATTGCAAAATTGATGTATCGTGTAAATGTTGTTCGTGAACAACCACAGCCAGAAGACCGTTTGAAAAATGCAACTGTAAATCATGGTGAAAGTATTTCTAAATCTCCACAGGCAAAAAGCAATAATATAGGTAGAAATGACCTTTGTCCTTGTGGTAGCGGTAAAAAATATAAAAACTGTTGTGGCAAAAATAAATAATTAATATATAATGATAAGGAAAAGCTCTATTTTTATTCAATTTAATAGAGCTTTTGCCTATAAATAATTTTATTTATTTTAGTTAAAAATAAAAAAGGAAGTGAAATGATGCTAGAAGATTTACACACTACGATTGTAGCGATAGAAAAAAAGCTCACTGAAATGGGGGATTCACTTTGACATCGCTCGCAAAGAAGAAAAAATTGCTGAGCTAGAATATAAAATGGGTGAACCTACTTTTTGGGACGATCCAGACCAAGCCCAAAAAATCACTCAAGAATTAAATGGTGTCAAAGCTGGTGTAGACAAATATAAAAACATTCTCCATAAATTTGAAGAAATGCAGATTTTATGGGAAATGGGCATGGAAGATAAAGATGAAACTGTTTGCGATGATGTAGAAGCAGAGATTAAAGAAATCAATGAGGCTATAGAACAGTTAGAATTAGAATTATTATTATCAGGAAAATATGATGCTAATAATGCAATTTTGACTCTACATGCAGGTGCTGGCGGAACAGAAGCGCAAGACTGGACACAGATGTTATTACGTATGTATGGACGTTGGGCAGAACGCAATGGCTTTAGCGTAGAAACAGCAGATTTATTGCCAGGTGATGAAGCTGGGGTAAAATCTGTTACTTTATTGATTAAAGGTCATAATGCTTATGGTTATTTAAAATCAGAAAAAGGCGTTCATCGTTTAGTTAGAATTTCTCCATTTGATGCTAACTCCCGTAGACATACATCTTTCTCTGCTTGTGATGTTATGCCAGAAATTGATGATGATGTAGAAGTGGATATCAATATGGCTGATGTACGTGTAGATACCTATCGTGCAAGTGGTGCAGGTGGACAGCATATCAATAAAACTGACTCTGCTGTACGTATGACACATATTCCAACAGGTGTTGTAGCACAATGTCAAAGTGAACGTTCTCAGTTACAAAACCGTGAACAATGTTTGCGTTTACTTCGTGCTAGACTTTTTGAACTTGAAATGGAAAAGAAAGAAAAAGAACTTGCAGCACTTGAAGGTGACCAGCAAAAAATTGAATGGGGTAGCCAGATTCGCTCTTATGTATTCCACCCATATAACTTAGTAAAAGACCATAGAACAAATACAGAAACAAGTGATACACAAGGCGTAATGGACGGAGATATCAATAAATTTATTGAATCTTATCTACATGCAAAAGCTAATCATATAATTTAAAATACGAGGTATCTTGAATTTGCGAAAATTATTAATTGGTTTAATCCTTGTAGTTGTAATAGCATTAGCAGGTGCGACTTATATATTACCAACATATATAAGTAATCAAATATCTGGACGCATAGAAAGAAGTTTGCAAACTGATTCTGTTAGTGCCAATATAGAAACTTCACCTAGTTTTATGATGCTATTTGGTCAAGTAGATAATATAGATATTGAAGCTACAAATATAAAATTAGATAAAGTAAATTTAAATGAGTTATCTTTAAAGGGCGAAAATATAGAGATTAGCGTACAAGATTTATTATTAGCTCGTAGATTGGTGATAAACTCAGCTGATAATTTAACAATAACAGGTCTAATCGATGAAAATAATTTAGCCCAATTATTAGCAAAAGAAGTAGATAAAATTTCTGATATAGCAGTAAAAATTACACCTGATAATGTTGAAGCTACAGGAAAAATTTCTTTCTTAGGGCAAGAAGCAACTATCAATGTAAAAGGTATTATTGTAGTGGAAGGAAAAAATTTACTTTTCCGCATTACAGATGCTAATACAGAAAACAGATTGTTTGGTAAAATTGGTATAAGTTTCACCAAAGATATATTCTTAGTTTCAACAGATAAATTACCATTAGAAGGTGCAAAATTTACTAGAGTAGAACAGCAAAATGGTCAAGTACTTATTGAGGCAGGCATCAATAAGTACTAAGTAAGGTGGAATAGAGATTGACAAAGTTTAAATATAATCGTTTGTTGATTGTTTGTATAATAATTGGCCTAATAGCTGCTATTGGTGTAAATATTCAACGTAATAGTGTAGAAAAAGCAAATATGACAGTGGATTTAGCTATTGATTATGAAGATATGGTTAAATTGGCTCAATTAGAAGGAATACCAGTAGAGGAAGTATTATCTCAAGCAAAACAAGCAGGCATTTCTTCACTTGCTGTATATGAAACTACATTTGAAAAATTGAATAAAAATGGCAAAGCTATGGCTATTGCAGGTAGTTCTGTACTAGAAAATTATTATAGTGGAACTTTAAGTGATCCTGCATGGCGTACTTTAGTTCAGCAAGGTACTATAAAAGCTGACGAAGTATATGTTGTAGGACATGATAAGCAAACATATACAGAAGTAAAAGAAGATTTATTTAGACGCTTAGGCAAAGAGAGAGTAAATGTTCTAGATTTAGGAAATCAAGAAATATTAGCAGTAAAAGCTAATTATACAGAGTTATTAAAAATGAATTTAGGTATGCCAACTGATGAAATGAAGGCTGTTAATGATGCAGGTTTTTATGTGTTGGCTAGACCTAGTAACTATAAGAATGTAACAGATGATGATATCAATGCAGTTTTTGACCGTTTAAAGGATTTCAAAATATCAGAAATAGTATTTTCTGGTTCTGAAACATTAGGTGGTTTGCATAATACTGAACGTACTATTGAGTTGATGAAAGAAAGAGATATCACTCTTGGTATGATTGAACATGTTACACAATTGCAATTTTATCCACAAGATGGTTTATATGATATTGCTAGAGGTTTAGATTATAAAGTTGCTAGATTATATACTATACCAAAAGATGAACAGCCAAAATTGAAAATGGATGTAGCTGTTGAACGTTGGGCAAACACTGATGAAGAACGCAATATACGTATAGATTTAATGCGTATTTATGAAAAACCTGAAGGTGATATGTCCTTATTAGCTACAAATATGAAATATATTTCAGATACAAAAGCAAAACTTGAATCTAAAGGTTTCACTATTGGACCTGCTAGTCATTTTGAGCCATTTTTTGGCAATACAATTTTGCAAGTTATAATGCTTTTAGGTATTTGTAGTGCTTGTGTATTGTATATTTCTTTGGTTTACCCAAGTTTATCAAATAAAAAACAGTATATTTTATTAGCAATTTGCTTTGTAATAACAGCTGTTCCAGTATTGATAGGAAAAGGCTCTACAATTCGTATAATGGCTGCTTTAGCTGCGGCAAATGTTTTTCCTGCTATTGGTATGATAAGTCAATTAGATGTAATTCGTAGAAATCGTCTAATTGGTAAATTAAAATTTGGTCCATTATTATTAAAAGCAGTGAAGGCTATTGTTTGTGCAAGTGTTGTTTCTATGATGGGGGCAATGTTCTTATCTGGTATTTTATCTGATGTAGAATTCTTCTTGGAAATGAGTATCTTCCGTGGTATCAAGTTAACATTTGTATTGCCAATTATTTTAGTGGCTATAGCCTTTATGCAACGTTTTGATATATTCGGTGATAATTTATTAACACCACCAGCTTTTAAAGAACAGGCTAAACGTATATTGAATATGACTGTATCTGTAAAAGCTTTAGTAGGATTTTTGATAGCTATGATTGTAGCTGTTATCTTTATCGGTCGTTCCGGTCATACAGCTGGCGTTCCTGTTCCTGGTATAGAATTGAAAATAAGAGCTTTCTTAGAACAAGCGTTTTATGCAAGACCTCGTTCAAAAGAAATTTTTATTGGTCATCCAGCGTTTATAATAATGATCATGGCATGGTATCGTAAGTGGCCAGCAGCTATTTTCTTTATTTTATCTATAGTAGCGACTATTGGACAAGGTTCTATGGTAGAAACTTTTGCACATATGCGTACGCCGGTATTTATGTCATTAATGAGAGGTTTTGATGGTGCTTTATGGGGTGCTGTCATAGGCTGTGTTGTCATGGGTGCATTGTATTTATGGCAATATATTGCATCTTCAACAGATAGGAGTAAGTCTTTGAATGAATAATATTGTAATTTCTGGGTATTATGGTTCTAAAAATGCAGGCGATGAAGCTATGCTATCTGCAATGTTAGAAGTATTCTCAGAGCTTAATCCAAAACTTCATATTACAGTTATTTCATCAGACCCAGAATATACAAGAAAACGCCATAGTGTTGATGCAGTTAATTGGTTAAATGTAGTAGATATTTTGAAAGTGTTGAAAAAGGCGGATTTACTTATAAGTGGTGGCGGTAGCTTATTACAAAATGTAACTAGTGGTCGAAGCTTATATTATTATATGGGTGTATTATTTCTAGCTAAATTAGTTCATACACCGATAATGTTATATGCTCAAGGTATTGGCCCTATTTATGGTAAATTCGCAAGACGCTTGATGAGATGGTTTGGCAATCATAGTGCTTTGATTACTGTTCGCGATAAAGATTCATTAAAAGAATTGGATATGCTTAAGATTGTAAAACCACCGATAAAAGCTACAGCAGACCCAGTATTAGCAATAAATGCAGTAGATAAAAAAAGTGGGCGAGAGATTTTTAAGAAATCACATATTTCACTCACTAAGCCGATAATTGGTATATCTGTGCGTGAATGGCGTGAATGGCAACATTATAAAGACGTCTTAGCAGAAGTGGCTGATGAAGCAGTAACGAAATTAAATGCTCAGATTGTTTTTATGCCAATGCAATATCCAGAAGATGTAAAGGCTGCTAAAAAAATTGTAGCTAAAATGAAACAGCCGGCATGTATCTTGAAAGAAGATTTTACAACAAGGGAATTAATGTCATTAGTAGGAAATATGGATTTAATGATTGGCATTCGCCTTCATGCATTGATTTTCGCAGGTGTGATGGGCACGCCAATGATAGGTATATCATATGATCCTAAAATTGACAGATTTTTAAAATCCATTGATGAAGATGTTGTAGGCGATTTAGAGAATGTAACAGTGGAAGCTTTGATGCAAGAAATTAATGCTAAATGGAATAATAAAGAAATATATCGCAATCAGAATTTGAAGCGAATGGCTAAATTGCGTAGTTTAGCAAGGTCAAATGCGGAAATGGCTTTAGAATTTATAGATAAAAATAAATAATAAAAAATGACTCCTAGTTATAATTACTAGGAGTCATTTTTTTATTTAAAGAGATTTTTTAAAGTCTTAAAGAAGCTTTCTTGTTCTGGATTTGCTTTATCATTTTTAATACCAGCAAATTCACGAAGAAGTTCTTTTTGTCTGTCAGTAAGTTTTTGTGGAGTTAAAACTTTAATGCGAACATGTTGATCGCCACGACCAGCACCGCGAAGGAATGGAATACCTTTTCCTTTTAAACGCATTATTGTACCAGACTGGATACCAGCTGGTATTTTCATTTCTACTTTACCATCAAGAGTTGGTACTTCTATAGTATCGCCTAAGGAAGCTTGTACAAAAGTGATAGGAACTTCGCAGATGATTTCAGTACCTTCACGTTTGAAGAATTTATGGTCTTTTACTGTGATATATACGTATAAATCACCAGTAGATCCGCCACGAACACCTGCTTCACCTTCGCCAGCTACGCGGATACGGTTTCCAGTATCTACGCCAGCAGGGATTTTAACTTCAACTTTAGAGCGAACAGATTTAACACCTTTACCATTACAATCTTTACATGGTGTTTTAACGATTTCACCTGTACCACTGCAACGGGAACAAGTACGCTGATTTACCATGCGACCAAATGGTGTATTTTGAGTGAATTGTACTTGACCTGTACCATGGCAATCAGGGCAAGTTTCAGGATGAGTACCAGCAGCAGCACCTGTACCATTACAACTAGAACATTTTTCTGTACGAGGAATATTGAGTTCTACTGTTTTACCAAATGCAGCTTCTTCAAAGGAAATAGATAAATTATAGCGTAAATCAGAACCACGTTCTGGGCCACGACGGCGAGCAGAACCGCCAGCACCACCGCCACCAAAGAACATGTCAAAGATATCGCCAAAACCTTCTCCACCAAAGCCACCTTGACCAAAACCGCCGAAACCGCCAAAGCCACCGCCAGCTCCACCAGTACCATCAAAAGCTGCGTGACCAAATTGGTCATATTGAGCTTTTTTCTGTGGATTGGATAAAACTTCATAAGCTTCATTTACTTCTTTGAATTTTTCTTCGGCTTCTTTAGGATTATCACGATTGAGGTCAGGGTGATATTTTCGAGCCATTTTTTTGTAGGCTTTTTATTTCTGCTTCTGTAGCATTTTTACTTACGCCTAAGACTTCATAATAATCGCGTTTTGTACTCACTTTGCACCACCTAAACCTAAATAAAGATTTTATGCTTAATTGACATAACTCCAGCTAAGGATTAACTGGAGTTATGTGCATCGAATTTCTTATATTAATTAAACTTAAATTATTTATCAGTTACATCTTTAAAATCAGCGTCAACAACATTGTCATCATCTTTTGTCTGAGTCTGTTGCTGTGCATTAGCACCTGCTCCGCCAGCTTGTTGTTGAGCTTGCTGAGCCTGCTGATATGCAGCTGCGCTTAATTCATAAAGAGGTTTTTGTAATTCTTCCATAGCTTTTTTGATTGCTTCGATATCTGTACCTTTGAGAGCATTTTTAACGCCTTCAATGCCATCTTTTACTTTAGCTACAGTATTAGCATCAGCTTTATCGCCTAAATCTTTGATTACTTTTTCAGCTTGGAATACTAAAGAATCAGCATTATTTCTAGTTTCTACTTCTTCTTTACGTTTTTTATCTTCAGCTTCATGAGCTTGAGCTTCTTTAACCATGCGGTCGATATCTTCTTTGCTCATACCGCTATCAGATTGAATAGTGATATTTTGTTCTTTACCAGTACCGAGGTCTTTTGCAGATACATGAACGATACCATTAGCATCGATATCGAATTTAACTTCGATCTGAGGAACTCCTCTTGGAGCTGGTGGAATGTCTGTTAAATCGAAACGACCGAGAGTTTTGTTGTCTGCTGCCATTTCACGTTCACCTTGAAGAACATGAATGCTAACTGCAGGCTGATTGTCAGCAGCTGTAGAGAATACTTGGCTCTTAGAAGTAGGAATAGTAGTATTTCTTTCGATGATTTTTGTGCAAATACCACCTAATGTTTCAATACCTAAGGAAAGTGGAGTTACATCAAGAAGTAATACGTCTTTAACTTCACCAGCTAAGATACCAGCTTGAATAGCTGCACCTACTGCAACGCATTCATCAGGGTTTACACCATGATTTGGTTCTTTACCAAGATATTTTCTAATAGCTTCTTGAACAGCAGGGATACGGCTAGAACCACCAACTAAGATAATTTTATCGATTTCAGAAACGGATAAACCAGCATCAGCCATAGCTTTACGAGTTGGTTCGATTGTAGCTTCAACAAGATCTGCTGTTAATTCATCAAATTTTGCACGAGTAAGAGTTAAATCTAAGTGTTTTGGACCTGTTGCATCAGCAGTGATGAATGGTAAGTTGATATTTGTAGAAGTCATGCTAGAAAGTTCGATTTTTGCTTTTTCAGCAGCTTCGATAAGACGTTGAGCACTCATTTTATCTTGAGATAAGTCAATGCCGTTGGATTTTTTGAATTCTTCTACCATCCAATTCATTACTGCATGGTCAAAGTCATCGCCACCTAAATGAGTATTACCATTAGTGGATTTTACTTCAAATACGCCATCACCAAGTTCGAGGATAGATACATCGAATGTACCGCCACCTAAGTCGAATACTAAGATTGTACCATCTTCGCCTTTATCAAGACCATAAGCAAGAGCAGCAGCAGTTGGTTCGTTTACGATACGAAGAACATCAAGACCTGCGATTTTACCAGCATCTTTAGTTGCTTGACGTTGGCTATCGTTGAAGTAAGCAGGAACAGTGATAACTGCTTCGGATACCTTCTCGCCCAGATAGTTCTCTGCGTCAGCTTTCAGCTTCTGCAGGATCATAGCGGAAATTTCCTGAGGGGAATATTTCTTTCCGTCAATGTCTACCTTGTAGTCCGTACCCATATGTCTTTTAATAGAAGCGATGGTGCGGTCTGCATTGGTAACCGCCTGACGTTTTGCAGGCTCGCCGACCAGTCTCTCACCGGTCTTTGTGAATGCAACTACGGAAGGTGTTGTTCTTGCTCCTTCTGCATTTGCGATAACGGTAGGCTTACCGCCTTCCATAACTGCTACGCAGCTGTTTGTTGTACCAAGGTCGATACCAATAATCTTACTCATAACTTTTCTCCTTCTGCCTTATCGGCTATCTCAAGCAATGTCTTATGTTCTGTTCAAATCTATGAAAAGCTGCCTGCAGGCTCTTATTCCTGCACAACAGCGACCATGCTGTGACGTACCACTGTGTCCCTGTACATGTAGCCCTTTAAAAGCTCCTGTGCTACAGTTCCGGGTTCCAGCTCATCGTTTTCCACCTGCATCACTGCATTGTGGAAGTTGGGATCGAACTCTTTGCCGACCGCTTCGATCGGTTTTACACCAAGGTTTTCAAGCTCTGTTAGCAGCTGCCTGTAAACCTTGTTCATACCGTCTACAAAAGGAGCATCCTTTTCGTCTTCCGGTACGGTTGCAAGTCCTCTTTCAAAATTATCTACAACGGGAAGGATCTTTTCGATCACGCTCTTTGCGCCTGTCTCGAACATCGCAGACTTTTCCTTTTCGGAACGCTTGCGGAAGTTCTCGAACTCAGCCATCTGCCGCATTACCTTATCCTGCAGCTCGTTGATCTGTGCCTTTACGACATCTTCCTTTTTCTCTTTTTTTCTTCCGGAAAAGAAGCCTTTTTTATCTTTTTCCTCAGAAGCTTCCCCATCTTCCGGGGTTTCTGTATTTTCTGCGGAAGCCTCCGCAGTTTCTTCACATTCTTCCGTATTCCGTTTTTCCTGCGTTTCGGTTTCCGATGTGTCCTGCTTTACTTCCTCTTCCATTCTTTCTTCTGCCACGCCTGTCACCCTTTCTACTTCTTATATAAAGTATCCAACTCGTTCATCAGTGTTTTTAAGGTACCGATGACCTTGTCATAGTCCATTCGTTTGGGGCCGATGATTCCGATGGTACCTCTCATGCCCTCTCCCAGCTCATAGGTTGCAGTTACAACGCTGCAATCCTTCATGGATTGAACCGGTGTCTCATTGCCGATATAAACCTGAATACCGGTGTTATTCTCTTCGGAAAGGGAATCCTGAACCAGCTCTCCCAGCGCTTTCTTTTCTTCAAATACATTGATCAGCTCGCTGGTCTTTTCCCGATTGTCCGTCAGCTCCGGATATTTCAGGATGTTATTGGTTCCGCTGGTATAGATCTTTAAATCCTCATCCGACCGGATCGCTTCGGCAACTGCATCAATCACACCATTTACAATGCCGCTGTGAACGCCTGCCTGCTGCTTCATCTCCGAAATCATCGCAAGATTGATTTCATCAATCGACAGCCCGTTTAAATGGGTGTTCAACAGAATGTTCAGTTTCAGGAGTGTCGCATCATCCAGATCCTCTTCGACCTGAAGCATCGTGTTCTTGATCACATTGCCTTCTACTACAACAACTGCCAGAAGCTGATGCTCATCTACTTTTGAAAGCTGGATGAATTTCAGCTTATTGCGCTGATACTGGGGTGTGGTGATCATCGCCGCATAGTTGGTGTTGGTCGCCAGCACTCTCGCCACTCTCTTTAAGAGAGTGTCCATCTTTTCATCCTTTTCCAGAAGCAGACCTTTTAACTCTTCCACTTCACGTTCCCGCTCACCCAGCATGGTGTCTACATAAAAGCGGTAACCCTTATCAGAAGGAATCCGTCCTGCAGAAGTATGGGGCTGTAAAATGTAGCCCATCTCTTCCAGATCGGACATCTCATTGCGGATGGTCGCGGAACTTAAATTCAAATCGGTATACTTGGAAATTGTCCTGCTGCCCACCGGCTCTCCTGTCTCCAGATAGTTCCGAATAACTGCCTGCAGAATTTTCTTTTTCCTTTCATCGAGTTCCACGTTCTCACCTGCTTTCTGATTTGTTAGCACTCAATCAATTGGAGTGCTAACACCTTCTGATGATTACATTACCACTCCCCTACTCTATTGTCAACAGATTTTCCCAAAATACTTGTGAAGAATTTATGAAAATGGGGCTGTGAAAAAACATAGCCTATAAAAAAGAAGGACCAAGGATTCATAATGAC
>ENA-OWRC01003162-OWRC01003162.1-human-gut-metagenome-genome-assembly--contig:-NODE-3162-length-11200-cov-25.666577_pt1 | contig 11200 bp, 14 predicted proteins | sample MGYA00248268_ERZ651895 | MGnify/ENA primary metagenome ERZ651895 (study PRJEB26924, sample SAMEA4378242) | human gut metagenome | biome: human gut; feature: human-associated habitat; material: faeces...
GAGCAGTGTCACCGATCTTCAGGTGGCCCTGTGCGAGCTGTACGAAGAAAAGGAGAAAAATTGATGGCGAAAATTTATGCAGCCCTGATCCGAAAGGGTATCAAGACGCTGGACGAGGTGCCTGCCCGTCTGCGCAGCACCGTGGAAGCCCTGCTGGCCGAAAAGACCAGTGCCTGACCGGCGGGAAGGACGTGAGAACATGATCAAGCAATACAGCCTTGCCAAGGACGGTGCCAAACTGCTGGCACCGGGCTTTAAGGTGCGCGAGTTCCGCTGCCGCGACGGCAGCGACGTCGTGATGATCGACGAAAGCCTTGTGGTGCTTTTGCAGTGCATCCGGGAGCACTTTGGCAAGCCCATCACGATCACCAGCGGCTACCGCACCGGAACCCACAACACCGCCGTCGGCGGCTCCAGATCCAGCCAGCACCTGCTGGGCAAGGCAGCGGACATCCAGGTGGCGGGCGTGTCCGTCGAGGACGTGGCCGCCTACGCCGAGAGCCTGATGCCCGCCTGGGGTGGCGTTGGCCGCTACCCCGTCAAGGCGGGCCGCGCCAAGGGCTGGGTGCATGTGGACACCCGGCCCAACAAAAGCAGATGGACGCAGTGAGGAGGTGGCGCATGAAAGATTATTTTTGCATGGCGATCGGCGCGATCGGCGGCGTGATCGCCGGTCTTTTTGGCGGCTGGGATGCCGCCATGCAAACGCTGGTGATCTTTATGGCCGTCGACTACATCACCGGTCTAATTGTGGCCGGTGTGTTTCACGCATCGCCCAAAACCAAGACCGGGACACTGGAAAGCCGGGCAGGCTGGAAGGGCCTGATCCGCAAGGGCGAAACGCTCCTGATCGTGCTGGTGGCCTGCAGGCTGGATGCCGTGATGGGTTCCACCTTTGTGCGGGATGCCGTTGTGATCGGCTTTATCTGTAACGAGACCATTTCCATCATTGAAAACGCGGGCTTGATGGGACTGCCGATCCCGGCAGTCATCATCAAGGCCGTGGACGTGCTCAAACAAAAAGCAGATTGCCCTGATGGGCAGAAAGGATCCGATCATGTCTAACTATCATATCTCCGCCGGTACCATTGCCCGCACCGCCTGCCTGCTGCTGGCACTGACCATCCGTGACAGCGACGCATAACACTGAGCCCGACGGTTTAGAAGCAAACGAACACGAGAGAGAAAGAATCATGAAAGAAAAATCATATGAGGAATTCGTGGAAAAATTCAAGCCGAAGAAAACCACGGACGACTGCTACACTCCACCCGGCATTTATGCCGTTGTCCGGGACTGGGCGTGCAAAGAGTACGGCATAGACCCGGACAAGATCGTGCGGCCGTTCTACCCCGGCGGTGACTATGAGCACTACGACTACCCGGAAGGCGCCGTGGTGCTGGACAACCCGCCGTTTTCCATTCTGGCCAAGATCACCGCGTTTTATCTGGAGCGGGGCATTCCGTTTTTTCTGTTTGCGCCGAGCCTGACCTGCTTTTCGGCAAGGACCTGCGAGGAACGGACGAATCACCTGATCTGCGACGCGAACATCGTGTACGAAAACGGCGCAGTGGTGCGCACCTCTTTCGTCACCAGCTACGGCGGGGATGTCATAGCGCAGACGGCACCGGAGATGACCAAGCTGATCAACGAGGAAGCCAAGCGGCAGTTGCGGGAGACCGTCAAGGAATTGCCGAAATATTCCTACCCCGACCATGTTGTGACCAGCGCCCTGATGCAGAAATACGCGCGGTATGGCATCGACTTCAAGGTGCCGCGCGGCGAATGTGTCCGAATCGGCAGACTGGACGCGCAGCGGTCGTACAAAAAAGAGATCTTCGGCTATGGCCTGCTGCTGTCTGACCGGCTCGCGGCTGAAAAGGCCGCAGCTGAAAAGGCCGCAGCGAAAAAGGCCGCAGCGGAAAGAGCGAACACGACCGTGTGGACGCTGAGCGACCGGGAAAAACAGATAGCAAAAGAACTGTCACAAGCAGAAAAAGAAAGGAACTGACTATGAACGCAAAGACCTACAACGCACCCACCATTTCCGCCGGTACCATCGCCCGCACCGCCTGCCTGCTGCTGGCCCTGACCAATCAGGTGCTGAGCGCCTGCGGCAAGCCCGTGCTGCCCATTGAATCCAGCACCGTGGAGCAGCTGGTCACCGCTGGCATCACCACCGTGGCCGCGCTGGTGGCCTGGTGGCAGAACAACTCCTTCACCGCTGCCGCGATCCAGGCGGACAAGTATCTGGAGGACAAGAAGAGCCAGGTCAACAAGTAAGGTCGCTATACTACTTAGCCGCTCCGGCGGCAGGCCGAAAGGCCGCACAGCATGACAACAGCCCCGTGGTTCCGGTGATTCCGGTTCCATGGGCCTGTTTTTTTGCAGCGCATTCCGACATGTTGCGACATATTGCAACACTTTCAGCACATTTCCGGCATTTTCCAGCTAGAGTTGTACCGGAAGGAAGTGTAAAAAATGACCACTTATGATATGACCGACTTTGCCGCACAGGTGGACGGGGTGCTGCGCCCGCTGGGCATCACCCGCAATATGCGGGCTTACCACACTCTGAGCGAGGCGCTCCGGCTGATCTGCGAGCAGGAGGACCGACTGGAAGCCGTCCAGAAGGAGATCTACGAGCCACTTGCAGACCGTCATTGCTGCGACTGGACCGCCATCCAGAGCATGATCCGCCGTGCCGCGCAGACCTCATGGGCCACCAACCCCGCTCAGGTGCAGCATCTGGCTGGCTACCCGCTGACCGGCTGCCCCAGTGCCGTGCAGTTTCTGGAGCTGCTGTATAATGGGATGGTGAGAGGGGTGTATAACCCATCTTAAAGAGTGCAACCGAGGATGCAACGGTTTTGGTCTTTCGCTGTCTGTCAAAGACTGAAGGAATTTCACAAAAGGAAAATCCCCCGCAGTTTCCACGAAACTACGAGGGATTTTCTTGGCGGAGTAGGAGGGATTTGAACCCTCGCGCCGTTGTTTAGACGACCTACGCCCTTAGCAGGGGCGCCTCTTCGGCCTCTTGAGTACTACTCCAGAGCAAAGTGCGTTACACTTATTCAATAAAAAATGGCGGAGAGAGTGGGATTCGAACCCACGGTACGTTGCCGTACGGCAGTTTTCAAGACTGCTTCCTTAAACCACTCGGACATCTCTCCTTGTGGACACTCGCCTTACGCCGTGTCGAATGCCTATTTAATTTACCAGATTTGCCGCGTGCTGTCAAGCCTTTCTGCAAATTTTTTCAGGGTGGTGGGAAAAGCCGCCGTCACCCACAACCTTTTTTTGCTCCACTTGCAGAAAGCTCTTTACAGAAACACCTTTTTGTTGTATAATAAAACCATCAAAAGAACCCCCCTCTGGATGTAAAGGAGAATTACCATGTCGTTTTCAGAGCTATTGAAGCAGTGCCGCAAAAAACAGGGCGTGAGCCAGGCAGAACTCGCCGCAAAGCTCGGCGTGACCCAGCAGGCCGTCGGCAAGTGGGAAAGCGGCAAGTCCTCCCCCGACCCCTCCACGGTGGCCCGCATCGCGGAGCTGCTGAACACCACGGCAGACTATCTGCTGGGGCTGTACCGCCCGGTGAGCAACGTGTCCGCCCCGGAAGAGCGCTTCTTTGGCAGCTATTCCGAGAGCTTGATCCCGGTGATCGGCACCGTGAAGGCCGGCTACGGTGCTCTGGCCTTTGAGGAAGACTACGGGCAGGAGTATGCCCGCGTGAAGGATCCCTCCAACTATTTCTATCTGGTGGTGCGCGGTGACAGCATGGAGCCCCGCATCCAGGACGGTGACCTGGCCCTGGTGCACAAGCAGGACACGCTGGAAAACGGCGACCTGGGCGTGCTGATCTACGGCGACGAGGGCGAGGGCACCCTGAAGCGCTACATCCAGCGCGGCAACTGTGTGGTGCTGCAGCCCTTCAACCCCGCCTACAACGAACTGGTGATCAAGGGCGAGGACCTGAACCACCTGCACATCGCCGGCCGCGTGGTGGAGACCAAGGCCAAGTGGTAAATCTTCTATTTTAAAATGGCCTCCGTTTCACTCTGGCCATATTCAGCGGAAAATTTGTTTTTTATTTCGTGTTTGTCGTGGCCTGCGGGCCACTCCAAACACATTTTCACGAAAAGAGCGAGCAAACAGGTTTTCTGCATGCCTCTGTTTTTTGAATCAAAAGCCATTTGCAGTTTTGCGTATGGCTTTTTCTTTTATACTCTTTTTTCCGTTCGGGGGTGCATTTTTATGGAACAGACACTCATGGACAAGCTGACCATTCTGGCCGACAGCGCCAAATACGACGTAGCCTGCACCTCCAGCGGGGCTTCCCGCACGGCGCGGGCCGGAACCGTGGGCAGCTGCTATGCACCGGGGTGCTGCCACGCCTTTACCGCCGACGGCCGCTGTGTGAGCCTGCTCAAGGTGCTGATGACCAACTGCTGCTCCTTCGACTGCGGCTACTGCGTCAACCGCAAGTCCAACGATATCCCCCGCGCCACCTTTGCGCCCCGGGAGCTGGCCGAGCTGACCATGGAGTTCTACCGCCGCAACTACATCGAGGGCTTGTTCCTGTCCAGCGCGGTGCTGGGCAGCCCGGACTACACCACCGAGCGGATGCTGGCGGTGCTGCGGCTGCTGCGGGGCGAATACCGCTTTGGCGGCTACATCCACGCCAAGGCCATCCCCGGCACCAGCCCGGAGCTTGTGCAGCAGCTGGGGTATCTGGCCGACCGCCTGAGCGTGAATGTGGAGCTGCCCAGCGAACGCAGCCTGAACCTGCTGGCCCCGGACAAGGGGCGGCACTCCATCTTCCGGCCCATGAAGCAGATCGCAGTGTCCGGTGCCGCCAGCCGGGAAGAGCTCACCCTGTACCGCCACGCGCCCAAGTTTGCCCCCGCCGGGCAGAGCACCCAGATGATCGTGGGGGCCTCGCCGGAAACGGACTACCACATTTTAAAGCTCACCGAGGGCATGTACCAGAAGTACAGCCTCAAGCGGGTGTTCTACTCGGCTTACATCCCGGTGGCCGAGGACACCCGCCTGCCCGCGCTGGACACCAAACCGCCCCTGCTGCGGGAACACCGGCTGTATCAGGCCGACTGGCTGCTGCGGTTCTACCAGTTCGAGGCAGACGAAATATTAGATCAGGATAACCCCAACTTCAACCCCTATCTGGACCCCAAATGCAACTGGGCGGTGCAGCACTACGGGCTGTTCCCGGTGGACGTGAACCGCGCCCCCTTCGAGATGCTGCTGCGGGTGCCGGGCATCGGCCCCAAAAGCGCCCGGCGCATCTGGCGCGCCCGCAAACAGGCTGCCCTGGGGCTGGACGAGCTCAAGCGCATGGGGGTGGTGCTCAAGCGGGCGCAGTATTTCATCACCTGCCGGGGCTTTGCCGGGGCACACCCGGGGCGCGGCAGCGCCGGGCGGGAGCGCATCACCCGGGCGCTCATCGACCCCAACGTGTTCAGCGGCAGCTGCGAGCAGCTGAGCCTGTTCAGCCCGCCTGCCGTGGACAACCTCATCGGGCAGGGCGTGCCGCCCCGGGCGGCTGTCCGCATGGTACGGGAGGAGGCGGTGCAATGTCTTGCCAAAGCACTGTAAGCCCCAAGGGGGCACGCAAGCTGCACGATGCCGACGTGGTCTACCTGTATGACGGCAGCTTTGAGGGCTTTTTGTGCTGCGTGTACGAGAGCTTTGCCCAGCACGAGCTTCCCTTTGCGGTGTGGACGCCCCAGCGGGAAACGGCCACCCTCTACCCGGTCAAGGAGATCTCCACCGACCCCGCCATTGCCCGCCGGGTATTTGCCAGCTTTGGCAAAAAGCTGGGCGCAGAGACCGAGTACCTCGTCAGCCGGGATTTTCTCTCCGGGCAGGAGAACAAGGAGCTGCTGCTGCTCCGCTTTCTGCATCTGGCCTTTGCGCTGGGTCCGGGCACGGTCAAGCGGGAGGGGCACCCGGTGGTCGCGCCCCTCTACGCCATGAAAAAAAGTCTGGACTGGGAGGTAGACAAGTTTCAGGGCTTTGTGCGGTTCGAGGAGCACGACGGGATGCTGGGCGCGGTCATCCACCCCAAAAATTATATCCTCCCCCTGCTGCGCCCGCACTTTTGCGGACGCTTTCCGGAGGAGGACTTTATGATCTACGATGCCGTCCATCAGGCGGTGCTGCTGCACGAAAAGCGCGGCACCCGGCTGCTGGAACTGGCAGCGCCTTTGGAGCTGCCGCCGCCCAGCGCGCGGGAGCAGCAGTTTCAGGCGCTGTGGACCCAGTTTTACCGGACATTGGAAATTCAGGCCCGGCACAACGAAAAAGGCCGCATGACCCATTGCCCCAAGCGCTTCTGGGCGGATATGGTGGAGCTGCAGGGGGAGCTGTAATTATTTTTCTGTGGCACGATTTTAGCACAAAAGCCCGGTTGCGTCCACCAACCGGCGTGTAAACTCTGGTTGCATTACGGAACTTTAGCCGATTTTTAACAAAAACGTTGCATCTGCGCCGTTGCAACAGGCAAAAGCTATGGTATACTATAAGAGATATCCGGCAGACATCTCTGCCGCACACACCCCCGCTGCGGGGTCAACACAAAAGGAGTAAGGAGTATTGTAGCGTTATGGTTCGCATTACTATGGAAGACGGCGGCATCATCGACATCGAGCTGAACGAGGAAGTTGCCCCCATCACCTGTGAGAATTTCAAGAAGCTGGTCAGCGAGGGCTTTTACAACGGCCTGACATTCCACCGCGTGATCCCCGGCTTTATGATCCAGGGCGGCTGCCCGCTGGGCACCGGCACCGGCGGCCCGGGCTGGAACATCAAGGGTGAGTTTGCTGCTAACGGCGTGAACAACCCGCTCAAGCACACCCGTGGCGTCATCAGCATGGCCCGCAGCATGAACCCCAACAGCGCAGGCAGCCAGTTCTTCATCATGCACAAGGATGCGCCCCACCTGGACGGCCAGTATGCCGCCTTTGGCAAGGTCGTGGCCGGCATGGATGTCGTGGACAAGATCGCTGCTGTGCGCACCGACTGGAACGACAAGCCCACCACCCCGGTCAAGATGAAGACCGTGGAGCTCATCGAGGGCTGAGCCTTATAAACAGAAAGATCCCGGCACTGTTACGGTGCCGGGATCTTTTTTGTTCTGTGTCAGCGCACGTCCTTATCGTGGGCCATCAGTCCCTCATGACGGCTCACGAAGCCCTTGGCGCCGGGCCGCCCCACCAGCAGGAAATTGTACAGCACCTCAATGATCACAATGGCAGAAATGCGGGAGAGCGCAAAATCCGTCGTGGTGATGAGCTGCTCGCGGTTGGTGGAGATCAGCAGATGATCGGCCAGCTGCGCCAGCGGCGAGCTGCGGTCGCAGGTGATCAGCACCACTGGCACACCGTTGTCCCGCGCTGTCTGGGCCATCTGGTTCAGCCGCCGGGATTTGCCGGAGTTGGAGATCAGCAGCAGCACGTCCTGCGGTGTAAGGGTGAGCGCGAACGCCGAGTTCTTCTCCGAGATCTCACTGGTGATGCACCGCATCCCCAGCTGGTTGAACTTGAAGGCCGCATCCATCGCCACCGGGATGGTGTTGCCCACCGCGGCGATCTGCACCAGCTGCGCATTCTGCAACAGTTCCAGCACACGCTGCAGATTTTCCGGGTTGATGCCGTTGATGGTGGCGCTCATCTCATCGATCTTATTGGAAAGGATATTCTGCAGCGACTGCGGGATATTGTCCAGCTGCACTTCGTTGGAGATCTCCAGCGGCTGGCGTTCCATCACGTCCCGCGCCAGCGCCAACTGGAAAGCACGATAATTCTCAAACCCCAGTTTTTTGCAAAAACGGGTCACAGTGGCTTCCGAGGTGGAGCTGCAATGTGCCAGTTCGGCCGATGTCATTGCCGCCACACCGGCCGTATCTTCCAGCACACAATCCGCGATCCGCTTTTCCGCATTGAAAAAGTGCATCCCGGAGCAAAGCAGCGTGACCACACTGCCCGGCGTTTCGCCCATAATCATCCTCCTGTCCTTTCAGGCCCGATGCCTGCGTTTTGTTCGGAACTAGTGTAGCAGTTTTTATGTCAAAAAGCAATTTGTTCAGCATCATTTCCATTTATTCGTACACATTGAACAAACATTCTGTAAAATTTTCGTTATGGTGAAAGGAACTTTCTTACAAAATCATATTTACGAAACAAAACCATCATGCTATAATGCAGTCAATGAGACCTGCCGCACCGCATGAGCGGCAAGAATGTACCCCAAAAAGGAGGATAAATTTTATGGCAAAGATCACCAAGGCTGAGATGCCGGCCCTTGCCGAACAGATCGTCAAATGTCTGGGCGGCAAAGAGAACGTAGCCCGCATCAACCACTGCGCCACACGCCTGCGCGTGAACCCGGTGGACATGGAAAAGGTGGACAAGGATGGGCTGAAGAGACTGCACGGTGTCATCGGCATCGATTCTTCCAAGGCAGAGCTTCAGATCATCGTGGGTGCCATCATTGAGGACCTGTATCTGGAAGTGGAAAAGATCACCGGCAACGGCGGCGGCGCTGTGGCAGATGACGTTCCCTTCTGGAAAAAGCGCCCCTCCGAGATCTTCTCCAGCTTCCTGCTGCTGATGGCTGGCTGCCTGAGCCCGGTCATTCCCGCACTGATCGCATCCGGCCTGCTGGCCACCGTGCTGACCATCATGACGCTGGTGTTGCACGTGGATGCTTCCACCAGCTCCACCTACTCCATCCTGTATAATCTGTCGCAGACCGTGTTCTACTTCATGCCGGTCCTAGTGGCTTACACCTCTGCCAAGAAGTTCGGCACCGAGCCGGTTCTGGCCATGGTTCTGGCCTGCTTCCTGCTGTACCCGGACTGGGTGGCTGGTGCGGACGGCTCCTTCACCCACTACTTCGGTCTGCCGGTCCTGCGTGCCACTTATAATGGCGCCGTGATCCAGATCATCCTCTCCGTGTTCGTCATGTCCCTGCTGGATAAATGGCTCAAGAAGGTCATCCCGGAAGCTGCACGGCACTTCGTCAAACCCTTTGCCCTGCTGCTGCTCATGTCGGTCATCACCCTGACCGTTACCGGCCCTCTGGGCGGCCTGCTGACCAACTACATCTACGCCTTTGTTGAGGCTGTCCGCTCCGTGGCTCCGTGGGCTGGCGTGCCGGTCATCGTGCTGCTGAGCACCACCATCGGCCTGGTCGCTCCGGGCTTCCATCTGGCCCTGATCCCCATTGCGACCGCCAGCCTTGCCGCTGTCGGTTACGATGACCTGATCAACATCTGGTTCTTCTGCTGCACCATCACCCCGGGCTTCGTTGCTCTGGCCGTGATGCTGCGCACCAAGAAGCCCCTGCTGCGCCAGACCGCATTCTCCTGCTGCCTGTCCGCTCTGCTGGGCGGTATCTCCGAGCCTACCACCTACGGTATCATGTACAAAATGGTCCGCCCCTACTACGCATACCTGATCACCGCTCTGTCCACCGCTGTGCTGGCCGGTCTGCTGCACCTGAAGTGCTACGCCTTCGGCGGCTACTCCCTGACCAACATCCTGCTGTACCTCGGACCCAACCTGGACTATGCAAACTTCCGCAATGCTCTGCTGCTGGTCGGCTTTATGCTCATCATGAGCTTCATCACCGTCAACCTGATCGGCTTCGATGATTCCTGCTACGAGGAAACTGCCGTTGCCGCACAGGATGCCGCGGAATAAGTTTACTGCTTCCCGCTTTTCAGAAAGGACGATGCTTCATGCGTTTATACGATAAGGCCCTTGTCGCCAAGATCCATGAGAACCAATTCACCAAAGAGGTGGACGGGATCCCCGTACTGTTCAAACCGGTGCCGGATGCGGAGCCTTCCCATCTGGATCCCCGCCTGCGGGAGATCATCATCAAAAAGCGCACCATGTTTGCCAACCGCGCCAAGGCAGGCTGGACCCTTTCCAGCGAGCGCTACCGCCCGGACAAGGTGACCTATGACCTGATCGAAACGCCTGTGGACTGCACCGAACAGCTGATCCCCATCGGCGGGCACAAGATTGATATCTACATCTACCGTGCTGCCAACATCCAGCCCAACGCACCGGTGCTGGTGTACCTGCACGGCGGTGGATTCACGGCCGGTGACATTCACCTGTTCGGCAAGCAGATGCAGTACATTGCCGAGCAGTCCGGTGCCGTGGTGGTGTTCCCGGAGTACCGTCTGGCCCCCGAGAACCCCTTCCCCGCTCCGGTGGAAGATGCATGGGGCGCCGTACAGTGGGTGCACGCACACGCCGCTGAACTGGGTGCCGACCCTGCCAAGCTGATGGTCGCCGGTGACAGCGCCGGCGGCAGCCTGACTAACGCCTGCGTGCTGCAGGACGAAAAGGGCATCATCCGCAAGATCATGGGCATCTATCCTTCGTGGGACGGTTCCGATTACCATGAGCAGACCGCCTACACCTGGAGTTACGATGCTTACGAGGTGGCTGACGAGGACAAGAAACTGGCCTACAGCCGCATCGACCGCATCAAGAGCAGCGTGGATAAGGATCCTGACAGCAGCAACAGCCTGTATCTGCAGGGCCATACCACTTCACACGACCCGCTGGTGTCGGCCGTCTTTGCCACCGATGAGCAGCTGAAGAAGTTCCCGGAAACGGTCATCGTGGCCGCTGAGTACGACTACCTGCGTGTCGGCAGCGACTACGCCGCCAAGCGGCTGGCAAGCCTTGGTGTACCGGTACGCTCCATCCGGTACTGCGGCTGTGACCACGGCTTTTTGGATATGCTGGGCACCATCGTCCAGTCCGAAGAGCTGTGCCTGACCATCGCCGCCGAACTGAAAGCACTGTAAGCTCAAAATCCCCCACTTCATTCACCATATTCCTCCTGTTCCGAAGGAACAAGAAAGCTCCCCGCCGGGAACCCGGCGGGGAGCTTTCTGTTATATGTTCCGGAATACCGCTCAGCAGCCTTCTTTTTCAGCCAGCTTCCGGCCCATGAGCACGCCCATGACGGACGCCATCATCAGGCCCCGGGTCCAGCCGGAGGAGTCGCCCAGGCAGTGCAGGCCCTTGATGTTGGTGTCGAGGTTCTCGTCCATCTTGACCTTGTTGGAGTAAAACTTCAGCTCCGGGCTGTACAGCAACGTCTCGTTGGCGGCAAAGCCGGGCACCACCATATCCAGCATCTTGATGAACTCGA
>ENA-OWRC01003166-OWRC01003166.1-human-gut-metagenome-genome-assembly--contig:-NODE-3166-length-11187-cov-3.679483_pt1 | contig 11187 bp, 10 predicted proteins | sample MGYA00248268_ERZ651895 | MGnify/ENA primary metagenome ERZ651895 (study PRJEB26924, sample SAMEA4378242) | human gut metagenome | biome: human gut; feature: human-associated habitat; material: faeces...
GCGTTCTATTAAAAAAAGATTAAAATTAGATTAAAATTTTAAATTTATTTTGTAATAGAGATAAAAAAACTAATATTTAGTATAATAAAACTTAAGAAATAGATGATTTATTTATATTTTTGATTTTGATTTTTAAGAATTTAGGTGAATATATGGAAAATGCAATAGAATATATTTTTAGAATAATTTTATCAGCGATATTAGGTGCGCTAATTGGTTATGAAAGACAATTTAAACATAAATCAGCAGGACTTAGAACGAATATTTTAGTGTGTATTGGTTCTTGTTTGATTATGATTTTATCAAATTTATTGTATGAACAAGTAGAGGGAAAAACAAATGCTGATCCTGCAAGATTAGCTGCACAAGTTGTAAGTGGTATAGGTTTTTTAGGTGCAGGAGCTATTATTAAAGAAGGTGTGAATGTAATTGGTCTTACAACAGCAGCTTGTATTTGGGTAGTATCTGGCGTTGGTTTAGCTGTAGGTGCTGGATATTATATAATTGCTGTTTTTGCTTCATTGCTAGTGTATATAATATTAGAGATTTTATCGCAAATGGATAGTTGGTTAGTTCCAACTGATAATATTATGATAAAAATAAGAATGATCAATGATAGTGAAAAGATAAAAGAAGTCTATAATGCATTATTAAAATTAGGTCTAAAAAGTAAAAATTTTTCGGTAGTATTTATTTCTGAAGATATTGTAGAATTAAATATTTTAATGTTTAATCCACATAAATTAAAATTGGCAGAAATATCCACATATTTCACTTCCATGGAAGGTGTAATAAAATCTATAGAAATTCATTGAGTTTAAAAGGATTAGGAATGACAAAATTCTTAATCCTTTTTTTATTATGTCTATATTATATAGAAGAAAAAATATTTATCTGAGTTTCAAGAGTGCATAATACTTGTCATTTTGGTAAAAATGATGTATACTATGAGAAAATATTTGTCTTTATATTGTGCAGTTTTAAAGGAGATGTATTATTTTGTTAAGTCGTATTGGAAAAAAATATCAAGAAATGGCTTTATTAAAACTAATAGTTTTAGGGCTTATAATTGGTATTTTCATTGCAGTGGCTGTGCCGACAGCTGTACCTGCCGTAGCTATCTTAGGGGATTTATTCGTTAAAGCTTTAAAAGGTATTGCACCTATTTTGGTATTTATTTTAGTAATGAACGCTATGGCACAAAAAAATGCAGAAGCTAGTGCATCTATGAAACCTATTGTTAAATTGTATGTACTTGGAACATTTTTTGCTTCTTTAGTAGGTGTATCTATGTCATTTTTATTTCCTACTACATTACAATTACAAGTTGCAGATGCTACAATAGCTCCACCAAGTGGTATCGTAGAAGTTTTACATAATTTACTTATGAGTATCGTTGATAATCCTGTTAATGCTTTAGTTAATGCAAATTATATTGGTATTTTAGCTTGGGCTATTTTAGCAGGTGTAGCTTTACATGCTTCTTCTGATAAAACTAAAACTATGATTGCTGATTTAGCTAGTGCTGTTACAAAAATTGTAAAATGGATTATTCGTTTTGCTCCATTTGGTATTATGGGCTTAGTAGCAAATGCAGTAGGAACAAGTGGTATTGGTGCTCTCTTAGGTTATGCTCATTTACTTGTTGTATTGCTTGGAGCGTTCTTTATCGTTGCACTTGTTATGAATCCATTAATCGTATTTTTACACATTCGTCGTAATCCTTATCCATTAGTATTTGCAACTCTTCGTGAAAGTGGTTTATATGCATTCTTCACTCGTAGTTCTGCTGCTAATATTCCAGTAAATCTTTCTTTATGTAAACGTCTTGGTCTAAATGAAGATACTTATTCTATCTCTATTCCACTTGGTGCAACAATCAATATGTCTGGTGCTGCTATTACAATTGCTATTCTTTCCCTAGCAGCTGCTCGTACACTTGGTATTGAAGTTGATATTTTAATGGCATTATTATTATCCATAATCGCTACAATTGGCGCTTGTGGTGCTTCAGGTGTAGCTGGTGGTTCATTATTACTCATTCCAGTAGCATGTGCATCTTTTGGTATTAGCAATGATATCGCAATGCAAGTTGTAGGTGTAGGCTTTATTATTGGTGTGCTCCAAGACTCTTGTGAAACAGCTTTAAATAGTTCTAGTGATGTATTATTCACTGCAACAGCAGAATTTGCTGCTCGTTCTAAAGAAGGAACTCTTGATGTGAAAGATATGGTTCCACAAAATAGAGCTTGATAATAATTTATAAATGATAATAGGCGACATTTTAAGCTTTAATTGCTTTTAATGTCGCTTTTATTTTTACTTTTATTTAAAATAAAAAGGACTTAGTTTTATAAAACTAAGTCCTTTTCTATAAGTAGCTTAAACTACATTAATTTATGTTCAAGTTCTTGTATTTTCTTTTTATGATGTTCAATGGCAAATTTTAAATGACTTTGAACTTCATCGCTAGTAGCTTGTTTAAAAGCTTCTTCTAGTTTAGCTAGGCGAGTCCTAACTTCAAGAAGTTCATCACTTAATACGGTTTTTTCATTTAAACCAATGCCATAAACAGTTCTGATATCATTCAATATAATATCAGCATAACCTGGTTCAGATGATACAGTCTCAAGATATTTTGCTAATTCATAAATGATACTATAAGGATCTTTTCCTTCGTTTAACCATTTTAACAAATTCATCTTGATATTTTGCTCTTTACCATGAGCAGAATTAATATTATCTGTCATTATTATAATGCTGTTTGAAGATATTCTTTAATAGCGTTTCCATCTTCCATAGTCATAACAGTGTCTAAAGCTGCTTTAGCTTGAGCAGATGTTATAGAACGGATTTTTTCTTTTACGCGTGGAATAGATGGAGCACTCATGGAAAGTTCATTGATACCCATTGCCATTAAGATAGCAGCAGCATTAGGGTCACTAGCCATTTCACCGCACATACCTACCCAAATATTATTATTACGAGCAGACTCAATAGTGAGTTTAATGAGGCGAAGAACAGCTGGATTAAAGTGATTATAAAGATAACTTACATTAGTGTTAACACGGTCAACAGCAAGTGTATATTGAACAAGGTCATTAGTACCAATGCTAAAGAAATCAAGGTATTTAGCAAGTACAGGAGTCATTACAGCAGCTGCTGGAGTTTCAACCATGATACCAAGTTGAACATTATTGGAGAATGGTTTTTCTTCATGAGCAAGCTGTGATTTAGCTTCTTCGATAATTGCACGTACTTGTTTTACTTCTTCTACGTTGATAACCATTGGGAGCATCATTGCTGCTTTACCATAAAGACCAGCACGTAAAATAGCTTTAACCTGTGGCATAAATACTTCACGACGGTTTAAACAAATACGAATTGCACGGTAACCTAAGAAAGGATTTTCTTCTTCTGGGATATTTAAGTAAGGGAGTGGTTTATCGCCACCGATATCCATTGTGCGAATTACACATAAATGACCATTGCATTTTTCAATAGCTTCTTTATATGCTTTAAATTGAGTTTCTTCATCAGGAATAGTATCTCTACCCATGAATAAGAATTCAGAACGGAATAAACCAACGCCTTTAGCACCAAATTTCATAGCAGCTTCAACATCTAAATGAGTGCTGATGTTAGCCATAAGGTCAACTTCTACACCATCTTTAGTTACTGTAGGAAGTTTGGAAAGCTGAGCATAATGTTCTTTTAAGCGGCGTTGTTCTTCTAATTTTACCTGATAGGAAGCGATTAAATCTTCAGTTGGTTCGACAAAGATTTCACCAGTTTCACCATTTAAGATAACTTCAGCATTATCAGGAATATCTTTAATTTTATCGCCAAGACCTGCAACAGTAGGGATAGCTCTTGCTTTAGCAATGATTACAGCATGGCAAGTAGTACTACCATTACCTAAAATTACACCAGCAATTTTTTCAGTAGGAATGTTAGCGATAACAGATGGTTCAATTTCTTCTCCACAGAGAATTACAGCACCACCATCAACTGTTTTTTCTTTAAGACCTAAAATACGTCTTGTTACGCGTTTACCAACATCGCGGATATCTACAGCACGTTCACGGAAATAAGTGTCGTCCATTTGTTCAAAGATAGATGCATTTTCTTCAGACGCTTCAAGTACAGCTTTTGGTGCACTTCCACAAGCGCCGAGTTTTAACATAGCATTTTCTTCGAGCATAGGGTCTTGTACCATCATACGATGTGCTTCCATAATGCCTGCTTGTTCAAGCATGCCTTTATCACGAAGTGTTTTAATATTTGTTTGAAGTACTTCAGCTGCATAAGCTAAAGCTTCTTTAATTTTTGATACTTCTTCTTCAGCAGTTCCTGGAGTGTAAGCATCAATATAAGATTGTAAATCTTCTCCGAGTTTCATTACTTTGGCAATAGAAATACCAGTAATAACTCCTTTTCCTCTTAATTCGTACGGCAAAGTACAAATCCCCCTCTCTCATTAACTCTCAGTTTAGAAATTATTCTTCACCGAATTTGTTTTTGATGAGACCAGTAAGAGCATCAAGAGCTGCTTGAGCGTCGTCACCTTCAGCACTGATAGTGAGTTCAGTACCCTGAGTAAGACCAAGGCTCATGATCATAAGAATGCTTTTAGCATCAACAGTTTTACCTTTAGCAGTAAGTTTGATTTTGGAGCTGAATTTGTTAGCTTCCTGTACAAACATAGATGCAGGACGTGCATGTAAGCCAGTTTTGTTTTCAATAATAAGTGTAGTTTCCATTATAAATAAACCCCTCTCTTAATACATCATAGAACATAATTGTATATTTAACATTATCGTTTGAAAATTATGTCTTTGTTAATTATAACTAAAAATTGCAAAAATGACTAGTGCATTTTGGAAAAAAATAAGAAATTTTCTAAAAAAACTTTAATTGAACATCATTTCTGTCATTTCCATAACTAAAACATAATAAATCAAAAGAAATGTTATTTTTAAATATCGGTTTTATTACGAAGTAAAAGTCTTATAATAATGGATAAATTTTTATTTGTTAAAGTAAATTATATCTGAAAATCTCTCAATATATAATGTTAAATGCTGTTTATTTTAACTTATAGAATTTTATTCATAGAAAAATTTTGGGTTGGTTTATTTCTATATTAAGAAATAAATAAAAAAGTTAGCTTTTTCTTGAAATCAAAAAAAACGTAAATTATAATAAAATTTATCTATAAAGGCAGGTGAAAAAGTGTGAAACAATTTAATCAAGATAATATGAAAAGTATAAGTGATTATATCAACAATTTTTATGAAGATAATCCCTTTACAAAACATTTAGGTGTAGATATTGTTTCGATTGATAAGGGTAATGTATGTGTTAGTCTGACAATTAAACATGAACATACAAATGTTTATGGCATAGCTCATGGTGGCGTGATTATGTCCCTTTGCGATATGGCTATGGGCGCAGCCTGTCTTAGTGTGGGAAAAAAAGTAGTAACTTTGGATTTTAATATTAATATTTTAAAATCTATTGATATGGAAGATGTGGCTATTGTAAAAGGAATGATTATTCATAATGGAAGAAGTACAGTAGTTGCTGAATGTGAAGTTTTTAATAAAGATAATAAATTATGTGCCAAAGCTCGTGGTACATTTTTTGTGATAGGACGATTAGCTAGTGAATGAGATGATTTTTAAACGACTTATAATTTTTAGTATAGTTTTTGTACAAATTTTTATAGCATTTAACCCAGCAAGGGCTATGGATAGCATAGTAGATGATGCTCCACCAGTAGATGAATCAAAACCATATATTCCTGTTACAGCAGATAATCTACAAGATATGACTGCTCAAGCTGCAATTTTGATAGATGCAACTACAGGTAGAGTTCTCTATGAAAAAAATCCAGATGCTAAGGCAATGCCTGCAAGTACAACTAAGATGATGACTTGCATACTTGGATTGGAAAATGCAAATGATGATGACATTGTTGAAGTTGATAAACGTGCTGTAGGTGTAGAAGGTTCTGCTATTTATATAAATAAAGGCGATAAAATAAAAATGTCAGAACTGTTGCAAGCTACAATGCTAGCTTCTGGTAATGATGGTGCTGCAGCCATTGCTTATTATGTAGGAAAAGGTTCTCTAGAAACTTTTGTGCAAATGATGAATGATAAAGCAAAAGAAATTGGCGCTACTAATACACATTTTAATAATCCTCATGGATTGACAGACCCAAATCATTATACAACAGCTAGAGATTTAGCTAAGATTGCAAGATATGCATATCAAAATGAAAAATTCCGTAAGATAGTATCAACAAAAGAACAAGAGATACAGTGGGTAAATCCAGCGGAACGAAAAGATATTTATGGTAGTACAAATCGTTTATTGTGGAATTATGATGATGTAACTGGTATAAAAACAGGATATACTGATGCTGCTGGTGGCTGTTTAGTAGCTTCTGCACAAAAAAATGGTATTACACTTATTGCCGTAGTATTGAAAACATCAGATAGTAGAGCTCGTTTTGTTGAAGGCAGAGCTTTATTGGATTATGGATTTAAACATATAAAAGAAATGAAAACTGTTGATGAACAGAAATTAATTTCTAGTATATATACGCATAATAGCACTAATTATAAGACTACAGTAAAACCTATACAGCCTTTTACTTATTTAGTCATGGATACAGATAATGTAAATGATTTTTCTTGGAAAATGAATTTACCAGCATATATAGATGCTCCATTAAAACAAGGTGCTAAAGTGGGAACAGTTGATTTATTATATCAGAGAAATGTTGTTGGTAGTGTAGATATGGTAACGACAGAAGAAGTAACAGAAGGATTTAATCTGTTAGGCTTTTTACACAAATTATTTTTTAGTTGATAAAGATAAAACTTAATAAATGAAGGGAATGATAATATGCAAGCATTGCTACACGCTATCAGTGGTGTTTTGACTTTGATTTTTATGGGGCTGATAGGTTGCTATCTAGCTAAGATTGGTTGGATAAACAAAGATAATAAAGCTCTATTGCCGAAATTGGTAACAAATGTATCATTGCCTTTGTTTTTTATCTATAATATTACACATGCTTTTAGTCATGACCAATTATTACATTTAATAACTGGTTCTATCGTGCCATTTATTTCTATTGGTGTATGTTTTATTTTAAGTGTGTTTTTGGCAAGATTTATGTCTAAAAAAGGTCATAGAGGGATTTTTCAATCTACATTTACAACTTCCAATACTATTTTTGTAGGTTTACCAGTAACTATGGCATTATTTGGTGAGGAAGCAATACCTTATACTTTATTGTATTTTTTTGCTAATACTACATTCTTTTGGACTTTAGGAAATGCTTGTATTCAAGCAGATTCAAAAGAATTTTCTTATCAGCAAATGTTTACTTTAAAAACTTTGAGAAGAATTTTTTCTCCACCGATTTTAGGGTTTTTAGCTTCATTGATTATTTTAATTTTAGACATTCCTTTACCTAAATTTTTTATGGATACAGCTCAATATATGGGAAATTTAACAACACCACTTGCTTTGATTTTTATAGGTGTAACACTTTATTCCATGGGTTTGAAAAAAATTCGTTTTGATTTAGGTTTAATAGGTATATGTTTAGGTAGATTTATAATTGCACCGCTTAGCATGTACTTATTGTCTTTTATCTTCCCTATGCCAGAATTGATGTTTAAAGTATTTGTAATCATGGCGTCATTACCGGCGATGATTCAAACAGTAGTACTATCTAGTCTTTATAATACAGATACAGAATATGCAACATTAGTAGTTTCCGCGACTACATTATTATCTATAATTACAATTCCAATTTATATGGTATTATTATCGTAAGTTTTTGTTCATTTCTTTGATGACAAAGAAACGAACCAAAGAAATCACCGCAGATAAAATTTTAATTTTGAAAATAATTATCGCTTCATACAACGCTTAGAAACTCGCTACGCTCAAACATTCAGACTAAAACCGTATTCAGCGATAATTTTTTTCAATAACTAGCGTTACCATTAAAATTTTAAAATGCGGAAGAAGTAACGTAATAATGACCAAATATCCCTCACGTTAGCAAATTTTGCGGTAGCCGTAGGCTATTGGCAAGGATAAAATCATGACTATGAATTTAGCTCTACTGTTTGAGCGAAGCGAGTTTAGAGCGTTATAGTCATGATTTTATAATTGACAAAGAAAAATTGGTATCGGGAGGTAGAGTTCTTTTGTTACTTTTCTTGCTCATGAAAGAAAAGTAAGCGGACTATACGAACATTTGTTGTAATAGTCCTTTTTTTATTTGCTTCCAGTGTTCTAGCTGGGCTTTTTGGTTTTCGAGTTTGCGGTCAAATGCTGAAAGGAAATCGGCTATTTTTGTTTGTTCTTCTAAACAAGGTAAATTAACATATAGTTTGGATAAATTATCTTGATTTATATTAGTATTAGCACTAGAAGAACTTTTTTTCAATAAAGCTTTTCTAAAACTAAATTCTAGAAAACAATATTTTTTATAGTGAAGATAAATATTTTCATTTATATTAAATCTACACCTGATAATAAATCCAGAATAAACGGTATCAATCAGATTTTCCATGATTACGCAAGGTAAACCTACGCCTTCACGTTTTACAGAAGAACGAACAAAAAGAACATCACCTTTTAACAAATTATTTTCTGAAAGTTCTTTTTCTGTTACATCAACTAATGAATAATTATCATTAAAAATATAAGACTTATTAAAAATGTCTTGTAAATTAATGAATTTTTTTCCGTGTCCAAACGCTTCATTACTTTTAGAAATACCATTTTTTAAAGTAGCAATATCGCCTAATTTTTTCTTTTCCCAATTAGGATAATTATTGCCGTTTTTATCTTTAAAGCGTAGTTTTTGACTAAAAATTTGTTGTAGCAATCCTTTTTTCTGATTTTCTAGGCTAGTGATAATGTTTTCTAGGTTTGTTATTTTTTTATCTACTGTAGTAAGGAATTTAGCAATTTTTTCTTGTTCTTTTGATTGAGGAATAAAGATAGGCATTAAGAAAAAAGTACTATCTTTAATATTAACTCTATCGTGTCTAGCACCACTATCTCCATTTTGGTAAATGTATTTATACCATACAGAAGATTTAAAAAGATATTCAAAAAAATCATAATTTATAAGTTGTGAACATCTAAAACATAAATATAATGGAGATACAATGCCAGTTTCATTATAATTATATTTACAAATAGGACCAAATGGAGCTTCTAAAGATTTTCTTGGATTATAAACAAAATCATTTTTTTCTATAATGAAATAGCCTTCTGTATTATCAGTATTAGCAATGTCTTTAGAGAAATAATCTATTTGTTTCACTAATCCAAATTTAGCAGAGTTGGAAATAACATTATGAATTGAATTAGACTTATTTTTTTTTGTGATTTTAGAAAAGAAATCTTTTAATTTATGTGTTTTCCATTCATCAGTGAATTCTTTAAATCTTAATTTTGGTACATTCATTATTTTAACCCCAATTCATGGAAGTATTTGTCTAATTCTTCATCAATATTTTGGCTTTCGTTTTGGAGTTTGGTCAATGTGGCAAATTCTGCTTGTAGGTCTATTGGTTCTTCTTCTTCAAATGTATCTACATAACGAGGAATATTGAGGTTATAGTCGTTTTCTTCGATTTCTTCGATAGTGGCAACATGAGCATATTTTTCTACATCTTGGCGGTTTTTATATGTTTCGATAATTTTATGGATATGTTCATCTGTGATGAGATTTTGATTTTTGCCTTTATCGAATTCTTTGGAAGCATCAATAAATAATATATCTTTATTTGGACGATTTTTCTTGAAGACTAAGATACAAGTCGGAATACTTGTGCCATAGAATAAGTTTGCAGGTAAGCCGATGACTGTATCGAGATAGTTGTAATCACGGATAATTACTTTGCGGATTTGTTCTTCAGCAGAGCCACGGAATAATACGCCATGTGGTAATACTACAGCCATAGTGCCGTCTTCATCTAAGGAATTTAACATATGGCAGACAAAGGCAAAATCTGCTTTGCTAGAAGGTGCGAGTTTGCCGTAAGGGCTGAAGCGTTCGTCTTCTAAGAATTTTTTATCAGCAGACCATTTGGCAGAATATGGCGGATTGGCTACGACTGCACTGAATTTTTTATCCATGAAAGCAGGTTCTTCAAGTGTATCGCCATTTGTTATTTCAAAATGTTGATACTGAATATTGTGTAAAAGCATATTCATGCGAGCGAGGTTGTAGGTAGTTGCAGTTTTTTCTTGTCCGTAGTAATAAGTAACTTTAGTTTCTTTGCCGACACGAAGAAGAAGCGAACCACTACCGCAACATGGATCGTATACGGAGAATAATTTATCTTTATTTAAGGTTACAAGGCGAGCTAAGATTTTGGATACTTGTTGTGGTGTATAGAATTCGCCAGCTTTTTTGCCTGCTGTCTGGGCGAACATGCCTATTAAATATTCGTATGCATCACCGAGTACATCAATTTCAGCATTATCAAAATCTAAATCAAGATTGTCTATACTAGCTAATACTTTGCCGATTACTTGGCTACGTTCTTTGACATCTTTGCCAAGTTTTGTGGATTTTAAATCCATATCATCAAATAAACCTTCAAAATCATGCTGGCTTTGTGTACCGAGTGATGATTCAGAAATGGCAGAAATAGCTTTGTCGAGTTCTTCAATATCGAAGCTATTTGTTTCTTTTAAAACTTTAGTGAAGTGAGAAAATAAGTATTGTGGTGCGATAAAGTAACCAAGAGATTCAACAATATCAGAACTAAAATCGTTTCTTACATCTTCATCATTATTAGCATAGAAATCTTCAAAAGAGATATTATCTTCTTTTAATAATAAATGAGCATTTTTTTCTACTTTTTCAGATAGATAACGGTAAAAAATTAATCCTAAGATATAAGATTTAAATTCGTAAGCTTCCATACTACCACGCAAATTATTTGCCATATCCCAAAGTGTAGAATGAAGTTGTGCTTGTTGTACTTTTTGAATATCAGAAGTTGACATAAAAATCCTCCTAAAAATAAAATGATGTTCATTTCTTTTATGGTAAAGAAACGAACTAAAGAAAACCACCGCAGATAAAATTTTAGCTTTGCAAAATATTATCATTTCATACAATGCTTA
>ENA-OWRC01003167-OWRC01003167.1-human-gut-metagenome-genome-assembly--contig:-NODE-3167-length-11185-cov-4.867385_pt1 | contig 11185 bp, 9 predicted proteins | sample MGYA00248268_ERZ651895 | MGnify/ENA primary metagenome ERZ651895 (study PRJEB26924, sample SAMEA4378242) | human gut metagenome | biome: human gut; feature: human-associated habitat; material: faeces...
CAACTATTTCTTCTGGAGACCAAGTTTGTTGTAACCTGGATTCAATTAAAGCCGCTAATTGAGGTGTTAACTTTGTTGGTCTGCCTTTATTAGCAGACTTACTAATTGCTAAGTGTTGTGCTTTAATCGCAGGATATTCACCTTCAACGCAATTTAATTTTCTTGCTACAGTAGAATGGTGAACCCCGATTAAGCTAGCAATCCTACGAACAGAGTATCCTTCTCTTTGTAAAACTTCTATTTGACTTCGTTTTTCTATGGTAAGATGTATATAGCTCATATTAGAGACCTCCGTGTCATGTATTTGTGGTTATTTACATTTTACACGAGATCTCCAATATGAGTCTTTTTATTTGTCGCAATATATTTTACAATTCATCATATATTATAGATAATTAGTTATGTTTGATATTAGAGGACATTTAAACTATGAAAAAATCTCTAATTAGTATAATTGTTCCCGTATATAACTCTAAAGCACATTTAGAGTGTTGTGTAACATCTATCCTGAATCAAAGCTATAAACAGTTTGAGCTGTTGTTGATTGATGACGGTAGCACTGATGGCTCATCGGAGCTATGTGATGAGCTTTTACAAAAGAGTGAAAAAATACGCGTCATCCATAAAGAAAATGGCGGTGTTAGCTCCGCTAGAAATGCTGGTCTGGATATGGCTAGTGGCGACTATATAGTCTTTGTAGATAGTGATGATGTAATTTCTAATAATTATGTCGAAACATTTATTGAATCATCTCATAAGGGAGATTTAATCTTAGGGATGATTGAGGATGTATATTTTGATGACACTGGTTCTATTATTAAACGCCATACACGTAATGTAGATGCTCCTGATTGTGGCATTCTAGCTGATGAATATTATAAATTACTGGAATTATTACGAGTACCAGTTGTTAAATTATATAAAAGAGATATTATAGAATTAAATCATATACGGTTCGATGAAAATTTATCTGTCGCAGAAGATCAAGTATTTAATTTTGCTTATTACAAGCATATAAAGACATATTTCTTTGAGACACGCAGTGTTTATAAGTATTATCATCAATATAATTCAAGTTCATTAAGTTCTACAAAGACTAAAAAAACATTTGAGTCTGAGCTATATAAGTTACAGGTGGAATATGATTTTATCAAGGATTATAGTCCTAAAAATGCAGATTTAGTATATGTCCATCATATGATTAGTATGTTGAATATATATTCTAATCTAAAAGATGATAGAGGTATTTGGTCATTTTATAAGCGTGTTAAAAGGATTGTAAAGTTAAATCCTATTCAGGCAGATAAAGATCTTAATAAAAAGAAAAAGCTTATCGTAAACTTATTAAATTTAAAGCTATATAGTATTGTAACTTTATATTATTATTTAAAAAAGGAAAGAATTGAGTAGTTGAGTTAGTATCAAAGAAAGGAATCGTATGGGACCGAAAGTTATTTCCTATCAGCTTATAAAGGATATTATTAAAGAGTATAAGAAATTACTCCTTATTTTAATGGGAGGCATTTTTGTACTATTTCTTTTATTAGCGTTCTTGTTGCCAAAGCAATACCAGTCTAGTGTGATGATTCAAGTGAAGCCTCAAAATCCTTCATTAGGTGCTTTGTCTAATAACGTAGCACTTTTATCTTTAGCTGGCATTTCAGCTGGTGACTCTGTATTGGATTATATGTCTGTTTTAAAAAGCGATAGAGTTATCAATCCAGTTATTAAGAAACTTGGCAATGCAGATGCAGAAAAAGAAAACTTTGACGCTGATGATTTTGTAAAAAAATACATGCAAGTAGATAACCCTCGTGGTACATCTATTTTGTCCTTTACTATTACTGCAGACTCCCCTGAAAATGCACAACGCATTGCTGGTGATGTAGTAGAATCTTTGAAAAATGCTATTGCTGATGTAAGTTCTGCACAAGACTCTACATTAGTAAAAATCCTGGAAAAGAAAAACGAAGCTGCGAAACAAAAGATGGATGCAGATATAGCGGCTCTTGAAAAATACAAACAAGAAAATGGTGTATTCTCTCCAACAGAACAAGAAAAAATCTTGTTAGAACGTACTTCTGGTTATGAAAAGGCGAAAGCGGAAGAAACTGTAAAAATTAATACAAACTCTGCAGTATTAGGCTCTATCGAGGCTCAAATTGATAGTCAAAACCAAAAATTAGTAGATTCTCAAATGGCGGACAACTCTGAAATTCAATCGATCCGTAAAGAATTATTCAGCGAAAACGAAAAATTAGCAAAATTACAATTCAAATTTACTGATGATTATCCAGAAGTTGTAAAAGTTAAAGAAAATATTGCTTACTTAGAAGGCGAATTATCTAAAACAGTAGCGAAATCCATCGCTTCTGAAAACGTAACAATCAGCCCAGTGCAAATGGACTTGTTACAAAAACGCGTAGTTGCTAAGAATAACATCGAAGCAGCGCAAGCGGCTCTTGCTCAACTTGATACATTGGGTAAACAAAACATAGAACAATCTAATCAATTATCTCAAAAATCCGTTAAGTTCTTAGAATTACAACGTAATGCTAAAGTATCTGCTGATACATATAATATGTTAACTAAGAGCTTAGAAGAGTTAAAAATTAAAGAAAATATCGAAGGTATGGATATGCGTGTTATTAATGCGCCTACATTACCATTGAAACATTCTTGGCCACGTAAACTATATGTAATGGTTGCTGGCGGCTTATTATACTTAGTGATTGCAGGAGCATTTATTTATGTGCAATACACTAGACGTATGAGTGGCACGAAAGACTAGGTGATCCTATGGCATTTTGGATTGGTCTGGCCATATTTGTATTAGCTTCGATTGTGGCGGAGCGATTAGTTCCACCTCAATATAAAAAGTTTTTACCTATAATGGTAATTTGTGTACTTACATTTTTTGCTATGTTTCGTTATCAAATTGGCACTGATTATGATTGGTATGTAGTACTTTTTGATACGGTTAAAATCGATGATCTCTATCCGGAAACAACATTTTTAATGTTAGTAGAATTTCTTCGATATTTCCATTTTTCTTATCAGATGATGTTCATCGCTTATGAGTTGCCAATTATGTTGCTCTTATGGAGTGCTATTAAGTATTATACAAAAGATACGGAAATTCAAATTTTAACTGTTGCATTATTCTTATGCTTGCAATATTTTTTCTCTTTAAATGGTATTCGACAAGGCCTCAGCATGGTTCTCATTTTCTGGGGATATCGTTATTGTTTAGAGCGTAAATTATGGAAATATCTATTAGTTGTAGCATTAGCTTCATCCATACATTATAGTGCTGTCGTAGCTGCCGTATTATACTTTGTGCCTACTAGAGTATTCTCTTGGTATAAGTACGCAATCGTATTTATTTTAACATTCCTCATATTTAAGTTAAATATAATATTAACTGTTCTCTCGACAGTTTTTGCTATCTTACAAGTAGATGGTCGATATTTAAGTTATCTTTCTGATATAGATGCTATTAATATGACGGGCCTCTATATGTTTTTCCAATTTGGATTATTCTCCATTGCTCGCATTGCATTTATGGAATCTAATCCGCAGAATAAAGGCTTGTTAAATATTTGGTTCTTAGGGATTTTAGGACACTTCTTGTTCTCCTTCTCCATGCCAATCACCCGTTTAACAAAATATTTCGACTATTTTATTATTCTCATCATGCCTTATACGATCCAATACTTGAATTCCAACTTCCTATTACAAGTGAAAGATAAAATCTACAACTTTAAATGGGGCTACATTTTATTGTTATTTTATATGTACACCTTATTAAATATGATGTCTGGAATCCCACATGATTATCATACGAGTTGGCGTAATCCATATCCATCAAGTATGAATATTGAGTACCAATTTAATTTCAAGATGTTTGATCGGTAGAATAGGAGAAACTCTATGTCTCAGAATTTTTCCAAACAAAGAAAGGTTGGCACCTTGTTGTCCTATGCACTCTTGCTAGGCAATACCATCGTCAACTTAGCTTATGTACCGATTCTACTGTCTTTTATCGGCGTTGCTGAGTTCGGTTTATATCGCTTGCTCGGTTCTATCATCGCTTATTTCAACGTACTAGACTTCGGGTTATCTGCAACGATTACCCGATTTTTAGTAAAATATAAGACATTACAAGACCAAGAGAAAATCGATAAACTGTTAACGATGTCTCTCATCCTCTATGTAGGCATTGGGATACTCCTTAGTCTCGTTGGTCTCATATTCTATTTCTGTATTCCATATATCTTTGGGGCTACCTTAGATCCATCTATGATCGGTAGTGCTCAAAATATATTCTTATTGCTCTTACTGAATCTATTGGTGCTCTTCGCATCTAAGGTCTTTGATGCGGTCATCATTTCCGAAGAGCGCTTCATATTCCATCGTTCTGTTAGTTTACTACAAATCTTGCTACAACCCTTTGCGATTATTGGTATGATTATGATTTATCCATCGGCGTTGAGCGTTGTGTTAGTACAAACTATCTTCAATGTGGTATTTGTGATTGTGAAAGTTCTATACTGCCACAATACACTAGGCACTCGATTGGTGTACCGCGGCTGGGATAATGAAATTATCTTCGCCATGCGCAATCTATCTCTTAGTACTTTTGTGGTAGCCGTCGTAGACCAAGTATTCTGGCAAAGTAACCAGCTTTTACTAGGCATGAAAATGGGCGCTGAATCCGTTGCCGTATATGCCATTGCGAGTCAAATTTATATTAACTATATGAATATTGCTTTAGCTATATCTGGGACATTGCTTCCTAAGATTACGGCTATGGTAACGAATCGTGCTAGCAATGAAGAACTACAGAATTTATTCCTCAAGATAGGGCGATTACAGTTTTATTTATTGTCCTTAATCCTTAGCGGATTTATCGTATTTGGACATAGCTTCCTTCATTACTGGGTTGGCGACGGTTTTGACTTGGTATATATCATTACCTTGCTCATCATTGCACCATTTACTATCGACTTAATCCAGAACGTAGGTCTTGCTATCATGCAGGCTCGCAATGTATATCATGTGCGCGCTATAGTGTATGTTCTCGTTGGTACCTTAAACGTAGTGCTTGCATACTTCTGGATTGATGCGTACGGCATCGTCGGGGGTGCGGCGGCTACTGGTCTTTCCATGGTACTAGGCAATGGTCTCATCATGAATGTGTACTACCAACGGACGATGAAGCTGAACATCATTCATTTCTGGAAAGAAATTTTCCGCTTGTCCCTCGTTACTATTGCAGTAACAGCAGCGGGCTTATATATTATTCCTTATATTGATTTAAACAAATCTATTTATATTCTGATTATTAGTATGTTAGTATACGCTTTTATTTACTTCGGGCTTCAACGAGTGATTAACTTTAACACCTATGAGAAGCAGCTAAGTGATTCAGTTTTAGTGAAGTTAAGATTGAAGAAAAGGTAATACTAAGGAGATAAACATGAACAAACGTAAGTTATTAATGGCATTGGTAGGCGCTTGCTTGGCATGTAATGTAGCTATGGCAAATGCAGCTGGTGTTGAGTATATGGGGGGCGTTTCTACTTCTTATAATCAAGAGGTACAAGACGTATCTGTCGTAGATAGCCATGTTAAAGGTAGAGAGGTCGTTACTTTCAAAACAAAACATCCTACAAAGGAACAAAAGTTGACGATGGTACTAGAAAATGGCGAGTACATTGATCCAAAAGACAGCGTATTCTCCTTGGCTCGTACAGATATTGGGGAATACCGTTTATCTAAATACGATAAAATCAATCTTCACATGTTAGGCTATAGCAATGGTGAGCTCGGCTTTACTGGTGGCGGGGATGCGACAAGCAAGTCTGGTATTACCCTCATGATTGGTCCAGATGGTCGGATCAATACACCATATACTGGTATTGTTAAATTGTCTGGTCTTACATTGAATGAAGCAACAGCATTGCTCAATCAGAAGTTCTCCAGATACGTCCATAATCCAGACTTAACAGTTAACGTATCTGAATACGGCGGTCGTCAAGTATACGTAATGGGCGAAGTACCAAAACCTGGTATCTACCGCTTAGGTGCCGACTACATGAACGTATTTGCTGCCATCTCTAGCGCACAAGGCACAGCTAGAAAGGCTCGTCCACGTCACATCCAAGTGGTGCGCGTTATCGATGACACTGTATACGTACGAGAAGTAGATATGGAAGCTTTCATCAAGAAACAAGATATTAAACAAAACATCGCTCTTGAAGATGGCGATATGATCTACGTACCTAAATCTCATCGTATTATTCCAAGTGATATTGCACCATTTGCATCACTTGCTTATACACTTCATAATATAACTAACTAGTAGTTATCAAAAAAAGGAGGGTATTACCATGAATGTAGCTATCATTTTTGCAGGTGGGACAGGACAACGTATGAGTTCGTCCGGTATTCCAAAACAATTTTTGCTAGTCAATCAAAAGCCAATTATTGTCCATACGTTGGAGCATTTCCAATATGCCCCTAATATCGACAAGATTATTGTAGTATCCTTAGCATCTGGGATTCCTCAAGTGGAGTCCTTGGTGGCTAGGTTTGGTCTAACGAAGGTTGTATCCATTATTCCTGGTGGTAGTACAGGTCAGGAGTCTATCTTCTGTGGTTTGGAAGAATGTCGCAGACTATTCGATGATGACACTGTAGTGCTCTTGCATGACGGGGTTAGACCGATCATCAATGAAACGATGATTGAAGAGTGCATTTCCTGCGTGCTTCATCATGGTAATGCTATTACCGTAGCACCATCTACGGAAACTACCTTTGTAAAAGGGGAGGAGCCTCGTACGGCAGGTACAATTCTAGACCGCTCACAATGCGTAATTGCAAAGGCACCGCAGTGCTTCTTCTTAGGCGATATTCATAAGGCTCATCTAAAGGCGAATGAAGAGAAATTAGAATTCATTGATTCTGCGTCCATGATGCAGCACTTTGGGCACACCTTATATCTAGTAGACGGCTTGCCTGCGAACATCAAGATTACAACGCCAATCGACTTCTACACATTTAAAGCCTATTTAGATGTACAAGATAGTATGAATGTTATTGGTTTATAGTTACTTAGAGGATAGATAATGAACAGAGTACTACAAGACGAGTTGATGCGGACCGTCAATGGCAACAAGGATTTGTTTACTTTCTTTAGTGGTCGCACTATTTTAATTACTGGTGCTACTGGCTTGATTGGGTCTATGCTCATCAAGTCCATTATGACTGCTAATGATGTATTACATACAAATATCCACGTAATCGGTCACGTGCGCAATATAGAAAAAGCAGAAGCTGTTTTTGAAGGCTTTAGAAGAGATACTTTTACCATTACGAACGTAAACGTAAAGGATATTGCTGAGCCTATCGACTATATTGTTCATACCGCATCACCAACGCAGTCCAAGTTCTTTATCAGCAATCCTGTAGAAACCTTGCATACATCCATCAATCAAACGGTGGAATGCTTGGAGCTTTTAAAAGCACAAAACATTAAAAACATGGTCTATTTGTCCTCTATGGAGCAATACGGCATCCAATACGAGGATTACCAAACAATGACCGAAGATGATTTGGGGTATATCAATCATCTAGATACGCGCAGTTCTTATTCGGAAGGCAAGCGAGCCTGCGAATGTTACTGTTATGCATATGCCAAGGAATACGGTGTGAACGTCACCATTGCTCGTTTGGCACAAACCTTTGGGCCTGGCGTATCTGGTGAGGACAATCGCGTATCGATTCAATTTGCAAAGAGTGCTTTGCAAAATAAAGACATTGTATTGCACACCAAGGGCGAGTCTTTATCGAATTTCTGTTATCTCACCGATGCCTTAACGGGTATTTTAGTATTGCTGAAAGCTGGCGCACCGGGAGAGGCCTATAATATATGCAATGCTAAGGAAACGAGAAGCATTTATGATATTGCAAAGCTCGTGGCTGATGAGGTCGTAGGGGGCCGCATTTCTGTAGTGATCGACATTCCAGAAACAAATAACTATGGTTATGCGCCAACTGTGAAGTATTATTTAACGGCGGACAAGCTCCAAGCGTTGGGCTGGGCGCCTCAAATTAACATGAAAGAAGGCTATCAACTGCTCATGGATTACTTGGCTCAAGAGGGTTAATGTTCTGTTATCTGTGAAAGTAGTGGTTATCTTATACTAACTATTATTTTGAGAGACATAGTATGTTTAATCGTACAATTTTTATTACACTGAGGAGAGTTATCGGGTGAAACGTATTAAATTATTAGTTACAAGCGCTATTATGGCAATGGCCATCGCTCCAGTTTATGGTGCACAAATTGTATCACCAAATGTAAATTTAAATTCTACAACATATGATATGATCGATTCCTTGCATGCCCAAGGCTATATCGATACATTGCCAACATCCAAGCCTTACAGCCGTTTACAAGTGGCTGAATGGGTGCAAGAAGCGAATGGTAAAGTGGATGCGAATACACCACAATTTGTTCAATCCATGCTTCAAAATCTTGAAACTGAGTATGCCGATGATATCCAAACTTTGGCAACAGGAAAACAAGAGTCCAAAGTAGTAGTCGACTCTGCTACTGTATCTGTGACATCTACGAATTCTCCAGAGTACAACCAAAACCGTGGTGGTTGGGTTCGCACGGCGAGCACGTATCAACCATTGAACTCCAATAACAATGGTTATAAATACAATCGCGGCACTACTGTGAGCGGTGAAATGCACATTCGCGGTACGGCGGGCAACCATGTAGCGTACGCCATAACACCGCGGGCTGATCTATTTGCTGGCGACAACAGTGCACGACTTGTAAATGGCTACGTGAAAACACATATCGGTGCCGTAGAGGTACAAGCTGGTAAAGATGAGCTTTGGTGGGGCCCTATGCACCAATCATCCCTCAATCTATCCAACAATATGAATGCTTTAACAGGTGTGAAAGTAACGACTATTAACCCTGTAAAAGTAGGCGGTACATTCCGTTTCTTGCGTTCTATTAAGCCGACCTTCGTATATGCGAAATTGTCTGATGATCGCAATGACGTGAAGCATCCAAACTTTGTAGGTGCTCGCGTAGAAGTATCCCCTACAAAACGCGTTGTAGTAGGTGCTAGCTTAACATCTATCATGGGTGGTGCAGGCCGTCACTTGAGCCTTTCCGACTATGGGCGCTTCTTAACTGGTAAAAACGAAGCTAGCCGCTCCAAAGATAAATGGAATAGCATCGCTGGTTACGATATTAAATGGACATTACCATCCATGGAAGTATATGGCATGGTATATGGTGAAGACCAAGCAACAGGCCTTGGCTTTATTCCAAGCCCATCTAAAATCGCTTGGACTGCAGGCGTGTACTTGCCAAAACTTGGCAACCACGACGACTGGAACCTTCGCTTAGAAGGCGGTAAAACAAGTAACTGGTGGTATGCTCACTGGTCCTATAACGATGGTTATGTACACAAAGGGAATATCATGGGTGACTACATGGGCAACAGCAGTAATCGCTTGTATGCTCGCCTTGGTCACTGGGATAAAAAAGCAAACTTAACAGGCTTCAACGTTGAGTACTTGCGTCTAAACCGCGAACTCAATACAAATGCAAAAGCCCTTAACGTTTGGGTTGATCACAGCCGTAAATTATCTAACAATTGGTCTTTAGCTGCGAAGGTAGGCGTATCTAGACTTCACAACATGACTGATAAAAAAGATAAAACTGCATACTTAGTAGGCGTAGACGTAAAACACACATTCTAATCTAAGAATATAATACTCAATATCTTAAGCTAGGAAGATACTATGGGGTATCTAATCTAATAAGATAATATTTAGATACTTTAAGAGGCTGCTCATGTGGAGCAGCCTCTTTTTGTACTCTTAGATTAGCGTATGAAATACTATTATTTTATATATTAATTATTATCACATCGTTCTCATTTATATCTTGTATGTTAATTTGTATATGCAGTTTAACTGAATATAGTTCCAGTTTGATATTGTATCCTTATAGTTTGAGAGAGGAATATTTGGCATGGTGGTAGACTATATGCGGTTAGCTTTCATAGAAAAACCAGTCATGAAAGTACTTACTCCAACCCTTGATCGTATTCAATCAAGAATAGAGAAAAATCTGAAGTTTTAATGAGATTTTCACCGTTTTTGGATATACTATACAAGTATTTTCACCATAAAATGGAGGTAATCACAATGCGTAAATTCTTATATATGTTAGCGGCTCTACTCGTGTTGATCGGTATTAATACTCGTGATGTAGAAGCTCGTACCGATGTATATGCTACGACCTATAACGGCAATAGTTGGTATGTAGACCAAGACTCTGTAAAGAGAGTAGGGGATGTACTTAATTTCACAGTATATACGACATCTGGTCTTAGCTATAAGGTAACATCTAGCGATAGTAACTATTACAATGCAGATGTATTCTACTATAACAACAAACTCGTTTCAGACAATGGTCAATCCGTCTGGAAATCCCCAGGCATGATGGCGGCTATGCGCGTGGCGCGTAAATAATAGATATAATAGGTCTAGTACGTAAATAATAGAAATAATAAAGGCAGCGAGATAATCGCTGCCTCTTGGTTTATAATACAACATATTAGTATTGTTTATCTGTATTTGACGATATATGATATAAACCCTATAATATAAACAGATAGCCAAGCGAGTAGATCCGTCGGGCTCATCTCAAAACTATGATTAATTGATGAAATGGCCTTTCAGTTACCTAATTACCCAAGGATAACGAAGGGCTATTTTTTTACCCAACCTCGCCGGCTATCCTAAGTCCATTATATGGCGAACATATAAGCGAATCAATAAGAATCTATAAATAGAAATATACAAAAATATATATACGTATACGTTAGCAGTAACTATAGTTACTGCTTTTTATATTGTTATATACAATATGTGGTAAATTTTCCTCATATTTACAAAAATGCAAATATTAAATATAATTAAATTATTTAATAATAGTTTATAGTGTGTAGAGAGAGGGTTCTTATGAAACGCGTGTGTAAAGCGAAATTATCCTTAGCAATTGCTCTGACGATTGCTAGCTCTGTTGGTCAGTATGCAATGGCGGGGAGTACATTAGTTACTTCACCTACTGGTGCACATA
>ENA-OWRC01003168-OWRC01003168.1-human-gut-metagenome-genome-assembly--contig:-NODE-3168-length-11164-cov-62.459177_pt1 | contig 11164 bp, 13 predicted proteins | sample MGYA00248268_ERZ651895 | MGnify/ENA primary metagenome ERZ651895 (study PRJEB26924, sample SAMEA4378242) | human gut metagenome | biome: human gut; feature: human-associated habitat; material: faeces...
GCGCAAAGATATGTTAGGTTGCGATGTGTGTCAAGGCGGAAAATAGTATGGTTACGCAATATCCAATACTTTCTTTGACATTATTATGTGCTATTGTTTATGGTAATTAATCTAAAGAACTGACAATGTAAGAATAAACAACTAAAGCAGCATATAGAAGAATGAACTATCGTTTGTCTATGAAGACTGCTCTTATCACATTGATCCCTTATATAGCATCAATTTATTGCAAAGTTAGTGATTTTGTCGAAAGATATATTGTTCATACCTAATAAAATTGTCATATTAATTGAACGATAGTATCCACAATATGAATCAATAAGGTACTCCAATTTATATTTCCTCAAAGGATATACATAGACGAGCGCAACAAGCCCTTCATAAAATATTGGCGGGATAAACAAATATTTTGTTCATCCCGCCCTATAACCAGTCTGTAGGCTGTTAATATTCTTCCTCGTTGAAGAAGAAATCTTCCTTGCTAGGATAATCAGGCCAGATATCTTCTATACTTTCATAAATCTCCCCTTCATCTTCCATTTCCTGCAAGTTTTCGATAACTTCCAAAGGAGCCCCCGAACGCATTGCATAGTCAATTAACTCGTCTTTAGTTGCTGGCCAAGGAGCATCTTCCAGCTTTGAGGCCAATTCCAATGTCCAATACATAGTATATAATTTTAAACAGTTTTACTTCCGTTATATTGAAACACAAATGTATAACAAATTCTTTCACTCGCAACGCTTATCCCAATAAATTTCACTTTCTTCTGTTAAATTATTTAACCTCCGTGACAAAATGAACAAATAATCAGATAATCTGTTGACAAAACACTTTACCTGCTCATCCAGTTCATAGGAAAGTGTGTCTTCCAGTGCCTGAATCCGCCGCTCCGCACGACGGCAAACCGTGCGGCAAACATGGCAGACAGAAGCCGCATAACTTCCTCCCGGCAGAATGAAACCGGACAAAGAAGGTAAGGAAGCGTTTATCCGATCAATGGCCTGTTCCAACCGACGTACGTTTTCCTCGGAGATATGACTTTCTACCGGACGGTCCATCTTTTCGATGTCTGTAGCCAGATAAGAACCTAATGAAAAGAGTTTATGCTGCACGTAGCGGAGTAGTTCTTCATTTTCCAAATCATCCATCACAGAAACCAGCAATCCGATAGTGGAATTCAATTCATCCACCGTGCCATACGCTTCCAGACGTACGTCTGATTTGGACACCCGTACTCCTCCTACCAAGGAAGTAGTACCTTTATCTCCCGTCTTCGTATAAATCTTAGTCAGTTTCATATCTTCAAGTTCAAAGGTTTTAGCAAATTCAAAGAAAATTCACGATGCGGTGTTCTTTCACACGTTCCTTATCGAAAAACACCAGCCCCACGTCGTAAAGATCGAATGTCACTCCCGTACGAGGGTCTGCAATCACTTCTTTCCACCATTTTTTCTTGTCCGGCGTGGCATAGGGTGTACCAATCACGAAACACGTATGCTTATCGGCCAGTGGAAGCAGTTGCTCATACGCTTCTTTGTAAGCAGTGGTATGGGCGATATGTACGATTTCCGGTTTCACCCCTTCCGCAACCAGCTTCTTCATCTCCGTACAACAGTCGCCAGTCCGGTAATCAATGGAAGGTTTTCCCGAAAGGATTCGTTTTACGGCATCTTCCGGCTCTGCTGAAAACGTATAGACCTGCATGTCGGCATGGGCTTCGGCCATATAACGGGTACTCATACCACTCCCAGTACCGATTTCCCACATAACGGACGGCCGCAGATAGTTGACCAGCCGAAACAGGAACTTATCTACCTTCTCCCGGTAATGAGGCAAAAAAGCCACCACCCTGCGCAAGTGATGCAACGGCCCATAGGCATAGAACGGCAAGCGCTCGTACACTACGAACGTGATAAAAAAGAAATCGGAAGGAGAATGCACTCCATATCCACGACGATGCCGGAAGCGGCGGCACCAGTTCCACCCCCTTAGTATTATATCCCCCATTTTGCTCGGATTCAATATTTATTTAACGAGGCAAAGATAAAATTTATAGCGGAAAAACAAAAAGGATAGGGAAATTATGATACAAAATATCCTGAATGAAAACCTAAATTTCATCAGGTCTTCACCCAGGATAAATATTTCATGAAGAACGCGTGCGATTATTTGCGTTGTCCCAACTTGTCGTCCAAGTAAAGAATGCCAGCTGCATCACCGCACTTCTTAATCTTTTCAAGGATGTTCTGAGCAGTAGCTTCCTCTTCTACCTGCTCACGTACATACCCCCACAAGAAATCCTGTGAAGCTTTATCTTTTACTTCAGAAGCTACGTTTACCAGCTCATCAATCAATTCAGATACGTGGCATTCGTGCTGGTACACATGTTCAAAGACTTCCTGTACGCTTCCCCAGCCTTGCGGAACGACATCAATCTTATCTACCTTTGCGGCTCCCCCACGTTTAGCCAAGTAATCGGCCAAATCGTATGCATGCTGCAACTCTTCCTGTGATTGCTGTCTCAGCCAAGAAGCGAAACCGTCGAGACCTTCTTTCTTCAGGTAGAAAGACATAGACAAATACAAGTTAGAAGACCACATCTCAGCAGTGATCTGCTCGTTGATGGCATTTTGTAATTTTTCTGAAATCATAGTTTTATGTATTTGGTTAAGTAATTCAACATCTGCTAGATAAAGAACAAATTCAATGCCAGAAAACAGGTGTGTCAAAATGTCATCGGTTCATGTCCAATGACTGGAGCATACGGGGTTTTCCCCAGAAAAAACGGGAAACCCGCAGCCTGTCCATACACCAAGCTATCGTAAAGGAGCCCATCACGCAAATACAAAGTGAGACACACAGAAAAATCATTCCGGTCCCGTCGAAGGCAAACACCTTCACCAACGGCTTCACCGCCATTGTAAAGACCGGAGAAAAGACCAGCAAGATGAATGTATGCGAACCGATATAATCCAGCGGATGTTTCACTCCACTCGGAAGATACCGGAACACGGCCAGCAGCAGACTTATTACCAAGTAGGTCAAAGCTACTCCGGCCAGTGAAGACTTATCCAGATTCACTTCTTCGGAAGCCAGCCAGACAATGGGAAGAATTGCCCAAAAGGAAGGAGCAAAAAAGGTACGGAAATCCACGGTCGTCCGTTTCAATGCCACACCCGCCATGAAATAAAGTGCATTAATCAGGGACAGTACACCTAAAGCTGACAATACGGCATAGCACAATGCCAGCAAAATCAGTACTGACACCGTACGGTCCCATCGCCCGACCAGTTTATCCACTCCCCAATACGTCAGTCCGCACAGCATCAGGGTATGCAGATACCAATAAGGCCCCAGCGGATGAAGGAACAACTTATCGAGCCATAACGACACGCTCAAATGCCCCACTGATTCCCGGACGGGAAGTATGGAGGACATCACGACGTAGCTGGTTTCCATCACCGCATAAGGGACAAAAATCCACCCCATGCTCCGAAGAAACAGACGGCCTTCCTTGGCGATGTTCATTACATAACCGGAGATAATAAGAAACGCAGGCATGTGGAAAGTGTACACCAACGACTTGGCATAGGGATACTTGTCACCGATATAAACCAGGTGAAAGACAATCATCAGCAAAATAAATACGGCTTTCAAGTAATCAAGCTCTGCGATACGATTCTTCATGGGAGCGAAAGATTGGTTTGTATATAAAAAAAGGCTGACTTGATTAAGTCAACCTCTTCGTACCCAGACCCGGGGTCGAACCGGGATGGATGTTACTCCACTGGTGTTTGAGACCAGCGCGTCTACCGATTCCGCCATCTGGGCATTTGTTTTTGTTTTGCGTGTGCAAAGGTAAACACATTTTCCCAAACCCACAAGCAAATAGACATTTTTTATGAAAAAAAGTCCCTTACTGCCCCAAAAAGAAGCAGTAAGGGACTTTTGAATTATATTCTTCTGTTTATTTCTGACGAATAAAGATGTTAATCGGGGTTCCCGACAATTTCCATCGTTCACGAATCTTGTTTTCCAGAAAACGGCGATAAGGCTCTTTCACATACTGAGGCAGATTGGCAAAGAACACGAACGATGGTACCTGGGTATTCGGCAGCTGGGTAATATACTTAATTTTGATATATTTCCCCTTATTTGAAGGAGGCGGATAGGCCTCAATCAAAGGCAACAGTTCTTCATTCAGGCGGGCTGTCGGAATACGGGTCGTACGTGCCTGATAAACTTCCTTCGCAGCCTCCAGCACCTTCAGAATACGTTGCTTGGTCAATGCTGAAGTAAAGATAATCGGGAAGTCCGTAAAAGGAGCCAAGCGGTTGCGGATGGCATCTTCATATCCTTTCATCACCTTAGCCGTCTTTTCTTCTATCAGGTCCCATTTGTTTACTACCACTACCAGTCCCTTCTGGTTGCGTTGTACCAGTGAGAAGATATTCAAATCCTGCCCTTCAATACCACGGGTGGCATCCAGCATCAGGATACATACATCCGAATTTTCAATGGAACGGATGGAGCGAATCACAGAATAATATTCCAGATCTTCACTCACCTTGTTTTTCTTACGGATACCCGCCGTATCTACCAAGTAAAAGTCGAATCCAAACTTATTATAACGAGTATAAATAGAATCGCGTGTAGTTCCGGCTATTTCAGTCACAATATTCCGGTCTTCTCCGATAAAGGCATTGATGATAGATGATTTTCCGGCATTCGGACGTCCTACCACTGCAAAACGAGGAATATCTTCATCCAGAATTTCCGGCGTATCTTTCTTGAACTTGCTCAACACCAAGTCCAGCAAATCGCCTGTACCACTTCCACTCAATGCCGAAACGCAATAAGGGTCTCCCAAGCCCAACGAATAAAACTCGGCCGCATTGTATTGCAAGTCGTTGTTATCCGTCTTGTTAGCTACCAGCAGTACCGGTGTCTTCGAACGGCGCAAGATTTCTGCCACTTCCATATCCAGGTCAGTGACCCCGTTCATCACATCCACTACAAACAGAATGACGTCTGCTTCCTCAATGGCCAGCATCACCTGCTTGCGGATTTCTTCCTCGAACACATCATCCGAGTTTACTACCCATCCACCGGTATCTACCACTGAGAATTCCCTTCCCAGCCATTCCGACTTTCCATACTGTCGGTCGCGGGTTGTACCGGCCTGTTCATTCACAATCGCCTGACGCGTCTTGGTCAGACGGTTAAACAGTGTCGACTTTCCCACATTGGGACGTCCTACAATCGCAACTAAATTTCCCATAATTATCTTTATTTACGGCTTCGCAGCCGATATTAATCCAATTGATAACCAAAATTCTTCAATTCCTTATCCGAGCTTCTCCAGTCCTTGTCTACCTTGACAAAAGTTTCCAGATAAATGGATTTCTGAAAGAAATGCTCCAATGTCTTACGAGCCTCGGTGGCCACCTTTTTCAAGGCTTTTCCCTGACGCCCGATAATGATGCCTTTCTGCGACTCACGTTCCACATAAATCACGGCATTGATATGAATACTCTTTGCATCTTCCTTGAACTGTTCCACGACCACTTCTACTGAATAAGGAATCTCCTTGTCGTAATACAACAGGATTTTCTCACGAATAATTTCTGTCACAAAAAAACGTGCAGGCTTATCCGTCCACTGATCCTTTCCAAAATAAGGAGGAGAATCGGGCAGCAGTTCCCTGATGCGTTTCATCACCACATCGACATTAAATTTCGCCATGGCCGAAATCGGGATAATCTCTGCCTGAGGCAACATTTCATGCCACTCATCCACTAATTTCACCAGATTTTCCTGATTAGTCAGGTCAATCTTATTAATCAGCAACAAAACAGGTACTTTCAAGGCACGTACCTTTTCCATGAACTCCGCATTCTTATCCGGCTTCTCAATCGTATCGGTGACATACAGCAACACGTCCGCATCCACCAGCGCCGATTCCGAGAAATTAAGCATGGACTCCTGAAGCTTGTAATTAGGCTTCAACACCCCCGGAGTATCAGAGAAGACAATCTGCATATCGTCCGTATTGAGGATTCCCATAATACGGTGACGCGTTGTCTGAGCTTTGAAAGTCGCGATGGAGATACGTTCCCCCACCAGCAAGTTCATCAATGTAGACTTTCCGACATTCGGATTGCCTACAATATTCACAAATCCGGCTTTGTGCATAAGTAAATATTCGTTCACAGACAAAAAAACGCATCGATTGGGATGCGTTTCTTATCTGTAGTGTTAATTCTTTCTTTATTTATTTCCATCATAACCCCACTTCACGTAGCTGGCACCCCAGGTAAATCCTGCGCCAAACGCAGTGAAGATGATATTGTCACCCTTCTTTAATTGCTTTTCATAATCCCACAAGCAGAGTGGCAACGTTCCGGCGCTGGTATTACCATAACGCTGGATGTTAATCATCACCTTGTCCAATGGAACTTCCAGACGAGAAGCTACCGCATCAATGATGCGCAGATTTGCCTGATGAGGAACAATCCAATCGATGTTGTCCTTGTTCAGGCCATTTCTTTCCGCAATCTGAGCTGTTACATCCGACATGTTAGATACGGCATATTTGAACACCGTTCTACCTTCCTGATACAAATAATGCATCTTGTTGTCAATGGTGAAGTAAGAAGGAGGACACACCGAACCACCCGCTTTCATGTGCAGGAACGGAAGTCCCTTGCCATCTGTACGCAGGATAGAGTCCATGATACCATAGTCTTCCGTAGTGGCTTCCACCATACAAGCCGCAGCTCCATCGCCAAAAATCGGACAGGTAGCACGGTCTGAATAGTTCACCATAGAAGACATCTTGTCTGCGCCTACAATAATAATTTTCTTGTGACGGCCTGACTGAATCATACTGGCAGCTGTTTCCATCGCATACAAGAAACCGCTACAGGCAGCCTGCAAGTCGAATGCATACGCATTCTTCAATCCTAACTTATCACAAAGAATAGAAGCAGTAGAAGGGAAATGATAGTCAGGAGTTGTTGTAGCTACAATTACACAGTCAATAGAAGCCGGATCCGAATCCGTTTTCTGCATCAACTGTTTAGCGGCCTTACGAGCCAAATATGAAGTTCCCAAACCCTCTTCGTTCAGGATACGCCGTTCTTTCACCCCGATACGAGTCATAATCCACTCATCGTTGGTGTCAACCATTCTTGACAATTCTTCGTTTGTCAGGACATAATCAGGTACATACCCACCGACTCCGGTAATTACTGCATTTATTTTTTCCATCATTTCTTAATTTCGTGGCCTATAAAAAAACAGCCGGGGAGCCGAAATGGCTCTCCGGCTTTAATTTTCCTAGAACATGCAAAAGATGTTCAACAAAGCGTCAAGTTATTAAAGAGCAGCTTCTTTTTCGATAGCCAACTTACCTCTGTAATAACCACAAGCCCCACATACTGTGTGATAAACATGCCATGCGCCGCAGTTCGGGCAAATAGCCAACGTAGGAGCAACTGCCTTGTCATGAGTTCTTCTCTTCGCAGTTCTCGTTTTTGATTGTCTTCTTTTAGGATGTGCCATTTTTCTAAACTTTTATTTAATTATTATCTAATATTTTCTTCAATTCGTTCCATCTCGGATCTACCTCACGTGCTTCGGACGGTTCATCATTTAATTCCTCGTCATCCAATTCAAAATCAACCATATCTTCTTCATCGGCCGAAGTGCGTAAATGTTTGTTCAATGCCCCCATCATGCTTTTATTACATTTACCAGGAGCATGCACATGTTTCATCGGTAAACTCAATGCGATAAACTCGTACATAAACCAAGCGACATTAATATAACCGTCTTCTTCAGGCACAATCACCATATCTTCCTCATCCGAGAATGTGGCTCCCAGTTTCACTTTCAGTGTGTCATCTGTAACCACCGGCAATTCCATGTCATCCAAGCAACGGTCACATGGCACAATTACGGAACCTTCTATATGGAAAGTAAGAACATAGATACCCATTGTCTTTCTTACGTACAGCTGCACTTGCAGCTTTCCTTTCTGAATTTCCGGGGCATCAATATCCGTAAAGAACTGATTTGTCAAAGAAAACTCATAATCTGCTGAATTTTCCGTCATGTTCTTCAATTCTATCTTATATGTACCAAGTTTTCCCAAGTCGCAATACCATATAAATCGGGCGACAAAGATACAAATAATAATTCATTTTATCTAGTCTTTCTGCTTTTTATTTATTAAAAATGCTTGTTTAACCAACTTCGAGCTTTCATGCCCTTCTATTTAATTATATAATATTAGGTATATGGCATTCCATCGTTCCAATCCTCCCAAAATGATGTGATCACGCTTCCATTCATTTTATTGTACAAACAGTGGGAGCATACACTTTTAATTTAATTAACCCTTTAATCATAAATAAATATATTATTAATAAAACAATTAATTAGCAAATTAATTAAATTTGCAGCACATATCAAAGAAATCAAACCTTATTCAATATGTTAACTCAAATTATTAATGCCCGTATTTTAACCCCACAAGGCTGGTTGAAAGACGGTTCCGTACTCATCAGAGACAATAAAATCCTGGAAGTAACCAACTGCGACTTGGCCATCGTAGGTGCCACACTGATAGATGCCAAAGGAATGTACATCGTTCCGGGAGGAGTTGAAATCCATGTACATGGAGGAGGTGGTCGTGACTTTATGGAAGGCAGTGAAGACGCTTTCCGCACAGCAATCAAGGCACACATGCAACATGGAACAACCAGCATCTTCCCCACTCTTTCTTCTTCTACCATCCCCATGATTCGTGCTGCCGCAGCCACTACAGAAAAATTAATGAGTGAGCCCGACAGCCCAGTTCTTGGACTTCATCTGGAAGGACATTATTTCAATATGAAAATGGCAGGCGGACAGATGCCGGAAAACATCAAGAATCCCGATCCCGAAGAATACATTCCGCTGCTGGAAGAGACCCACTGTATCAAACGCTGGGATGCAGCGCCTGAACTCCCCGGAGCCATGCAATTTGGTAAATATATTACGTCAAAAGGTGTTTTGGCAGCAGTAGGACATACACAAGCTGAATTTGAAGATATCTATACCGGATTCTATGCCGGCTATACACACGCCACCCATTTCTACAACGCCATGCCGGGCTTCCACAAACGCCGGGAATACAAATACGAAGGAACCGTGGAAAGTATCTACCTGATGGATGACATGACCGTGGAAGTAGTTGCCGACGGTATCCATGTGCCTCCCACGATCCTTCGCCTAGTACACAAGATCAAAGGAGTAGAAAAGACCGCCTTGATTACCGATGCGCTGGCTTGTGCCGCAAGCGACAGCAAAGAAGCTTTCGATCCCCGCGTCATCATTGAAGACGGTGTATGCAAACTGGCCGACCGCTCCGCACTGGCTGGTAGTATCGCTACCATGGACCGCCTGATTCGTACCATGGTCCAGAAAGCTGAAATCCCCTTGGAAGATGCTGTAAGAATGGCTTCGGAAACTCCAGCCCGCATCATGGGAGTCATCGACCGCAAAGGAACCTTGGAAAAAGGGAAGGATGCCGACATCATGGCACTCGACCGTGACCTCAACGTACGTGCCGTATGGGCCATGGGTAAACTGGTCGAAGGTACCAACACACTTTTTTAACCACTAAAATATTCGACAATTATGCTGACACAAATCATAAATGGTCATATTCTCACTCCGCAAGGATGGATGAAAGACGGCTCCGTACTCATCAGTGACGGAAAGATTCTAGAAGTAACGAACAGTGACCTAGCTGTCATCGGTGCCACCGTCATCGATGCCAAAGGGATGTACATCGTACCGGGCTTTGTGAGCATGCATGCCCACGGAGGTGGTGGACACGATTTCACAGAAGGAACCGCCGAAGCATTCCTGGAAGCCACACAAGCGCACCTGAAACACGGAGCGACTTCTATTTTCCCGACGCTTTCTTCCACCAACTTCGAAAGCATCCGACAAGCAGTGAATACATGCGAAGAATTAATGAAAGAAGCGGGAAGCACCATCCAGGGATTGCACATTGAAGGCCCCTACCTGAACAAGAAAATGGCGGGTTCGCAATGGGAAGAATTCTTGAAAGATCCGGATCCGGATGAATATATTCCTTTGTTGGAAAGCACACAATGCGTCAAACGTTGGGATATCAGTCCTGAACTTCCGGGAGCACATGATTTCGCTCGGTATACGACCTCCAAAGGTATTCTGACTGCCATCACGCATACCGAAGCCGAATACCCTGAAATTAAAGCCGCTTTCGAAGCCGGATTTACGCATGCAGCACATTTCTACAATGCCATGCCGGGCTTCCACAAACGTCGGGAATACAAATACGAAGGTACCGTGGAAAGTGTATACCTGACCGACGGCATGAGTGTAGAAGTGATAGCCGATGGCATTCACCTACCAGCCACCATTCTGAAACTGGTGTACAAATTGAAAGGCGTAGAACAGACGTGCTTAGTAACTGATGCCTTGAAATATGCCGCATATACAGGAAAGCCTATCAACGACCCAAGATACATCATTGAAAACGGAGTATGCAAACTGGCCGACCATTCCTCTTTAGCTGGAAGCTTGGCTACCATGGATACACTGATCCAAACCATGGTAAAAAAAGCAGCCATACCTTTAGCCGATGCCGTACGAATGGCTTCTGAAACTCCAGCCAACTTGATTGGCATTGGTGCACATAAAGGTACACTCCAGAAAGGGAAAGATGCGGATATCGTTATCTTAGATAAAGATATTAACGTCAGATGTGTTTTCTCTGGTGGAAAAATCGTAGAAGATACGAATACAATGATTCACTAACCTAACCTAATTATATTATAGAAAAATCGTAAAAACTCTGGGCTGTGAAGTCCAGAGTTTTTTATCTCTAAACTAACTAAAACCTCTTTTTCTGAGACTTCCATTCGTCAGCAAAAGATTGCTTCTGTAATGCACACCAGCAGTTCTGACATCTTCCAGAAAAGTACATATTTTGAAAACCGCCGGAAGTCCCTTCCGTTACGGGAAGACCGTATTTCCGGAGGTATGTCCGAGGCCTTCCGTTTCCCGTTCCGTCAGGGCACAAAAAAGCCCCGAAGCAGTAATGCTTCAGGGCTTCATCCAAAA